>Ga0101944_10001605_pt1 | contig 44630 bp, 50 predicted proteins | sample DewCreD2012metaG_FD_75245 | JGI IMG/M metagenome (GOLD analysis project Ga0101944, IMG submission 75245) | Hot spring sediment bacterial and archeal communities from British Columbia, Canada, to study Microbial Dark Matter (Phase II) - Dewar... ... | reverse complement strand
GTCGGGGCGGCTGAAGGCGCTGGCCGACTTCACCGCGAGCTCGTCGCGCCCGGGGAGCGCGGCGGAGTTCACGCTGGTGGACGCGCAGCAGCAGCTCGACGCGCTGGCCGACCAGCTCGTGGAGTCGGTGAACACGATCCACCGCGCGGGGGTGGTGAACGTGCCGGGCGGCACGGCGACGGGCCGGGACTTCTTCGCGAGCGGCGCGGCGTTCCGGACGGCGGCGACGATCGCGCTCGATCCGCTCGTCGAGGCCTCGGTGGGGAACATCGCGGCGGGCGCCGCGGTGGTGGCGGGGCCGCCCGACCGGGTGGCCCCCGGCGACGGCTCGGTGGCGCTGGAGATGGCGGGGCTCCGGCTCCGGGCGATCCCGGGGCTCGGCAATGTGGCGCTCGGGGAGTATTATACCGGCATCGTCTCCAACGTCGCCGTGGGCGCGCAGGCCGCGTCACGCGGGGCGGCGGCGCAGGAGGCGCTGGTGGCCAATGCCGACGCGCAGCGGCAGAGCGTGAGCGGAGTGAGCCTCGACGAGGAGCTGGTGAGCTTGACCAAGGCCCAACAGGCCTACGCCGCTGCCGCGCGCGTGGTCACGGTCGCCGACGACATGATGCAGGCTGTCCTGCAGATGGTCTGAGCCATGCTCATTCTGAACCGCCGTGCCGGGGAAGCGATCCTCATCGATGGGGGGATCCGCATCGTGGTGCTCGAGAGCGACCGCCGCGGCGTGCGCCTCGGGATCGACGCCCCGAAGGAGATCAACATCCAGCGCGAGGAACTGGTCTCGCAGGTGGCGGCCGAGAACCGGCGCGCCAGGGCGGGCCAGGCCGGCGCGGAGTGGGCGGCGAAGCTGCCGCTCAAGGGCGGCGGCGCGGAGCCGCCGACGGAGTAGGCGCTAGCGGCCCCACCGGGGCAGCATGAGCACGAACCGCGCCCCGCCCCCGGCGGGGCGTTCGTGTCTCAGGTCGCCGCCGGTCGAGCGGAGGAGGTGGCGGGCGGCGAAGAGGCCGAGCCCGGCCACCGGCCGGTCGAGGCGGCTGCTCACGAACGGCTCGAAGAGCCGCGGCAGCACCTCGGGCGCGACCCCGGGCCCGTCGTCCTCCACCTCCACCAGCACCGAGTCGCCGTCCGCGCGGGCGCGCAGGCGCACCTCTGGGCGGTCGGCGTCGCCGAGCGTCTCGCGCGCGTTGAGGAGCAGGTTGAGCAGGGCGAAGGCGACGTGCGGGCGCGGCGCCCGCGCGAGCGGCAGCGCGCCGTCCGGCGGCTCCAGCCGGAGGTCGGGCGGCGCGCGGCGGCGGTGCCAGAGCTGCGCAACCTCGCCGATCGCTTCCGGCACGTCCAGCGGCTCCACCGACGGCTCGCTCGCCGGGTGGCGCAGCCAGCGGTCGAGGAGCTCGAGGCTCTCGCCCAGGCGGCGCGTGCTCGTGACGAGCATGCCGCGCGCCTGCTCGTCCAGGGTGCCGTCGGCCTGCTCGAGCATGTCGGGGAGGAGTGCCAGCACCTGCGCGGGCGCGGCGGCGTCGTGCAGGAGCCACCGGGCGATGACGCCCGCCGTGCGGGCGCGCGCGAGCTGGATGCACACGTCGAGCGCACGCTCCGGGGGAATGGTCGGGGACTCGTCCGCCATGCCCCAACCTACGGGGGTGGCGCCGTACCGGCCACCGGGCTCAGCCTGCGCCGGCGCGCACCCAGGGGCCGTCGAGGATCGGGTCGTGCGAGTGGCGGCGGCGGATGATCGCGAGGGAGCCGCGGGTGAGCGTCGCCCCGTCGGCGAGCAGCAGCAGGCCGGAGGCGGTCCGCAGGTCGGCGGCGAGCACCATCCCCTCCTCGAGGTCGGCGACGGTGAGGCGCCGGCGCGCGAGCTCGGGCGGCAGCGCCGCGGAGTCCTGGAGCATGGGGAGGACGGCCTGCACGACGGCCGGGTCGTACCAGGTGCCGGCGCGGCGCGCGAGCCGCTCGAGCGCGGCCGCGACGTTGCCGCCGGCCTCGAGGTGGCGCTCGAAGTCGATCAGTACGCGCAGGAACCTTGCGCGGAGGGGGATCTGCCCCTTCTGGCGGTGGCCGGGGACGCCGGAGCCGTCCCAGTTCTCGTAGATCGCCTCCACCAGTTCCGCGACCGGCGCCAGCCGGTCCACGTCCTGGAGGAGCGTCCCGGAGACCAGCGTGTAGCGCCAGTGGCCGTCGCCGCCGTCCTCGTCGCCCTCGAGCGGGGTGCCGACGAGGAGGCCCATCTCGTGGAGCTGCGCGGCGAGCTGCAGGTCCAGGTGCCACTCCTCGGGCACGTCGAACTGCCGCGCGAGGAGCGTGGCGCGCTCCGCGACGCGCCGGCCGCGCGCGGCGGCGCCGGGGCGGCCGAGGTCCACCAGGTGCACGAGCAGGTGCAGGAGCTGGTCGAAGCTCTGCTCGAGCCGCTGGTGCAGCCGCTCGACCTTGCGGCGGTCCTCGCGGAGCTGGTCGTCCACCCGCTTGAGGCGCACGGCCACGCCCACGCGCGCGAGGAGCTCGCCGGCGTCCACCGGCTTCCCGATGTAGTCGTCCACGCCGAGGCGGAGCCCCTCCACCTTGCGCTCGGGGCTGTCGAACCCGCTGACCACGAGGAAGCGCGCGTCCGCGAGGTGCGCGTCGGCGCGCACGGCGCGGCAGAGGGCGAAGCCGTCGAGCCCGGGCATCGCGTAGTCGGCGATGATCACGTCGGGGCGGAGGGCGCGGGCGGCGGCGAGCGCCGCGTCGCCGTCGGGGGCGGTGTGCACCGTCCACGCCGACTCCGTCGCCAGGATGCGGGCGAACGCCTGGCGGACCGACGGGTCGTCGTCGACGAGGAGGATGACGGCCGGTGCCTCGCTCACGGGCGCGGCTCCGCGGTGGCGCCGAGCGCGGCGCGCACCGTGTCGGGCATGGAGGGGGCGAGCGAGTCGAGCGGCGTGGTGACGAGCATGGTGATCGTCACGCGGCGGTTCGCGGGGTTCGTCGGCTGGTCGGGGAGCCGCAGGTCGCGATCGGCGTGGCCGCGCACCTGGGCAACCTGGCCCTCCGGCAGGCCGCCGGCGTGGAGGATGCGGCGCGCCGCGTTGGCGCGGTCGGCGCTCAGCTCCCAGTTGGTGTAGGTGGCGCTGGCGGAGTACGGCAGCGCGTCGGTGTGGCCGTCCACCACGATGTCGTTGGGGAGCGAGGCGAGCTGCCGGCCGAGGAGGCCGAGGAACTCCACCACGCGGGGGCGCGGCACCGCGCTGCCGGTCATGAAGAACACGCCGGTCGAGTCCTCGAGGAGCTGGATGCGCAGCCCCTCCGGGGTGACCTCGATCTCGAGGAACTTCGCGAGGTCGCCGAACTCCGGCCGCTCGGCGACCTCGCGCCGGATGCGCTCCGCGAGCGACTGGAGCTGCATGGTGCGGGCGTCGAGCAGGCCGGGCTTCAGCAGCGCGCGCGGCGGCGTGGGCGGCGCCCCCTCGCCCTCGATCGGCGAGGTGCCGCGGTGCTCGGCGCGGCCCAGCGGGTCCTGGAAGTAGCCGGCGATGGCGGCCTTCACGTCGGACGACTGGTTCACGAGCCAGAGCACGAGGAAGAGGGCGAACATCGCCGTCATGAAGTCGGCGAACGCCACCTTCCACGCGCCGCCGTGGTGGGCGTGCGCGTGGCCCCGCTTGCGGACGACGATGATCGTCTCGCGGTCCTTGTTCATGGCCGGCTACTTCTTGCCCTTGCAGGCCGACTCCATCTCGGCGAAGCTCGGCCGGATGTCGGCGTAGATGGCGCGCCGCGCGAACTCCACCGCGACGAGCGGGGCATAGCCCTTGGCGAACGCGGTGACGCCGGCCTTGAGGAAGTGGTAGAATCGGGCCTCGTCGGCCCCCTGGTGCTCCATCCCGGTGGCGAGCGGCTGCGCGAAGCCGTAGGCCAGCAGCACGCCGAGGAAGGTGCCGGTGAGCGCGGCGCCGACCTTCTCGCCGATCTGCTCGACGGGGCCGTTGATGGCGCCCATCGTGACCACGATGCCGAGCACGGCGGCGACGATGCCGATGCCGGGAAGGGCGTCGCCGACCTTCTGCAGCGCCCCGACCGGCTTGCCCGACGCCTCGTGGTGCACGTCGATCTCGCTGTCCATCAGCGTCTCGAGGTCGAACGGCGGGACGCTGCCGACGAGCACCAGGCGGAGGGAGTCGCAGAAGAACTCCACCGCGTGGTGCTGTGCCAGCACGCCGGGGTACTTGCGGAAGACCGCGCTCTTCTCCGGGGCCTCGATGTGCTGCTCGATCGCGACCAGGCCGTCCTTGCGGGCGATCTGGAAGAGGTCGTACAGCATCTTGAGCGCCTCGACGTACAGGGCCCGGCTGAAGGGGCTCGGCTTGAGGAGGCCGCCCAGGCGGCCGCCCAGGGCCTTGAGGACGGCGCCCGGCGTGGAGATGAGGACGGTGCCGAGGGCGGTCCCGCCGATCGTGACGATCTCGGAGACGTGGAAGAGGGACGGGATCTTCCCCCCGGCGATCGTGAAGCCGCCGAGGACCGACCCGATGACGACGATGAGCCCGACCAGTGCGATCATGCGTTCCCTCGTCCGGCGCGCCCGCGTGCCCCGCGGGGGGTTCCCGTCCGGGGCGAGTTATCGGCGACCGGCCCGTTCCCCTTGAGTCCCGGCGCCCCTGCCCCGGCTCAAGTCCCGGCCCCCGCGGCCGATACCTGCAGGCGTCAGGACCCCACCAGGGACGGGAGCGGCATGGCGAGACCGGACACCATCGAGGCACGGCGGGCGGCGGCGTTCGTGGGGGCGCTGGACGCGCTGTTCGCGTCCGGGGCGGAACTCCCGGCGCTGCCCGTCGTCGTGCTCGAGCTGCAGGCGGCGCTGGAGGACGACCTGGTCACCGACGCGCGGATCGTGGCGATCCTCGAGCGCGACCCGGTGGTGGCGGCCCGCGTGCTGCGCGCGGCCAACACCGCCTTCTTCGCGCGCGGCGGCGACCGGGTGGCGTCGCTCACCGGCGCCGTGCAGCGGCTCGGCGTGGCGCGGGTGCGCGGGCTCGCGACCGCCTTCGGGATGGTGGCCGCGGTGGGCGGGTGGCGGTGCACGATCCGGCCCGAGCGCTTCTGGCGGCACAGCGCCGCGATCGCGAGCGTGGCCCGGACGCTCGCCACCGAGCTGCGCTATCCCGGCGTGAACGCCGACGAGCTGTTCGTGGCCGGCCTGCTGCACGACGTGGGGCTGCTGGTGCTCGACCAGTACTTCCCCAGCGAGTTCGCGATGATCGACGCGGGCCGGCGGGAGATGGGCCTCGCGTGGTGGCAGCAGGAGGAGGACAACCTCGGCGTGGAGCACGGCGGGATCGGCGGCCGGCTGCTCGCGTTCTGGGGGCTGCCGGAGGTGCTGGTCGAGACGGTGGGCTTCCACCACCGGCCCAACGAGGCGCCGCCGTTCCGCCAGCCGCACGCGCGGATCGTGCAGTCGGCGGAGCTGATCTGCGCCTGCACCGAGCACCAGCTCGCGGAGGAGAACCTCGGCACCCCGAGTGCCGAGGACGCGCTCGCGCGCCTCGGCGTGCCGGCGGAGGAGATGGCGGCGATGCTCGAGCGCCTGCACGCGGCGGCGGCCGCCGGGCGCGACGTGATCTGCTAGGCCGCGGAGGCGCCGGCATGCACGACATGGACGACGTGGTGCGCGAGTTCCTGGTCGAGAGCCACGAGGGGCTCGACCGGCTCGACCAGGACTTCGTGGCGCTCGAGCAGCGGCCCGGCGACCGGGCGCTGCTGGGCGCGATCTTCCGCTGCATCCACACGATCAAGGGCACCTGCGGCTTCCTCGGCTTCGCGAAGCTCGAGGAGGTGGCGCACGCGGGCGAGACGCTGCTCGCGCCGCTGCGCGACGGGACGCTCGCGCTGACGCCGGCGATGACGACCGCGCTGCTGCGCCTGGTGGACGCCATCCGCGCGATCCTCGCCGCGATCGAGGCGAGCGGCGCCGAGGGCGACGGCGACTACGCCGCGCTCGCGGGGGAGCTCCTCGCGCTCGCCGAGGGAGGCCCCGCCGCGGCGCCCGCGCCCGGCGCCGGGCCGGAGCCGGCCACCGGGGCGGTGGCCGCGGCCGGGCCCGTGGTGCCGGCGGCGGCGCCGGCGCCCGCGGCCGAGGTGGGGGTCGTCGAGCGGCGGCAGGGGGGGCGGCGCGAGAGCGACCGCGCGGCCGAGGGGCACGCCGTCACCGACACGACGATCCGCGTGGACGTCGGGCTGCTCGACCGGCTGATGAACCTGGTGGGCGAGCTGGTGCTCGCGCGGAACCAGATCCTGCAGGTCGCGGCGGCGCGCGAGGACGGCGTGCTCGTCGCGGCGACGCAGCGGCTGCACCACATCACGACCGAGCTGCAGGAGGGCGTCATGAAGACGCGCATGCAGCCGATCGGCCACGTGTGGAACCGGTTCCCGCGCGTGGTGCGCGACCTCGGCCTCGCCTGCGGCAAGCAGGTGCGCCTGGAGATGGAGGGCGAGGAGACCGAGCTCGACAAGTCGCTGCTCGAGGCGATCAAGGACCCGCTGACGCACATCGTGCGCAACAGCGTGGACCACGGGTTCGAGGCGCCGGAGGTGCGGGTGGCGGCGGGGAAGCCGCCGCACGGCACGCTCCGGCTCCGGGCGTGGCACGAGGGCGGCCAGGTCAACATCGAGATCCGCGACGACGGCGGCGGGATCCACCCGGAGCGGGTGAAGGCGAAGGCGCTCGAGAAGGGGCTCGTGACCGCGGAGCAGGCGGCGCGCCTCGGCGAGCGCGAGCTGCAGCAGCTCATCTTCCTCCCCGGCTTCTCGACGGCCGAGCGGGTCAGCAACATCTCGGGCCGCGGCGTGGGGATGGACGTCGTCAAGACGAACATCGAGCGGATCGGCGGCACGGTGGACGTGCAGAGCACCGTCGGCGCCGGCACCGTGCTCCGGCTGACCATCCCGCTCACGCTGGCGATCGTGCCCGCCCTGCTCGTGTCGGCGCGCGGGGAGCGGTTCGCGATCCCGCAGGCGAGCCTGGTGGAGCTGGTGCGCGCGGAGGCGGGGGGCGGGGCCCGCGGCATCGAGCGGCTGCACGGCGCGCCCGTGTTCCGGCTGCGCGGGCGGCTCCTCCCGCTCGTCGTCCTCGCGGACGAGCTGGGGCTCGGCCCGGCGCCCGACGGGCGCGAGGCGACGAGCATCGTGGTGCTGCACGCCGACGGCCGGCAGTTCGGCCTCGTGGTGGACGCGATCAGCGACTCGCAGGAGATCGTGGTGAAGCCGCTCGGCGCGCACCTGAAGGGGCTGCCGGTCTTCGCCGGCGCCACGATCATGGGCGACGGCGCGGTGGCGCTCATCCTCGACGTGCCGGGGCTCGCGCAGCGGGCGCGCGTGCTCGGCGACCGCGCGGCCGAGGCGCTGCCGGCCCGGGCGGCGGGTGCCGGCGCGGCCCGCGACCGGCACACCCTGCTGGTGGTACGCGTGGGCGCGCGCGGGCGCGTGGCGATCCCGCTCGCCGACGTGCAGCGGCTCGAGGAGATCCCGCGGGACCGGGTGGAGTGGGCCGGCAACCGCGAGGTGGCGCAGTACCGGGGCGGGATCCTCCCGCTCGTCCGCCTGTCGGCCGCGCTGGGCGTGCCGGCGGCCGACGACCCGGCCCGGCCGCTCCCGGTGGTCGTGTACCGCCACGGCGACCGCCCGGTCGGGCTCGTGGTGGACACGATCGTGGACATCGTGGAGGAGGCGGTGCAGCTCGAGCGCCCCGTCGAGCAGCCGGACCTCGTCGGCTCGGCGATCATCCAGCAGCGGGTCACCGACCTTCTCGACATCGAGGCCATCGTGCGCGCCGCGTGTCCCTGGCTCCCGGCCGCGCCGGCGCGGCTGCCGGCGGAGGTGGCGGCATGAGCGCGCGGCGGCAGCTCTGCACCGTCCGGCTCGGCGGGCTCGACCTCGGCGTGGACGTGACCGGGGTGCAGGAGGTCCTGCGCGAGCAGCGCGTGACCCGCGTGCCGCTCGCCGACGCGGCGGTGCACGGCCTGATCAACCTGCGCGGCCAGATCGTCACCGCGCTCGACCTGCGGCCCCGCCTGGGGCTGCCGCCGCGCACCGACGGCGGGCCGGGGATGACGATCGTGCTGCGGCACGACGACGGCCCGGTGGCCGTGCTCGTGGACGAGATCGGTGACGTGCTCGAGGTGGATGCGGACGCCTGCGAGCCGCCGCCGGAGACGCTGCAGGGGCCGGCGCGCGAGCTCCTGCCGGGCGCGTACAAGCTCCCCGACCGCCTCCTCCTCCTGCTCGACACCGCCCGCGCGATCGCGGTGGGCACCCCCGCGTAAGTCGTTCGCGCGTCGCCTCAAGGGCGCCCGCGTCCCCGCCGATACTCCTCGGGAGGACGGGCGTCGCCCGTCCGGCGACCCGAGCAGGAGGCGCCCGTGGTGACCGTGACGGCATGGCAGGACTGGCGGCTGGCGCTGGGCCGGGCGGTGCGCCGTGCGTGGCGGCGCCTGGTCGCGCTTTCCCCGCTGACGCCGCAGCCCGGGCTGGCGCGCGGACGGCGGCCGACCCGGAGGGATCCCCGGTGCGCGTCCTGATCGTGGATGATTCGCGGGCGATCCGGCTGATGGTGGGCCGGATCATGGCCGAGCTCGGCTTCGACACCGTGGAGGCGGCCGACGGCCAGGCGGCGCTGGCGCAGCTCGCCGCGGGCCCGCGGCCCGACCTCGTGCTGGTGGACTGGAACATGCCGGTGATGAACGGCCTCGAGTTCGTGCAGGCGGTGCGCGCCATGCCCGAGCACGCCGCGCTGCCGCTGGTGATGGTGACGACCGAGACCGAGATGTCGCAGGTGGTGCGCGCCCTGGAGGCGGGCGCGAACGAGTACGTGATGAAGCCGTTCACCCGCGACGTCATCCGCGAGAAGCTCGGGCTGCTCGCGCTCGCCCAGGGGTGAGCGTGGCGCCGATCCGCGTCATGCTGGTGGACGACTCCAGCGTGGTGCGCCGCGTCGTGGGCGACGTGCTCGCCGGCGACCCCGAGCTCACGGTGGCGGGGACCGCCGCGAACGGGCGGCTGGCGCTCGCCACCCTCGAGAAGGTCGCGCCCGACGTGGTGGTGCTGGACGTGGAGATGCCGGAGCTCGACGGCCTGCAGACGCTGGCGGAGCTGCGCCGCCGGCGGCCGCGGCTGCCCGTGATCATGTTCAGCACGCTCACGGCGCGCGGCGCCGTCGTGACGCTCGACGCGCTGGCGCGCGGGGCAAGCGACTACGTCACCAAGCCGTCGAACACCGCGGGGATTGCCGACGCGGTGCAGCGCGTCCGCGACGAGCTCGTCCCCCGGATCAAGGCGCTGGTGTGGCGCGGGCGCCCGGGCGGGCGCGGGCCGATCGCGCCCCCGGTGCCGCGCGCGGTGCAGGCGCCGGTCGAGGCGATCGTGCTCGGGGTCTCGACCGGCGGGCCGAACGCGCTCGCCACGCTGGTCCCCGAGCTGCCCGCCGACCTCGGGGTGCCGCTGCTCATCGTGCAGCACATGCCGCCGGTCTTCACCCGCTTCCTCGCCGAGCGCCTCGCCGCGCGCGCGAAGGTGCCGGTGGTCGAGGCGCAGGCGGGGATGCCGGCGGAACCGGGGCACGTGTACGTCGCGCCGGGCGACTTCCACCTGGTCGTGGAGCGGCCGGGGCCCGGGCCCGCGCGGCTCCGGACGACGCAGGACCCGCCGGAGCACTCGTGCCGGCCGGCGGTGGACGTGCTCTTCCGCAGCGCGGCGCGCGCGTACGGCGCCGGGACCCTCGGGGTCGTGCTGACCGGGATGGGGCACGACGGCTGCGCGGGCGCCGGGGCGATCCGGGCCGCGGGCGGGCAGGTGCTGGCGCAGGACGAGGCGTCGTCGGTGGTGTGGGGGATGCCGGGCGCCGTGGTCGAGGCGGGGCACGCCGACAAGGTGCTGCCGCTGCACCAGCTCGCGGCCGAGCTGGCGCGCCGCGCGCCGCGCCTGCAGCCGCTGGGGCACTGACGATGGCGATCGGCGCCCGGGAGTTCGCCTGGGTCAGCGAGTTCGTGCGGCGCGAGTCGTCCATCGTGCTCGAGCCGGGCATGGAGTACCTCGTCGAGACGCGGCTGGCGACCCTCGCGCGCGGCGAGGGCTTCGCGTCGGTGGACGAGTTCTTGGCCGAGCTGCGCGCGCGCCCCGCGAACGGGCTGCACCAGCGGGTCGTGGAGGCGATGACGACGAACGAGACCTCGTTCTTCCGGGACCTCCACCCCTTCGACGCGTTCCGGCAGGTGCTCCTGCCGGAGCTGCTCGTGCTCAACGCCGCGACGCGCCGGCTCTCCGTCTGGTGCGCGGCCTGCTCGAGCGGGCAGGAGCCGTACTCGCTCGCGATGCTCCTGCGCGACGAGGCGGCGCGGCTCGCGGGGTGGACCGTGCGGATCCTGGCCACCGACCTCTCGGCGGCGATGGTGGCGCGCGCGCAGGCGGGCCGCTACTCGCAGCTCGAGGTGAACCGCGGGCTCCCGGCGCCGATGCTGGTGCGCCACTTCACGAAGCACGGCGCGGAGTGGGTGGTGAAGGACGAGCTGCGGGCGATGGTCGAGTTCCGCACGATGAACCTCGCGGCCCCCTTCGTGGGGCTGCCCCCGTTCGACGTGGTGTTCCTGCGGAACGTGCTGATCTACTTCGACGTCGCCACCAAGCGCGACATCCTGGGGCGGGTGCGCCGCGTGCTGCGGCCGGGCGGCTGCCTCTTCCTCGGAAGCGCGGAGACGACGCTGAACCTCGACGACGCCTACCAGCGGGTGACGCTGGGCAAGGCCGTCGCGTACCGCTCGCCGGGAGGGTGACCGATGCGCGTGCCGATCGGCGACGTGCAGCCGGGGATGGTCGTGGCCGAGGAGATCAAGGACGCGATCGGCCGGGTGCTGGTGGGGAAGGGGACGGAGGTGACGGACCGGCACATCCGCATCCTGCAGATGTGCGGGATCGAGCTGCTGGCGATCGAGGGGGGCGCGCCCGACGGCGAGGCGCTCTCGCCCGAGGAGGAGGCGCGGCTCGGCGCGACGGTGGAGGCCCTGCGGCCGCGGTTCGCGCTCGCGGGCACGGGCCACCCCGCGCTGGGCGTGCTGCTCGACGCGCTGGCTCGGCGGGCGGTGCGCGCCGGGCGCCGCCGGGAGGGGGCCGCCCATGCGTAGCGCCGCGGAGATGGTGCGCGCGACGACGAAGCTCGCGTCGCTGCCGTCGATCTACCTGCGTCTCACCGAGGTGACGAACGAGCCGCGCAGCACCGCCGCCGAGGTGGCGCGCGTGATCAGCGAGGACACGGCGCTCGCGGCGCGGCTGCTCAAGCTGGTCAACAGCTCGTTCTACGGCTTCAGCCACCGCATCGACACGGTCACGCAGGCCGTGAGCCTGGTGGGCACGCAGCAGGTGCTCGACCTCGCGCTGGCGAGTTCGGTCACGCGCGCGTTCGCGGGGATCCCGCCCGAGCGGCTCGACATGGACGGGTTCTGGCGCCACAGCGTGGCGTGCGCGATCGCCGCGCGGCACGTGGCGGTGCGCTGCCGGTGGCCGAGCCCCGAGCGGGTCTTCGTGGCGGGGCTGCTGCACGACATCGGGCGGCTCGTGCTGTACCTGCAGGAGCCGCAGGCGATGGCGACCGCGCTCGAGCGCGCGGCGCGCGACGGGCGGCTGCTGCACGTGGCCGAGCGCGAGATCTGCGGGTTCGACCATGCGGACGTGGGGCGCGAGCTGCTCTCGGCGTGGAAGCTCCCGCCCGTGCTGCAGGAGGCGGTGGGGCGGCACCACCGGCCCGAGAGGGCCGGGAGTCACCTGAAGGAGGCGGCGGCGGTGCACCTGGGCGATCTCGTCGCCAACGCGATGGCGCTCGGGAGCAGCGGGGAGCAGCTGGTGCCGCCGCTCGACGGGCCGGCCTGGGCGGCGATCGGCGTGGAGCCGGCGTTCCTGGCGGAGCTCGTCGCCGAGGTGGACCGCCAGCATGCCGACGTGGTGCAGGTGATGCTGGTCTACGACTACTGGTCGGCCGGCGAGGCCGCCGCGCAGGCCGTCTGAGGGGGCGGCAGGGGGGAGCATGAGCGCATCCGCACAGGGCGGCCGGCCCGCCATCGACCGGGCGATGCTGGCCCGGCTCACCGAGGAGGACGGGGCGGCGGAGGTGGCCGGCGAGGTCATCGCCCTCTTCCTGGCCGACACCCCGGCACAGCTCGACGACTGCCGCCGTGCCATCGCCGACGGCGAGCTGGCGCGCCTCGCGCGCCTCGCCCACGGGCTCAAGGGCTCCGCGTGGATCGTCGGCGCGATGCCGCTCGCCGACCTCTGCGCCGCGCTGGAGCGCGACGCCGCGGGCGGGCACGTGGCCGAGCCGGCCGCGCTGCTCGAGGCGCTGGTGGTGGAGTTCGAGCGGGTGCGCGCGGTGCTCGAGCGCTGGTCCGGGGGGATCGGCGAGGCGGCCTAGCTGGCCGCCGGCAGGTCCGCGTGGTGGCAGGCCACCGCGCGCCCCGCCACCTCCCGCAGCGCGGGGAGCTCCGTGGCACAGCGCGCGTCGCGCCTCGGGTGGAAGCAGCGCGGATGGAACGCGCACCCCGGCGGCGGCGCGCTCGGGCTCGGCGGGTCGCCCGCGAGCACGATGCGGCCGGCCGCGCGCCCGGGCTCGGGCTCCGGCACCGCCGAGCGCAGCGCCACCGTGTAGGGGTGGCGCGGGTCGCCAAGGAGCAGCTCCGTCGGGCCCGTCTCCACGATCCGACCCAGGTACATCACCGCCGTGCGGTGCGCCACCTGCCGCACCACCGCGAGGTCGTGCGCGATGAAGAGGTAGCTGAGGCCGCGCCGCGCCTGCAGCGCCTGCAGGAGGTTCAGCACCTGCGCCTGCACCGACACGTCGAGCGCGGAGACCGGCTCGTCGAGCACGATGAAGCGCGGCTCCACGGCCAGCGCGCGCGCGATGCCGATCCGCTGGCGCTGCCCCCCGCTGAAGGCGTGCGGGTAGCGCGCGGCGTACGCGGGGTCGAGCCCCACCTCCTCCAGCAGCGCCGCCACGCGCGCGGCGGTGCCGGCGCGGTCGGCGAGCCGGTGGATCTCGATCCCCTCGGCGATCGAGGCGCCGACGGTGCGGCGGGGGTTCAGCGAGCCGTACGGGTCCTGGAAGACGATCTGCATGCGGCGGCGGAGCTGCCGCAGGGGGCCCGGGGCGAGGGTGAAGAGCTCCGTGCCCTCGAACCGCGCCGAGCCCGCCGTCGGCTCCTGCAGCCGCAGCACGGTGCGGGCGACGGTGCTCTTGCCGCACCCCGACTCGCCGACGAGGGCGAGCGTCTCGCCCGCGTGCACCTCGAACGAGACCTCCTGGACCGCGCGCACCGGCGGCCGGGGCGGCGCGAACAGGCCGCCGGTCAGGTAGTGCTTCACGAGCCCGCGCACCTCGAGGATCGGCGCGGCGCTCACCGGGCCACCTCCGGCGCGAGCCAGCAGCGCGCCTCGTGCGTCCCCGCGACGGGACGCAGCGCGGGCGGGGCGTCGCACGCCGCCGCGCGGCGGTCGCACCGTGGCGCGAAGCGGCAGCCGGCAGGCCAGTCGGTCGGCGGCGGCACGGTGCCGGGGATCGGCACGAGCGGTCGCCGGGGGCCGTGGATGCGCGGCACCGAGGCGAAGAGCCCCTGCGTGTAGGGATGCGCGGGCGCGGCGAAGACCTCGGCGGTGGTGCCCGACTCGACGACCTGCCCCGCGTACATCACGGCCACGCGGTCGGCGCGACCGGCGACGACGCCGAGGTCGTGGGTGATGAGCAGGATCCCCATGCGCCGCTCGTGGCGCAGCCGGTCGAGGAGCTCGAGGATCTGCGCCTGCACCGTCACGTCGAGCGCGGTGGTCGGCTCGTCGGCGACGAGCAGCTCGGGCTCGCCGGCGAGCGCCATCGCGATCATCGCGCGCTGGCGCATCCCGCCGCTCAGCTGGTGCGGGTAGGCGTCGAGCCGGGCGTCGGGGTCGGGGATGCCGACCTCGACGAGCAGCTCGCGCGCCCGCGCCCGCGCCGCCGCGCCGCGCGCCAGGCCGTGGACCTCCATCACCTCCATCACCTGGCGCCCGATGGTGAAGACGGGGTTCAGGCTCGTCATCGGGTCCTGGAAGATCATGGCGATCCGGCGGCCGCGGATCGCGCGGAGCGCCTCGCCCTCGAGGGTCGCGAGGTCGGCCCCGTCGAGGCGGACGTGGCCCCCGGCGATGCGGCCCGGCGGCGGCACGAGCCGCAGGAGCGCCAGGCTCGTGAGGCTCTTGCCGCACCCCGACTCGCCGACGAGCGCGAGCGTCTCGCCGCGGTCGAGCGCGAGCGAGACGCCGTCCACCGGGTGGCACGGGCCGGCGGGGCCGGGGAAGGCGACGCGCAGGTCGCGGACGTCGAGGAGCGGGGTCATGCCTCGCGCGGGTCGAGCGCGGTGCGCAGGGCGTCACCGAGCAGGGTGGTGCCGAGGACGATGGCGACGAGGGCGAGGCCGGGGAAGAGGCTCGCCCACGGCGCGGTGGCGAGCACCTCGCGCGCGTCGAGGATCATCCCGCCGAGCGAGGGGGTCGGCGGGCGCACGCCGAGGCCCAGGAAGGAGAGGCCCGCCTCGAGGAGGATCACGTCGCCGACCCCGAGCGACGCGGCCACGATGAGCGGGCCGGCGGCGTTGGGGAGGAGGTGGCGGAGGAGGATGCGCCCGAGCGGCGCGCCCAGTGCGCGGGCCGCCGCGACGAACTCGGCGCCGCGCAGGCGCAGCACCTCCGCGCGCACGAGCCGCGCGGGCGCCGCCCAGCCGGAGAGGCCGAGCACGAGCACGAGCGCGGCGAGCGGCACGCGGTCCCACGCCGCGAGGACGAGGAGCAGGATGAAGAGGCGCGGCACGACCATGGTGGTGTCGGCGAGCCGCATCAGGACGGCGTCGGTCGCGCCGCCGGCGTAGCCCGCCACGAGCCCCGCCGCGCCGCCCGCGAGCGCCGCGATCGCCACCGAGAGCACGCCGATGAGGAGCGAGACGCGCATCCCGCCCGCGACGCGCGCGGCGACGTCGCGGCTCAGCTGGTCGGTGCCCAGCCAGTGGGCGGCTCCCGGCGGCTGCGCGCCTGCCGCGAGGTCGCCCATCGCGCGCGGGTCGGGGAGCAGCGCGGGGCCCGCGGCGGCCACGGCGAGCGCGACCCCGAGCAGCACGAGGCCGGCCCGGCCGTCGCGCGTGCGCCAGAGGGCGGCGAGGAGGCTGGTCACGCGCGCACCCGCGGGTCGAGAAGCGCCTGGCCGACGTCGGCGACGAGGCTGCCGACGAGCACCGCCGCCGCGGCGAGGAGCGACGCGCCGAGGACGAGCGGGTAGTCGCGCGCGGCGGCGGCCTGCGCCGCGAGCTGGCCGATCCCCGGCCACGCGAAGACCGCCTCGACGAAGACGGCGCCGGTGACGACGAGCGGGAGCCAGAGCCCGAGCAGCGTGAGCATCGGCCCGAGCGCGCTGCGCCAGGCGTGGCGCCAGGTGACCGCCCGCTCGCCGAGCCCCTTCGCGCGCGCCGTCACGATGAAGGGCGCGCCGAGCGCCTCGATCGCGGCGCTGCGCTGCTGGCGCATGACGGCGCCGATGCTGGCCAGCGAGAGGGTGAGCGCGGGGAGCACGAGGTGCCGGGCCACGTCGGCCGCGCCGCCCTCGCCGAGCGGGTCGGTGAAGCCGCCGACCGGCAGCAGGCGCCAGCGCAGGCCCACCAGCCACGCGAGCGCGAGGCCGAGCCAGAAGGAGGGCATGGCGTAGCTGGTGACGGCGGCGGCGGAGAGCCAGCGGTCGGCGGCGCGGCCGCGGCGGGTGGCCTGCACCACGCCGAGCCAGGTGCCGACGGTGAAATTGACGAGCAGCACGGTGCCGCCCAGCAGCAGGGTGGGCCCGAGCCGGCTCGCGAGCAGCTCGCGCACGGGGCGCTGGTAGCGGATCGAGGTGCCGAGGTCGCCGCGGGCGAGGCCGGCGACGTAGCCCGCGAACTGCGCGGGCAGCGGGCGGTCGAGGCCCAGCTGGGCGCGGAGGCGGGCGACCTCCTCCGGGGCCGCGGCGCGGTCCTCGCCGAGCATCGTCGCGACCGGGTCGCCCGGGGCGAGGCGGACCAGCAGGAAGAGGAGGACGAGCGCCAGGAGGAGGGTCGCGGCGGTCTGGGCGAGGCGCCGCAGGAGCCAGGGCCGCACTCAGCGCGCGGCGGCGCGGACGCGCCACCGCCACACGTCGGACCACCACGACGTGGGCCGCAGGACGATCTCGTCGAACCGCCGCGCGACGGCGAGCACGTTCGCCTGCGCGTACAGGAAGAGCGCCGGCGCGTCGCCGTCGATCGTGCCGACCGCCTCGTTCCAGAGCGGCCGCGGGTCGCGCGCGGTGCGGGCGCGCGCGAGCAGCGAGTCCACCCGCGGGTTGCAGTAGCCGCCGTAGTTGGTGCCGCTGCGGCCGGCGCAGCTCCAGCTCTGCGCGAGCGCCGAGGGCGTCGGGTCCTGCGTGGCCCCCTGGAAGGCGAGGTCGAAGCGGCGGCCGATGAACTTCGGCCCGTACGCCGCGAACTCGAGCGGCTCGAGGGTGATCGCGACGCCGGCCCGCCGCCACTGCTCGGCCAGCGCCTGGCTCGCGAGGCGGCGCGGCGCGCTGGAGGTCGGGTAGCTGAGCGTCAGCGCGAGCGGCCGGCCGTCCCGCTCGCGGATGCCGTCGCCGTCGGCGTCCACCCAGCCCGCGGCGGCGAGGAGCCGCTGCGCCTCCGCGAGGTCGCCGCGCGCGGCGAGCGCGCGCGCGGGCTGCACCGGCACGAGCTGCGAGGCCGGGCCGATCGGCACCACGGCGTACGTGCCGAAGATCGCCCGCGTGATCGCCTCGCGGTCGATGGCGAGCACGAGCGCGCGGCGCACGTCGCGGTCGGCGAGCAGCGGGTGCGGGCGGCTCGTGTCGGCCGGGTCGCGGTGGTTGAAGAGGACGTAGCCGTACGAGAGCGACGGCGCGTGCACGACGCGCAGCTCGGGGTGCTCGCCGACGAGCTGCAGGTTGTCGAGCGGCGGCACCAGGAAGTCGAGGGCGTCGATCTCGCCGCCGAGGAGGAGGTTGAGCCGGGCCGACGGGTCGGTCGCGTAGCGGATCACGATCCGGTCCACCCCGGGCCGGCCGAGGAAGAACCCCGGCACCGCCTCGAGCTCGGTGAACTGGCCCGGCACGAGCCGCACCCAGCGGTAGGCGCCGCTGCCGACGGGGGCGCGCAGGAACGGCGACGCCGCGAGCGAGTCGGGGGGGACGCCCGCGAGCAGGTGCGCGGGCAGGATCCCGAGGTGGAAGGTCGCGTCGTAGAACTGCTCCGGGTACCGCTCCGTGAAGCGCACCACGACGCGCCGGTCGCCCTCGGCGGTCACCGATGCGATGCGGCCCAGCAGGAGCGCCAGCGAGGGCGCCAGCTTCGGGTTGCGCGCCCGCTCGAAGGTGAAGAGCACGTCGGCCGCGGTGACGGGGCGGCCGTCGTGCCAGCGGGCGCGCGGGTCGAGGTCGAAGGCGATCGTCAGCGAGTCGCGCCGGTGCCAGCTCCGCGCGAGGCGCGGCTCGAATCCCGCCTCGCCGACGGTGCTGAGCGACGGCCCGGGCGCCGCGAGCGGCAGGAAGAGCAGCGACGCGACGTCGTTGTTCTGCGTGAGGCCGCGCGTGAGCGTTGGCACCGGCGCCGTGGGCTCCGCGCCGAAGACGAGGCGGAGGGTGCGCCCGGGGCCCTCCTGCGCCACGAGTGGCGCGGCCAGCAGCAGGGAGGCCGCGAGCGCGGCGCGGGTCAGCGGCGCCATGTCCAGGCCTCGTCGAGGAAGTGCGCCAGGTGCCGGGCCGCGGGCGCGTCGAGGAGGCCGGCCGCGGCGTCGGTGACGGGGGCGAGGTCGTCGAGCGTCGCGCGGAGCGCGCGGCGCACCTGGAGGGCGGTCCAGCGCGGCGGCTCGGGCGCGCGGGGCGGCGCCGCGGGGCGCTGCCAGGTGGCGACGCGCCACTGGTCGTCGGCGAGGAGGATCGAGCCGTGCTGCAGCAGCACGCCCTCGAGCGTCGCCTGCGCGCTGCCCACCACCTTGCGGCCCTCCAGCAGGACCTCGCCGCCCACCGGGTGCGCGAAGCAGGCGCCCGCGTCGAGCGCCGGCGCACGCCCCGCCGGCGCCAGCCCGGGCTCGGCGCCGAGGCGCGCGAGCGCGTCGGCGATCAGGGCGTGCATCGCGTGGTACGTGCGGCGGCGCGCGGCGGGACCGGCATCCGGCAGGGCGAGCGCGTAAGTCAGCTCGCGATCGTGCCAGACGGCACGCCCGCCGGTCGGGCGGCGCACCACGGCGATCCCCTCGTCGGAGAGGCGCGCACGGTCGTAGCGCGCGAGCGCCGGCTCGTGGCGACCGAACGAGAGGCAGCCCGGCGACCACGTGTAGAGGCGGAGCCGGGGCACGCCGTCACGGCGCACGAGCTCGGCGAGGGCGACGTCGCGCGCCATCTGCGCCGGGCCCGGCCGCGGCGCGACGTCGTCGTGCCAGGCGAGCGAGGCGCCGGTCGGCCACGGGAGGGCGGGCCGGGTGCGCGGGTCGGCGAGGGTCACGCGGGGAATTGACGGCTCCCCGTGGGCGAAATCAAGCGCCGGCGCGGACTTGGAGCGCGTCGAAGACGTCGCGGGCCCGCGCCTCGAGGTGCTCGAGGTCGCCGTCGTTGTCGATGACGTAGGTGCTGCGGGCACGCTTCTCGGCGCTCGGCATCTGCATCTCGAGGAACTGCTCGGCCTCGGCGGCGGAGAGCCCGCGGAGCGCCTCGAGGCGCCGGCGGCGGACGTCGGCGGGCGCGTCCACGAGGACCACCGCGTCGAACGCCGAGGGATCCATCACCTCGAACAGCAGCGGGATGTCGTCGACGACGAGACGGACGCCGTCCGCCTGCGCCTTGGCCAGAAGATCGGCGCGGCGGGCGGCGACGGCCGGGTGCACGATCGCGTTGAGCGCCGCGCGCGCCGCGGGGTCGGCGAGCACGAGGCGGCGCAGCGCCGCGCGGTCGAGCACGCCCGAGCGCGCGACGATGCCAGGGCCGAAGCGGGCGACGATGGCGTCGAAGACGGGGGTGCCCGGGCGCTGCAGGTCGCGCACGATCGCGTCGGCGTCGATGAGCGTGGCGCCCCAGCGCGCGAAGAGCGCCGCCACGGTGGACTTGCCCGCCGCGACGTTGCCGGTCAACCCGACGTGCAGCACCTCACCGGCCCTCGAGCCCGAGCGCCACCTGCGCCGCGTCCGCGCGCGGCACCTGGTGGCACATGCGGCAGCGCGCCTCGTAGCTCTCGCGCCCGCCGACCATGATGACCGGCGACTCCCGGGGCGCGGGCACGCCGTCGAGGAGCCGCTGGTTGCGGCAGGCGAGCTCGCCGCAGACGACGCAGATGGCGCGCAGCTTGTCCACGACCTCCGCGATGGCGAGCAGGGTGCCCATCGCCCCGAACGGCTCGCCGCGGAAGTCGGTGTCGGTCCCGGCGAGGATCACGCGCGTCCCGCGGTCGGCGAGCGCCGTGGCGACCTCGACGATGCCGTGGTCGAGGAACTGCACCTCGTCCACCGCGACGATCTCCGTCCCCGGGCGCACGTGGCGGTACACCTCGGCGGCCGAGTCCACGGGCAACGCCTCGAGGGCACGGCCGTCGTGGCTGGAGACGTGGTAGAGGCCGGCGTAGCGGCTGTCGAGATGGGACTTGAAGACCTGCACCTGCCGGCGGGCGATCACGGCGCGTCGGACGCGGCGGATCATCTCCTCGCTCTTGCCGCTGAACATCACGCCCGCGATCACCTCGATCCATCCCTGCCGGCGCGGCGTGGTCGGTGCGTTCATCGTGGTCGTGGCTCCCGGGGGCGGCCCGTCGCTATGCTCCGTGAGAGGATAACCGGAGACCCGCGTGCACAAGCCCGAGCTGATCGACGCCCTCGCCGAGCGCGCGGGGCTGGCGCGACCCGTGGCGGCCAAGGTGGTGAACGTCCTCTTCGGCCGCGGGGGGATCCTGCCCGGCGAGCTGGCGGCCGGCCGGTCGGTGACGATCGCGGGCTTCGGCACCTTCGAGGTGCGGCGCCGCGCCGCGCGGCGGGGCCGCGACCCGCGGAGCGGCAACGCGATCGCGCTGCCGGGCTCGCTGCTCCCCGCGTTCCGGACCGGCGCTGCCCTCAAGGCGGCGGTGAACCGCCGGCGCGGCTGATCAGCGCGGCGGGCGCGGCGCGCGGGCGGTCCGCGGCGCGCGCGGGGCCCGCGCCGGGCGCTCCTCGCGCTCGAGCCGCGCGGTGATCCGCCGCCGCCGGAGCGTGCGGCCGGTGAGCGCCTCCGCGATCTTCCCGGCGTTCGCCGCGGGCACCTCCACGAGCGCGAACGACTCCTGCAGCTCGATGCGGCCGATCTCCTGCCGCGGCACCTTCACGTCCTTCGTGAGCACCGCGACCAGGTCGGCCGGGGTCACGCCGTCGCGCTTGCCCGCGGTGACGAAGAGCTTCACCGTCACCGGCTCGCCGTAGGCGCGGGCCGGCCCGCGTGCCGGGGTGGCGGCCGGGGCGGGCTCCGGCGGGGCGGCCGGCGCCGCCTGCCACAGCTCGTAGAGCGCGGCGGCGACGCGCGCCGCGTCGAAGCGCTCGAGGAGCGGGGCCAGTTGCAGCAGCGCGCCCTCGAGCGCGCCCGCCGCGATCCGCTCGGCGATGCGCGTGCGCCGCGCCGCCGACGCGGTCTCCGCCGCCTCGACGCTGCCCGGCAGGCGGAGCGGCCGCGCGCCCGCGACGAGCCGCGCCACGTAGGGCTCGGTGCCCGGCGGGGCGAGGAAGACGGCCGCCGTGCCCGGCGGCAGGTGCGCGACGGCGTCGAGCGGCGGCAGGTCGGCGAAGATGACCACCTCCGCCTCGACCGGCGTGCCCGGCCGGTCGCGGGTCACGCGCGGGTCGCCCGGGGGGAGGGCGGCGTCGAGCGCGGCATCGAGCCCGTGGTCGGCGCACCAGACGGCGGCGGAGGCGGGGTCGAGCAGGTCGAGGACCACGGCGGCGGCGCCGGCGCGGTCGGCCCAGGAGGTGGCGACCACGCGGGCGGCGCGCTCGAGCGCCGTCGCGCCGTCGGGGACGGCCTGGCCGAACGGCAGGGCGCGCCAGGCGTAGCGTTCGAGCAGCGGCGCGCACCCGGCGGGGTCGGCGGTGACGATCACGCGCTGCGCCTCGCGCGGCACGTCGGCCATCAGGTCGGCGAGCGGCTCGGTGGACTCCCACTGCTCGGGCCAGGCGAGGACGACGGTGCCCGCGCGCGCGGGCTGCAGCGCGGACCGGCGCAGCAGCGCGAGCGCGGCCTCGGGGGTGCCGACGAGGAGGTCGAGGGCGTCCTCGCGCAGGAGGCGCGTGACGCGGCCGGGGGTGCGCGCGGCGGCGGCGCGGATCCCGGCGACGGCGGCGAGCGGGGCGACGAGGGCGTGCCAGGCCTCGACCGCGGCCGGCGGGCAGAGGACGAGCGCGCGGCCGCCGTGGGCCTGCGCGCGCGCGGCGACCGCCGCCATCAGCGGCCGCGCCCACGCCGGCGCCGGTGGCGCCACCAGGACCGCGTTGTGCCCGCGCGCCACGGTCGGCACCAGCTCCTTCGTCCCGGCCGCCATCGGCGACCAGCCCAGCTCCTCCAGCGCGGCGCCCAGCGCCGCGGGGAGGTGCAGATCCGCCCAGCCCGTCACGCCCACCTCGCTTGTCAAACCAGCGGCCCGGCCACGGCGGACGGGCAGGCCCACGAAGGTAGGTGCCGCCGCCGCCGTGGCAAGGGCGGGGCGACGTTGACATCGCCGGAGGGCGACGGAAGGTTTCGGCCGCGCGCGCCACCACGGGCGCGCGCCCCTCACTCCCGCCCGCGCCGAGCCATGCCCGATCCGCTGTCGCTCAACGTGCAGCACCTGCGCCCGTCCGAGACGGTCGCGATCAGCAACGAGACCAAGCGGCGCAAGGCGGCCGGCGAGGATGTCTACGACCTGAGCGTCGGCGAGCCCGACTTCGACACGCCCGCGCCGATCGCGCAGGCCGGCATCCAGGCGATCCAGAAGGGGATGACGCGCTACCCGCCGAACGCGGGGCTCGCCGAGCTGCGGCAGGCGATGGCGGCCGACCTGTCGCGGATGTCGGGCGGGCGGCCGGTGAACCCCGACCATCTGGTGGTCAGCAACGGGTCGAAGCAGGCGATCTTCAACGCCTGCATGGTGCTCTTCGGGCCCTCGCACCGCGTGCTGATCCCGGGGCCGGCGTGGGTGTCGTACCCGCAGATCGTCCACCTCACCCGCGCCGAGCCGGTGATCGTGCACGGCGACCCCGAGTGGGGGCTCAAGGTCAGCGTGAAGGACCTCGAGCAGCACCACACCACGCTCACGAAGGGGCTCATCCTCTGCTCGCCGTCGAACCCGACGGGGGCGGTGTACACGCTCACCGAGCTGCGCGCGATCGCCGAGTGGGCGGCGAGGCACGAGATCTGGGTGATCGCCGACGAGATCTACCGGCGCATCAACTACGGCCCGAAGCCGGCACCGTCGTTCCTCGACCTCCCGGACGAGCTGCTGGAGCGCGTGGTCCTCATCTACGGCGCGTCGAAGGCGTACGCGATGACGGGCTGGCGGATCGGCGCCGCGATGGCGCCGCCGCACGTGGCGCGGGCGATCGCGGCGTTCCAGTCGCACACCACGACGGGTGCCAACCACGTGGCGCAGTGGGCCGCCGTGACGGCCTTCAGCGACCCGCGCGTGGCGGAGGACGTGGACCGGATGGTGGCCGCCTTCCGCCGCCGCCGCGACCACGTGGTCTCGCGCTTCCGCGCCGAGGCGCCGGGGATCGAGTTCGTGGAGCCGCACGGCGCGTTCTACTTCTTCTTCCGCGTGGACGGCGTGCGGCAGGGGCTCACGGGGACCGAGTTCTGCGCGCAGCTGATGCAGCAGGAGGGGGTGGCCCTCGTCCCGGGCGCGGCGTTCGCCGACGACCGCTGGGTGCGGATGAGCTACGCCGTCTCCGACCGCGAGCTCGAGGCGGCGCTCGACCGGATCCTCCGGCTCGTGGGGCGGCTCTCGGCCGCCGCGGCCTGAGCCGCGCCGCCGCCATGCCGTTCCCCCTCGTCGTCCTCGCCCCGCGCGGCCCGCTGCCGGTCATGGCGTGGCGCTGGGACGAGGAGACCGACATCCTCACCGGCACGCTGGCCATCCCCGACGACGCGGCCGGCGAGACGCTGTCGGTCGAGCTGACCGACGAGGCGGGCGCGGTGCTGGTGCTCGACGTGCAGCGGGGCGTGCTCTGCGGGCTCGACGTGGTGGTGTGGCCCGAGGTGGAGCCGCGCCGCGACCTGGTGGCGCCGGTCGGCGTGCCGGGGCTGCTCCGCGTCGCGCCCGACGTCGCGGCCGGCGGCGGGGTGCGCGAGTACACGGTCCCGCTCCGCATGGCCAGCGACTTCGACGAGCGCACCTTCCGCATCCGCTGGGGCGCCGAGCCGCCGTTCCGCGCGGTGGCGGCCGCCGACGGCTGGCTGGTCGAGCTCGACGGCGACGACCGGCTCGCCGGCTTCTGGCTCACGGGTGTGGGCGCCCCGCCCGCGCTCGACCGCTGACCGCGATGCACGCGCTCGCCCGGACGCTGCGCCGCGACCTCGCGGCGCGCGGCCTCACGCCGGCGTCCGCGCCCGCGGAGGCGGCAGCCGGCCGCAGCGAGGAGGCGGCGATCGTCCCCGCCGAGCTGGTGGAGGGCGCGGAACTGCAGGCCCTCCCCGTGGGCACCGCGGCGCCGTGGCCCGACCCGCTCGCCTTCCTCGACGGCACGCAGCACGCCGAGCTGATCGGCTACGCCGGCGCGGCGCCGCTCCTCTTCGCGGAGATCGGTGCCGCGGTGCGGGAGCGGCGCGGGCGGCGGTTGCGGACGGTGCAGGCGGAGCGGCAGTGGCTCGTCGTGGGCCGGCCCGCGGCACTCGACGCGGCAACGCTCGCGCGGCCCGGCGTCACCACGCTCGCGCTCCACGACGGCGAGCCACCGCACCCGGTGCGCGACCTGGTGCTCGCGCGCCGCGCCGTGGACCAGGCGCGCGGGGCGCTCGAGGTGGCGGTGGCGGCGCGGTACCGCGCGCGCGCCGACGGCTGGCTCGTGGTGGACGGCTCGCTGGCCGAGAGTCCCGCGTGGGCCGCCGACCCGCGGATGGTGGGGGTGGTGAAGAGCCATGCCTCGCTCCCGTTCGAGGGGGCGGCGCTCGAGCGCTACCTGCGGCTCCCGCCGGCGCACCGCAGCTCGATCTTCGCGCCGGGGTCGCGCCGGCTGGCGCCGGTGCGCGCGTGGGCGCTGCGGCTGTGGCCGTGGGAGGGCCGCGACCTCTTCCACGGGCTCGTTCGCGTGGAGGTGGCGCCCGCGAACGGCACGCCGGCGATCGCGGCGCAGCTCTCCCGCTGGCTGCTCGCCGAGCGCGCGCCGCTCAGCACCCCCGACCCGCGGTGGGACCGGCTGCTCTACGGCATCCGCGCCACCGAGCGGTTCCTCCGGCACGCCCCGCGGCCCGTCGGCGCATGACCGCCCCCGCCGCCGCGCCGATCGGCCGCGTCGTCGCCACCGAGCAGCGGCCGAGCACGCCGCACCAGGTCACCTTCTGGACCGCGGTGGGCGCGCCGGTGGGGATCGGCACCATCGTGCGCGTCGAGGGCGACGACCGCGTGGTGCTCGCGATCGTGACCGAGGCGTTCGCGTGGACCGACGTCGCCTCCGCCCTCGACGCGGTGGTCGGCGCGGAGGGCGACCCCGGCGCGGCGGAGCCGCCCACGGCGCGGACGGAGGTGTGGCTCTTCGCCGCGAGCGTGCTGCGGCAGCTCCCCGAGGAGCCGCTGCAGCCCGTCCCCCTCGGCGCCGTGCACCTCGCGAGCGCGGCCGACGTCGCGCAGGCGCTCCGCATGGACGCCTACACGGCGGGCGACGCGCCGACGGGCATCCCCGTCGGCCTCTACGCCGTCGGCGACCTGCGCGCGCCGGTGCAGCTCGACGCCGACTTCCTGCTGGGGCCCGAGGCGGCGCACCTCAACGTGACCGGCGTCTCGGGGCTCGCCACGAAGACGAGCGCCATCCTCTTCCTGCTGCAGTCGCTCTTCCAGCGGTTCCCGCGGCATCGCGGGTCGCTCGCCGCGGTCTGCTTCAACGTGAAGGGGCCCGACCTCTGCTTCCTCGACCGGCCCGCCGCCCTCGGCCCGGCCGACGCCGCGACGTGGCGCGACCTCGGCCTCGCGCCGGCGCCGTTCGCGGACGTGCAGTACTGGGCGCCGCACAAGCCCGACGGGGTCAACCTGAACACGCTGCGCACCCATCCCGACCTGCAGGCGAACACGACGCCGCTCGTCTGGGGGCTGCGCGAGGTGCTCGACTTCGCCGAGGTCGTCATGAACCGGGACGACATCGACGCGAAGGCCGACGCGTTCATCGACTTCCTCGCGGAGCGGGTCGTGGGGAAGGAGTTCCGCGACGACCTGCTGCGCGGCGAGCCGTTCCACGTGCAGACCTTCGCCGACCTCGAGGTCTTCTTCCGCGCCATCTTCGACAGCCTCGAGGCGCTCGGCCGCGGCGAGATCTGGCGGACGCACCACGTCGCCACGATCCGGAAGGTCCGCAACCGGCTCGGCAACATCTCGACCCGCGCGAAGGGGCTCGTGACCGACGACGGCACCGCGAGCGACCTGCCGTGGGGCGCGTTCCGCGACCGCGCGCTGCACGTGGTGGACGTGGCGGGGCTCGACCCGCTGGCGCAGGACCTCGTTTTCGCGCGCACCGTCTCGAAGCTGCGCGAGCACCTCGAGCGCCGCGACCTGGGCGTGGACCACGTGGTCGTGGTGGTGGACGAGCTGAACAAGTACGCCCCCGCCGACGGCCCCGACACCCACGTGCGGCGGATGCTGCTCGACCTCGCCGAGCGTGGGCGGTACCTGGGGCTGGTGCTGTTCAGCGCGCAGCAGTTCCGCTCGCAGGTGCTGCGGCGCGTGGTGGGCAACGCGGGGACGGCGGTGTACGGCCGCATGGACCCCGACGAGCTGGCGACGCCGGGGTACGGGACGCTCTCGCCCGCGCTCAAGGCGAAGCTCGCCACCCTGCCGAAGGGCGAGCTGATGCTGCGGCACCCGCACTTCACCCAGCCGGTCTTCGCGCGCTTCCCGCGGCCGGCGGTGCTGAGCGGGCGGGAGGGGGTGGAGCGGTTCCCCCCGGCGCCCGACCTCCCGTTCGCGCAGGCGGTGGCGCGGCAGCTCCGCCAGCTGGGCGGCACGGCGGGCGAGGCGACGGTGGCGGAGCTGCTGCACGGCCGGCGGGAGGAGGACGTGCGCCGGGCGCTGGCCGCCACCCGCCGCGCCCGGCCCGACGACCCGGTCGCCTACTTCCGCGCGGCGCTGGGCGCGGCGGTCCGGCCGGTGGCGGGGGCGCCGCGGCCGCGCGTGGCGCCCGTGAAGGGGGGCGACGACCCGTACGGGCTCTAGGGCGGTTGCCCCGCCCCCGCGGCACCCCCATTCTCCACGCGTGAAGCTCGCGCATCTCGCCGACCCGCACCTCGGCTTCCGGCAGTTCCAGCGCCAGACCTCGAACGGTATCAACCAGCGCGAGGCGGACGTCGCCGCGGCCTTCCGCGACGCGATCGACGGCGTGATCGCCGCGGCGCCCGACGCGGTCGTGATCGCGGGCGACCTCTTCCACAGCGTGCGCCCGACCAACGCGGCGATCGTCTTCGCCTTCCGCCAGCTGCAGCGGCTGCGCGAGGCGCTCCCCGGGGTGCCGGTCGTGCTCGTCGCCGGGAACCACGACACGCCGCGCTCCAGCGAGACCGGCTCGATCCTGCGGCTCTTCGAGGAACTGGGGGTGGACGTGGCGACCGACGAGGCGCGGCGGTTCGCCTACCCCGACCGCGACCTCGCCGTCCTCGCGGTGCCGCACCAGGCGCTCGTCGGCGAGCGGCCCGCGCTCGACCCGTCGGCCGACGCCCGCCACAACGTGCTCGTGCTGCACGGCGAGGCCGAGGGCGTGATGCCGGCCGACCGCGGGCTCGTGGAGTACGGTGGCGCCGTGGTCTCCGCCCGGGAGTACGATCCGGCGCGCTGGAGCTACGTGGCGTGGGGCCACTACCACGTGCAGCGGCAGGTGGCGCCGCGCGCGTGGTACGCGGGCGCGCTCGAGTACGTGAGCCCCGACATGTGGGGCGAGCGGCGCGAGGAGCAGCGGCTGGGCCTCGCGGGGAAGGGCTGGCTCCTCGCCGACCTCGCGACCGGCGCGGTCTCGCCGCGTCCCGTGCGCCTGGCGCGCGCGCTGCTGGAGCTCGAGCCGCTCGACGCCCGCGAGCTCGACGCGGCGCAGCTCGCCGCGGCGATCGCCGCGCGCGTGGCCGCGGTGCCGGGCGGGATCGCCGACCAGGTGGTGCGGCTCGTGGTGCGCAACGTCCCGCGCCACGTGGCGCGGGACCTCGACCATGCGCAGATCCGCGCCTGGAAGGCCGCGGCGCTGCAGTTCCAGCTCGACCTGCGCCGCCCGGACCCGACGCGCGTCGTGGGGGTCGGCGCGCCGGGGCGGCGGCAGACGCTGCCCGAGATCGTGCGCGACTTCCTCGCCCACCGGCTCCTGCCGGGCGGGGTGGACCGGGCGCGGTTCGTGACGTCGGGGGTGGAGCTGCTCGAGCAGCTCGAGCGCGAGGCACTGGAGGGCTGATGCTCATCGAGCGCCTGCGGCTCGTGAACTTCCGCCAGCACGAGGACACGGAGCTCCTCCTCGGCCCCGGGCTCATCGGGCTCATCGGGCCGAACGGGGCGGGGAAGAGCACGCTCCTCGAGGCGATCGCGTGGGTGATGTACGGGATGCCGGCGGCGCGCGGCACCCGCGAGAGCATCCGGCGGCGCGGCGCGCCGCCCCGCGCGCCGGTGGAGGTGGAGCTCGACTTCGCGCTCGGGTCCCACCGCTACCGGGTGCGCCGCACCCTCGGCAGCGCCGAGCTCTTCCTCGACGGCGACCCGGCTCCGGTGGCGAACAGCCTGCAGGCGGTGACCGACCGCATCACCCGGCTGCTCGGGATGACCCGCGACGAGTTCTTCAACACCTACTTCACCGGCCAGAAGGAGCTGGCGGTGATGTCGTCCATGGGGGCCACCGACCGGGCGCAGTTCCTGGCCCGGGTGCTCGGCTACGACCGGCTGCGGCTGGCGCAGGAGCGCGTGCGCGAGCGGAAGACGACGGCGCGCGCGACGCTCGACGCGCTGCGCAGCGGCCTCCCCGACCCGGAGGCGCTGCGGGCCGACGTGATGCAGGCGCGGGAGCGGCTGGCCGGTGCCGAGGCGGCGGCGGCCGGCGCGGCGGCGGCGCTGGCGGCGGCCGTGGACCGCCACGAGCAGCTGCGGCCCCGGCTCGTGGCGCTGCGGGCGCGGCGCGAGCGGGCGCAGGCGCTGGTGCGCGAGCGCGACCGGATCGGCGTGGAGCTCGACGGCCTCGCCGCCGACGCCACGCGGCTCGCCGCCGTGGTCGCCGACGCGGAGGGGGCGTCGGCGCGGCTCGCGGCGCTCGCGCCGCGGCTGGAGCGCCACGCGCGGCTGCGCGCGGAGCGCGACGCGCTCGACGCGGTGGCGGCGGCGCACGCCGAGCGCGCCACGCAGGTGGGCGAGCTGGAGGCGGTGCGAGTGCGCCAGGCCGAGACCGCCGCGCGGCTCGCCACCCTCGCCGAGCCGGCGGCGCTCGCGGCGCTCGACGGCGAGCTGCGGGCCGCGCGCGAGGCGCTGGCGGGCGTGGCGGCGCAGGTCGAGGAGCTGCAGCAGGGGTGGGCCGCCGACCGGCAGGACGCGCGCAGCCGGCGCACGCAGCTGCGCGAGCAGTTCCGGGACGTGCGGCGCCAGCTCGACGAGATCCGGGCCCTCGGCCCGGACGGCAGCTGCCCGACCTGCGCGCGCCCCCTCGGCGACGAGTTCGGCGACGTCTGCCAGCTCCTGGAGCGGCAGCTCGACGCGATCCGGGAGGACGGCAACTTCTACAAGCGGCGCGAGGAGCAGCTCGAGGCGGAGCCCGAGCCGCTCGGCGCCGCGCGCGCGGCGCGGGCGGCGGCGCAGCAGGCGCTCGACGCGCTCGTGGCGCGGCAGGCGCAGGTGGCGGCGGAGGTGCGCGAGCACGCGCGGCTCGTGGCGGCGCTGGCCGCCGACCGGCGGCGGCTCGCCGAGCTCGAGGCGGCGGTGGGCCGCGAGGTGGCCGCGTACGACGACGCGCGCCACGAGGCGGTGCGCGTGGAGCTGCGCGCGCTGGAGGCCGACGTGCTGGAGGCCGCGCGGCTGCGGGTGACGGCCGAGCGGCTCGCGGGGGCGCGGGAGGAGCTGGGGGCGGTCGCGGCGGGGCAGGAGGCGCGCGCGGCGCGGCGCGAGGCGATCGCGGCGGAGCTGGCGGCGCTCGGGCACGACGAGGCGGCGACCCTCGCGCTCGAGGCGGACGAGGCCGCCGCGCAGCGCGCCCGGCAGGAGGCGGAGCTCGCGCACGTCCGCGCGGTCGCGGAGCGCGACGCGGCCGCGGCCGCGCTGCGCGAGGTGGAGCGGCGCCAGGACGAGGCCGACCGGCGCGCGCGCGAGGCGGAGGACGCCGCGGCCGCCCTTGCGCTGCACCACGAGCTCGACCGCGCGTTCGCCGACCTGCGCACCGACCTCAACCAGTCGCTGCGGCCGGACCTCGCCGACCTCGCGTCGCGCTTCGTGCGCGACCTCACCGGCGGCCGCTACACCGACCTCGAGCTCGATGAGCAGTACGTGGCGACGCTGGTGGACGAGGGGGAGCCGAAGCCGGTGATCTCGGGGGGCGAGGAGGACATCGCGAACCTGGCGCTGCGGCTCGCCATCAGCCAGATGATCGCCGAGCGCGCCGGGCAGCCGCTGTCGCTCCTCGTGCTCGACGAGATCTTCGGCTCGCTCGACGAGGAACGCCGGGCGAGCGTGGTGGACCTGCTGCGGCGGCTCGGCGACCGGTTCCCCCAGGTGATCCTGATCACCCACGTGGACGGGCTGCGCGAGGGGTTCGACCGCGTGCTCCGCGTGGGCTTCGACCCGGCGCGGCGCGTGTCGGTGGTGCGCGACGAGCCGGTGGGCGGAGGGGTGGATGTGGCGGCCTGAGCGGACGGTGCGCGGCCCCGAGGTGGCGCGCGAGGCCGACATCGACATGCTGAACCGGGTCTTCTCCGACGCGTTCACCGACCGCTACCACCGCGACGGGCTGCAGGGGGTCCGCGTCCCGCCGCTGGCTCCCGACATCTGGCGCTACGCCTTCGGCGTGGCGGGTGCCGGCGCGATGCTCTGGCGCGAGCCGTCGGGGCACGTGGTGGCGTTCAACATGGTGCACCGCTCGGGGATCGAGGGATGGATGGGGCCGCTCGCCGTGCGCCCCGACCGCCAGGGCGCCGGGCTCGGCCGGATGGTGGTGCAGGCCGGGGTGGAGTGGCTGCTCGCCGAGGGGGCGTCGGTGGTGGGGCTCGAGACGATGCCGCGCACGGTGGACAACATCGGCTTCTACAGCCGGCTGGGGTTCGTGCCGGGCCCGCTGACGGTGACCCTCGCGCGCGAGCTGGGTCCGGTGCGCGGCGCGCCCGCCGACACCCTGGGCGGGCCGGACGCGGACGCGCGGCTGCGCGAGTGCCAGGCGCTCTGCGGGGCGCTCGTGCCGGGCCTCGACTTCACGCGCGAGCTGCGGCAGACGCTCGCGCTGCAGCTCGGCGACGCGACGCTCGTGCGGCGCGACGGCGCGCTGGCGGGCTTCGCCCTCTGGCACACCGCGCCGCTCGCGCTCGGCCGCACGTCGGACGAGCTGCGCATCCTCAAGCTGGTCGCCCTCGACCTCGAGGCGATGGAGGCGCTGCTCGAGGGCGCCGAGCGCGCGGCGGCCGCGCGGCGCCTGCGGCGGGTCTCGGTGCGGTGCCAGGGCGGCTACGCCGACGCCTTCGCCCTGCTCGTGGACCGCGACTACCGCGTCCACTGGACCGACCTGCGGATGTGGCTGCGGACGCATCCGGAGCGCGCGCCCGCGCGCGGGATCGTCCTGTCGAACTGGGAGGTCTGAGCGCGTCAGTGGTCGCCGTGGCGCCGGGCGTCGCGCGCGACGACGGCGCCGACGGCGCCGACGGCGCCCGTGGCGAGGAGCAGGTGCACCGGCGCGGGCGGCGCCGGATCGCCGGCGACGATGGCCGCCCAGGCGACGAGGGAGAACAGGGCGACGGGCAGGGCGGCGCGCAGCACGGCGAGGGCCTCGCTCGGTGAGGGGCGGAATTCGTTGACGGTCCTGGGACTCGCCCTTAACTTAGGGGCGGTTGGCGTCGGCGGAGAGCACATTTATCGAGCCAACAGGTCCTATCCAGGGCCCGCATACTGTGGTTGATGCCACGCCCCGCGGGGGAAGGCAGAGGTCATGGCGAGGGTTCCGCGACTTTCCGATAGGGCTTCGATAAACCTCTCCGTCGACGCTACCCCGCCGCCGTGCGCGCCGACTCCCCCGGGGTCGGCGCTGTCGTTTCCGGCTCCGCGGGGAACATTCCGCGCCGTCCGGCGTTCTTGATCGTGTCGCCAGCGAACCGGACGGGAGCCGCATGCCGACCTGCAGCGTCACCCGCCGCGTGCACTTCAACGCGGCGCACCGCCTCGTGAACCCCGCCCGCGACGAGGCGTGGAACCGCGAGACGTTCGGGCCGTGCGCGAACGAGTACTACCACGGCCACAATTACGAGCTCGACGTGACGGTCACCGGGGCGATCGACCCGGAGACCGGCTACGTGATGGACCTGTCGCGGCTGAAGGCGCTCTGCGAGGAGGTGCTCCTCCGCGAGCTCGACCACCGCAACCTCAATCTCGAGGTGCCGTGGTTCCGTGACCTGATCCCGACCGCGGAGAACATCGCGGTCGTCTGCTGGCGGCAGCTCAAGCCGCACCTGCCCCCGGGGCTTGCGCTGCACCTGCGGCTCTGGGAAACCCCGAGGAACTGGGTGGAGTATGCCGGAGACTGAGACCGTCACGGGCGCCATCGCCCCCGCCGTCCGCCAGATCCTGCAGGCCCTCGGCGAGGACGCCGACCGCGAGGGCCTGGTGAAGACCCCCGAGCGGGTGGAGAAGGCCCTCACCTTCCTCACGCAGGGGTACGGGATGACCCTCGCCGACGCGGTCGGCGACGCGCTCTTCGAGGAGCGGCACCAGAGCATGATCATGGTGCGCGACATCGAGCTCTTCTCGATGTGCGAGCACCACATGCTGCCGTTCTTCGGCCGCGCGCACGTGGCGTACATCCCGAACGGGCGGATCGTGGGGCTGTCGAAGACGGCGCGCATCGTGGACATGTTCGCGCGGCGCCTGCAGGTCCAGGAGCGGCTCACCGACCAGATCGCGGACGCGATCATGGAGGTGATCGCCCCGCTCGGCTGCGGCGTGGTGATCGAGGCGGCGCACTTCTGCATGATGATGCGCGGCGTCGAGAAGCAGAACTCGCGCACGGTCACGAGCGCCCTGCGCGGCTCCTTCCGCGCCGACCCGAAGACGCGCGACGAGTTCCTGCGGCTCGCGCACGGCCGGGGCTACGTCGGCGAGTAGGCCGGCGGCCGCGCCGCTTTCGTGTTCATCGAGCTGACCGACCACCTCCGGTGCCCCGCCGGGCACGAGGAGGCGTTCCTCGTGCTCGTGCCCGTCGCCACCGAGGGGCGTGACGTGCGCACGGGGACGCTCGGCTGCCTCGTCTGCCGGCGCGAGTTCCCGGTGGAGGAGGGCCGCGCGCGCTTCGGGCCGCCGCCCGCGATGACGGCGCGGAGCCCGGCGGTGGACGCCGCGGCGCTGCACGCCCTCCTCGGGCTCGAGGGTCCCGGCGGCGTCGTCGCGCTGGTCGGCGACGTCGCGTCGCACGCGGAGCCGCTCGCCGGGCTGCTGCCCGGCGTGGCGCTGGTGACGGTGAACGCGCCGGCGGGTCCCGCGGCGGGCCCGCGGGTGAGCGCGCTCGAGGCGCCATCCATCCCGGTCAGGACGCGGCACCTGCGCGGCGTCGTGCTCGGCGGCGGCTACGGCGAGGATCGCGCGTGGGTCGCCGACGCGCTCCGGGCGACGCTGCCGGGGCTGCGGGTGGTGGGCGCCGGCGCCGCGCCCGAGGTGCCGGGCGTGCTGGCCGCCGCCGGCGGCTGGTGGGTCGCGGAGCGGACGAACCGCTGAGTCAGCGGCGCGCGAGCGCCCGCATGACGACCACGAGCCCCATGGCGACGGCCGGCGCGAGCAGGAGGGCGCCGCCCACGATGCCCACGCGGTTGCGCGACCGGCGCTCGGCCTCGCCCGAGGCCGGCAGGCGATCCAGTTCATGGAAATCGGCGGCCGTGCAGAGCACCTCAAGCAGGAGCGTCGCGGGCAGCACCATCACCGCCCACGCGGCGGCGGGGCTGCCGGCGACGACGCGCTGGTACGCCACGAGCAGCGCGACCCAGCCGATCGTCGCGAGGCCGCGCGCCACGGCGATGGCGTAGCGCCGGGCCACCGTGACGTAGAAGAGCACGCCGAGCGCGCCGGCCGCGCCAAGGGTGACGAGGTAGCCGCGGACCAGCCACTCCACCGGCTACGGCGTCCCCTCGATCGCGCACCCCTGCAGGGCCCGCCCGTCCACGGTCGCGAACGCCGTGAAGGGGAAGAGGGCGCCGCTCATCGTGTCGGTGCAGCGCTCCTCGACGAGCCGCGCCTCGAGCGCGTGCGGCGGTGGGCCGGGGGCGGCGGTGACGATCACCAGCGCACGGCCGTCGGGGCGCGGCTCCACCCAGGGGAAGACGAGCGGCGCCACCGCGCCGGGCTCGGTCAGCTCGATCCCGTCCGTCGCGAGCCGCAGCGACCACGTCGGCTCCGAGCCCGTCACCAGGAACGCGAGCCCCTCGCGCCGCGGGTCGTCGCACCCCGGGGTCTCGATCGCGGCGTGGCGGAGCGCCACCGCCTCCACCCCGTCGCCGGTCGCGCGGCCCATGAACTCCACGAACATCGGCGTGCCCGGCATCCCCGCGAGGGACTGGTAGGCGCCGCGCAGGTCGCCGCCGGTGCCGTCGTGCAGGGTGATCGCGGCGTCGCCGCCGCACGGGGTGAAGGAGGCGGCGTCGTCGGCGGTGTTCATCGTGCCGCGGTAGAGCTCGGGCGGCGCGCCCGTGCCCGTGTTGCCGCCGGCCCCGGCGCCGTCGGCGGCCGGCGCCCGCTCGCCGCCGCCCGTGCAGGCGACGGCGAGCAGGAGGAGGAGGACCCGCCGGATCACTTCGCGGGGGCCGCCGGCGCCGGGGGCATCGGCGGCAGGTCGCTGTTCCAGATGTCGTTCGAGATCCTCCAGCCGCCGGCACCCTTCGTCCACGTGACCACGTACTTGCCCTCGTCGACGACGGGACTGCCTCCCGGCACCGGCACCGTCACCTTGAACGTCCCGACATCGGTGGCGAGCTCGCCGGACGCGGACACCGTCACGCTCGTCGGCACGAGCTCGACCGTGGTGCCCGGCGGCGTCGCGGACCAGTACTGCTGGATCCCCGCCGAGCCCGCGATCGACTTCATGTTGGGGGGCATGAGCAGCGCGTCGGCCGCGTAGTGGGCCGCGACCCCGGCCCAGTCGGCCTTGTTGGCCTTCGCCGCGAAGTCGGCGTCGAGCGCCCTGATCGCCTCCGCCTCCTGGGCGACATCCACCGCGGGCGCGGCGGGCGCGCAGGCGGCAAGCGTGGCGAGCACGGCCGTGCACAGCAGGGTGCGGGTGGACATCGGCACTCCGGGGTGGGGGAGACGGTCAGCGCGAGCTCACGTCGTCGCGCGGGGGGCGGACCAGCACGCCGAGCGCGCTCGGCCGCGCGGGCTCGCGATAGACGCGCATCGTGGCGCGCCGGAAGTCGGACGCCTTCGCCAGGAAGATGTTGGGCACGAAGGTCTGCGGGTTCCGGTCGATGTGCGGGAACCACGTGCTCTGCACCTGCACCATGATCCGGTGGCCCTTGCGGAAGGTGTGGTACACGTCCGGCATCTCGAAGCGGATCGAGTCCGGGCGGTTCGGCGTGAAGGCCACCGGCGCCTCGAAGCTCCGGCGGAAGCGGCCGCGGAACGGCTCGCCGCGCACGAGTTGCTGGTATCCCGCCACCTTGAAGCCCGGGTCGGCCGGATTGTCCTCCGCGTCGTCGGGATGCACGTCGATCAGCTTCACGATGAAGTCGGCGTCGGTGCCGGAGGTCGCCACGTGCAGCACCGGCGACACGGGGCCGGCGAGCGTCACGTCGGCCTCGAGCGGGTCGGTCTGGTAGGTCAGCACGTCGGGCCGGCGGCTCGCGAACCGCTGGTCGGCGGTCATGTACTCGCGTGGCATCCCCTGCGCGATCCAGTCGATGAACGGCACCGGCTTCGCGGGGTCGGAGACGTACTCGTCGTGGCCGGGCTCGCCGCGCGCCGGCGCGGGGGGCGGCGTGAAGGCGAGCCGGCCGCCGGGGTGCAGGTAGAGCGTGCGCCGCTCCGCCTCCCTCGGCGGCCATGTGTCGTGGCGCCGCCAGCGGTTGGTGCCGCCCTCGAACACCAGCGCCTCGGGGATCGCCGGCGCCGGCGCGCCCTTGAGGTGGTGCAGGAAGAACGGGAACTGCACGCTGTCGCGGAAGAAGACCGACGTCTTCTGCCCGAAGAACGCGTGGCCGAGCCGCTCGCCGTCGTCGCGGTTCCACTGGCCGTGGTACCACGGGCCCATCACGAGCGTGTTGGTGGCGCCGGGGCTCTGCGCCTCGATGGCGCGGTAGGTGGCGAGGGGGCCGAAGAGGTCCTCCGCGTCGTACCACCCGCCGACCACGAGCATGGCGGGCTTCATCGCCCGCAGGTGCGGGCGCAGGTTGCGCGCCTTCCAGAAGTCGTCGTAGTTCGGGTGCTTCACGTAGTTCAGCCAGAGCGGCTGGCGCCCCTGGAAGTACCTGGCGTCGGCGTTCGCGAGCGGGCCCATGCGCAGGTAGAACTCGTAGCCGTCGGGGGTGCCGTAGCTGAACGGGATGCGCACGTCGGGGCCGGGCTCGGTGGCGAGGCCCCGGCCGAAGAACAGGTAGAAGCCGAAGTTGTGCGGCAGCAGGAAGGCGCCGTTGTGGAACGCGTCGTCGCCGGCCGCGATGTCGGTCATCGGGGCCTGCGGCGAGCAGGCGACGAGCGCGGGGTGCGCGTCGATGCAGCTCGCCGACGTGTAGAAGCCGGGGTACGAGATGCCGGTGATGCCGACGCGGCCGTTGTGCCGGGGGAGGTTCTGCAGCAGCCACTCGATCGTGTCGTGGGCATCGCTGCTCTCGTCCACGTCCTGCGGGCCCCGCTTCACCGGGCGGTGGGGCGTCATCTCGGTGAACGTCCCCTCCGACCAGTTGCGCCCGCGCACGTCCTGGTAGACGAAGATGAACCCCTCGTCCTGGAAGTGGCGCGACGGCCCCAGCGCGCCGCGGTAGGTGTCGGCGCCGTAGGGCCCGACGCCGTACGGCGTCCGCGTCATCAGGATCGGGTAGGTGCGCGTGGTGTCGCGCGGGACGTAGATGGACGTGAAGAGCCGCACGCCGTCGCGCATCGGGATGCGCACCTCGCGCTTCTCGTACGCCGCCCTCACGGCGGCGGCGGCGGCCGGGTCGGGCTGGGGCTGCGCGTGGAGCGCTGCGGGAACGGCGGCGAGGGCCGCGAGCACCAGCAGGCGGCGCGAGCGACGGGGCGATGGAGCGCACATGGCGTGACCTGCCCTGACCTTCGGGTGACGTGCTGCGGCGACCCCTCCTACTGCCGTTCCAGGCGCAGCCCCTCGCTGCCATATCCGGCGGCGACGGGGTCCTGCAGCTCGAGCGTGGTCCCGGCCCTGCGGAACACGAGCAGCGTCGGCTGCACGTCGGGCCGGCCGAGCGACACGGCGATCGTGCCGTCGTCGCGGGCGAGCCAGCTCCCGTCCTCGAGCACCGGCGATCCCTTCTGGAAGTCGGTGACCATCTGCGCCTTGCCGCCGGCGAAGAGGACGAGCTCGATCACCCGGCCGGGACTGTCGGCGGCCGGCAGGGTGGCGCGCCACGTGCCTTCGGCGCCGGCAGCGGGCGTGGCGGCCATGGGCGTCGCGGCCCCCGGCTCGGCGGCGGGCTGCCCGGCGGGCTTGCTGCAGGCGGCAAGGGCCGCGACAGCGGCCACGAGCCACGGACGGCGGAGCGGCATCGGCTGCACTCTGGGATGCGGGAAACCGGATGAATAATAGGGGCAATGCCGTGCGGCGCGAGTCAGCCGCCCCGCGGCCGCCGGGGACGTGGCTTCCGCGCGCGCGCCCGTCGCGCGGCGTCGAGGGCGCGCCCGGCCCACGCGCGCAGCTCGTCCACGTCCTCGAGGATCTCCTCCGCGACCCGGTAGTACTGCATCGCCGGCCCGTCGTCGCCGAAGGGGCGGAACGGGCCGAGGCCCAGCCGCTCGAAGTCGGGGCGGGTGACGTCGTCCACCTTGAAGTAGAGCACGTCGTCGTCGAGCAGCGCGAACGGGAGGCCGCCGCTCGAGATGCCGATGCCGCCGAACATGCTGCGGGCCGTGACCGGCACCGCGCGCCCGAGCTGCTCGAGCGCGAAGAGCTGGAAGGTGGTGCGGCGCGGCGGCACGGCGCGTTCAGGGGCGCGACGGCTTCGGCGACGAGGGCGTGGAGGGCGTCGTCGGCGCCGAGGGACGGGCGACGGTGCCGGGGCCGCCGCCGCCGGGCCGCAGGTCGGAGGCGCGGCCACCGGCGCCGCTGGTGAGGGGGACGCCGGGGAGGACGATGTCGCCCTGCGGGTTCGGCCACAGGATGTAGTCCACGATGCGCCACTCGCCGTCGGGCTGCAGCCCGAGGAGCACGTTCTCGAAGACTCGGCGCCCCTCGTGGAGGTGGGTGACGTAGCGGATGCGGATGTACTCGTCCGGCGGGAACGGCGGGATGTCGCGCAGGTACTCGCGGCCGATCACCTCGCGCTTCTCCGGCCGCCTGAGCTGGTCGCGGAGGTGGTCCACCATCAGCTCCCAGTCCCAGAGGCGCACCCGGCTGCGGAAGTTCGGGGCCGCCGTGGCGTAGCTTCCCTTCCAGTCGAGCGCGGCGAGCTGGCCGAGCCAGGCGGTGGCCGCGCTGTCGGCGCGCACCATGGACTCGAGCGAGTAGTCCGCCGCCTGCGCCGCCGCCGGCCGCGGCGCGGCGCACACCGCGAGCACGGCGAGGGACAGGAGGTGCCGCCGGCGGGTCACGGGTGCGCGAGCCTCGAGGCGAACGTCCTCCGGATCTTCGCCACCTTGGGCGAGACGACGAACGCGCAGTACGGCTGCAGCGGGTTCCGCCGGAAGTAGTCGTGATGGTGGCGCTCGGCGGGCCAGAACGTCGTGAGGGGCGCCAGTTCGGTCACGAGCGGCGCGCCGAAGGTGAGGTCGCGGTCGTACTCCGCGATGAGGGCCTGGGCGGTGGCGCGCTGCGCCTCGTCGTGCCAGAAGATGACGGAGCGGTACTGCGGCCCGACGTCGTTCCCCTGCCGGTCGCGCGTGGTGGGGTCGTGCGAGGCGAAGAAGATCTCGAGCACGTCGCGGTAGGAAAGCTCGGCCGGGTCGAAGGTCACCCGCACCACCTCCGCGTGGCCGGTCCCGCCCTCGCAGACGGCCTCGTAGGTCGGCGCGTCCACGTGCCCGCCGGCGTAGCCCGACTCGACCGAGCGGACCCCGCGGATCTGCTGGAAGACCGCCTCGGTGCACCAGAAGCAGCCGCCGCCGAGGGTCGCCTGCGCGGTGGGCGCGGTCATGCGGCGCTCACGAGCACGCTGTACACCGTCGGCGGCACGCCGGGCTCGAACCCCTCGAACCCCTCCATCGTGCCGTGGTCGATGATCCACTCCACCGGCTCGTCGAGCAGCGCCGGCGCGAGCTCGCGGAGGCCCAGCCCCGCGAGCGCCTCACGCACGGCCGCCGCGCGCGCGGCCCACGCGTCCGACGACGGCGCGGTGGGCTCGGCGGGGGTCAGCGTCCCCTCCTCCTCGGCCCAGGTGCTCCAGTGGCCGCTCCAGGCGGGGGCGATGACGCTCAGGTTCAGGTGCCAGAAGGTCGCGGGCTCGCCGGCTTCCTCGACGAGCGCGAGGCGTGCCGCGCCGTCGAGTTCCGCCCAGTCGGGAAAGGTGGGATACGCCGCCGGCCCGACCGTCACCTCCCACGAGCGCTCGTAGTGCTCGTCGAACGGGCGCACCGCCACCGTCACGTCGGCCGCGTCGAGCAGCCTCTCGGCGAGGGCCATCAGCCGGGCCTCGTCGAGGTGGTTCGGCAGCTCGTGCCAGGCGACCTGCGTGAAGACCTGCGACGGGTACGCTGCCGCGATGTAGCCGGCGAGCTCGTCGAGGGAGGTGATCGGGGAGGTCGGGGCGGTCATGGCGGTCCCGTCGGGAGGTACTGGAGCTTGCACCCGCCCGGGGCCGGCGCCAAGGGGCCGGGGCACGTTGCCCCGGGGTCGCCCCCGCCGCCACGTTTGGGGACGACAGGGGGAGGGTGACGATGGACGCGCTGGCCGCGCACTTCGAGACCTTCCGCCGGCGGACGGTGGGGTGGGACCACGTGCTGCGGACCGCCTGCGGGCCGCGGCCGCTCGTGTATGCCGACTGGACCGCGAGCGGGCGGCTCTACGCGCCGATCGAGGAGCGGATGCTCCACGAGATCGGCCCGCTGGTGGGCAACACCCACTCCGAGTCGAGCGAGACCGGGCGCGCCATGACCCTCGCCTACCACGAGGCGCACCGGATCCTGAAGCGCCACGTGGGCGCCGGCCCCGACGACCTGCTGCTCACCCCCGGCGCCGGGATGACCGCGGCGATCAACAAGTTCCAGCGCATCCTCGGGCTGAAGGCGCCGCAGCCGCTGCGCGACCGCCTCCGCCTCCCCGACCGCGAGCGCCCCGTCGTCTTCGTGACCCACATGGAGCACCACTCCAACCACACGTCGTGGCACGAGACGCTGGCCGACGTCGTGGTGATCCCGCCCGACGCCCAGGGGCTCGTGGACGTGGGCGCGCTGGAGGCGCTGCTCCACGAGTACCGGTCCCGGCCCTTCAAGATCGGCGCCTTCACCGCCTGCTCGAACGTCACGGGGATCCCGACGCCGTACCGGGCGCTCGCGAGGCTGGTGCACCGCGCCGGCGGCGTCGTCTTCGTGGACTTCGCCGCCTCCGCGCCGTACGTGGCGATCGACATGCACCCGGCCGACCCGGAGGAGCGGCTCGACGCCGTGCTGTTCTCGCCGCACAAGTTCCTCGGCGGGCCGGGCGCGTCGGGGGTCCTGGTGTTCAACCGGGAGTTGTACCGCAACACCGTCCCCGACGAGGCCGGCGGCGGCACCGTGGCATGGACGAACCCCTGGGGCCAGTACGCCTTTCTCGACGACATCGAGGCGCGCGAGGACGCGGGGACGCCGGGGTTCCTGCAGGCGATCCGCGCGGCGCTCGCCGTGCAGGTGAAGGAGGCGATGGGGACGGAGCCGATCGCGGCGCGCGAGGCGGCGATCGTGCCGCGCGCGCTCGACGCGCTGCAGGCGATCCCCGGCGTGCACCTCCTGGCGGCGCAGGCGCGGCACCGGCTCGCGATGCTGTCGTTCTACATCGAGGGGCTGCACTACAACCTCGTGGTGCGGCTGCTGAGCGACCGCTTCGGCGTGCAGGCGCGCGGCGGCTGCTCGTGCGCCGGCACGTACGGCCACTACCTCCTGCACGTGGACCCGACGCGCTCGCGGGCGATCACCGACCTGATCGACCGCGGCGACCTGTCGGAGAAGCCGGGGTGGGTGCGGCTCTCCTTCCACCCCACCACCACCGACGACGAGATCGCGCAGGCGATCGGCGCGGTGGCGGCGATCGCCGCCGACGGCCGGCGGTGGGCGGACGAGTACCGCTACTCGGCGCGCACCAACGAGTTCGTGCACCGGTCGGGGGAGGACCCGACCCGGCGGCTCGTGCGCGACTGGTTCGCGCTGGCGTAGCTCAGGGCTCGGGCGGCGGCCACGCCGCACCGTCGCGGTGGCCGTGGTCCGTCTCGTCGTCGTAGCGCGACTGCCGCGCGTCGGTTGCCGCCACGATGCGCTCGCCCTCGAGGCGCGCCTCCACCTCGAGATCCTCGCAGCGGGGCCGGCGCAGCGCGGCGAGGCGATCCCGCATCTCGCCGCCGCCCGCCAGCGCGATGCGCCAGTGCCCCGCCTCGTGCGCTCGCAGCGCCGCCAGGAACCGGTCCCAGGACCCGACGAGCGCCGAGTCCGCGCCGGGCGGACGCCGCCACTCGGGCACGGTGGTGGTGCCGCGCACGTGGACCTGCAGGCGGCGGAAGCCGCACATCCCGGCCGATCGCGCGAAGTCGCCGCGCCACTCCAGCTGCCAGCGGTGGTGGCCGACGAAGCGGCCCTCGGGGGTGACCGGGGCCCGCCCCCGCAGGCTGGCCGCGATCCCCTCCACGGACGTGCCGTCGACCGCGTAGCGGACCTCGTTCGCGTAGGCGGTCACCCCTGGCGGCAGCGGCCCGACCCCGATGGGCGGGGGAGGGCCCGCGCAGGCAAGGGTGAACGCCGTCAGCGCGAGCGCAGCCGGGCGAGCTCCGCCTCGGCGGCGATGTGCCCGAACGCTCCCCACTGGCCTCCCTCCACGATGCAACGGAACAGGTCGAGCGCCGCCGCCGTGTCGCCCTCCACCAGCCGGAACGCCCCCAATCCATAGGCGGTGGTGCTGCTCGCCACCGACAGCGCGCCGTCCTCGTCGTGCGGGAGGAGCGAGTCCGCCGGCAGCTCCCCGCGGAAGTGGCGCAGCAGGTCGCGATAGGCGCCGTTCTCGATCACGTCGGTCGCCGGCGCCACGGAGTCGAGGACGGCGCGCGCCTCGGCGTCGCGGCCGAGCCGCCGGAGCGCCAGGTACTGCCAATAGGCGATCGAGACACGACGGTCGTCGTTCGCGGCGCGCCGCGCCTCGCGCTCGTGCACCGGCAGCGCGGCGGCCCAGTCACCCGCGAGGTAGTGCGCCAAGGCGAGGTGGTAGTCGATGTTCGACTGCAGCGTGCCGATCGGCCGGTTGCGCGCGTTCGGCTGGCCGTCGGGCTCCACCTCGTCGGGACGCCCCCGTACCAGCCGCGCCGCGCGCGAGAGGTCGGCGATCGCGCGGTCGAACTCGCGCACCGTGATCCACCGGTGCCCGCGGTGCCGCAGGAGCCACGGGTCGTCGGGGTGCGTCGCGAGCCCGCGGGTGTACGTCGCGATCGCCTCGCGCGCGCGACCGAGGTAGCCCAGCCGGCGACCGACCCACACGAGGCTGTCGCGGTCCTCCGGTGCGCGCGAGAGCGCGGCGCGCGCCGTGTCGAGCTGGGCCTCGTAGCGGGCGCGGGTGGCGGAGTCGAGCGGGAACGCGCGCAGCGTGTCGCCGAGGAGCGAGATGGCCTCGACGCCGGGCGGCAGCACGGGCAGTCCCGCGTCGGGCGCGCTGGCGCGCCCGCAGGCGCCGGCGAGCGCGAGGAGCGCCGGCAGCACGCGACGCCCGGACGTCATGTGCCTAGGCCCCCGCGCGCCCCGGCTCGCGCGGGCGCATCGCGTACGACATCGCGGGGTGCCCCAGCTGCCGTCGCAGCAGCGCGAGCTGGCCCACGTGATAGGCGTCGTGCTGCGCGAGGAAGGCGAGCGCGCCGAGCAGGGTGCCGTCGCTGCCCGGGAGGCGCCGTGCCGGCTGCGCGAGCTGCGCCGTGTCGAGCCGCTCGACCAGCACCGCGAGGTGCGCCGAGACTGCCTCCCACGCCGCGACGAGCGTGGCGAGCCGAGGCAGGTCGGCGACCTCGGCGATGCCGCGCCGGCCCTCGAGGTACGGGGTGAGGGGGCTGGGCAGCGGTGCGCCCAGCTCCGCCGCGAGGAGGTGTCGCGACTCGACCAGGTGCGCCACCAGGAAGGCGACATGGTTCGTGCCCGGCGCCACCGCCCGCCGCGCCTCGTCCTCCGACACGCCCTCGACGCAGTTGAGCAGCAGCTCGGTGTCGAGCCGCAGGATCGCGGCGAGCGGGAGTGCCGACGGGTGCATGGGGCAGGGCTCGGCGGGTCCGGGGTCGACGTGGAAGTTCCCGGGCGTCACCGCGGCGGCGCAAGGCGCGGGGTCGCCGGCCGTCGCGATCGCGGACACCCCGGGGCCTTCGAGGCGACTCGCGGGCTCCGGTCCTGGTTGCAGCATGTCGCAACCCGCTGGTCCACGCATTCCCGCCCGTCCCAGGCGAGAGGACCGATCGCCTCCCACGACGGTGCGCGGTCTCCTCCCGGCGGCGGGAAGCGACAACAGCACCGTCGCGGTGGCGTGCGGGGGCTGAGCCTCGCGCCGAGCCTCAGTACTCGAACGCCGACGCCGTGATCGTCCCCCGCCAGTACGGCTGGGGGCCCTCCGGCAATACCCACTCCACCTCGCCGCGCGTGGGCACCCGCATCCCGTCGCGCTCCGCCCAGGCCCAGTAGCGGCCCCGCCACGGCAGCCGCCGCACCTTGCCGTTCGCGACGCGCTCGCGCTCGGCGACCGTCACCTGCTCGACCAGCCCGTCGTCGCCGAAGTGGAAGTCCGCCGCGACCGTGATGCCGCCCGCCGTGAGCGTGGCGCGCGCCGACCGGTCGTCGAGCGAGCTCCACGTCACCCCCTGGCTCGGCAGCAGTGCCGTGGGGAGCCACGGCGTCTCGGCGAGGTAGCGGTACAGGGCCCCGGAGGCCACCTGGGGAGTCCCCTCGTCGTGCACCATCGTGAGCAGCCCCAGCACCGCTCCGCGCATCGAGCCGTGGCCCGCCACGAAGCCGTCGCGCACGAACACGGCGAGCCCCGGCGCCATCGCGATCCGCGCATCCCACACGAAGCCCGCGGGGACGGGGACGAACGTCTCGGTGGCCGTGAACGGCGCCCACCGGTTCCGTGCCGCATCGAGGAGGAACTCGCCTTCCTGCTTGAGCACGGCCCGGCGCACGATCCGCTGGCCGTCGCGCAGCACGAGGCGGAAGTACCGCTGCACGGGAGAGGGGAGTCCCGCCAGCTCGCCGTCCGAGTAGGTCGCCGGCCCACCGGGGGCGAGCCCGGCGCCGAGCCGGCCGAGTGCCTCCCGCGTGCCGGCGCGCCAGCGGAGCACCGCCACGAGCATCGCGGCCACCGTGGCCAGGACGACGGCCGCGATGACGGTCAGCGCGAGGCGCATCGCCCTGCCCTGCCCGTCCCTACTGTCGAGTCCACGACGGGGGCTCGGAGGGCTCGATGGCCCACGCCTCGAGGAAGCCGCAGCCCGTGCAGCGCCGCATCGTCACGCGCCGGCAGTCGCGCTCGGCGACCTTCACGCTGCCCGTCCACGCCGAGCGCTCGGGCTCGCCCTCGAGCCAGCGCGCGAACCAGTAGCCGGCATAGGTGCCGTCCAGCAGAAAGCCATCCTGCATCGTGCCGCCGCACTTCGGGCAGGCGGGGATCGCCATGCGTGCCTCCGGGATGCTGGGGAGTGGCCGGGTCGTGCCGGTCGCAGATTCCTCGCGCCGTGGCCCGGGCGCAAGCGGCTGCGTCTCGCGCCTGCGCCCGGCCGATTGTCCGTCGATTCACGGTGCGTTCAGCCTGGCTGGGGAATTTCCCCCCAGGCATCGTTGCGGGAGGGATCCATGCGCATCACGGCCTTGCTGACGCTCGCGCTGGCCGCCGTCGCCGCCTGCGGGAGCGAC
>Ga0101944_10001604_pt1 | contig 44697 bp, 30 predicted proteins | sample DewCreD2012metaG_FD_75245 | JGI IMG/M metagenome (GOLD analysis project Ga0101944, IMG submission 75245) | Hot spring sediment bacterial and archeal communities from British Columbia, Canada, to study Microbial Dark Matter (Phase II) - Dewar... ... | reverse complement strand
TCCCTGGCATTGGGCAACCCTCCGTGGTTTGGGTGCACCGCCGGTTGCCATCTCCCCGGCAACCGGCCGCCGTGGCTGGCGTCCCGCGTCCCGCTCCCGACCGCGTGCGCCATCCGATTTTCGCGACTTTTTACCCGTTTTGCCCAGTTTTTGCAAGGCCAAAACACGTTTTGCAAAACTTCAGTTTTAACTCCGCTCTCGTGATCGAGGCGGGTAAGGGAAGGAAGAGGAAGGGGACATTAGGGAAGTTTTGGAGAGGGGTTTCAATCCTCTCGTGATCGAGGCGGGTAAGGGAAGCTGGCAGAGGGAAGGTCCGATGGACTACGAGTTCATCGAGTTTCAATCCTCTCGTGATCGAGGCGGGTAAGGGAAGAACGGACAGTGGACTCGCCATGAGTACGTACTCCGTCTGTTTCAATCCTCTCGTGATCGAGGCGGGTAAGGGAAGCCGCCCGAGGAGCGGCTGATCCTCGACCTCTACCAGTCAGTTTCAATCCTCTCGTGATCGAGGCGGGTAAGGGAAGCGGTGGACACCCCAGGGCCGGGTGTCCGCTACGTGCCAGTTTCAATCCTCTCGTGATCGAGGCGGGTAAGGGAAGAGGGGGATGGAAGTGACTGGGCGGGCGCGCAACTGGATAGTGTTTCAATCCTCTCGTGATCGAGGCGGGTAAGGGAAGGCGTGCGGGGCCGCGGTGGCGGCCCTGTTCCTCGTGGCCGGCGTGTTTCAATCCTCTCGTGATCGAGGCGGGTAAGGGAAGGCTGGGTGGTACGAGATTCCGAGTGGATACCACTCTCAGTTTCAATCCTCTCGTGATCGAGGCGGGTAAGGGAAGGGGTGGATGGAAACGTGGGGGCCAGTCGCCGAACGGCTGGCGTTTCAATCCTCTCGTGATCGAGGCGGGTAAGGGAAGTTCTCGCCGGCATGGCCGATCGGCTGCCGGCAGATATGTTTCAATCCTCTCGTGATCGAGGCGGGTAAGGGAAGCGCGCGTGTTGGCAAGTGTTGGGGGGAAATCTCGGAAAGTTTCAATCCTCTCGTGATCGAGGCGGGTAAGGGAAGGCCGACGTGCCCATATAAGGCGGGGGCGCCGAAAAAAGTTTCAATCCTCTCGTGATCGAGGCGGGTAAGGGAAGCCAGCGCGCCGCTGACTACGCGTTCCAAAAAACGCCCTGCAGGTTTCAATCCTCTCGTGATCGAGGCGGGTAAGGGAAGATGCACGCCGGGTGGAGATGGCCACAAAGGCGGCCGTTGACGGTTTCAATCCTCTCGTGATCGAGGCGGGTAAGGGAAGATGTCCGTCAGGATAGCGGCATCTTGGCGGACGTTATGTTTCAATCCTCTCGTGATCGAGGCGGGTAAGGGAAGGGCAGAGGTTACCGCTGCTGCCCTATGCCGGGAGGAAGCGTTTCAATCCTCTCGTGATCGAGGCGGGTAAGGGAAGCCGGCCGGCTGATTTCGCTCAATGGAGGCGAGGTGTTTCAATCCTCTCGTGATCGAGGCGGGTAAGGGAAGAGCGCAGCAAGGCAGAGATAACGTACTCTGCTTTGACCCGTTTCAATCCTCTCGTGATCGAGGCGGGTAAGGGAAGCAGCCTTCTCCCAGTTACCAGGGGCACGGCAGGCTACGTTTCAATCCTCTCGTGATCGAGGCGGGTAAGGGAAGGATTCCCTCCAGAAGATGTACAGGCGTGGTGTCAGTCAGGTTTCAATCCTCTCGTGATCGAGGCGGGTAAGGGAAGAGTTGGAGCGCAATAAGGCAGAGATAACGTACTCTGGGTTTCAATCCTCTCGTGATCGAGGCGGGTAAGGGAAGACGTCACACTCAGTGACGTGCGGTATGCTCTGTCTTTTGACGTTTCAATCCTCTCGTGATCGAGGCGGGTAAGGGAAGCCGTCAACATCGTGCCGGTCATCGAGGGCGAGCAGGGCTAGTTTCAATCCTCTCGTGATCGAGGCGGGTAAGGGAAGGATCTCCTGCGAAGAGTGACAGCCCCCACCCGGCATGCGCAGTTTCAATCCTCTCGTGATCGAGGCGGGTAAGGGAAGACGTTCGGTACACGATGTCTTTCGACGCTGACGGGGTCGCCGTGTTTCAATCCTCTCGTGATCGAGGCGGGTAAGGGAAGCGTTTCCTCCCGCACGGCAAACCGTGCGGGCGATGAGTGTTTCAATCCTCTCGTGATCGAGGCGGGTAAGGGAAGGGACGCCTTTGAGGAGCAGTATGCCGTGGGTGGCCGTTTCAATCCTCTCGTGATCGAGGCGGGTAAGGGAAGCGCCTTGAGTCTGAAGTCGCCCAACTGGTCTCCAACCAGTTTCAATCCTCTCGTGATCGAGGCGGGTAAGGGAAGCTGTCCTTCGATGCTGACGGCAATCCCGTCAGCATTCTAGTTTCAATCCTCTCGTGATCGAGGCGGGTAAGGGAAGTCCGTGTCGCCGGTCAACGATTGCACCACGGTGGGCTGTTTCAATCCTCTCGTGATCGAGGCGGGTAAGGGAAGAGGTACAGGAATGGTGCCGACGGGGGGTGTGGTTTCCCGTTTCAATCCTCTCGTGATCGAGGCGGGTAAGGGAAGGGCTGACCACACTCGATGGAGGCGAGATCGGCCGTGCGTTTCAATCCTCTCGTGATCGAGGCGGGTAAGGGAAGCGAGTGCTGCGGCGGCCACGTCCGCCAGGTCACGGATACTGCACGTTTCAATCCTCTCGTGATCGAGGCGGGTAAGGGAAGGGACATATCCGCTTGGCGTTGCACCAAGCGGATATTATCCGCGTTTCAATCCTCTCGTGATCGAGGCGGGTAAGGGAAGTGGCCGACACCGCTGCACTCCGGACCATCGCGGTCCGAGGTTTCAATCCTCTCGTGATCGAGGCGGGTAAGGGAAGCGCGAATTCGATGCGTGGGCTGGATCGCCGGATATCACGGTTTCAATCCTCTCGTGATCGAGGCGGGTAAGGGAAGGCTGACGGGGCCCCCGTCAGCCTGCTCCCGGTTACCGGGGTTTCAATCCTCTCGTGATCGAGGCGGGTAAGGGAAGCAGAGGCACGGGATTACAGCCCCGTGCCTAATTGGGAGTTTCAATCCTCTCGTGATCGAGGCGGGTAAGGGAAGGTCGGCAGAGTGGGCACCGGCAGCACGTCGGCCGCGGGTTTCAATCCTCTCGTGATCGAGGCGGGTAAGGGAAGCGAGGATCGTGTCCATATGGCAAAACATCTACTTCGCCTCCGGTTTCAATCCTCTCGTGATCGAGGCGGGTAAGGGAAGGCGGATTGGGCAGGCCATTCTGATTCCCGTCGGGGCCGTTTCAATCCTCTCGTGATCGAGGCGGGTAAGGGAAGGGAGCGCACCCAATGGCCGCCAAAACCACCCCCAATGTTTCAATCCTCTCGTGATCGAGGCGGGTAAGGGAAGAGGGCTGCAGCAGCCCACCTCAGAGCAAAGGTTAAGGCGTTTCAATCCTCTCGTGATCGAGGCGGGTAAGGGAAGCCACGCGATGGTGGACGGTAAATTCATGTTCGGCATTAGTTTCAATCCTCTCGTGATCGAGGCGGGTAAGGGAAGCGGTAGTGTTATACCAAAGGCACGGGATTACAGCCCCGTGTTTCAATCCTCTCGTGATCGAGGCGGGTAAGGGAAGGTACAGGCCGCCCCGCCGTCGGCCGATGGCGCGGGTCGTTTCAATCCTCTCGTGATCGAGGCGGGTAAGGGAAGCGGCTGTTGGCGCGACATTCAGAGACTGCCTGTTTGACGGTTTCAATCCTCTCGTGATCGAGGCGGGTAAGGGAAGCCAACCAGTTCAGCGCCGCCTCCGATAGATCGGAGAGCGGGTTTCAATCCTCTCGTGATCGAGGCGGGTAAGGGAAGGCACGGCCGGTGGGCCGTTGTGATGTTTGGTGAATTTTGGTTTCAATCCTCTCGTGATCGAGGCGGGTAAGGGAAGAGCGGCGGTCCGGGGCCGTTGTGGCACAAGGACTTAAGGTGGCCATTCCGCCGACCCCCTCCCCCCCTCGCGCCGCGCGGGATGAGGCAAATCGGCCTGTTCATACCTAAACCTTTGCAGCACAACATCTTACAATTTCCGCGAACCTCCCTCAGCCGAACATTCGGCGGAAAACGTTGCGGCACAACCAGTTACGTGTTTCTCCAGAAGAATCCCCCTCATCGAGGCACTCGGCGTTGCCAGGCGACCTCACAACACCTCATCCGCCTCGCCTTCCTCGACGTAAACGCCAGTCCCCAGGACTTCGGTGACCGGGATGCAGCGGGCACACAACTGGTAGATGCGGACCGTATCCTCGGCCGGGTCGATCTCCTCGAGGATCATTTGCCGCAGGGACTCCAGGCGGCTGTCCTCCAGTTCGCCCTCGAACACGCTCTTTTGGACGTGCGCGAGGTACTCCTTCATTTTGCGCAACAGGCGTCCCCGACGCCGATTCTGGACCACATCATAGCAAACGACCAGATCCATGCAACCCCCCCATGTTCAGGATGGGATAAAGGGGACGTAGCCGGGCTGTTTCTGTTCGATGACCCGCGCGAGGTGGTCGATCTGCTCGCGGACGATGTCGCGGAACTCCAACGAGGCGTCGGCCCAAAGGGGCGCGAGGACGGTCACGGGGACTGTCCCAATTTTCGCGGCGCAGCCCGCGAAAATGGGACTGTCCCCCTGGCCCCTCTCCTGATCGAAGCGGATCAGCGACGTAGCCCGCATCAGCGACGGGCGCGCAGCCCGGAGTAGGGTGCTCTTCGAGCACCAAGCGCGATCGTTAAACCCAGACGGTGCTCACAGAGCACCCTACCATGGATCTCCCGCCTTGGCCCTCGCCGTCGCCCTAAGCACGCTGGCTGTGCTTGAGACCTCCCTTTCCACCCAAAGCCCCCAATATATGCTCCTGACCCCTTTAGAGCTTTAGAGCGCCGCGGCGCAGCCCGCGAAAATGGGACTGTCCCCCTGGCCCGGCTCCCCCGTGGACGTTTACTGATCGTCCAACCGATCATCAGGACGACGCCGTTCGCGCGGCCGGACTATTTGGGGATGAACCACGCTTTGTATTTCCAGTCGAGATTTCCTGGCAACGTGGTGGCGATGTGGAGTTGGAACGGCTGGGCTCCGCTTCCAGGCGGCAACGCGACGCGCCAGGCTTGCCATGGCGCGGGATACGTGGCCTTGCCCAGCACCGGCGTCCAGGCTGTATCTTGGCCCCCGAGAGTCCCTCGCGCGGTGAAGTGGCTGCCGACGTTGTGGATCGGCGCCGGCGTTCCGCCGCGGCGCATCTCGGCCGCGACCACCAACAGGCCGCCGGCTGTCGTGGCGGGGGCCTCGCCGCGCACGAGGGTCGTCTTGGGACCGTAGCCCTTGGGGAGTTGGAGCGGCGGCTTGGCCGACGTGACGGCAAGCCGCCACCGGCCGAGGTTGTGCTCCCGCTCGCCGTGGAGCATGGTGAACGTCAGACGCGTTCCGCCGGGGAAGCCGACCGGCTTCTGCGTCTCGAACACCGCCACGTGGGGCAGCCCCTCGGCCGGATCGATCGACCAGCCGGTCGCCGGATTGCCGTCGATCGCCGCGGCGACCGGCCACCCGCCATAGGAATCCTGCGCATAGTCGGCCTTCGCATTCCACAGCGCCACGGGGACCTCGGCGGTGGCCTTGTCGCTCGTTCGTGGAGTCGCCTCGACGCGGAACTCGTTGAGCATGAAGTTGCCGTTGACCGCCCGGCCGGGCCCGCGACCGGGAAGGCTCGCGTCGGGCAGGGCTTCCAGGCGAATCCCGGTGATTTCGGCGAGGTCGGTGTCCGCGACCACGGTATACGTGTCGCAGGCGGGATTTGCGCCGCTGGCCAGAATCGAGCCGTCGCTTTGCATCGCCAGCGTCGCTCCGCCGGTCGAGCGGAGCGCCGAAGGCCGGAGCACCTTCCAGAGCGGATCGGGCTCGGCTTGCGGCTGGTCTTTGTGTTCCTCGACCGAAACGGCCACCGCGCGGCTGGGCTCCGCGAAGCCCGCCGGAATCGGCTTCGTGGCGAAGGCGCGGCCAAGCGACGGGCCCTCGCCCCGCGGAACCGCTTCCAGCAACACCACTTCAAAGGGCCGCAACGCGATTTGGGCCTTCGGGCCGAAGGCGTCGCGGTCGCCCTGCAATCGGGCCGGATCGGGATACCAGCGGTAGAGCTGCCAGGCCCGACCGTCGGGCAGGCCCCAGGAGCCGTTCAACTCAAGCGGGAGCACCGCGTCGCTCCACGTGCAATTGTTCAGCGCCAGGAACGCCCGATTGCCGTCGGTCAGGCAGTATCCATAGGGCTCCTCTTTCCATGGATTGCCGAGAATGAATCGCGAGTTGCCGAAGCACCCCGGCTGGGCCCGCAGCAGGGCGACGAAATCGGCCATCTGTTGGCGCTCGGGTGGGCTGAGCCAGGCGTGGTCGCTCCACGGTTGGGCCAGCAGGCTGCCGCGGCTGAGGTCCATCACGAAGCCCTCTTGCCATCGCTCCTTGCCCACGGAACTGTTCCAGCCCCAATCCGAAAGCCATACGCCCAGCGAGTCCTTGCCCAGCGCCGGCACGTCGCTGGCGTACCACTGGGCCTGGTCGAGTTTCTGGGTGATGCTGTCGCGGGCGAAGGGGGCGGGGAAATCGCTCGGGCTGGCCGCCTCGATGCCGATCCCCGAGTCGAAAAGCGTGTCCGCGTGCAACAGCCACCACGGCGAGCGGTGGCCCCAATAGAGCATCAAGAAGACCTCGGGACACTCGGCGTCCATCGCGTGCAGGAAGTCGATCACCGCGTTCTGGATCGCCTCGGTCGAGTAGACGCCCGGCAGATGATCGTGCGTCGGGTTGTTGCAGACCGAGTGCAGGTTGTCGAACTTCAGACACCGCACGCCATGCTCGCGAATGTGATGGCGGAACGCCTCGACGTACATCGACCGGATCGGCTCCGTGGCCCGGCACATGATCGGCACGCTCGGGGCCGGGCCCTTGGGATCGTGGGTGAACGTTGGCCGCACGGCCGGATTGCCGCCGATCGACCAATGGGTCATCGAGCTGTCGATCCACAAGCCGGGGACCGTGCCGAGCTTTTTGAGTTCCGCGAGGATCTTCGTCAGTCCGTGGGGAAAGCGCACCGGGTCGCAACGCTTCAGGTCGCCGTTGAAATCGACCCAAAAGTCGATGGAATAGAGGTCCCAGCGGCATCCGGTCTGGCGTTGCGACTCGGCGAGCTTGGCGATGTTGTCCAGGAGGTATTCCTCGGTCTCGTTGAAATCGCCGCCGGGGCGGGCGCCGAAGGGCTCGAAAATGGCATAGGGCTTGTCGTGCCCCCGGACGACGCGGCGCGTGCGCCCGCGAAGATGCGACAAGAAGACTTGCCGCGCCGCGCCCGGCGCGCCTACGCCGTAGACGGCCTCCATGCCGCGGAACTTCGCGCCCGGCGCGAGCTTGACGCCCGGGTACTGCCGCAGCGAAACCGCCCCGCCCTCGCCCTGGGCCCAGCCCGACGGATGGGCCAAGGTCAGGAAGCGCTCGTCGTCGAGATAGGCGGGAAATCCTTGTTCCTTGGCAACGATCTTGGCGTCGGTTTGGTAATCGGCCAGCCAAAGGTGCAACAGTCGGACCTCGCGAGGTCCGCCGTTGCACACCTCGACCGTCTTGCGAAGGACCGGCTCGCGGGCGTCCCACTGGTAGACCACGACGGCCGTCAAGCCCGGCGGGTCGGCGGCCAGTTCGAACACGGCCCGGGCCGAGTCCCCCTCGAATGCCTCCGGCGCTCGCGTCACGCGGAGCTTCAACGGCCGCGGGCTGGCCGGCTCGCCGATCTCCACGCGCAGCTCCGGACCTCCGCCCAAGGAAATCGTGCGGCCCGTGCGCCGGTTCAGCCACGACTGGGCGTTCAGTCCCGCGGCCGTGTCCAGCCGGAGAATGAAATGCGGCGAGACCAGTTCCACCGTTGTTCCCGTCCTGGCGACACCGCAAACGCGCTCGGCGGCCAACGCGGGCTGAGCGCCGGCGATCAACCACAAGACAAAGCACCAACGACCGCGCATGATCCCGCTCCTTGCAACGTGGCCCTGATTGTTTGAGTCTCCGCGGTCCTGAGTTTACGGCGGAAGCAGACGCCGTTGTCAAGCCCCGGAAAAAGGCGGACGGCCTCACGGAGTGCTGTCGAGGCAACCGATCACAGGCCGGGCACTGGCTCGTTCTTGAGGCCGTTTCGCGGCGAAAAATGTGCCTGCTCCGTCACTGGCCAGGGGGACAGTCGCATTTTCGCGGACTTCGCCGCGAAAATCGGGACTGTCCCCGTGAACGGTTACCCGTCCGCGCGACAATAACTTACCGGATTTGGGAAGTGGAGCGTGGGCGTTTCGCCCGCTTTTTCGAGGCGGGCGAGACGCCCGCGCTCCCCGAAATCGGTAGTTTATTCTCGCGCCACGCCTTAGGGGGCGGCGGCGGCGGGCCGGGCGGCCATCTCGCGGAGCCTCCGCCAGAGGTCCCGGAATGCCTCGGCCAGGCACTTTTTCTCATCCGCATTGAAGTATTCGACGCGCGGGATGATGCCCAAGAGAAGGGCGGCGACCATCAGCAAACCGGGCCAGGGCGCAAGGCAGACGGCCACGGGCACGAGGGCGGCGAGGACCAGCCCCCCATCGATGCGCATTCCCTGCCGCCATGCGAACCACCAGACGAGGCCCAGCACGGCCAGGCGCGCGCCCGCCGTGGCCAGGGCCGCCCCCAACAGGCCCAGGCTCGGCAGCAACGGCACGTTCAAGGCCACATTGAGCACCAGCCCGATTGCCAGCGCCGCCGCGATGAGCCGCGACCCTTCCGCATACCAGAGATAGTTGTACGAAACCGCGGCCAGTCCCCACCACGCCGCGCAGACCAGGGCCCAGGGCAGAACGGCCAGCCCCTCGCCGAAGCGATGCTGCCAAACCGCGCCGAACAACAGGGGAGCGATCGCGAGCACCGCCAGGCACGCGGCCGCCAATCCCAAGCCGAGGGCTTTCAAGGTCAGGACCAGGCGCCGCGAGACCTCGTCGCGGCGGCCCCGTTCCCAATCGGCGCTCAGGTGCGGCGTGAGCACGGCCGCGAGCATTTCGGTCACGCCGACCAGGAGCATGGGGAAGATGCGGGCGGTGTGGTATTGGCCAACGAGATGGAGCGCTTCGGCGGCGGGCAGGCCCGCGTGGTGGACGATCATGAACCGGTCGACCATTCCGAAGGCGTTCGACAGCCAATTGGTCACCCACAGCCAGAACGCAAACGGCGCGAGCTTCGTCCAAAGCGCTCGGTGGGGAAGGTCGGCCTCGGCGTCGGGCACGGCGGCCCAAAGCCGGCGCCACCGCGTGGCCGACATGGCCACGGTCGCGCACGACGCGGCGAGGAAGGCGATCACCACGGCGGCCGTCTGCGCCGCCCACGCCAGCACCAGGACCACGCCCAGTCCGGCGAAGACCGCGCTATTGACCAGTTGGGCGAGCGAGACGAATCGGACCTGCCTCAGCGCGGTGTAAAGCGAGCCGAAGGCGTTGTCGAAAATCACCACGCCCAGCCCGGCGGCCAACAGAAGCACCAGCCCGGTGTGTTCCGGATTCCCGAAGATCAGTTCGGAGAACCACACCCGGCCCGCCGCCACCACGGCCACCGCGAGCAAGGTCAGCGCCGCGACGGCCGCGCCCGTGCGGCGAAGGAAGGGCCGCAATTGGCCTCGCTCCCGGTAATGCTCGACGTAGCGTCCGAAGCTGCCGGGCAGGCCCAGCACGGCCAGCGGGGCGGCGAGCATGAGGAACCCAAAGGCCATGTCCCATTGCCCCAACTGCTCGGCATCCAACCACCGGCAGAAGAGCACGCCCCGCAGAAAGCCGATGAGCCGCTGCACCACGGTCAGGGCAAAGAGCATCACCACGCTGGCGGCGAGCGTGTCGTGCGTCAGTCCGTCCGGGCGGCCGGTCGGAGTCTGGGCAGAATCGCGGGGCATGGGGGCCATGAACAAGTCTAACTCAACAATGCCCGGCGGGCCGCCACCCGGGGTGCGATGCACTCAAGAGTCGGCCCCCAAACGGGGACGGTCCCCGTCATCCCCAGGGATCCCCCTCGGATTTGGGCGTTGCCGAGGGAGACTCCGCCCGGATCGGGACGCGCACAAAGCCTTGGGCCCGGCAGCCTTCCTCGACGTGCGGCTGAAGCCCTCGTCCGACGATGCGGATGCTGCGGTCTGTGCCGCCTAAAGCGGCGCCCCCGAGCAGGCGGAGCTCGCGCCAGGGGGCACAAGGGGGCGTGTCTGCCGCCGTCCCCCTTTGGGAGCGTGGAATCGTCCCGCGGTCTTTATTCCCCGGCCTGGTTTTTCGCCGCCGCCTTGGCCGCGGCGGAGAATCGTTCGCGGTAGAGCTGGTAGCCAACCTGACGGCAGGCCTGGATGGTCTCGGGGTAGGGCGTGTCGCAGATGTCGACGAAGCCGATTTGATAGTTTTCGCCGTCCCCCCGGCCCGTCGTGGCCTGGTCGCCGTACTGGAACCAGTGCGTGCCGACGATCCAGGGATTGGCCAACGCGCTTTGGACGTAGGCCACGTAGGCGGCTGCCCGCTCCGACTGGTTTGCCGTGGGCACCAGTCCGGTGTGGAACATGCCGCGGTCCAACGCGCCGAAATGGAACTCGCCGATCAGGATGGGCCGGTCCACGCCCTGGGGCAGGCGGAGGTTCGCCACGCTCCGCTCGTAGCGGTTGAAGCTCACCACGTCGCAGTATTTGCCCGCCGCCCGGATCGCCCGCTCGTTGGCCCACGCGAAGCGGCATCCGAGGTAGAGCCCTTCCGGGTCGACTTCCTTGACCGCGTCGCGGCAGACCTGGAAGAACCGCTCGGCGATGACCGTGGTGAATTCCCCCAGGTCCGCGGCGGCCTTTTTGGCATCGGGCGGATTGCGGCTTTCGAGCAAGGCATTCCACGAGGCGTGCTGCGTGCCCCAGGCTGCGTTGAGGCGCTCGATGGTCGGATACTTCGCCTGGAGCCATTGGACGAAGGCCTTCTTGGCGGGCTGTTCGGGCGGCGAAGCCAGGGCAGCCGCCGCCAGCGACGTGTCGTTGCCCCAGCTCAGTTCATTACCCAGAAAATATCCCACGCACCAGGGATCGCCCGCCGCTTTTCCCTTCTGGCCCGCCATCGCCTTGCGCAGGGAGTCGGCGAAACTGGGGTCGAAGACGTCGACGAATTTGCCCCAGTACCCCTCGCTGCCCTCCAACGGCCGCCCGGAAAAGTTGACCGTGGCCGTGTAGGGCGTCTTGCGCATCAGATACACGCTGGGTTCCGACCAGTTGGCGATCGTGTTCATTCCCCAGCTCCGCAAGCGTTCATGGGCGCGCTGGGCCGAGGCCTCGCGCCACCGCTCGCCGTACTTGCGAAAGAGGTTCGCGCCGGTGAAGTTGAAGGTCTCGTACGACTTGCCTTTGTAGTAGCCGTGGGGCGCCTAGTAACCCCGGCCGTAAAACGCGGCCAGCGGGGAATCCTTGGCCGGCAGATCGGCGAACCAATGGCGGCGGTCGGTGATGGGCGTGATGTTTTCCATGCGGACGCAGTCGATGCCGTGCGACCAGAACAACCGCCCCTGGCGATCGACGAGCCACCAGCGTCCCTGGTGTTTCTCGGTGCGGAACCGGCCTGTCGCCTTCAGCAGCGGCCCGGCTCGCCAACCGCCATATTCGTTCCAGTCGGGGGGGCCGGGATGCGCGGCGAGGTCGGCGGTCTCGGCCTTTTCGCGCGCCGCAAAGTCTTCGGCCGAGTGGATCTTGCCCGGCCAGTCCTTGTGAACAAACTGGCCAAAGGCGTCGATGAGCGGAAAGAGCTTCGCGTCGTCGACCGGCAAGACCGCCGGGGCCGAGCCGGCGGCCCGGACGTTGGTGATCTCGAACCGATGCTCCTGGGTCGGCCTGGCCACGAAGAACAAGAGTTGATTGATTTTGGCGGGATCGATTCCTCCGTTTTCCACCCACCCGCCCGGATAGCCGCGCATCCCAAACAGTTTGCTGCGCAGCTCGGCCGGCATCCTCCGCGTGAGCGGAACGACGAGCGTCTTCTGCTCCCCCGGCTCGAGGCGGATGCGCCCGGTGACGCAGTTCTTGACGCCGTCGGCCCCGGGATTGTCCACGCGGCAGGAGACCTCGACCGAGTGCGGTCCCACGTTCTTGACGTCGGCGGCCACATGCTCGAAGGCCGTCAGGTCCCAATGTCCGGCCGGGGCCTTCAGGGTGATGCCCGGCCACGGCTCGCGCCGTCCCGTGGCGACCTCCAGCCCTTTGCCCCGCACGCGGACTTTGGCGTCGCGGGCGTCGATCGAAGCCACGTCAGTCCGCTCGCCAAAGGTGATGAGCGTCTGGTCGGCTCGGCCGTCCAAGGCGGCGGAAACAACCGTCGCGAAACACAATGCCAACACTCGCGGCAGCATAGCTTTCTCCTCATGAAGCGTCCGTCAGTCGTTATGAAGCGTCCGTCAGTCGTTCTCGCGGCGCAACGCCCGGCGGGCGGGCCCCGCCTCGCGGAACAGCCCTTGGGCGCACCCAGGCGTCGTTCCGCGTTCACCTCCGGGCGCGCTGGCGAAACCAGCGGATCAATTGATTGGTGGATTCGTCGTGCTTCAAGTCCGGCTCGCTGGCGGCTTGAAGTTCCGGAAGAATCCGGTTGGCCAGTTCCTTTCCCAATTCCACGCCCCATTGATCAAAACTGTTCACCCCCCAAACGACGCCTTGCACGAAAATCTTGTGCTCGTACAACGCGACGAGTTTGCCCAGCGTCTCCGGGTCGAGCCGCTCGGCCAGGATGGTGTTCGTTGGCCGGTTTCCCGGAAAGGTCTTGTGCGGAACAAGGTCCCATCGCGGACTCTCGTTTTTCGCCTTGGCCTGGGCCTCCAATTCCGCCCGCGCTTGATCGGCGGACTTGCCAAACGCCAAAGCCTCGGTTTGGGCGAAAAAGTTGGCCATCAATTTGGCGTGGTGATCGCCCAACGGATTGTGGCTCTTCGCGAACCCGATGAAATCGGCGGGCACGATCTTCGTGCCTTGGTGGAGCAGTTGGTAGAAGGCATGCTGGCCATTGGTGCCTGGTTCGCCCCAGACCACCGGGCCGGTCTGCCAGGCGACCGCCGAGCCGTCGCAGGCGACCGATTTGCCGTTGGACTCCATGTCGGCCTGCTGGAGATATGCCGCGAAACGGCTCAGGTACTGGTCGTAGGCCAGCACGGCGTGGGTCTGCATCCCGAAGAAATTGTTGTACCAGATCCCCAGCAGGCCCAAGACGACGGGCATGTTCCGTTCCAGCGGCGCGTTGAGGAAGTGCTGGTCCATCGCATGGAAGCCGTCCAACATGCGGAGGAAATTCGCCGGCCCGATGCCAATCATCAACGCCAGGCCCACGGCCGAACACAGGCTGTAGCGCCCCCCGACCCAGTCCCACATGGCAAAGACGCTGGACTCGGGATCGAGTCCGAACGCCGCCGCCTTGTCCGTGGCGGTCGAGACGGCCAGGAAATGTCGGCCAACGATCTTGCGGGCCGCTTCCGATTTCGGTTCGGCGGCGACCGCCGGATCGGCCAGCGACGCCAGCAGCCATTTCCGGGCGGATTCGGCGTTGGTCATGGTTTCCTGGGTCGTGAAGGTCTTGCTCACCACGATGAACAGCGTCTCCGCCGGATCCAGGTCCCGCGTGGCTTCGGCCAGGTGCGTCCCGTCGACGTTCGAGACGAACCGAACGGTCAGCCCCCGGTCGCTGTAGGGCCGCAGCGCCTCGTAGGCCATGGCGGGCCCCAAATCGGATCCGCCGATGCCCAGGTTCACGACATTGCGGATCGGCTTGCCGGTGAAACCCCGTTTCTTCCCCGCGCGAACGGCTTCCGAGACGGCGGCCATTTTGTCGAGCACGGCGCGGACCTCGGGCATCACGTCCCTGCCATCCACGTGGATCGGTTCGCCGGAACGATTTCGCAGCGCCACGTGCAGGACCGCGCGCCGCTCCGTGACGTTGATTTTCTCGCCGGAGAACATGCGCCGCGCCGCCTCCCTCAGCCCCACGGCCCGCCCCAACGCCACCAGCTTGCGCATCGACTCCGCCGTCACCCAGTTCTTCGAGTAGTCGAGCAAAAGCCCGCAATCCTCGATCGACAAGGCCTTGGCCCGGCCAGGATCCTGGCGAAACAGATCGCCGAGATGGATCGCGGACATCTCGGAGCGATGATGTTCGAGGTCACGCCACTCGGGAAGCTCGACAAGTCGCGGCACGCAAACTCTCCTCCGGCAAACGGACCAACCAACGGGCATGAGGCCGCGTAGCCCAAACACCTGGGGCCGTGAGGGCCAGCCCCGCTCGCGCTCGCCGAGACGCCGCCAGGCACGGGACGTTCGGCCTCTGCCAGACCAGGAAACCGGTTCCACTTCGTGGGGGCAAGAACGGTGCGCTGTTGGCGAAACAGCGCTTCGTTCCAACCCGGACGCAGTATAGCAACTTACTCCCTATCCCAAAACGGGGAGAGTCCCCTGGCGCCGCTGAAGTTCCAAGGAGACTCATTGTGATCGAGCGGACTCTCGTCGTTTTGGGACACGCTTCTGGCCCGACCGCGCGAGCCGCAAACTCCCCCGCCCCTTGTGCACCTTGCCCGCGATTGGTAGTAAAGAGGATCGAAAGGACGGCAATCTCCTCTCCGATCGGCGATTGGAGTGGCGATTGCCGTCGGAGTCGGGGTGACTCGTGTTTGCCGACGCAAGAAGGGATCCGAAGAACTCCCTGGCTGATCCAGAACTCCTGAGCGACAAAGCCCTCTGCTGGAGCGGAAACATTCCCCGTTTCGGGTAGGCCGTAGACCAAGGACGAGCATTATGGACATTCAGGATTTGGTTCGCAGTTTGACCGAGAGAAACAGCTCGAAAATCGTGCTCCTGGTGGCCGACGGAATCGGCGGCCTTCCGTTGGAGCCAGGGGGCCCGACCGAGTTGGAGGCCGCCAAGACGCCCAATCTGGATCGATTGGCCAGGACGGGCGTTCTGGGAAGCATGGTGCCCATCAAGCCCGGAATCACCCCGGGGAGTGGCCCAGGACACTTGGGGCTTTTCGGTTACGATCCCCTCAAATACGTGATTGGACGGGGTGTTTTGGAGGCGACCGGCATTGGGTTCGAAGTCGGCCCCAAGGATGTGGCGATTCGCTGCAACTTTTGCACTCTTGGCCCTGGCCGGGTGATCAAGGATCGTCGGGCGGGGCGGATTCCGACCGAGGAGAGCGCGCCGTTGGCGATCTCGCTCCGGCAGGTCAACATCCCTGGCGTCGAGGTGTTCGTCGAGCCGGTGCAGGAGCACCGATTCGCGGTGATCTTCCGGGGCGAGGGGCTCGGCGGGCACGTCGAGGACACCGACCCGCAAAAAACCGGCGTGCCCCCGCTCGATCCCGTCGCCACCCACCCCGATAGCCAACGCACCGCCGAGGTCGCCAAAGAGTTCGTCGCCCAGGCCGAGAAAATCCTGGCTGGACAGCCCAAGGCCAATGGGCTGACGTTGCGCGGGTTCTCCGTCAAGCCGGCGTTGCCCACCTACCAAGAGGTCTACGGGCTGAAGGCGGCGGCGATCGCGGTCTACCCCATGTACAAGGGCCTGGCCCGGCTGGTGGGAATGGAGGTCGTCGGCAAACCGAAATCGCTGTCCGAGGAGATCGACGTGCTGGAGCAGGCGTGGAAGGACTACGATTTCTTCTTCGTCCACTTCAAGTACACGGACAGCCGCGGCGAGGACGGCAATTTCGCGGAGAAGGTGAAGATGATCGAGGCGTTCGACGCGATCGTGCCCCGGGTCGAAGCACTCAAGCCCGACGTGCTCATCGTCACCGGCGACCACAGCACCCCGGCCAAGATGGCCAGCCATAGTTGGCATCCCGTGCCCGTGCTCCTCTCGGCCGCCACCTGCCGGCCCGACGCCTGCCAGGCATTCGGCGAAACCGAGGCCCTGCGCGGCGGTTTGGGTCAGTTCGAGGCAGTGTATCTGATGCCGCTGGCCTTGGCCCACGCGGGGCGATTGGCCAAGTTCGGGGCGTGAGTGGCTTCACGGACCATGCAACTGGTCTTTGTCATCCCGTCGCTTTCCGGAGGGGGCGCCGAGCGGGTGCTCGTCTCTCTGGCCAGGGGGCTCGCGGCCCGCGGACACCGCGTCACGGTCGTGACGATTTATGGCCCGGAATGCGATTTCTTTCCGTTGCCCGAGGCGATCCATCGCGTGGCCCTTGGTTTGGGCAGGGATACCGAAGGCCTGGTGGACAAACTGGGGGCGAATCTGCGCCGCCTCGCCGCCCTGCGCCGCGCGATCCGCAAGGCTCGGCCCGAGGCGGTGATTTCGTTTCTTGGCCGGACGAACGTGTTGACCGTGTTCGCCGCGGCCGGGCTGAAGACCCCGGTCATTGTGGCCGAACACACGGATCCGATCCGCGAACCACTGCCCGCCCCCTGGCAATGGCTTCGCCGCATCGCCTATCGGTGGGCGGCGCGGGTGGTGAGCGTCTCCGCGGCCATCGATGAGTATTTTGACTGGATTCCCGCGGCCCGGCGCGCGGTGATCCCCAATCCCATCGATTTCGCCGAACTCGCGCGGCCCGCCGCCCCCCTGAAGTGGCCTTGGCCCCACGCGGCGATCGCCATGGGTCGGCTTGCTCCCGAAAAGGGGTTCGATCAGTTGATCGAGGCCTTTGCCGCGGTGGCCAGTCAGTTTCCCGACTGGGGCCTGGTGATCCTCGGGGAAGGGCCGCTTCGTGGCAAGCTGGAATCGCTGGCGACCGGGCGAGGTCTTGCCGGGAGGGTCCTTCTTCCCGGAAATATTCCCCAGCCGGGCGCCACGCTCAAGAACGCCGACCTTTTCGTGCTTTCCTCGCGATGGGAGGCTCTGCCCATGGCCCTCCTGGAGGCCATGGCGTGCGGCCTGCCGTCGGTGGTTACGCAATGCATCGCCGGCAGGCCCGAATGGCTCCAATCCGGTAAGAACGCGATCCTGACGCCCGTGGACGAAGTGCCCAAGCTCGCCGGCGCATTGGCCGAGCTGATGCGCGACGCCGCCCTTCGCCGCCGTTTGGGCGACAACGCCGCTTTAACGGCGCGGCAATTCGCCTTGGAATCCGTTTTGGAACAGTGGGAGGCCTTGTTGGCGGAATTCGGTTGCCGGTCCACTCGACCGGGCGTATGATGATGCGTTTCATTTCCAACCTTTGGCGGGAGCATCCATGACCCAAGACGCCCACGTCCAAGTCCATTGGCACGATCATGCGGTTTCCCGAGAAGAACGCGAAGCGCTGAATGGCCACCGCGGATGCGTGGTCTGGTTCACCGGCCTGAGCGCTTGCGGCAAGAGCACGGTGGCCAATCTGGTGGATCACAAGCTTCACGCCTTGGGGGTGCATAGCTTTGTCCTTGACGGCGACAATATCCGTCACGGGCTCAACGCCTCTCCGGCCATGCTCCGACCCATCCATGGCGAGGAGTTCGCCAAACGGTTTGGTTTGGGCTTTTCCGCCCAAGATCGCGAGGAAAACATCCGCCGAATCGGGGCCGTGGCCAAGCTCTTCGCCGACGCCGGCGTCATTGCCATTACGGCGTTCATCAGTCCTTACCGAGCCGACCGGGACCGCGTGAGGGCCTCGCTGCCGCCGGGTGACTTCGTCGAGGTGTTCGTCGATGCACCGATCGAGGTATGCGAGGCACGTGATCCGAAGGGGCTTTACAAGAAAGCGAGGGCAGGGGAACTCAAGGGATTTACGGGAATCGACGACCCTTACGAACCGCCATTGAATCCGGAGATTCGCCTCGACGCTGCCAACACCCCTCCGGAGATCCTCGCGGACCAGGTGATCGAGAGTTTGCGGGCTTCAGGAAAAATAGGGAAATAACCTAGATCCAGGGGATTCGCTGAGGCTAACCAGGTGCCGATGCGGGTTTCCGGCGACAAGTTCGACGACGTCCCCACCCGTCCAACGGCCCAGTCTCCTTCCAAGAGCGCCCGGGGCGCGGCATGAAATTTTACCGTTGGGGGGTTGACTGAATGAATAAAATCGGTTTAGACTTATCAGCCGTAGGATCTAAAGATCGCGGCTCTTGCTTTCGATTACGCGAAGTCCGTCAGGTTCCGTCTTCCGCAGATGTCTGGCTTCTGAGACGGACGGTAGCGCCGGGGATTGCGTCGCTGTCGGCGTGAGTGTTGGTTTGGCGAACGGCGCTGGTTGGCTCGCCAGACGGTTCGGCGGAAGATGGCCTCGGGACTCAAGAAGGGAATCTTATGTTGATGGCCAACGTATCGGTTCTCGATACGCTCCAGCCGCGGGCCCAGGCTGCCCTCCGCAACAGTCCGGTCAACGAGCTTCGAAAATTGCGTGTGGATCAATGCGAGAACGGGCTGGTGATCACCGGCACCGTTTCGAGCTTTTATCACAAGCAACTAGCGCAGGAAGTGGTGCGCTCGGTGTGCAAGGAGTGCGAGATCGATCTGAACAACTCCATTCGGGTACGCGAGTGCCGAATGGACGGGACGATAGGCGAGTAGGAAAGAGCCGGAAACAGCTTCCCAAATTCCTCCGGGGGCGAGACGGCCGAAGTCTCGGAGAAACCGGAAGGTGGGAGGTCTGTGGATGGCGCGGTCAGGAGGCGTAGGACGCACGGAAGCGCCCCGAAGTGGATCGTGGATGGCGACGCACGATGCGCTCGCTAGGCCATCCGCGAGGAGGGACGCATGAGCCATCGCGTGTGCGGTAGTTCGCCGGCCGTCGGTGGGCTTGCTTGGGAGCGACATCCTCTGCCCGAGACCTTGGCAGAGGCCGAGCGACTGGCCGCTTCGATCGAGCGCGCCGTTTCTCGCGAGACCTGTGGAGGGGTGCGAAATCTGCGAGTGGAGGTCAGCGACCACGGCATCCTGCTCACCGGACGCTGCAATTCCTTCTACACGAAGCAGAAGGCTCAGCACGCCGCCATGGGGCTGTCGGGGACCGAAGAACTCACCAACGGGATCGAGGTCATCTGAGCCCGGCGCGACTTTTCCTCGCGGCAGGGCCTCGCGACAATGGGGCATGCTAGCACTGCTAGCATCTCCCGGGGGCTGCTTCCCATCGCCGCGATCTATTGGCCGTTTTGCGCACGCCAGGCAAGCCTCGCAGCCGCTGTGTAATTCCCCCCAGCGGCGCCCAACGTTTCAAGTTAGGCGTCGCGCGACAATAACTTACCGGATTTGGGAAGTGGAGCGTGGGCGTTTCACCCGCTTTTTCGAGGCGGGCGAGACGCCCGCGCTCCCCGAAATCGGTAGTTTATTCTCGCGCCACGCTTTATCACGCGATCCCGACCGGATGGAGCACCGTGGATCTGCTCCGTCCCCGATTTGCGGCAAGGGGCCGATTTCAACTCCCGCGACGGGCGCGGAGGCCCCGCCGCGACCGCTCCTTGCGCATCGTCTCCAGGGCTGGCAGGCACGCATCGGTAAAGCCGGTTCGGAGAATGCCGCCTGCGGCTTGCCGGGCAAGCCGTGCGGAGCATCCGATTCTTCGCGGGAACAGCGATGGATGGCCTGCCGGACGGGCCTTCCTTCCATCGTCACTGTTCATCGACCGGCGACAGGCCCATTTCCTCGGAGTTCGCCGAGAAACTCGAAACAGTCCCCGTGAACGGCTTCATTGCGTCCACCTCGCGGTATAGACTGTTGATCCGGGCCGTCGCGACACGAGGAGACCCATGCGGAACTGCATTCTCGCCTTGGATCAAGGCACCACGTCGAGCCGGGCAATCGTTTGCGATTCAACCGGCAAGGCGATTGGAAGCGCCCAGGAGGAATTCGAGCAGATTCTGCCCGGTCCGGGGCTGGTGGAGCACGATCCCGAGACGATCTGGTCGTCGCAGCTTCGCGTGGCCCGTCAGGCCCTCGCCCGATCGGGCAAATCGGCCGACGACATCGCCGGGATCGGGGTGACGAATCAACGGGAAACCACGATCCTCTGGGACCGCGCGACGGGGCGCGCCGTGGCCAACGCCGTCGTCTGGCAGAGCCGCGCAAGCGCCGGCATTTGCGATCGGCTCAAGGCCGAGGGACTTGAACCCGTGTTCCGCAAGAAGACGGGCCTGGTCGTTGACGCCTATTTCTCCGGCACCAAGATCAAGCACCTGCTCGACTCGCACGAAGGCCTTCGGGCCAGAGCGGCCAAGGGGGAAATCCTCTTCGGCACGGTCGACGCCTGGCTCGTCTGGCGGCTGACCGGAGGACGCCGCCACGTCACCGACCCGAGCAACGCCAGCCGCACCCTGATCTACAACATCCACGACTTGGATTGGGACGACGAACTGCTCCGGATCCTCGATATTCCCCGCGCCATGCTCCCCGAAGTGCGGCCATCCAGCGGCCTGCTCGGCGAAACCCTGGACGAGTGGTTCGGGCGGCCGATTCCGATCGCCGGCGTGGCCGGCGACCAGCAGGCCGCGACCTTTGGCCAGGCGTGTTTTGAACCGGGCACGGCGAAGAACACCTACGGGACGGGGTGTTTCATGCTTTGGAACACGGGCAACCGACCGGTCGAGTCGCGCCGGCAATTGCTCACCACGATCGGCTGGGCGCTGGGGGATCGAGTGACGTATTGCCTGGAAGGCTCGGTGTTCGTGGCCGGGGCGGCCGTGCAATGGCTCCGCGATGGACTGGGCATCATCGCAAGCTCCGGCGACGTGGAACGGCTCGCCGCCAGCGTTCCCGACAATGGCGGCGTGTACTTCGTGCCGGCCCTGGTGGGACTCGGGGCCCCGTATTGGGATCCCTACGCGCGGGGCACGATCCTCGGGATCACGCGCGGCACCCAGGCCGGACATCTTGCCCGCGCCGCCCTGGAGGCCATGGCCCATCAGACCCGCGACCTCGCCGAAGCCATGCAGGACGACGCGGGCATGGCGCTTCGGGCCTTGAAGGTCGACGGCGGCGCCTCGGTGAACAACCTGCTCATGCAGTTCCAGGCCGACTTGCTCGGCGTGGAGGTCCACCGGCCGGTGGTGGCGGAAACGACCGCGCTGGGTGCGGCCTACCTGGCGGGCTTGGCGGTCGGCGTTTGGCGCGATCTGGCGGACCTGGCCTCGCAATGGAAACTCGATCGGGCCTTTGTACCCCAAATGAGCGCCGAGACCCGCCAGAGCCTCGTGCGACGCTGGGCCGAGGCGGTCCGGCGATCGCGCCGCTGGGTTGCCGAGTGATCGGCGCAGCGGTCAGAATGGGCGGCGAGGGAAGGACGGGACGCGCTCCGTCGCGTTCGTCAGGGTGTTGATTCCGGCTATGACGGTATTGAAATCGGCCACGACGGAACGTGGCCCTCCAGGTAGTGTCGTGAACGATTATGCGATGAAGGGGTTCGCCATGAACGGGTTTGACCAGCCGCGGGCGCAGGTTGTGCGCAGGATCCTTGTTTGCGCCTGGATGATGGTCGCGCTTTCACCGCCTCTTGCGATCGCGGAAAAGTCCGCCGTGTCCCCAGGCGGCGAGGCGGCTCCGGCCTCCAGCGCGGAGGCACCTGCGTTAAATGGCTCGGACGTAACCTTCTTCGGCTGGTCCGACCAGCACGTGCAGACCAACGGAGACGGCAGCCATCTTGTGCCGGCAGTCGAGGCGATGAACCGCCTGCCGGGCAAGAAGTATCCGGAAAGGATCGGTGGAACGGTCGCCAAGCCGGCCTTCGTGTTCGGCTGCGGCGACATCACCGAGTGGCCGACCAACGCCGCCAAGAAGACCTACGAAGAGATGCTCGCCAAACGTCTGAAATTCCCCGCCTACGACATCGTGGGCAACCACGACGAAGGGGGCCAATCGCCCAGCGAAACGATCAAGCGTTGGATCATCGCCCGGCACGGCGGCTTGTCGTACACATTCGATTTTGGCGGCGTCCACTTCATCGCCCTGTTCTCGAAGTACGACGAGGGCCTGAACAACCCCGCCCAGCCCGTCTCGGCCGAGGCCCTCGACTTCCTCCTCCAGGATCTCGCCAAGACCCCGAAGGACACGCCGGTCGTCGTGGCCCTGCACCTCTGCTACGACGCGATCACCAACCGCGACGCTTTGGCCGACGCCTTCGGCCGCTCCAACGTGATCCTCGTGCTCGGCGGCCACTACCACCGGTCCAAGGTCGACCGCTTCCGCGGCATCCCCTTCGTTCAACTCCCCTCGCCCTTCAAGAACGGCCCCGGCCACATCATGGTGATCCGCATCAGCAAGGATCGCCTCGTGGCCATCCCCTGGAGCTACCGCGAGAACCGCTGGGCGGACCGGCCCGGCCTGACGCTCGATGTCCCGATCCGCGGACCTGCCACGAAATAGTCCCCACCCTTGCGCCCTCTGCCTCAATCCGTAACCGGCCACAGGCCGGGGACTGGCCTCGATCCCCACAGGCCCCTTCCGACCTCACAAAGAAGGTGGCTGAGAGGCCGACGTTCGTTCTTGCCTGGACTCCACGGTGAGTTCACGCGAATGCCATTTGGATTCCGGACCCCGGGAACACAGGACTTGATTCCTGCACGATACGGCCTTTCCTCTACCAAATTGTCCCTCATTAGTATTGTGTCCCCGGAACTGCCGGTCCCCGGAACTGCCGGTCGCGACGGACAGGGCGATTCCCTCGTGGCCACCGTTTGCCAAGCCGGAGCGCAGGCGACGAGCGTGCTGCAAGCGATGGCGTCCTCCGGCCCGTCGCCACACTGGTCAGCGCGCCTGGAAAACGCGCACGGCGAAGGCGATGGACAGCGCAGCCAGCGTCAACCAGATCACGAGGATGACAACGGCTGCGCCCCAGTTCGTCGGCTTGCCGCTGTCCATGGCTGCCTTCGCACGTGCGCGACAGTCGTCCATGACAGCGGGCGGGATCATCTTCAAGGCGAGCACAATCCCCAGCGGAATCAGGATCAGATCATCGAGATGACCGAGCACCGGGATGAAGTCGGGGATCAAGTCAATCGGGCTGAAGGCATAGGCCACGACGCAGGCGGCGAAGATGCGGGCGTACCACGGCACGCGCGGATCTCGGTAGGCGAGGTAAAGCGCATACGTTTCGGCTTTGAGTTGTCCCGCTCGCCGCTTCAGTTGATCCAACATAGGACTCCCAACGCGCCGAAGAGCACCGTCGCAATCGTGGCGCCGAATTCGCCACGATGCCGAAGTCAGGGACAGTATGGAAACCAGGGGACAGTTACCGGTTTCCGGGTCATATCCTGCCAGCCGAAAACCGGCGACTTCCACCTATTGGTGGGTTGTTCGGGCGCTGCCCTTGGGCGATCGCATTCTCGCTGCACCGTGTGTTTCCGGCAAACGTGAAAAAGCCGTCAGCCGGGGCATCGGCTGGGAGGGGAAAACAAAGATGCCGATCGGCGATTCTGAAGACACAATACTCAGTTCCTGCACGATGCGGCCTTTCCTCTCCCAAATTGTCCATAGTCAGGTCTTGTGTCCCCGGAACCGGCGCTCCCCGTGAACGGTGACCTCAATCCTTCCAAATATCCGCGGTTCGGGCCTTGACGTCGGGCAGCTTGGGCAGCGCGGCGCTGGGCAGCGGCTCGTACCAGAACGTGGCGCACGACCAGTCGTCCTGGGTCTCGGCCAATCCGTTCTTCCAAGAGATCTGTTGGATCGTGATGCGGCACTGTTTCTGCCAGGCGATCGGGTCGGGCAGGTGCCAGCGGTACATGGAGACGAAGTTCTTCTGGTTCAGGCTGCACCCGTTGTAGAAGAACGGCGTCTGCTGGATGCCCCAGGCCAGGCCGACGTAGTCCTCGCTGCCCGTGCCGCAGATCGTGGGAAACTCCTTGTCGCCGTCCATGTAGACCTTGACCTCGCCTTCGCCCCACCACTGGTCCGGGTGGAGGTTGCGGATTCCGATCACCGAGCCGATGAAGCGGCCCTTGTTGTTGCGCTCGGGCAAGAGTTCGAAGTCCTTTTTGAGCGTGGTTGGGTTCTCGCGGCGGAACAGCACGTGCAGCCGGCCTACGTCGTCGGCGTGCTTGTCGCCGAGCGTGTAGTCGATCTGGTAGAAGATCGGCGGGGCCTTCTTCGACTCGCTGGGGGCCTCGTTGGTGATGGTGAATTTCGCCCGCTTCGCAAACGGCATGGGGAGCCACAGGTTCATCCCGCCCGTGGGCCCGACCGAGTGGACCGCCGAGCAATAGGGCATGACCTTGCCGTGGGCGAAGCCGAACAAATCGCCCACCGGGCACTCGATGCTCGGATGCTCCTGGCCGTCCCACCAGGCGCGGATCACCAGGCTGCGGAGGTTCTCCGGCCGGCTTTCCGTGGTGAGCCAGATGTGGCGGATGGTGCCTTTGCCTTGGATATCGCAGAGCGGCAGCGTCTCGCCCGGCTTGATCGGCTTGGCCGGCAACCCCTTGCGGCCCACGCCGAGATTGCTCGCCGCCTTGCCGCCTTCGCCGGGCGCACCCGTGGGGTTCTCGAACGAGATCGACCGCGAGACGAGGCCCGTGTCCAAGCGGTAGGGTTCGTGGATCACGTCGGGTTGTTGGCCCCTGGCGCCGGTCGGTCCCCACGCGCACGCAATGACTCCCAAAACCAAAGCAGCCCAAGCCATCGTCTCTTTTCGCGTCATCGCAAGCCTCCCCTGGTTGATGTCGGCGCCCTGCCTGAGCGGCGACGATCCGACCTGGGCGCCGCTGGTTCTCTCGCGTCCTGAGATGTCGGCAGCGGGCTTGTGGTCCGCGCCTGGGTCGCCACGTGGCCGCGCGCCCTGCCGCCCCGGCCGACTCATCATAGTCCAAGGCAAGGCCAAGGAAAAGGCAACGCGACGCCCCGCGTCGAACCGGGCAGGCCGGCGAACCGAGGGTGAAAAAGGCCGGGCGTTCCCGACATCGCCCGGCCCGAGCCCTCCGCCCGTAACCGTTCACAGGTCGGGGACTGGCGCGTTTTTCGGGCCGTTTCGCGCCGAAAAATGGGTCTGCCCCCTGCCCGGCCAAGGGGGATAGTCCCATTTTCGCGGACTGCGCCGCGAAAATCGGGACAGTCCCCGTGAACGGTTACCTCCGCCCAGTTCCGTTGCCTCCCCTCAGAACCGCAATTCGACCCGGAAGACCAGGCCGTCGAAGGCCAGGACGTTTTCCGGAGGGCTGTCAAGAATGCCGGGCGTCGTGGTTTGCACGGCGCGGATCAGGTTGGATGGCTTCACGGTGTTGTACCATCCGCTCATCATCCAGCCGCCCGTCACGCGGATCGTGCCGTCCACGTTGGTCCATCCGGCGCCGAGTTCGAAGTCGAGCATCGATAGGAGCCGATTGAACCGACCGAACCCATCCACAACGAACGGACTGAGTTCGTTGAATTCCGAAAATCGGGCCCGAACCGTCCCGGCCACGAAGCTCATCGTTCCTTTGCCGTACACCAGGAAGCCGCTGGAAGGCGATTGCCGCTCGCCCTCCACGCCGAAGCGAACGCCGCCCCCCTCGAAACGGACGTCGGCGTACATCAGTTCGGAAAACCCGCTGCCGTCGGTGATCGAGGACTCGAAGCGTTGATCCAAGTCCAAGAATCTTGCTCCCACCAAGAGGTTGGCGCAGTAGCGCGGTCCGCTCACCATCGCCGCCTTGTAGTCCACGTCGCCCATCTGGAATCGAACCGTCTGGCGCGCGATTGCCGTGTCGCCCAGAATCCCCGCGTTGGGTGCGGCGGGATGAAAAACCAACGAGCGGACCTGGGAGTCCGGAGGGACGAGCAATTGGGGGTTGTCGCTGGCCAGCGTGGAGGTCGCGACGGTGGTGTCGAAATAGGCGTAGCTCACGCCCAGGGAAGCCCCGTCTCCCAACGCCCGGGCCCCCGACACCCGAAAACCAATGTCGTGATACGGATTCGCCACGCCGGTGCGTCCAATCGGCAATCCCGAGCCGGCGTCCACGACCTGGGCATAGGCGACTTCGGCATTGCTCGGCCGGATGTAGAGATAGTCGCCGATGAACTGCCAACTCGCGTTCTGGCCGGATGGGGGAAAGAAATCGCCTTCCGTGGGGACGGGCTCGGGCCCGCTGACCGGCGAGATGCCGGCCGTTGTGCCGCCGCGCGGGACCCTCGTCGCGGAAATCCCCACGCGGTCACTGGACAGCTTGTTGTATCCGTCAGGAAGGTACGCGTAGCCCGACGAAAAGTCATAACCGGCCTGCGCACGGGCCCCCTGGGGCGCGACCAAGAGCACAAAGATTGCGATTGCAGCAAGGATCGCGGTTGCGGGAAGGATGGGAACGGACTTATTCACGAGCCGGGGGCACCTTTCCTGGGGGGAGCCAAGAATGCGGTCCAGGCCGATCGGTTTTGCCCTACTAATCGGCACTGCCTCGCTTCGCTATGAGTCAAAATCGTTAAATCGGCAATAACCTGCGCAGTCAGCATGCGCTGGAGCGAGAGTGCCTCCTGCGGCGGCAAGGCGATGACAGCCCAGCCATCGAACGCCCGGCAGGATCCGCTCAGAGAAGACGACAATACCCGTCCGAGGAGGTGTGTCGTTGGTCCGTGTTTCGATGAGAAGTCGCATGATAAAATGGGCGAGATCATCTTGTGGCAGGAGGCATCGGCATGGCAACCCGCTACGTCACCCGCGATGAGTCGCGCGAGATCGACCGCCGGGCGATCGAGTATTATGGAATCCCGGGTGTGGTCTTGATGGAGAACGCTGGCAGGGGGGTGGCTGACCATCTCCAGCGTCTTGGCGTCTCCGGCCCCGTGGTGATTTGTTGCGGCAAGGGGAACAACGCCGGGGATGGATTCGTCGTGGCTCGGCACCTTCATCTCCGCGGTTACACGGTTCGTGTGCTGGTTTGGGCAGAAGCCGAGGAATTGACGGGCGACGCCGGAGTGAACTTCCGCGTTGTTCAGAAGATGGAAATACCGCTGACCCTCTTTGGCCGAGGGCACTCTGCGAGCGTGCTGGATGCCGCGTTGGACGGCGCGGCCTGGATTGTCGATGCCCTGCTCGGCACCGGCGCTCGCGGCGAGCCCCGCCCGCCGCTGGACGCGGTGATCGACCAGCTCAACGCCGCGGCCGCGCCGAAACTGGCGATCGACCTGCCGAGCGGGCTGGATTGCGACACGGGCCAGGCGTCCGCCCATACGATCCGCGCCGCGCACACCTGCACGTTCGTGGCCCCGAAGGTCGGCTTCCAAGCTCCGCAAGCCCAATGCTTTACCGGCCAGGTTCACGTCGTGGACATCGGCGCCCCCGTATAAGCCGTCAACGCCCAACCCCCGTAACCGTTCACCGGCCGGGGACTGGCTCGTTTTCCAGCCCGTTTCGCGCCGATAAATGTGCCTGTCCCCTCACCGGCCAGGGGGACAGTCCCATTTTCGCGGACTGCGCCGCGAAAATCGGGACAGTCCCCGTGAACGGTTACCAACCCCCTTGGGCTCCGCGCAGTCGGCGCACGGGCAGACGCGATGCCTTGGCGGCGAGCGGCGCGTGGTTACAATGAGGCGAAAGGATTTGTCTCGTCGATCGCCGCCATGCCGATCATTCGCCGACTCCCGCAGAGCCTCGTCAACAAGATTGCCGCCGGCGAGGTGATCGAACGGCCCGCCAGCGTGGTCAAGGAGTTGATGGAGAACTCCGTCGACGCTGGGGCAAGCCGGATCGACGTTTACGTCGAGGGCGGGGGCGTGGACCTGGTCCGCGTGGTCGACAACGGCTCGGGAATCGCCGCCGACGACCTTCCGTTGGCCGTGGCCAGCCACGCCACGAGCAAGATCGTCGAGGCCGATGATTTGTTCCGCGTGCGGACCTTGGGCTTCCGCGGCGAGGCCCTGGCGTCGATCGCCGAGGTGAGCCGGTTGTCGGTCCGCAGCCGCACGCCGGAGGCCACCGGCGGGTTCGAAATCACGGTCCAAGGGGGAACGGCCTCAGGGGTGGTTCCCTGCGGCTGTCCGGTCGGAACAACCGTCGAGGTCCGCGACCTGTTCTTCAACACGCCGGTGCGGCGCAAGTTTCTCCGTACGGCGCAGACCGAACTTGGTCACACCAGCGAGGCGTTCGTCCGCGTGGCCTTGGCGTCGCCCCACATCCATTGCACGCTCTGGCACAACGATCGGCCCGTCTTCGACCTCCCCAGCAACCAGGGCTGGCTCCAGCGCATCGAACGGATCTTTGGCCGAGAGCTGGCCGACAGCCTCATCCCGGTGGAAAGCGAGGATGGGCCGGTGCGGATTTCCGGCTACGTGGCCCACCCCAGCCAGAGCCGCAGCAACAACCGGATGCAGTACTTGTTTCTCAACGGGCGGTGCATCCGGGACCGATCGCTCCAGCACGCGTTGGGCGAGGCCTACCGCGGGCTGTTGCTTTCGGGCAGGTACCCCATCGCCATCCTGTCCTTGGAGGTTCCGGCGGATTGGGTGGACGTCAACGTGCATCCGACGAAGTTGGAGGTGCGGTTTCAGGACTCGGGTCGGCTTTACAGCCAGTTGCTGGCCGCGCTGCGGAACCGGTTTCTGGCCACGGATCTGACCACGCGCGTCGCGGCGTCGCGGGATGGCGCGGTCGCGGCCCCCGTGTCTGGCCCCCATGACCCCGCCGCCGCCCAGCGCGTGCAACAGCAACTCGTGGACTGGGCGAAGGGCCAGGTGGCGTCGTGGGGCGGCGGAGTTGGCGGCGCCGCGGAGATCGGGGCGTCTTCGGCATCGAGGGACCAGACCGCCGCCCCGCCAAGGCCGCTGGAAATCACCCGGCTCGATGCTCGTTGGCTGTCCCACCCGGGGCATCTCGCCGAGGCATCGGCGGATGTCGGGCGTGAGGAAAGCGGGCGCATTCCCGGCGGCGCAGGGCCGTCGGACCGGTCCTCCGTCGCTCCGTCCGCGATTCCCGCCAAGGCCCTCCAGGTTCACAACCGCTATCTGGTGGCCGAGAGCGAGGACGGGGTGATGGTGATCGACCAGCACGCCTTGCACGAGAGGATCCTTTACGAGCGGCTCCGCGAGCGGATCGGGGCGGGCGCGGTGGAGTCGCAGAGCCTGCTGGTGCCCGAGCCGGTGGACCTCTCGCCGGCCGAGGCGGCCGCGGCCATGGAACACCGCGCGCTGTTGGGCCAGCTCGGATTGAAGATCGAGCCGTTTGGCGGCAACACGGTGCTGGTGGTCGCCTACCCGGCGATGCTCGCCAACGTGGCGCCCGCCGAGGTCTTGCGAGGGGTGGTGGAGCAGCTTGTGTCGGGCGGAAAACTCCCCGACCGTCGCGACTTGCTCGACGATCTGCTCCACATGATCGCTTGCAAGGCGGCGATCAAGGCGGGCGACCGCCTCACGCCCGAGGAGGTTGCGGCCCTCGTCGAGCAGCGCCACGTGATCGACGACGCCCACCACTGCCCTCACGGTCGGCCCGCCGCCCTGGTCTTCAGCCGCGACGAACTCGACAAGCATTTCAAACGCGTCTGACCGGCGACGGTCATTCCAGTTTCCACGGCTTGCGGTATTCGTAGTGAAGCAGGGCGTTCGCCTCGGGGCAGTTGGTGATCTGTTCGCGCTGCGCGTCCCATTCCAGACGCATCTTGGTGGCCAGCGAAATGTTGGCCAGCAGGCTGAACGTCGTCGAACGGTGGCCGATTTCCACGTCGCAATGGGGCAAGGCCCGCGAGCGCATGCAGTCGAGAAAATTGCGGGTATGCTGGGCGGTGATCGACAAGTTCGCCCGCCGCCGATCGGAGGGATCGGCGGTCTCGGGCTTGATTTCCATGGGCTGCATGCGCGGGGCGCGGTCCTGGAACTGGCCGCCGCGTTCGGGAATGATCTTCACGATTTCCTCGCCCACGTAGGCCGTGCCCTGCGTTCCCCGAAGTTCGCAATACCCGCTCTGGGGCAGGGCCGGGTTGCCGTTGGCCTCGTACTGGCCGAAGATCAGAAGCCGCCCCGAGGGGCATTGGTACGTCACTTCCAGCGTGTCGGGAATGAGCCGGTCGTCGTCGATCGCGAACCGACCGCCCATCGCGCAGATCGACGCCGGGGCGAGATCGCCGGTCATCCAGCGGATGGCGTCGATGAAATGCACGCCCTGGTTGGCCACCTGCGAGGAATACAAGTCCCACCAGCGGAATTTGTAGGGCGCGATCGTGGCCTGGAACGGCCGCAGGGGCCGGGGGCCGAGCCAGAGGTCCCAATTGAGATCGGGGGGCGGGTCGCCAGGCGGCGCCTTGCCGATTCCCGCCGGATACATGTTGCTCAAGTGGTAGCAGCGGCTCACCGTCACCTTCCCCAGCTTGTTCGCTTGCACCATCTCGGCCGCCTTGGCGTACACGGCCGAGGAGCGCCGATGGATTCCCACCTGCACGATCCGCCGCGTCCGCCGCGCGGCCTCGACCATGCGCCGCCCCTCGACCACCGTGATCGACAGCGGCTTTTCGACGTACACGTCCTTCCCCGCGTTGCACGCCGCGATGGTCTGAATCGCGTGCCAATGGTCCGGCGTGGCGATGACCACCGCGTCGAGGTCCTTCTTGTCGAGCAGCTCGCGGAAGTCGCCGTAGCACGGCACCTTGCCGTCGAAACGGCGGCTGGCCCGTTCCAGAGTCGATCGCGACACGTCGCACAACGCCGCCACCTCGGCGTCGGCGTGCGGCGCGAAGGCGTCCAGGAGTTGCCCTCCCCGGTTCGCCACGCCGATGAAACCCAATCGGATCCGTTCGTTGGCGCCCAGCACGCGCTGGGACCGCAAAACCCCCCAGGCCGCCGTGGCCGCTCCGGCCTGGGCAAAACGTCGTCGGGATATCTTGGGTGCGCCCATGCTTCTCTCCTGGACCTGCCGGTCACGCGATGGTTTCCCTTGCCAGACGCCATTGAGTGTAGTAGCTTGGGGCGGCCCGAGCAACGGGAGCGGGGTCGCGCGAAAAGAGGATTCGCTCGCCTGCCCGCGCCGGAGCCGGACATTCGCCTTCCGGGGAGCCCATCGCATGACCGCGTGTTTTCGAGCCGTCATCGTCCTGACGTGCTGGGCCGGCTTTCTCGCCGCGGCCGACGAACCCAAATTGACGAAGCTGCCTGAAAAGCTCGGCGCGAACGTGATGGAGTCCAGCCCGCTCTGGCACCGCGGGCGCCTGCTCATGTTCCACAGCCATCGGGTGGACGTTCCCAAACCCGATTTGAGCCGGATGTATCTGTTTCTGGCGGATCCTGAGAGCGGGAAGGAATTGGCCCGCTTTGGCCAGCGCCATTCGCTCGGGTCCGCGTTGGTTGAGGGCGACACGATCCACGCCTTCGCCGCCTGGCACAGCGACGACGACTGGTTCCACGACATCTACCATTTCTGGTCCGACGACTTGAAGACCTGGCATCGGGAGCTGGCCATCGCCCGCGAAGGCGGCGAGCACCTCCTCAATTCGTCGGTGTGCCGCGACGAACACGGCTACCTCATGGCCTACGAGAGCGACAAGCCCGTGGCCTTCTGCTTCAAGTTCGCCCGCTCCAAGGACCTGCGCCGCTGGGAAAAGATTCCCGGACTGGTGTTCACCGGCGAGAAGCGGGAGTACAGCGCCTGTCCGGTCGTCCGATACTTCAAGCCCTACTACTACGTCATCTACCTGCACGCGGCCATTCCCGGGCACAACGGGTGGGTTTCGTTCCTCGCCCGATCCCAGGACCTGGCCGTCTGGGAACTCAGCCCCAAAAATCCCATCCTCGAGGCCGGCGAGGGCGAGGGCAGCAACAACTCCGACGTGGACCTGATCGAAATCGGCGGGAAGACCTACATCTACTATGTCACCGGCGACCAGCAGACCTGGGGCGACTTGAAGCGGGCCGTGTATCCCGGTCCCATGAAAGAGTTCTTCGCCAGTTACTTCCCCGAGGGCGTCAAACTGGTGCGCGTTTCCGCCGAGGAAAACGACGGCGGATACATTTTCGAGCACAACGAACGCAAGCCCGAAGAGATGGCCGCGGCGAGAGCCAGGATCCCGCCGGTCCGCGTGACGCTTCCCGCCAACCGCTTGGCACGCTTGCCCGCCACCATGAAACGGCTCCGCGAAGGCCCCTCGCTGCGGATCGTCATGCTCGGCGACAGCATCGTCAACGACACGGCCCGATCCTGCTGGCACGAACTGGTGGCCGGGCATTATCCCAAGTGCCGCGTCACGCGGGTGGTCAGCGTGCGCGGCGGAACGGGGTGTTGGTTCTACAAGCAGCCGGGCAAGATCCAGAAATACGTGCTCGAGCACCGGCCGGACCTGGTCGTCATCGGCGGCATCAGCCAGCGGCACGACGTCGCCTCGATCCGCGAGTGCCTCCATCAGATCCGCGCCGCCTCGCCGTGCGAGTTCTTGCTGATGACCGGGCCGTTCGGCGCGGCCAACCCGCTGGAAGGCGACGACTGGCGCAAGCGGCTCGACGGCGGCAAGGACGAACAGTACGCCGCCGAGTTGAGGGCGCTTGCCGACGAGTTCGGGGCCGAATTTTTCGACCTGCAACTTGCCTGGGGCGAATACGTGCGCCAGGCGGGCAAACCCCTGGAGTTTTTCAAGCGCGACGCGGTGCACGCCAACGCGGAAGGCGAGGCCGTCCTCGCCCGCATCCTCGAGGCCTATTTCCTCCCGCCGCGGTGATCGCCGGCAGGCGAGCCCGAGGGTTCGCCGTGGCCGGGGGTTGGCTGCCGATCGGGAGTCGCCAAGGCGCGCCCGAGAGCCGCGCCGCGACGAGCCGCCGCGTTCTGCCGCGGCCGTCCGCCGCCTCTGGCCCGCCTCAGCCCCCTCCGCCCGCCTGGGTCACGCGCCGGATCAGTTCCCGATCGAAGTAATTGATCGACATCCCCGCGTCCACGACGATCCGCTGGGCATTGATCCCGCTGGAGCGCGGACTGAGGAGAAACGCCGCGGCGGCGGCCACTTCCTCGGTGCGGACGGCGGACTTGCGGGGGATGACTTCCTCGGCGTAAAGGTAGGCGTCGGCGTAGCCCGGAATGCCCGCCGACGCCGAGGTCTTGAGCAGGCCAGGCGCCACGGCGTTGAAACGCACCCGCGAAAAACGGCTGAACGACTTGGCCAGGAACGCCAGCGAGGAATCCAAGGCCGCCTTCACCGGGGCCATGTAGCCGTAGTTCTCGGCGGCCATCGTGGTCGTGGAGATGGAAATCGTGACCACCGAGGCGTCGGGGTCGAGGATTCCGGCGAACGCCCGGCTGATGGCGATCAACGAGTAGCACGAGATGTCCATCGCGCGCAGAAAGGCCGCCTTGGGCGTCTCGTGGAAGGGCAGCGGGCCATCGGAATAGTCGGCGAACGCGATCGAATGGACCAGGCCGTGGAATCGCTCGTAACGCCCGGCCAGGTCGCCGCGGAGCCGCGCGATCTGGTCCTCGTGCTCGACGTCGCAAACGTGGACGTCGGCCCCCGGCAGCAACTTCGCGCACGATTGGCGGATGGCCTCGGTCTGGACCGCGTAGACGCATTCGGCGCCGGCTTGGGCCGCCACCTGGCCGATGTGATACGCGACGCTCTTCCGGTTGGCCACGCCGAAGATGAGGACCCGCTTGCCCGACAGTCCCAGGAAATCCATCGCGATCATTCCATCTTGGCCGCGGTGCAGGCGAACTCGAACCGAACGGCCACCTTGCCGTCGACCGACGCCTTGGCCTTCAGGAAGAAGGCGTCGGCCAGGCGCTCGGCGAGTTCCACCTCGAGGACGATCGTTTCGCCGGGCCGGACGATGCGTTTGAAGCGGACGTCGTTCATCCGCGTGGCCACCGGCACATGGCCCGGCTTCTCGCCCAGGTGACGCGACAAAAGAATCGCCCCCGCCTGCATGGCCGCCTCGCACAAAAGCACGCCGGGCACGAGCGGCGCCCCGGGATAGTGCCCGGCGAAGAAGTCCTCCTCGCCCGTGAACCGCTTCGTGCAGCGAATGCTCGATTCGCCCCACTCGACGATCTCATCGACCAACAAGAACGGCTCGCGGTGCGGAATGGCCTTCAGGATTTCCTCGCGCCCCATCCCCCTCGATCCTCGTGAAGAACTTCGCGAATACTACGATCCAAGGCGATCATTGTAGCCCGGTTCTCGGATCCCGACAACGACGCCGCTTGTCGCCATCGGGAAATCCGGGCAAAATCAAAGGCGTGTGTGCGGAACTCAGGTCGCCGTGGCGATGTCCGCCGCGGCAGGTCGATTCTCGGCAGGCGCCGCGATGATGATCCACGCACTTGCCCCACGGGGAAACCGCCGCGGCGTCTTCCCCGGCGAAACCTCGTGGAGCCTGCGGCGCGGCCCAAGGCGTGCAACGCTTCCGCATCGGGCGCACCATCCTCTTCACGGCTTCGGCGGTCCGTGGGAAGACTCTCGGAAGGGACGCGGACGGCGCGAACCTCTCTCCCGGCACCGCCGTCTTTGGCTTTCATTGGTTTGGCGGGGCTGCTCGAAAGCCCCCTGCTCGAAAGCCCCCTGCTCGAAAGCCCTGAATCTGGAAGGAAGACGTTTGGAGCGATTCCGTTGTCGTAGCGTCCGGCGGCGTCGGACGCGGCTTGGACCATGTTTTGGCACTCGTGAACCTTGAAATCGGGTAGGACCATGGACAAGGACTGGCAAGAAATCCTGATCGCGTACTTGCACGACCCGCCCGACAAGGCCCTGTCGATCCGCGGCCACGAGCCGCGGGCTTGCAGGTACTTGTCGGCGGCGTTGCAGCGGGAAGTCACCCCCTCGGAGCTGAAGGGCACCGAAGACGCCCACGCCTCGGCGGCCGAGCGGCTCCCGTTGCCCACAGCCGGGCGCAATGGCGAATGGGCGGTCGGGCCGGAAAACCGCCGCCTCACGGTGTTCCACCCCCTCTCGGGCACGCCGCAGGAGATTGACGTTGCCGAGTTGGACGAAACGATGGTGGAGGAGACGATCCGCGACATCGCCAACCCGCACGTGGGCGGGCCAGGCTGCTACTACGCCCTGTGGCGGCTCTTGCCCGACCGGTTGGCCGAGCGGCGCCCCAGCTTCCGCCGCCTGCCCGCCGACACCCGCGTGCCCGACCACACGATCTGGCACCACATGTGCATCACGGCCGGCCTGAAGGCGGCCTATTCTGGCGGGCAGGGGGCGGCCATGCTGTCCTTTTCCCTCGGGCCGGTCCAGCCGTTCATCGAGGCGGCGCGCACGGTCCGCGACCTCTGGTCGGGCAGCATGATCCTCGCGTGGCTGAGCTTCCAGGCCATGTTGCCGGTGATCGAGCGATACGGGCCCACGGCCATCGTCTATCCTTGGCTGCATGGCTTGCCGCTGCTGGATTTGTGGCTCACGAAGAAAAACGTCGAGGTGCCCGGCTTGACCGAGGCGGCCAGAAAGGCCCCCTGCCTGCCCAACCGCTTCTTCGCCGTGGTTCCCTGGGAAAACGCCCCGCAAGGCCAAAGCATCGCGGACCTCTGCGAGAAACAGGTGCGCGACAAGTGGCGCGAACTGGCCGGCAAGGTGCGCGACGGCCTGGATGCGAGACTCCGGGAAAAAGGCATTGCCTGCGACGACTGGGCCAAGCGCTGGGACGACCAGATCGAGGACTATTTCGAGATCCGCACGTCCGTTTTGCCCCTCCGCGAGTGTGGGGACGAGGCGCTGGCAAGGCTTGCCGGTTACACCAATTTTGCCGAGGCATTTCCCAACCTCGCCAAGGTCCGCGGATTGGCCGACGCCATTCCCGGGGCTGACAGGCCGGGCTATTCGCAGGACAACGCCGGGCGTTGGCAGGAGCAGGTGGACCTGTCGGCGCGGCTGATGCAGGTCCGCCGATCCGTCCGGCCCGTGCCGCGGCCCTGCACGGACGAAAAAGTCCCCGCCAAGTGCAGCCTGTTTGGCTCCTTGGAGCAGATGGGACCGGACGAGTTCAGCGAGTCAAGAGAGTTCTGGGACGCCGCGGCCCAGGCAGTCCGTTGGCATGGCGTTCGCCTCCGCAGGGGGGAATCGCTGTGCGCGGTGGCCCTGGCCAAGCGTTTTGCCGGGCCGGCCCTTTTGGCCGACGAGTTGGGACTCAACGCCGATTCCCTCCGCTTCCCAGACACCGCCACCGTGGCCGCCGCCGAATGGCTCGCCAAGGCCAACGAAAATGACTTTGGCCTTGATCCTGATCGAATCCGCAGGCAGCACGACGAATGGAGCGGCCAGTGGCTCCATTGGGCCACGCAGCAGGCGGACAAGGATGAGAGCCCTGTCCCGGACGAGGTTTGGCGCGCGATTCGCAAAGCGAAAAAGGACCTCGGCCCTCCGCCCGCCTACTATGCGGTGTTGGTCATGGACGGCGACCAGATGGGCGCGTGGCTGGCCGGCGAGAAATCGCCCTCGGTCGGCGAGATCCTTCATCCCAAGCTTCGCAAGTACTTCGAGCACAAGCCGGACACGGCCGCGGGGTTGGCGGCTCGTCGGCCGCTGGGGCCGGCCCGCCACGCCGCCATGAGCGAGGCCCTGGCCAACTTCGCCCTCTACGTCGTTCCCCGCGTCGTCGAAAAACATCACGGCACGCTGATCTACGCCGGCGGCGACGACGTGTTGGCCTTGCTGCCCCGCCGGACCGCCGTGGCCTGCGCGGGCGAGCTTCGCCGCGCCTTTCGCGGCGAAACCCAGGGGAATGGCGGCGTCCCGAAAGGCTATGATCGCCACCAGGGCCGCGACCTGTTGATGATGGGCCCCACGGCCACGCTTTCCGCGGGCATTGCGGTGGTGCATTACAAGGAGGATCTGCGGGCCGCGTTGCAGGCCGCGCGGGACGCTGAGAAGACCGCCAAGAACAGCGGACGCGACCTCCTGGCCATCGCCGCCTTGCGGCGGTCCGGAGAACGGTCCCTGGTCCTTTGCCCTTGGGACATGACCGAGGACGTCGGCCACCTGGTGGATGCCTTTGGCGACGGGGCGTCGGACCGTTGGGCCTATCACCTGCGGCGCGAGGCGGAAACGCTCGAAGCCCTCCCGGTCGAGGCCATGCAAGCGGAAATCCAACGCCAGGTCGGCCGCGCCGACCTCAACACCCGCACACGCCTCGACCGCTCCAACGGCAAGTCCGCCGCCAAAAAGCTTTGCGAGCTTTTCGATCGCTACCTCAAGCTGACCGAGCGTTGCTGGAAGGCGGACGCCAACGCGAGTGAAAAAGTTCCCCATTGCAAGGCGTTCGAACAATTCATCCAGTTGTGCCAAACGGCTTCCTTCCTGGCCCGAGGAGAGGAGAGACGATGACCGCAACCGCGCCAAACCCACAGTCCCGAACCACGGGGCTCTCTCTGGAGCCCCTCGACGTGCTGTTTTTCCGCGACGGCCGGCCTTACGGGGCCGCGCTGGACGGCCAGTCGCGGTTCCCTCTGCCGCAGACGTTCGCCGGGGCGATCCGAACGTACCTGCTCCGTGAGGCCGGCTGCGATTTCGACCGCTTGAAAGAGGGTCTCGCCGCAAGAATGCCGCTTGACGCGGCGATCGACGCCGCCGGTGGGCCCGGTTGGGTCGGGCGGATGAGCATTCGCGGCCCCTGGTTGGCCCGCCTGCCGGACCAAGACCAGGCCCGAAAGCAGCCCGAGGTCCTCGTGCCCATGCCCAGCACGATCCATCGACTCAAGGGCCAAGGCGGCGGGGATGCTGCTCCCGGGCAAGGGAGGAAGCCCGATCCACTGCTCCGGCTCGATCCCCTCTCGCCCGGTCACGAACTCCCCGGTTGGCGCCCGGAGCGGCCGGGGATGCGCCCCCTGTGGCTGCTCCCCAAGGCCCGCACCGAACGCGCCGGGGGATTCCTCACGCCAGACGGCCTGCGAGCGTTCCTCGCCGGCCAGGCGCCCGGCCCCGAGGACGTCCTGCAACCGAAGGACCTCTACGCGTTCGACCGTCGCACAGGCATTGGCATCGATCCCGACCGCCTTTCGGCCCAGGAGTCGCTGATCTATACGGCCAGCTTCCTTGCCCTGAAGCCGGGAGTTGGCTGGTACTTGGAGATCGTCTTGCCCGATGACGCCCCCGCGGACCCCTTTTCCGGCGCGGCCTGGCTCGCCCTGGGCGGCGAGGGGCGGCAAGCCAAGATCGAGTGCGTCGAACGCTTCCCATGGCCCGAACCGCCCCAAGCCTCGGGCAAGGGCACGCTCCTGTTGCTGACCACGCCCGCCGTGTTCGAGGCCGGTTGGTGCCCGAACTGTCTTGCCAACGACGGTCGCCTGGTGGCGGCCAGCGTACCGGCCCACGTGCCGGTTTCCGGTTGGGACCTTGCCCGCGGCGGGCCCAAGCCCGCCCGATTCGCCGTCCCCGCCGGCAGCGTCTATTTCCTCTCGAATCCCGTGGACCCCTTGCCCCCAGGCTCCCTTGCCGACAAGGTCGAAGACGCGCGCGAGGGCTGGGGCTGCTATCTGAAAGGAGCTTGGAACTATGCCGGAAACCAAAAGTGACACAGGAACCAACGGTCGAGACGCGGCGATCCTTTTTCTCCACGCCCAAACCTCGCTCCATCCCGGCTCGGGCACCGCGCTGGGCGTGGTCGATCTGCCCGTCCAACGCGAACGCCACACCGGCTGGCCGATCATCCCCGGTTCGGCCCTCAAGGGCATCCTCCGCGACGCCTGCCGGGAACAGGCCAAGGGCGAGTACCAAGAGGCGTGCGACGAGGAAGAAAAGCATCTCACCCCGCGTCAGCGAGCGAACAAAAAGGATCCCGACATCCTCGCCGCCTTCGGTCCGGCGGAGATCTCCGACAACCAATCGGCGTTCGCCGGGGCGATCAGCGTGACCGACGCCCGGATCCTCGCCTTTCCGGTCCGTTCGCTCAAGGGCGTGTTCGCCTGGGTAACCTGCCCGGCCGTGCTGGAGCGGCTCAACCGCGACTTGCACCTCGCGGGCAGAAAAAAGATCGACTCCTTGCCGGCGTTCGGTCCCGCGAAGCGCGAGCAAGCGGCCTGCGCCGCGGGCTCGCCTTTGTTGGTCTCCGACGGGGGCTCGGATAAGCTCGTCCTGGAGGAGTTCGAGTTTAGCCGGGTCGCCGAGGCCAACGAGGTGGCCGAGTGGATTGCCAATCGCGCCAAGACCGACGGACTGACGGCCGACTTCATCAAACAGCGCGTCGTGGTCTTGCAGGACGACGATTTCACCCATTTCGTGCGGCACGCCACGGAGGTCGTGGCCCGCATCGGCCTGGACTACGAGAAAAAGACCGTCAAAGACGGAGCGCTTTTCTACCAGGAATTCCTCCCGCCCGAGACCATGTTCTATTCCGTGGTCCTCGCGGCCGAAAGCCGGTGCGACAAGAACCGCATCCCAGGGGCCGAGGTCTTGAAATACCTCGAAGGGCAAATCAACCAGGTCAAGTTCCTCCAGGTGGGCGGCGACGAGACGATCGGCAAGGGCCTCTGCGCCGTCCGGCTGATCAACGGAAAGGAAGGTACACGATGAGCGCCAGCGACACGAACCTTGGCAAGACACTCGACCAGCAACGCGCCAGCCACGCGTGGAAAACGGTTTCGCAGGCGAAAAACCAAATGTACGAGAAATTCGTCGGGCAAGCCAAGAAGCTTCCCGTCCGAGTCATGGCGTCGGGATTGGGCCAGGCGATGGCGTTCCTCAAGGCGAAGAACGACGCTCCCGGCCTCGTGGCGGCGCTCTCCGATTGGGTCGCCAGCCGTCTGCCGCCCCGGCCGGGTGAACCGCGTGATTTGCTCGATCGGATCATCCACGGCAACTCCGATTTCCTCCGCCGGGCCACCGACGAGGTCTTGGCCTATCTGCAATGGCTCAACCGCTTCGCCGAGGCTGAGGGACTTACCGAAGGAGGCAACGAATGAACCTGATCGCCCCCCTGCCTGAACCCATCCGGCGGAACCTCCGCCTGAACACGCACCCCGGCCTCATGCTGGACAAGTTCGTCGAATCCTGGGACGAACGGGGCCGGCTCGAAGGGCTTTCGGAAAAAGTCCAAAAGCCCTCGCTGGAGGCCGTGGTCCGCTTGTCCCAACGACCGCCGGAGACGCTCGACTGGCCTGCGTTGCAACGCCGCCATGAACACACGCTCCGTTTGAGGGGCGCCCAGATCTTCCGCGGCGTCACCACCGGCCCACTGACGCTCCATCTCGCCCGGGCGTCGGCCTTGGAGAACGCGGGGATCTGCCTCCACCCGCTCTACGGCTTCGTCTACCTGCCCGGCTCCGGCCTGAAGGGCATGGCCCACGCCTATGCGTGCGAGATCTGGCTGCCAGGCCAGAAGGACAAACACGAAGCGTGGCAGACGATCTGCCGCGTCTTCGGCTGGGCCCCGTCGCCGAGCCTCCGCGAGTTGGCCCAGCGGCTCGGCGTTCCCCCGCCCAAGGAGTCCTGCGCCGGCGCCGTCGTGTTCCACGACGCCTGGCCCACCCAATGGCCCAAGCTGTTCGTGGACATCCTGAACAACCACCATGCCGCCTACTATCAAGAGGCCGAGCCGCCGGGCGACTGGGAGAACCCGATCCCGGTGTATTTCCTTGCGGTCCCTCCGCCGGTGACCTTTGACTTCGCGCTCTCGAAGCGCCGCGGGGATGTTCCCGACGAGTGCCTGGGCCAAGCCCGCGAGTGGCTCGGCGGCGCCCTATGCCACCTGGGCGCGGGAGCCAAGACGAATACGGGTTACGGCAACTTCCGGCTCGCGGACGGCCCCCGCCCGACGGTGCCCTCCTCCGAGCGTCAAGAGCTGGAGGTCACGCTGGAGTTGGTCACCCCCGCCTTCCTGGCCGGGGCCCAACAGAAAGCCGAGGATTGCGACCTGCGCCCCGCCACGCTTCGCGGGCTCATGCGCTGGTGGTGGCGGACCATGCACGCCGGCTTCGTCGACGCCGCCACGCTCCGCGCCATGGAAGCAACCGTGTGGGGTGACACTGCCCAGGGCGCGGCCGTCCGCGTCACGGTGGAGCGCGGATCGGAGATCCATCCGCTTCTTTACGACAAACAGTTCCTGCAAGAAAGAAACGAGCTGCCGAGGCCGCCCAACAACAAGACGACCCAAGGACTGTGGTACCACTCGTTCGGCATGGACGACACGCGAAAAGACGGCGGTGAGCGGCATCGCTATCAGCGTTGGTTCCTGGCCCCCGGCGCGCAATGGCGCGTGAAACTTCTCGCGCGGCCGACGGCCTTTGCTTCCGCGGATTCCAACAAGAAAAACGCAACGGTCGTGCAACTGGCCGACGCGACCATCCTGCTGGATCAGGCTAAGTCCGCCCTGTGGCTCTTGTGCCATTACGGCGGAATTGGCTCGAAATCGCGCAAGGGGTTCGGGAGTCTTGCCGTGCCCAGCGAATTGGCCGACTGGAACTTGGACCGTTGCAAGCACGCTGCCCAGCGCTTCCGCGAAGCGTGCAAGGTCTCCACGGGCAAATCGTCGGGCTCTCCCGCCCTCCAGCAATGTTTGACGCTCCAGGACGTTCCAACGCCGTGGACCAACTATTGGTATGCGTTGGACCAATTGGCGGCCGTGGCGCAACGGTTTGCCCAAGGCGAGAAACACAACGTGGAAAAGAAGGCGTTGGGACTGCCTCGCAATGTGCGTCCACCGGTGCGAGGCTCGTTTCAGCCCGGCCCCCGCGTTCAGAAAACCGGCCGACACGCCTCCCCGGTGTTCTACCATTTCGCGCCGGGCAAGGACGGGCTGGCCATTCGCGCCGTGGCGTTCCCCTCGCCCGAATTGCCCCAAGACCCGACGGCCGGCAAGAGCCGAGCGTTTCTAGCGAGACTCTTCAATTACGTCCAGCAGGAATTGCCCCGACTTGCCGCTTCGGACAGACGCGGCCGAAATTCGCCGGTCAATCCGCGCCCTCCGGAAGGCGGCGCCCCTCAAACGGCTTCAGCCTCTCAGGCCACCGCGCCCCGCCCGATTCCTCGAACGAACGACCGCGTCCAGTGCGTCCTGCTTGAGGAAAAGACCAAAAAGGGCGGTTGGAAAGCGAAAATCGATCCCGATGGCTTGGCAGGCCCGATTGTCAACACGAACGATGTCCCCCCCGATAAGAAGCCGGGCGATGTCGTGACACTCGTTGTTCACTCGGTAATGGCGGGAGGGAGGGAGGCCCAATTCCGCTGGCCCACCAAGGACGACGACAATCCGCAGCCGAGTCGCAGGCCCGGCCGGCGCTGATCGCTTCGTTTCCCGTTGCCTGGAACCAATCGCAACCATGTGCCGAACTTTCGCCTGAGTTCCTGCCATGACCGACCTGTTGGCTTCGCGTTTGGTGAGCCTTTTGGACTCGATTCGGATCTTGCCTCGGCGGATGTTGTTGGAGACGCCGGGGGTGGAGGCCACGGTGCCGATGCTGCGCGGGGTGTGGGGCGCCGCCCTGCACGACCTCGACCCGCGGGCCTACGCCGAGGTCTTTGCCCCCAACGACGAGCCGGCCCGAGGGCCCGGCGGCCCGCCGCCAGGGCCCGCCCCGCCCCTTGGCCACGGCGAGGCGCTCAGCGCCGCCCGTCCGGCGGGTTCTGCGGGCCCGCCCCCGCCGGTCCGCGGAGGGACCGCCGCGGCCGGCTACGTGCTCCGGCCTGCGCCCCCCGATCCCCACTTCGCCCCTGCCGTCGAGTGGATCCTCATCGCCGCCGCGCTGGATCACGAGTTCGCGTTGTGCCGGGCGTGGGACGTGGCCAGCGGGATGGGCCTTGGGCCGCAGCGGCGGCGATTCCACATCCGCCGCATCGTGGCCCTCGGCCCCGACGGCGCGACCGCCGAGCAAATGGCCCCGTGGCCGCTCGGGTCCGCGCGCTGGCCGGCGTCACCTAGGGGCGAAAGCGACGTGCCGCCCGGCCTCGTTTCCCGCCAGCCGTGCCGCCTGAGTTTCCCCGCTCCCTTGCGCCTTATGCGGCAGGGCCGGTTGATCGAGCGTCCCACGCTCGCCGACCTCGTGGCCGCCGCCTGCCGCCGCGTCAAGACGTACCTGGCCCCGCCGCGGCGCGAACTCTGGGACGCCCTGTCGCGCGAGGCCCTCGACCTGGCCCGATCCACCCCCGCAGGACCCTGGCAGGGCGAGCGGTTGGACCTGCGTCGCTACTCGGGCCGTCAGCGCGCGGAATTGGAACTCCGCGGCGTGACCGGCTTCTTGGACTTGCCCCGCGGCCCCGGCCAACTCTGGCCCCTGCTGGCCGCCGCCCTCTGGATCCATCTTGGCAAAGGCACCGTGATGGGTCTGGGGCAAGTGTCGATCATTCCCCTGGCGTAGGAGAACCTCGCCCATGAGAATCTTGCTCTGTCTGGTGTCCGATCAGCACGTTCCCAATCTGCTTTCGGTCCACCACTTCCAGCCAGACTGGTTGGTCCTGATCGTCTCCCTAGCCATGCAGAAGAAACGGACCGCGGAGCATTTCCTGGACGCCTTGAAGCTCGGCGGACTGGACTACACAAGTCGCTGCGACATCCAGCCGTTGGAAGCCGAGGACAGCCTGGATGCGGTCGGACGGGCCTTGCGGTCCGCCTTCGGACGCCACGCCGACGCCGATTGGATCGTCAATCTGAGCGGCGGAACCAAACCCATGTCGATCGCGGCCTATGAATTCTTCAAAGCCGTGGGAGCCCGGCTGGTCTACATCAACGTGCCCCGCCCCAACGAAATCCTTGGCCTCGACGGCCACGCCGCCGAACGGTGCACCTATCGGCCCTCGGTCAAGGAATTTCTGGCGGGCTACGGCTTCGAGTTTCGCAAGACGGACCACGACATCCACCAGGCCGAAGAGCGGGCGCGTCGCACCTGGTCTTGCGCTCGGGAAATCGCCGCAACCTGCCCCGCAAAGGGCATCCTGCATTTCGGCGACCTGGGCGACCCGGAAAACAAGAAGCAATGGGACGACGCCCGGAAAAAGGGCCTCGACGCCCGACCGCACCACTGGAACGCGATCCCTCCGAACGTGTCCCAGGCGATCTGCCGCGCCTTTGGGCTGTGCGAAGACAATCAAAAGCCGTGCGGCCGTTTAAACAAGTACGCCGTGGAGTTCCTCACCGGAGGATGGCTGGAGGTCTTTCTTTGGGGCCTCCTCGACAAGCACAAGGAAGCCTTGAAAATCTGGGACGTCCATCTGGGCGTCCAACCCGGCAAGATCGGCGTCGAAACCACCAGCGAGTTCGATGTGGCCTTCATGCGCCACTATCGGCTGGCGGTCGTGGAGTGTAAGTCGGGAACCCAAACCCACGATCCCGGCGCCGACGCGCTCCACAAACTCGAAGCGGTCGTGCGTCAGTTCCGGGCCTTGGGCGTCAATTCGTACCTGGTCACCACGTCGGGCAGTGTGCTGGACAAAAACGGCAACCTGAAAGATTCCGTTCGCAACCGAGCGGCGGTCTACGGTTCGCGGGTGATTGGCCAGCCCGGCCTGAGGAGACTCGCCGAAAATCCGGATTCCGTCGAAACGGTCCGTGAGCTGTTTTTCGCACCGCAAGAGACATGACCGTTCACGGGAACTGTCGGCGGCCGGGGACTGCCCCCATTTTCGCCCCCGGGGACTGTCCCAATTCTCGCGGCGTCGGGGACTGTCCCAATTTTCGCGGCGTCGGGGACTGTCCCAATTTTCGCGGCGCAGCCCGCGAAAATGGGACTGTCCCCCTCCCAGCTACACGACGTTCGCCCGCCGCGGACTGTCCCGATTTTCGCGGCGCAGTCCGCGAAAATGGGACTGTCCCCCTCCCAGCTACACGACGTTCGCCCGCCGCGGACTGTCCCAATTTTCGCCCCGTCGGGGACTGTCCCGATTTTCGCGGCGCAGCCCGCGAAAATGGGACTGTCCCCCTCCCAGCTACACGACGTTCGCCCGCCGCGGACTGTCCCCC
>Ga0101944_10001602_pt1 | contig 44814 bp, 33 predicted proteins | sample DewCreD2012metaG_FD_75245 | JGI IMG/M metagenome (GOLD analysis project Ga0101944, IMG submission 75245) | Hot spring sediment bacterial and archeal communities from British Columbia, Canada, to study Microbial Dark Matter (Phase II) - Dewar... ... | reverse complement strand
CGATCTGGTCATGGGTGACGTAGACGGTGGTGGCGTGCTGCAGGATGTGCAGGCGCTTGATCTCGGCCCGCATGGTCTCGCGGAACTCGGCGTCCAGCGCGCCCAGCGGCTCGTCCATCAGGAAGGCGGCCGGCCGGCGCACCAGGGCGCGCGCCAGGGCCACCCGCTGCTGGTCGCCGCCGCTCAGGTTGCCGGGGCGCGCGCTCAGCAGGTGCTCGATCTGGAGGAGTTTCACCACTTCGCGCACCCGCTGAGCGATCGTCTCCGGCTTTTCGCCCTGGGCCTGCAGCGGGAAGGCGATGTTCTCGCGCACGCTCAGGTGGGGGTAGAGCGCATAGAACTGAAAGACGAAGGCGATGTCGCGGTCGCTGGGGTGCCGCCAGGTGACGTTGCGGCCGTTGAGCAGGATCTGGCCGCCGGTGACGGCCTCCAGGCCCGAGATCATGCGCAACGTGGTGGTCTTGCCGCAGCCGGAGGGCCCCAGCAGCACCACAAACTCGCCATCCTTGATCGTCAGGTCCAGGGGCTTGACGGCGTGCGTGTCGCCGTATTTCTTCTCGACCTTGCGCAGCTCAATCGTGGCCATGGGATCGTCCGTGGGGGGCGCCTACTGCCGGATGGCGCCGAAGGTGATGCCGCGCAGCAGATAGCGGCGCAGGGCAAACGTGATGATCACCACCGGGATGAGGAAGCCCAGGCTGCCGGCGGCGATGCCGGACCACTCGATGCCGCCGCTGCCGAGCATGGTGGCGATGCTGGGCGGGGCCGTGCGCGCCCGGTCGCTGGTGAGCATCAGGGCGAAGGCGTACTCGTTCCAGGCGAAGATCAGGCAGAAGACCGTCGTGGCCGCGATGCCGGTGACGGCCTGGGGCAGCACGATCTTGTAAAAGGCCTGCCAGCGCGTGTAGCCGTCCACCAGCGCGGCCTCCTCATATTCTTTGGGGATCTCGTCGATGAAGCCTTTGAGCAGCCAGACCGAGAAGGACAGGTTGAAGGCCGTGTAGAGCAGGGTCATGCCCAGGTGCGTATCCGTCAGGCTGACCTGGCGGTACATCAGGAAGATCGGGATGGTCACGACCACGGCCGGCAGCATGCGCGTGCTGAGGATGAAGAAGAGCAGATCGTCCTTGCCCGGTATTTTGAAGCGGCTGAAGGCGTAGGCCGCGAACAGGCCGAGGACCACCGAGGCGACCGTCGAGAGGCCGGCGATGATGAGCGAATTCTGCAGCCGGGCCACATAATCGCTGACGCCCGTGATCTCCTGGCCCATCTCGAAGGCCACGCGCTCCCAGAGCGTCATCTCGCCTGTCTGGGCGCGCTGTTTGAACTCCTCCATGCGGCCGGGGGCCACGATGGCGCGATCGGTGAACAGGTTGACGAAGCCCTGCAGGGTGGGCTGAAAGAAGATCAGGGGCGGGCTGGCCAGGATGTCGGTGCGGGTCTTGAAAGCGGTGGCGATCATCACCAGCACCGGGATCAGGCCGATCACCGCGAACACAATCACCAGCGCGGCGCGCAGCTTGCCGGCCAGGCGCGCGCGCGGGTTGACTTTATCGACGCGCGTGGCGATGACGACGGGCGTGCTGGGGCCGGTTTCTTCGAAGGCGGCCATGGTTTAGCTCTCCCCGCGGATCTGGTTCAGGTACTTGATATACAGATTGCTGACGGCGATGATGATGATCAGGATGATGTAGGCCAGGGCGCTGGAGTAGCCGGTGCGGAACTGGCCCAGGAAGGCCACGCGGTAGAGGTAGACGGCCACCAGTTCCGTCTGATTCCCCGGTCCGCCGCCGGTCATGCCCATCACCAGGTCGAAGGATTTGAACGCCTCGATCGTTCGGAACAAGACCGCGATCAACAGCAGCGGCGCCACCTGCGGGAGCGTGATGCGCCAGAACTGAAACCAGGAGCTGGCCCGGTCGATGGCCGCCGCCTCGTACAGATATTCGGGGATGGCGTTCAGGCCGGAGAGCACCAGCAGCATGACGAACGGGCTCCACATCCACACATCCACCAGCACCACACCGTACAGGGCCAGGTTGGGCACCGGCTTGCCGGCGAAGGCGCTGGCGATGACGTCCGGGCCGGTGGAGGGGTTGGTGAAGCCGAGCAGGTAGTTGAAATAGCCGAAGGTCGGGTTGTACATCAGCTTCCAGAACAACCCGACGACCACCGGCGAGATCATCATCGGCACCAGGATCAGGGTGGTGACCACGCCGCTGCCGCGGAACTTCTGGCGCACCAGCATGGCCAGGCCGAAGCCCAGCACCGTCTGCAGGCTGACCGACAGCAGCGCGTAGCGGCCGGTGGTGGCGAAGTACTGCCAGACGCGCTCGTCCCCCAGGATATCCGCGAAATTCTTGAACGCCACCCAGACCGGGGCTTTGTTGGCGATGGCCGAGTAGTCCGTGAAACTCAGGTACAGGCTGTAGACCAGCGGGAAGACGTTAAGGCTGATGAGCAGCGCCAGGGTGGGCCAGATAAACAGGTTCAGGATGGCCCGGTCGCTGAGATGGCGGCGCGGCGCTGGGAGGGGCGCGGTGGCAGGGGACATACCCGTGTCTCTTTCTGTGGTCGGTCGCTTGGTCGGGATGAGGGGCGGCCGGGCCGCCGCCCCTCATCGGGCGGTTAGCGCGGATTTATTTGATGTAGCCCTTTTCCCGCAGAATCTTGTCGTGTTGCTCGGCGATGGCGTCGAGCGCGCCCTGGGCCGTGCCCTGCCCCTCGACGACGAACTTGTGGAGCTCCGTCTGCGACACCGTCAGGAGTTCGGCGTATTCGGGGATGTTCCAGAAGTCCTTGACGAAGGTCATGGTCTCGGCGAAGGCCGGGTTGAAGGGCGTGGTCTTCAGGAACTTCTCGCTCTGCAGTACTTTGGCGTTGCAGGTGTAGCCGCCCAGGTCGGCCCACTTCTGCTGGATCTCGTCCGTGGCGAACCACTTGATGAAGTCCTTGGACGCCTGCTGACGCTCCGGGCTGATGAAGCTGATGATGCTCATCCCCTGGCCGCCCAGGGCCGCCGCGCGCTGGCCGGTGGGGCCTTCCGGGTTGGCGAAGAAGCCGACCTTATCCCAATAATTGGCATTGGTGCCCTGGTTGACCAGCGCCGGGAAGAAGGCGAAGTAGTTCATGATCATCGCCGCCTTGCCGCCGATCAGGGCGTCGTTGGTCTCGGTGAAGAAGGCGTTGCTCAGGCCCGGCACCTGGCAGCAGTCGTACAGGTCCTTGTAGAACTGCAGCGCCTCGACGGCCTGCGGCGAGTTGACGACGCCTTTGACGTTGTTGTTGGCGTCCTGCCAGGTGGCGCCCCATGAGAAGAAGGTGTTTTCCACGCCCATGGTGATGGCGTCGTAGTCCTTCTGGGTGTAGATGGCCACGCCATACAGGCCCGCGTCCGGCCGGGTGAAGAACTTGGCGATGTCCATCAATTGCGCATAGGTCTTGGGCACCGCCAGGTCATAGCCGTACTCGGCTTTGAAGGCGGCCTGCTCAGCGGGGTCTTCGAACAGGTCCTTGCGGTAGGCCCAGCCGTCCGCGTCGCCCTCGGTCGGGTAGGCGTAGTATTTGCCGGAGTTGGCCGGGTATTCGCCGTAATACTTGAGCGTGGCCGGGGTGACGCTCTTGTCGATGCCGTTGCTCTTCATGAAGTCGGTCAGGTCAACGTACAGGCCCTGGGTCGCGCCCTGGCCCAGCCACTGGCTGTCGCCGACGACCATGTCCCACGAAGTGCCCTTGGCCGCCATTTCGGTGAAGAAGCGGTCGCCGAAGGACCCCCACGGCTCCTGCACCACGGTCACCTTGATGCCGGTGGCCTTCTCGTATTCGTTGCCGATCTGCTGCAGGTAGTCGGCCGGGGACCACTGCGCCCACAGGATCTTCAGTTCCTTGACGCTGGACGCGGCCGGAGCCTGGGTGGCGGCCGGGGCGCACGCGCTCAAGACCAGGGTCAGGACGGTGAGGATGGACAGCACGAGCCCGATCTGCTTTTTCATTGTCTCCTCCAAAAGGAATGCAAGTGAGGGTAACCCGCCGCTCGGATCAGGGTCGTTGGGGTTCCGTTGTCGCTAACCACCTCCTTCGCGTGAATGTCGAGTCCGGCCGGCGAAGCCCGGGCGTTCCCCGCGCCGCCGGGCCTCAACTGTCCCGGCTCAGCCTGCGGAACATGCTGTCGCGCAATTCCGCGATGTGCTGTCGCATCGCGTGTTCGGCAGCCTGGGGATCGCGCGCCGCAATGGCTTCCACCACCTGCCGGTGCTCATCCGTGCAATCCCGGATGCGCTGCTGGGTGGTCTGCGCGTCAACGGCCACGGCGTGCGTGCGGTTGCGCATTTGCAGGGCGAGTTCGGCCAGCAGGGCGTTGGGGCAGGCGGCGCCCAGCGCCTCGTGCCATTCGGTATCGGCCTTGGACCAGGCCGCCCGATCGTTGCGGCGGGCGGCCTCGTCCATCCGCTCCAGCAGCGCCTGCAGGGTCGCCGCCACGTCCAGCGTGGGTGCCTCGGCGACCAGGCGCGCCACCTCCGGCTCCAGCAGCGAGCGGATGTGGATGACGTTCATCACGCCCCGCACGGAGGGCGCGGCCACCGTCACGGCCCGGCCCGGGATCACCTGCACCAGGCCTTCCTGGGCCAGTTGCTGGAGCGCCTCCCGCACCGGCGTGCGGCTGATGCCCAGCCAGCGCGAAAGCGCCGTCTCGGAGAGGGGGTGGCCGGGCGCCAGGTGGGCGTGCCGGATGGCGTCTTTCAGGCGCTCGTAGGCCGTGTCCCGCAGGCGGAGGCGCTGGGCCGTCGCTTTGCCGGCGCGGCTTTTCTGCTGGGCGAGGTATCGTTCCAGATCGTCCATATTCAGACGCCATCCTGTCCGCATGCGCCAGGCATTCAGTCTGTATACAGGCTGCGCTCGGATGACCCCGCTCCGGCGCCGACCGCCTCCCGGGATGCGAGGCTGATCAATGTCAACAGGCAGGCTGGGGACCAGCGACGTGTCGGCGGCGCGCCGGGCTGGTCCGTCCCGGGCGCCGCGCTGCTCAGCCCACCGGGGCCGCGGCCCGCAACGGGGCCGGGCGGCCAGCCGGCTGGCGCGGCTGCGACAGCACGTGGTGATAGACCGTGGCGATCCCGCCCATCAGGCACGAGTCTTCGCCGTAGGCCGCAATGACGATCTCAGCCGTCTCGCGCGGCCAGCGCAGGGCCCGTTCGCGCACCTCCGCCTGCAGACTGGGCCAGAGAAACTCGTGCGCCAGGCTCATGATCCCGCCCAGCACCACCCGCTGCGGGTTCAGCAGGTTGATCAGGCTGGCGAGCCCGATCCCCAGGTAGCGGCCCGTCTCTTCCAGGGCGGCGCGCGCCACGGCGTCGCCGCGTTGGGCGGCCTCGACCACGAGGGGGACCGTCAGCAGGTTGAGCGCGCCTCCGGTCGCCTTTTCCAGCCAGGAGCGCTGGCCGCCGGCCACGGCCTGTCGAACGCGCTGGAAGACGGCCGACTGGCTGACATAGGTCTCCCAGCAGCCCCGGTTGCCGCAGTTGCAGCGCGGGCCGGCCGGATCGACCGTCATGTGCCCGGCCTCGCCCGCAAAGCCGGCCGCCCCGGGCAGGATGCGGCGATTGAGGACCAAGCCCCCGCCGAGGCCGACGCCGGAGCTTACATACAGGACGAAATCCGCGCCGCGCGCCGCGCCAAAGTAACTCTCGCCGAGCGCGGCCATGGTGGCTTCGTTGTCCACCCAGACCGGAAAGTCGAATTCGGCCTCCAGCAGTTGGCGCAGGGGCACATCCGACCAGCGCAGGTTGGGGGCGAAGAGCAGTGTGCCGCTGGCGACGTCCACCAGGCCCGGGACGCCCAGGCCCAGGCCCAGGATGCTCGGCTCGCCGGCCTGGCTGCGGGCCTCCCGGATCAGGGCTATCGCGCGCTCCAGGATGACGGCCCGGTCGTTCAGACCGACCGTGCTCTCGCGCCGGCGCCAGAGCACGTCAGCGGCGAAATTGGTCAGGATGACGGCCACGAAGTCCACGCCGATCTCGGCCCCGAGAATGTAGCCGGCCTGGGGGTTCAGTTCCAGCTTGATCGACGGCCGACCGATCTCGTTGGGTTCGAGGCCGGTCTCGCGCACATAGCCAGCGCCGATTAACTCCTTCACCAGACTGGACACGGTGGTCTTGTTCAGGCCCGTAATGTTGGCCAGTTTGGCGCGTGAAAGAGGCGCCGCCCGCCGCAGGCACTCGAGGATGAGCGCGACGTTCATTTCGCGCATCAACGTGTAATCGGCGCTGCGGATATCGGTCACTAACTGTAACCTTCTTGGGGGTGTCCTCTAATCCATTTAGTTGGTTTTAGAGAACAACTAACCCATATTAGCACCACTCTTGCCAGAGTCAATCATCTCTTTTGATCGGATTTTTGTTTTATGTATCTCTGAGAAGGCTGGAGAGGCATCTCGCCTGGCAAGCGGCCAGTCCCGATCACCTACACAGGCCGAGCGCCCTCAGGCCAAAACATTTCGCCCGGCGGCTCGGCGAGGCCGTATCCCGATTCTTGTGTAAACGCATTGGGGCGCACGGCCGTGCGCCCCTGCTGGTGGGAAATTACACAAAATACGAAAAACGACCCTCGGCGATGACCGCCTTCCGCAACAAGGCAACGCCCTTGGCCAGCCCCTTCAGGTTCTTGCCGTAGGCGCGGACGTCGTCGGGCGTGCCGCGCCAACCCACAATCCGGGCGTGGGCTCCCAGCGCCAGCCGGGCGCGTCCACGCTGAGCGGACGACGCGCCCAACCGCCGGCCACGCGCGCCAGGGTAGCTTCCCAGGAGCGCAGACCGCTCAAGGCGTCAACGGCTTCGACGTTGCACGCGCCCACCGCCACCGCTGCCGTGACGGCGGCCTCCGGCGCGAAGCCTCGCAGGAGTGCGCTCAGGAAGCCGGCGATGGTGGCGTCGCCGGAGCCGGTGGTGCCGGCGACGTCCACCTGAAAACATGGCGCCCAGAGCTCGCGCTGCGCCCAGCCATCCGCCGCCCGCAAGGCGCGGCCGGCGCGCTTCAGCCGGCTCGCCGACCCCGTCCGCAGGTACAGGCCGCGTTCCCCGAGCTTCAGGCCCACGATCCCGGCGCCCAGGTCGAGCAGCTCCGCGCTCAGGTCGGCCAGCAGTTCCGGTGTGGCGTGATCCAGGAGCGCGCCGCCGGCCGTCTGGAGCTGTGCGAACGCCGCGCGGCGCAGCATGAATAGGGTTTCCTCGAAGCTGGGCATGAACACGTCCACATAGGGCAGGGCGGCGCGCAGAATGGCCGGCCAGTCCGCCCGCCCGGCCGGACTGGCCGGATCGGGAAAAGCCATGTCCAGCGACGTGGTGACGCCCGTGGCCTTGACCCGCCGGAAGAGCTCGGCCAGCTCGGCGCCCCCGGCGCTGTACATGCGGCGCATGAGCGGGGGGTATCCGAAATGAAAGAGGTCGGCCGGCGCGACGAGATCCAACGCCACATCGTCGGCGCAGAACGTGTCGTTGGCGCCGGGATGATGCAGGAAGATGCGATCCACACCCGGCGGGTTGATGATCACGGTGTAGGAGGTCGTCGCCTCGGCATTGACGACCATGCCGGCCGCCAGGCGGGGGCTGTAGGCGCGGACCCGGTCGCTGACGGCCTGGCCGAACACGTCGGCCCCGATCTTGCCCATCAGCTGGGTGGGGATGCCCAGGCGGTGCAGCGCCAGGCCGGTGTTGGAGACCGGGCCGCCCGTGGCGAAGACGGCCGGACCGACCTCAATCAGGTGGCCGGGATGGAAGACGGTCTGAAACTGCCCGCGCGACAGGTGTTCCAGGCCGGGCAGGATGTCGAGGCAGAGGTGGCCGGCCACCACGGCCGAGCCGGCGGGCGCGGAGTGCTCAACCACCGGGACCTCCTGGAGGCGTTTAGCGGCCCATCAACTGGTTCAGGATCAGCCAATCCAGCTCCTCGTAATCGCGCGCCGCGATGAGCGCCTGGACGGTCTGCCGGTCCAGCGCGCGGGAGACCTCCACCAGGCGCAGGAACATGGCCAGGCTGTTGCGCAGATGCTTGGTGGCCAGCTCGGCCGGCTGGGTGCGGATGGCCTTCACATCCAGGCCCACCATCCCCTTCTCCCAGTAGCGGTTCTCGTCCAGCACGCGCACCTGGTTGAAGGCCCGGCGCAGGTCCACCGAGCCGAACGACCGGTCCTGGTCGTACTTCAGGCCGTTCTGGTCGTTCAGGTGGACGCTCCACAGCTTGTCGAAGGCCAGGGCGAAAGCGCACTCGTCGGCGGGGTCCAGGCCGGCCAGGATGGCGTGCGCGGACTCCATCAGCGCGCCCACGCGGCGCGGGTCCGCGGTCTGGAAGCCGAGCGCCAGGGCATGGCCCATCGTCGGGATGTAGGCGATGTCCATCGGCTCATTGGGCTTCGGCTCGACGACAAGGCGCAGGGCCGGGGCGTATGCCAGGAGCGTGTTGATGGCTTCGAGCAGGTGGTGCGTGGCCCGGGCCGCGTCTTTGGCCTCGCGCAGGTAGGTGCCTTCGCGCGCCAGCCAGAGCACCATCAGGTCCGTGCCCAGCTCGGCCGCGATGTCGGCCGCGCGCTTGGAGCGCTCCAGGGCATAGGCCCGCGCCTGCGGGTCGTTGGCCGTGTACGCCCCGTCCACCGTCCGCGGATGCTCCCACAGGCGCGGCGCCACAAACTCGGCGCTCAGGCCGTGGTCGGCCAGGACCTGGCGCATGGCGCGCGCGCGTTCGCGGATTTGCGCCGGGGCGAGCGCATCCAGCTCCGGCACAGCGTCGTCGTCGTGGAACTGCACGGCGTCAAAGCCCAGTTCCTGATAGACTTTCAGCTTGTCGGCGAACGCGCGCGCCGGCCGCACCGGCGGCCCAAAGGGGTCGGCGCCCTCGTGGAGGTTCCAGGGTCCAAAGGAAAAGCGATAGCCATATTTGTTCATGGAGGCGCTCCTGAGCGGGGATGGCCGGCCAGCGCCGGCCCAGGCGCATTATAGGCCGGGGCCCGGCAGCCGCAACTGGGGCCGGGTCCTTGTCCCGCCTCGGCCCGGCCGCCCCGCTTGGCGGGCGGTGTAGAATGAGGGTCAGCGCCATTGCCCCTTCATTTCTCTTGCCCGGGGGAGTTTTGCGATGCCATTCACCCTCGCCTATGGCCGCCATGGCCTGGACCTCCAGCTTCCCGAACCCGTCGACGTGATCGCGGCCCCGGACCAGCCCGGCCTGCCGGACGAGGCCGAGGCCCTGCGCCAGGCTCTGCGCCAGCCCATCGCCTCCGCGCCGCTGAGCGCCAGGGTCAGGCCGGGCGACCGGGTCGTGATCGCCCACAGCGACATCACGCGCGCCACGCCCAACGACCGCATCCTGCCGGTCCTGCTGGCTGAACTGGAGGCCGCGGGTGTGCGCCGCGCGGACATCACCCTGCTCAACGCCCTGGGCACGCACCGCCCGCAAACCCCGGCCGAACTGCGCGCCATGCTGGGCGCGGCGGTGGTCGAGAACTACCGCTGCCTGCAGCATGACGCTTACGACGACGCCAACCTGGTGGCGCTCGGGCGGACCCGCTTTGGCCACCTGGTGCGCGTCAACCGTCATTTCATGGAAGCCGACGTCCGCCTGCTGACCGGTTTCATCGAGCCGCACTTCTTCGCCGGCTTCAGCGGCGGGCCGAAGGGCGTCCTGCCGGCCCTGGCCGGCGCCGAGAGCGTGCTCACCAACCACGGCGCCGACATGATCGCGCACCCGCGCGCCACGTGGGGCGTGATCGAGGGCAACCCCATCTGGGAGGAGATGCGCGAGGCCGCGCTGATGACCCGCCCCACCTTCCTGCTCAACGTCACCCTCAACGCCCGGCGCGCCATCACCGGCGTATTCGCCGGGGAGATGCTGGCCGCGCACGCCGCCGGCTGCGCGTTCGTGCGTGAGCGCGCCATGGTGCCGGTGGCCGCGCCCTACGATGTGGTGATCACCAGCAACAGCGGCTATCCGCTCGACCAGAACCTGTATCAGGCCGTGAAGGGCATGAGCGCCGCAAACCGGATCGTGCGCGACGGCGGGACCATCATCATGGCCGCCGCCTGCGAGGACGGCCTGCCGGATCACGGCCGCTACGCCGAGCTGCTGAAAACGGCGGGCTCGCCGCAGGGGGTGCTGGACCTGCTGGCCCGGCCGGGTTTCGCGGCCCAGGATCAATGGCAGGTGCAGATCCAGGCCCAGATCCAGAAGCGGGCGAACGTGCTGGTGTACAGCGATGGGCTGACCGACGCCCAGATCACGGCGGCCCTGTTCACGCCCTGCCGCGACATCGCGCAAACCGTCGCCGGCCTGCGCGCCCGGCTTGGCCCGCAGGCCCGGGTGTGCGTCATGCCGGACGGGCCGCAGACCATCGCCTACCTCAATTAGCCCGGGAATCCCCGCCGACACAGGAGGTGCTATGTCCGTCTCCCCTCGCCTGAACCGGCTCTTCGGGCCGGACGGCCGCTGTTTTGATGTGGCCCTCGACCACGGTTTCTTCAACGAACTGGCGTTTCTCGCCGGCCTCGAGGCGATGCCGGCGGTCATCGCCGCCCTGGTCCGCGCCGCGCCGGACGCCCTCCAGCTCAGCCCCGGCAACGCCCGCCACCTCCAGCACTTGCCCGGCCCGCGCAAACCGGCCCTGGTGCTGCGAACCGACGTGGCCAATGTCTACGGCCAGCCGCTGCCGCGCCAGTTGTTCAGCGAATTGATCGACGCGCCGGTGGAGCTGGCTTTGCGGCTGGACGCGGCCTGCGTGGTCGTCAACCTGCTCCTGCTTCCCGATCAGCCCGAGCTGCACCGCCAGTGCGTGCGCAACGTCATGGCGCTCAAGCCGGCGTGCGAGCGCTACGGCATGCCGCTGATGGTCGAACCGCTGGTGATGCAGGCCAACCATGCGGCGGGCGGTTACATGGTGGACGGCGATGCGAAGAAGATCGTGCCGCTGGTGCGTCAGGCGGTGGAACTGGGCGCGGATGTCATCAAAGCCGACCCGACGAGCGACCTCGGCGAGTACGGGCGCGTGATCGAGGCGGCCGGCGGCGTGCCGGTGCTGGTGCGCGGCGGGGGGCGGGTGACGGACGCCGAGATCCTGGAGCGCACGCACGCCGTGATGCGCACCGGGGCGCGCGGCATCGTCTACGGCCGGAACGTGGTCCAGCATCCGACGCCGGAACGCATGACCCGGGCGTTGATGGCCATCGTCCATGAGGGGGCCACGCCGGCCCAGGCCATGGCGCTGCTGGCCGGGGCCTGAGCCATGGCGCGGCGGATCATTCCCTTCGGCGTCATCGGCTGCGGGCTGATGGGGCGCGAGTTTGCCAGCGCCGCCGCGCGCTGGTGCCACCTGCTGGACCTGGACTTCGAGCCGCGCATCGTGGCGGCCTGCGACGCGGACCCCGCCATGCTGGACTGGTTCAGCCGGAATGTGCCCGGCGTGCGCACGACCACCGATTACCGCGCCCTGCTGGACGCGCCCGACATCGAGGCCGTGTACTGCGCTGTGCCGCACCATCTTCATGCGCCGCTGTATGTGGCGATCATCGAATCCGGCCGACATCTGCTGGGCGAGAAGCCCTTCGGCATCGACCTGGCCGCCAACACCGCGATCCTGGACGCCGTCCGCCGGCGCCCGGACGTGCTGGTGCGCTGCTCGTCGGAGATGCCGTTCTTTCCCGGCGCGCACCGGATCGGCCAGTGGCTGCGGGCCGGGCGTTTCGGGCGCCTGATCGAGGTGGAAGCCGGCTTCTGGCACAGCAGCGACCTGGACCCGAACAAACCCATCAACTGGAAGCGCCAGAACGCCTACAACGGCGACTATGGCTGCCTGGGCGACCTGGGGATGCACGTCCTGCACCTTCCGTTGCGGGCCGGATGGACGCTGACGCGCGTGCACGCCACGCTGTCCAAGATCGTGACCGAGCGCCCGGACCGGGACGGACGCCGCGTGCCGTGCGACACCTGGGACAACGCCGTGCTGGCGGCCGAGGCCCGCGCCGCCGACGGCCAGACGTTCCCGCTCTTCCTCTCGACCAAGCGTATCGCGCCCGGCCACGCCAACACCTGGTTCATCCGCATCGCCGGCACGGAGTGCTCGGCGATGTTCAGCACGCAGTATCCGAAACAACTGCGCTGGCTGCCCTACACGCCCGGCGGCGAGCAGGTCTGGCACGTCCTCGACATGCCGTATCAATCGGCGTATCCGACCATCACGGGCGGCATCTTTGAGTTCGGCTTCTCGGACGCCATCCTGCAGATGTGGGCGGCCTTCTGCGACGAGATCGCGCATGGCCGGGAGATGCGCCAGCCCTTTCACTGCGCCACGCCGGAAGAAGCCGCGGCCGCGCATCGCCTCTTTACGGCCGCCCTCGAATCGCAACGCACCGGCCGGGTGGTGGCCGTGTCGTCCTCAGCGAGGTCCTGATGCACATCCGCAAAGCCGTCATCACGGCCGCCGGCCGGCGCCAGCGCCACCTGCCCTTGCAGACGCTCATTGACCGTGACGGGCGCGAGAAGTCGGTCCTGGAGATCCTGGTGGACGAGGTGTTCCACGCCGGGGCCGAGGAGGTCGCCGTGGTCGTGGCCCCGGGCGATGAGGCGCGCTACGGCCAGGCGGTTGGCCCGCGCGCCGCGCGCCTGACGTTCCTCCCCCAGCCCGAACCGTTGGGCTATGGTCACGCCGTGTATTGCGCGCGGGATTTCGTCGGGCCGGAGCCGTTCCTGCATCTGGTGGGCGACCACCTGTACGTGAGCGGCGCCGAGCGCGGTTGCGCCCGCCGGCTGGTCGAGGTGGCCCAGGCCGAGGCCTGCGCGGTCTCGGCGGTGCAGGCCACGCGTGAGAACCTGTTGCCCTACTACGGTGCGGTCGGCGGCCGGCGCGTGCCGGGCCGGGATGACCTGTACGTGGTGGAGACCGTCATCGAGAAACCCACGCCCACGGAGGCCGAGACGCGCCTGCTGGTGCCGGGCCTGCGCGCCGGCCACTACCTGTGCTTTTTCGGCATGCATGTCCTGACCCCGACCGTCATGGCCCTCCTGGCCGACCAGATGGCGGACGCCCGGACGGAGGGCCTCACGCTGTCCGCGGCGCTGGCGGCCCTGGCCGGCCGCGAGAAGTATCTGGCCCTCGAGGAGCGCGCCCGGCGTTATGACCTCGGCGACCGGTACGGTCTGCTGACCGCCCAGGTCGCCCTGGCGCTGAGCGGCCAGGACCGGGACGAAGTGCTGGCGCGCTTACTGGAGCTCCTGGCCCAGCGTGAGTTGGGCGCGGCGCGGAGGTCGGGATGACGGGCGAGCTGGTGCGGATCATCACCGCCAGCGACGCCGCGACGCGGGACCGCTCGCTAGACGCCTGGTGCCGGTCGGCCTCGCCGGAGGCGCTCCTGGCGGAATGCGCCGACCTGGAGGCTTTCCGCGCGCGCAGCGCCAACCTGTATGAGCAGGTGCGCGCCCTGTTTTTTCTGTACGCCATCCACCGGTTCCACCTGCCGGGCAAGATCCGCGCCCTGCCTCCCGGGCGCGGCCTGATCCCGTATGCCGGCTATGCCCTGCTCCTCAAGCGCCGCTTTGAAGAGGCCATCCAGGTCTTCCTGGCCGTCCAGGCGGCGGAGGGGCCAAGCGCCGGCGTGTCCAGCGCGCTGGCCGAGGCCTATCACGAATTGGGCTTCCAGACGCTGGCCGACCAGGTGCGGCGCAGCGTGCGCTCGGTGCGCGGCAACCAGTGGATGTTCCGGATCGGCCACCCGCTGGACCAGCCGCTGCGCGTGAGGCGCGAACTGCTGGAGCGCTCGGCGGAAGGCCTGTATCCCCTCCTGCGCGAGGCGACCCCGGTGCGCATGGACCTCTCACACAGCGCCTGGAGCGACATCTTCTTCCTCGGCATGGATTTCCCCGAGGGCGCGCGCGTCCTCAACGTCTCCATCGACCTGGCCGTCCACGGCCGGGATCCGCAGCCCCGTCCGCCGGTGGAGGCCTACCTGCGCGTCATCGACGAGCCCGTGCTGCGGCTGGCGAGCGTGGACCTCAACACCGTGGCCGAGATCACGACGGTGGCCGAGGTGTTCGATTACGCCCGCGACTATCTGGGCCTGCTCAAGGCCGCGGTCATCGCCTCCGGCCTGGTGCCGCCGGGGATGGAGGGTTCGGGCGAGCGCCTGGACGGGCCGCACGGTCTGCTGGCCCGGCTGGTCGGCCCGGGGCTGGGCCTGGAACTGGTCAGCCGCGTCAACGGCATCCCGAAAGGCTCGCGGCTGGCCGTCTCCACCAGTCTGCTGGCCTGCCTGATTGCCGGTTGCATGCGGGCCACGGGCCAGGCGGCGGCGTTGACCGGGCCGCTGGCCGAGCCCGAGCGCCGGCTGGTGGCCGCGCGCGCCATCCTGGGCGAGTGGCTGGCCGGTTCCGGCGGCGGCTGGCAGGACTCGGGCGGCGTGTGGCCGGACATGAAACTGATCACGGGCGTGCTGGCAGGCCCCGATGACCCGGAATATGGCGTCAGCCGCGGGCGGCTGTTGCCCGCGCATCATATCTTCACGCGCGAAGAGATCACGGACGAGACCCGCCGGCGCCTCCAGGACAGCCTGATCCTGTTTCACGGCGGCATGGCGCAGAACGTCGGCCCGATCCTGCAGCAGGTGACCGAGAAATACCTGCTTCGCTCCGAAGCCGAATGGCGCGCCCGGCGGCAGGCCATGGCGCTGCTGGACGAGATCATCGCCCTGTTGCGCGCCGGCGACGTGCGCGGCATCGGCGCGGCCACCTCGCGCAATTTCGCCGGCCCGATCCAGGCCATCATCCCGCGCGCCACCACGCTCTACACCGAGCGCCTGATCGAACGGGCGGCGCGCGCCTGGGGCGAGGCCTACTGGGGGTTCTGGATGCTGGGCGGCGCGTCGGGAGGCGGGATGGGCTTCATCGTCGATCCGCGCCGGCGCGACGCGGCCCGGGACGAACTGCCCGCGCTGTTGTCGGGCGCCAAGCGCGAACTCGAGCACGCGCTGCCCTTCGCCATGGAGCCCGTGGTGTACGATTTCGCCATCAATGCCCGCGGCACCTGGGCCGACTTGTTGGCCGGCCCGGCCGCGCTCCTGCCGGCCGGTTATTACACGCTCACCGTGCCCGACCTGCTGCGCCGCGACCCGGCCCGCCTCACCCCCGGCCGGCGGCTGGAGCTGGATCGCTTCGGCGCGGCCTGCCGGACGCAACCGGAGTTTGCCGGCCTGGTGCAGACGCTCTTCGACCGCGCCCTGCCGCGCGCCGGACGCCTGGAGACCGACGGCCAGGGCCTGGGGCCGTTGTTGCAGGAACTGGGGTTCGACCGCGCCCAGCACGAACAGATCCGGGCCGACCTGCGCAGCGGCCGAATCGGGCTGGCGCAAAACCGACTGCCGGTCAACACCACCATCGCCGACGTCGAGCCGGGCGATGTCACCGAGGCGGAGGCCATCGCGGAGGCGGCCGAGCTGCGCGCGGCCGGGCAGGCCCTGTTGCGCGCGGGCGCGGCGGCCGTGGTGACTCTGGCCGCCGGCGTGGGCAGCCGCTGGACGGAGGGCGCCGGCGTTGTCAAGGCCATTAACCCGTTCTGCAAGCTTGGCGGCCGGCACCGCACCTTCATCGAGATTCACCTGGCCAAAAGCCGGCAGGTGGGCCAGGTCTGTGGGGTCTTCCCGGCCCACCTCATCACCACCAGCTATCTCACGGACGCGCCGATCCGCGCCTTTCTCGACCAGCAGGCGCACTACGGCTATCCGGGGCCATTAATCCTCTCGCCGGGGCGGACGGTGGGACTGCGGCTGGTGCCGATGGCGCGCGATCTGCGCTTCGCCTGGGAGGAGCAGCCTCAGCAGTTGCTCGACGAACGGCAGCAGAAGGTGCGCGACAGCCTGCATGCGGCGCTCATCGGCTGGGCGCAGGCGGCGGGCGAGGGGAGCGATTACACGGACAATGTCCCCCTGCAGTGCCTGCACCCGGTGGGCCATTGGTACGAGATCCCGAACCTGCTCAAGAACGGCGTGCTGGCCGGCTTGCTCCGGCAGCAGCCGGGGCTGCAGGTCTTGTTGCTGCACAACATCGACGCGCTGGGCGTGGGCCTGGACCCGGCCCTGCTGGCCTGGCATTGGCGGTCCGGGGCGACCATGACCGTCGAGGTGATCCAGCGCCAGATTGATGACCGGGGCGGAGGGCTGGCGCGCGTGGACGGCCGGCTGCGTCTGATCGAGGGGCTCGCGCTGCCCGGCGAAGAGGACGAGTTCAGGCTGTCGTACTACAACACCAACACCTTCTGGATCAGCCTCGATCGTCTGCTGGCGGTCTTCGGCCTGACGCGCAGCGACCTGGAACGCGCCGACCGCGTGGCTGAGGCCCTCCGGGCTATGGGCGCGCGCATGCCCACCTACGTCACGCTGAAAGACGTCAAGAAGCGCTGGGGCTATGGGCAGGAGGACATTTATCCGGTGACGCAGTTTGAGAAGCTGTGGGGCGATATGACCGCCCTGCCGGAAATGGAGTGCCGTTACGTGGCCGTGCCGCGCTGGCGCGGCCAGAACCTCAAAGAAGTAGCCCAACTCGATGGCTGGCTGCGGGATGGCTCGGCCGCCTACGTCGAGTCGCTGTGCGCCTGGGAGGCGTGAGGCCGGGTGGCCGGACGAGGCGTCGCGCCAAAACAAGAAGATCGCAGCTCTCCGACCCAGGTCGGATGGCTGCGATCTCCTGTGTTAGTCACTGGCGGACCCGACGGGATTCGAACCCGCGGTCTCGGCCTTGACAGGGCCGCGTGTTGGGCCAGCTACACCACGGGTCCAGTGCCGCGAGCCGGAAATATACCATACCGACTCTGAGGCGTCAATCCCATCTGGCGCCCCTGCGCTCAATTTAATGCGGCGCGCAGCGCGGCCACGGTCTTATCCACGTCGCCGGACGTGATCCAGGCGTGGGTCACCAGCCGGAAACGCCGGCCGTCGGCGTCCAGCAGGATGCCTCTGGGCTTCAAGGCCTCGATTAATGACGCCGGCGACCGGCGCGCCGCCGGCGTGAGTCGGAAGTAGACCATATTGGTATGCGGGGTGCCCGGCTCCAGGTCCAGGCCGGGCACATCGCGCAGGCCATCGGCGAGACGGCGCGCGTTGGCGTGATCGTCCTCCAGCCGCTCGATCATGCTCTCCAGGGCCACCAGCCCGGCCGCCGCCAGCACGCCGACCTGGCGCAGGCCGCCGCCCACCATCTTCCGGTAGCGGCGCGCCTCGGCGATGAAATCCGCCGGCCCACACAACAGCGACCCGACCGGCGCGCTCAGCCCTTTCGACAGGCAGAACATCACCGAGTCGGCCGGCCCGGCGAGCGCCGACGCCGGCACACCCTGCGCCACGGCCGCGTTGAACAGCCGCGCGCCGTCCAGGTGCAACTTCAGGCCGTTCCGGTGCGCCAGGTCCGCGGCGCGGCGCGTGTAGTCCGGCGTTAGCGGCACGCCGCCGCACATATTCTGCGTGTTCTCCAGGCAGACCAGGCGCGTGCGCGGGTGATGCTCGTCCTCGGACCGGATCGCGGCCTGCACGTCCTCCAGGTCCAGCGTGCCGTCCGCCCGGTTGGCGACGAGCGCCGCCTGCAGCCCGCCCAGGGCCGCCATCCCGCCGACCTCGTTCAGGTAGATATGGGACTTGTCGCCCACGATCACCTCGGCGCCGCGCCCGCAATGGGTGAGCAGCGCCACCAGGTTGCCCATCGTGCCCGAGGCCACGAAGAGCCCGGCGGCGTGCCCGGTCAGCGCCGCCGCGCGCTCTTGCAGGCGCTGGACGGTCGGGTCGTCGCCGAAGACATCGTCGCCGACCTCGGCGGCCGCCATCGCCGCCCGCATCGCAGGGGTGGGGCGGGTGACCGTGTCGCTGCGCAGATCGATCAGGCCATCGTCGAAGCTCATGGTGTCGAGGTCCCGAAAAACTGGCGGAAGTAGTCCCACAGGCTCGGGGCGGCCGCCGCCAGGACGCCGGCCAGCAGGCTGTAGTAGATCAACTGCCACGCGCAGCCCGCGCAGCCCAGGCCCAGCCCCCAGTTCGCGCGCGCCCGTCCGGCCGGGTCGCCGGTCTGCGCACTGCCGCGCCGCGCCCACCAGCCGGTCACGAAGGCCAACGCCGCGAACGGCAGCCCGACCAGGGTGGTGAGGAAAAACGGCGTGAGCGAGAGGACCAGCCACAGCCCGCCCGCGATCAGGCTGAGGGTGGCCCACAGGCGGTCTCGGCGGCCGGGAGAAGGCATGGGCAGACGGGGGACCAACGCCATACGGGTCGCGGAATACGTCTGGCGTCAGGCGTGCCGGGTCAATACTTGCGCACCAACGCCTTGTACGAATCCGGCTCGCGATTCTGCAGGGTCTGAAACTCCTCGCGGCGCTGGCGGACCTCGGACAGGTCGATGCGCGCCACGCAATAGCCCTCGGCCGGCTCGTTCGTCTTGGGATCGACCTCGCCGGCCAGCGTGGCGTACACCTGGCCGCGCGGGCCCACGATCATGCTGTCGCCAAAGAACGAGTAGGTGACGTCGTCGCCCACCCGGTTGGCGGCCACCACGAACAGCGCGTTCTCGTAGGCGCGCGCCAGGACGTAGGTGCGGAACTCGTCGCGGTGCGGCTTCTCCCAGTTGGCGGCCACCACCAGCAGTTCGGCGCCGTCCAGCGCCAGCGCGCGGGCCGCCTCCGGGAAGGCCAGGTCGTAGCCGGAGAGCAGGGCGACGTTGCCGAACTGGCACTCGAAGACCGGGTATTTGTAGCCGGCCCGGAACGCCATGCGCTCTTCGCCCTTCAGGTGGACCTTGTGGTAGTCGCCGATCAGCTCGCCGTCCGGCCCGATCATGACGATGGAATTGAAGATGATGGACTCGACCTTTTCTTTGGAGGGCAGGCCGAAGGCGATGTGAACGCCGAACTCCTGCGCGCGCTGCGCCATGACGTTGACGGCCGAGCCGGGCACGCGCTGGGCCAGGTCCGTGAAGCGCACGCCCAGCTCATAGCCGGTGGTGATCAGTTCGGGGAAGACGATCAGGTCGACTTTCTGCTGGCCCGCGATCTTGGCCACCAGGTCGGACATCTTGGCCAGGTTCTCTTCCACTTCGCCCAGTCTGGGCTTCATCTGCACGGCGGCGACGGTCACTTCGCGCATGAGGTCTCCTTAGGGGTTCAAGTGCACAAGGCGCCCACTACTTGATGAGCCGGGTCCATCCGGGCCGCGTGAATTCTGCCGGGCGCCTTTCGGGGTCTTGGCGCGCCCATTTTATCATCCTCGCAGATTTTCGAGCGCCTGTTCTAAGTCCCGGGGCAGCGGCGCCGTGAAGGTCCGGCGCTCGCCGGAGCCGGGCAGGGCCAGAGTCAGGCGGGCGGCGTGCAGGAAGTGGCGCTCCAGCGGCAGGCTGGGCCGGCGGCGGCCGTAGACGGTGTCGCCCACGATGGGACAGCGCAGGTAGGCCAGGTGGACGCGGATCTGGTGCGTGCGGCCGGTGAGCAGGCGGCATTCCAGCAGGGTGTGGGCGGGGAAACGCTCCAGCACGGCGTACTCGGTGACGGCCATCCGGCCCCGGTCGTTGGGGACGACGGCCATGCGTTTGCGGTCGGTCGGATCACGCCCGAGCGCCGCCTCGATCCGGCCGGTCGCGGTCGGCGGGGCGCCGTCCACCAGCGCCAGGTAGCGCTTGTCCACCAGCCGGTCGTGGAACTGGCGCTGGAGATGGCGGTGGGCGCGGTCGTTGCGGGCGACCACGATCAGGCCGGAGGTGTCCCGGTCCAGCCGGTGGACGATCCCGGGCCGCTGTTCGTCGCCGACGCCCTCCAGGTCCGGGTCGTAGCCGAGCACGGCGTTGACCAGCGTGCCGGCCGCGTGCCCGGCCGCCGGATGCACCACCAGACCGGCCGGCTTGTCGATCACCAGCAGGTCGGCGTCCTCGTAGACGATGGCGAGCGGGAGGGCCTCGGCCGGCGTCCCCGTCGGGGCCGGATCGGGCAGGCGGATGCGGACTTCCGCCGGGCGGTCGAGCTTCTGCCCGGGCTTGAGGGCGGGCCGCCCGTCGACGTCCACGCAGCCGTCCGCGATCAGGCGCTGGGCCTGGCTGCGCGAAAACTGCGGGAAGGCGGCGGCGATGACCTTGTCCAGCCGCTCGCCGATCTGCGTGGCCGTGAAGGCGAGCGTGCGCATGGAAGGGGCGGCTGAGCGCGGGTCGCTACGATGAATTCCCGGCGTCGGCCGGCTCTGGGGCGGGCGGGGCCTTCGTCTTGGACTGGCGCGCCTCGGCCCACATCATGATCAGCAGCGCGATGACGCCGAGCGTGATGCTCAGATCGGCGACGTTGAAGATGGGGGTGTTGAGAAAACTGAACAGGTTGAAGAAGTCGGTCACCGGGCCGTTGACCACCCGGTCCACCAGGTTGCCGAGTGCGCCGCCGAGCTGCAGGCCGAGCACGACGCGCAGCGTCCACTGGCCGTCCGGCAGGCGCAGGGCATAGTAGCTGATCACGACCGCGACGATGACGGCAATCAGGGCGAAGAGGGTGCCGCCGGATTGGAACATGCCGAAGGCGGCCCCGGTGTTCTCGATGTGCAGCAGGCGGAAGTAAGGGTCCAGCCCCGGCGCCAGGCTGTAGACCTCGCCGACCGGCAGGTTCGCGCGCACCAGGTATTTCACGTATTGGTCGATCAGGATGACCAGCCCGGCGATCCAGAAGACCAGGGACTGGTTGATGAGCTTTCTGACCATGCGGCTTAACTCGCTCTCCTCTGAGCTGGCAATAGACAAGCGATTGTACCTTACCGGCCGAGGCCGGGCAATCAGTCCCGTGAAACTTAAATTTTCGCGCCGTTTTGTTGACAGCCGCTCGAACGCGGGGGTAGAATGCGCGCAGTTGTCAGAGGTCAAGAAAGGCGTATGCACACGGACAACCCGGACCTAGATTCGAGTACCTCGCATCCTCACCCCGTGACCTAGAGCTGAGGCTGGTCGGGCGCGCCGGCCGTTGACGGTGCGCCTCGCGTAGCCCGCTGTGGGCCGCGAGGCGCAATTCGTTTAAGGAGGCCGCCCATGAACCAGCTGGTGATCGACACCACCCTGGAGCGCGTCCGCGCCGCGCTGGAAGCCGGCAAGGTGGAAGACGCCCTGGCCGTGCTCGCCAATCTGCACCCCGCCGACCGGGCCGAAGCATTCTCCGACCTGCCGCGCGACGACCAGGAAGAGCTCCTGCCCCGCCTCGACCCCGAGGACGCCGCCGAACTGCTGGAAGAGCTCGAAGACGAAGAAGCCGCCGAGGCGGCCGCCTCGCTGCCCACCGCCGCCCTGGCCGACGTGCTGGACGAGATGGAGCCGGACGCCGCGGCCGACATCCTGGGCGACCTCCCGCCCGCGCAGGCCAGCGCCGCCCTGGCCGAGATGGACGCCGAGCAGGCGGAGGAAGTCCGGCCCCTGCTGGCCCACGCCGACGACACGGCCGGCGGCCTGATGACGCCGGACTTCTTCGCCCTGCGCCGCCAGATGACCGTCCGGCAGACCATCGACTTTCTGCGCGGCCAGGAGGTTGATCACGAGACGCCCTACTACCTGTACGTCGTCGACCGGAACGACCGCCTGATCGGCGTGGTCGGCCTGCGCGACCTGATCCGGGCCGCGCCGGAAACGCTGATCGAGACGATCATGAACCGCGAGGTGCGCAGCGTGCCGGTCGGCGCCGATCAGGAAGAAGTCGCCCGGTTGATGAAAAAGTACGGCTGGCTGGCCGTGCCGGTGGTGGACGCCGACGGCAAGCTGGTCGGCGTAATCCGCTACGACGATATCGTCCACGTCCTTGAAGAAGAGGCGACCGAGGACCTCTATCGCCTGTCCAACGTCTCGGACGGCGACCTGACGCCGTGGAGCCCGGTGCGCGTCTCGGTCAGCCGCCGGCTGCCGTGGCTGTACGTCAACCTGGTCACCGCTTTCCTGGCGGCGGCCGTCGTCAGCCTGTTCGAGGCGACGATCGCGCAGGTGGCCATCCTGGCCGTCTTCCAGGGCATCGTGGCCGGGCAGGGCGGCAACGCCGGCACGCAGACGCTGGCCATCATGGTGCGCGGCATCGCCCTCGGCGAGATCGAGCTGGGCGACGCCGGCCCCGTGATCTTCAAGGAGGTGAGCATCGGCCTGATGCACGGTGTGGCCGTCGGCCTGGCCGTGGCGCTGGGCGCCTGGCTGTGGAAGGGCATCCCGATCCTGGGCCTGATCATCGGCCTCTCGCTGGTGGGCAACATGGTCGCCGCCGGCCTGGCCGGGACGCTCGTGCCGCTGACGCTCAAGGCCCTCAAGCTGGACCCGGCGCTGGCCTCGGCGGTGCTGGTGACCACCGTCACCGACTGTGTGGGCTTCGGGCTGTTCCTGGGCCTGGCGACGTATTTCCTGCCGTACCTGACTGTTTGAGGCCGAACCGTCGCCGCTTTGGCCGATCCGGCCGACGCCAAAGAGGTGGACGCCTTTCCTTTCATCTGGCCGATGGGCGCCCGCGCCGCTGGCGGCCTCGGCGAATTGTCAGGTTGTGGTCAGCGGCGGCGCCCCGCCCGGCGCTAGAATATCCAGACGGCACAGCCCGCGCGGCTGGCGCCGCGAATGGATAGCTGCAGATAGCATTGGGGAGTAGCCGGCCCATCCCCGGATGGGCGGATCAGCCGTCATCCCGGAGCAAATCCCGGCTGATCAACTTGACCGTCAAGGTGGCGAGACCAACACAGGCGCCGACTGTGGGGTCTCGTTTTTCTTACCCCGGTCGTGTGCTCGGATATGAGGAGAGACGACATGACCCAGACCTGGCATACGCTTGCGCCGACCGACGCCGCGCTGGCCCTGGACGTTAACCCTCAGCAGGGGCTGACCGCCGCCGAAGCGGCGGCCCGCCTGGCCCGGTATGGCGCCAACGACCTGGTGGAGCGCGGCGCCAAGAGCCCCTGGCGCATCCTGTGGGAGCAGTTCACGGCCGTGATGGTGCTGATCCTGATCGCGGCGGCGGCGCTCTCGCTGGTGCTCGGCAAATTCCTGGAGGCCAGCGCCATCCTGGCCATCGTCATCCTGTTCGGCCTGCTCGGCTTCTTTCAGGAGTACCGCGCCGAACGCGCCATCGCTGCGCTCAAGAAACTGGCCGTGCCGACCGTGCGCGTCCGGCGCGACGGCCGGCTGGCGGAACTCTCGGCGCGCGAACTGGTGCCCGGCGACATCGTGCTGCTGGAGGCCGGCAACGTCGTCCCGGCCGATCTGCGGCTGCTGGAGGCCGTCAACCTGCGCATCCAGGAGGCGGCCCTGACGGGGGAGTCGGAGCCGGTGGAGAAGACCGCCGCCGTCCTGGCGCGCGCGGACCTGCCGCTGGGGGACCGCGTCAACCTGGCTTACCTGGGCACGCTGGTGACCTATGGCCGCGGCGAGGCCGTGGTGGTGGCCACCGGCATGCAGACGGAACTGGGCCGGATCGCAGCGCTCCTCCAGGCCGTGAAGTCCGAAATGACGCCGCTGCAGCAGAAGCTGGACGGGGTCGGCAAGCTGCTGGCCGCCGGCGGCGTGGCCGTGGCGCTGTTGATCATGGTCATCGGCCTGCTGGGCGGCGAGAGCTGGCAGGACATGCTGCTGACGGCCATCAGCGTGGCCGTGGCCGTCATCCCGGAGGGGCTGCCGGCGGTGGTGACGTTCACGCTGGCTCTGGGCGCGCAGCGGATGCTTAAGCGCAACGCCCTGATCCGCAAACTCCCGGCTGTGGAGACGCTCGGCTCGGTCACCGTGATCTGCTCGGACAAGACCGGCACGCTCACCGAGAACCGCATGACGGTCACCGTTATCGACGTGGCCGGACACCGCCTGGACCTGGATGAGACGCTGCGCGGCGGCCACCCCACGCTCACCGACCAGGACCCGGACTTCACGCCCGAGGCCCTGCAGCCGACGCCGATCGGGCTGGTGCTGGTGGGCGGCGCGCTGTGCAATGACGCCGTGCTGCGCGCGGACCCGGAGGCGGGCCGCTTCGTCACGCTGGGCGACCCGACCGAGGGCGCCCTGCTGATCGTGGCCGCCCGGGCCGGCTTCACCAAGGACGACCTCCAGCAACGCCTGCCGCGCGTCGGCGAGCTGCCGTTTGATTCGGACCGCAAGCGCATGACCACCGTGCACCTGCTCCCGGCGGAGACGCGCGGCCACGCCGCCTTTGCGGCGCTGGCTGGCTTGGCGACGCCGTACGTGGCCTTTACCAAGGGCGCCGTGGACGGGCTGCTGGAGGTGACCACGGCCGTGTGGGCCAACGGGCACGCCGCGCCGTTGGACGCCGCCTGGCGCGAGCGCATCCTGGCCGCCAACGAGATGCTGGCGCGCAACGGCATGCGCGTGCTCGGGGTGGCGCTGCGGCCGATGGACGCGCCCACGCCCACGTTCGATACCGAGCGGGACCTGATCTTCGCCGGCATGGTCGGCATCATCGACCCGCCGCGGGCGGAGGTGAAGGCGGCGGTGGCGCGCTGCGCGACCGCCGGGATCCGGCCGGTGATGATCACGGGCGACCACCCGCTGACGGCCGCCGCCATCGCGCGCGATCTGGGGCTGGCCAGCCAGGGCGCGCTGACCGGCGCCGAACTGGCGACCATGGACGACGCCCGGCTGGCCGAGGCCGTGCGGACCGTGTCGGTCTTTGCGCGCGTGTCGCCCGAGCACAAACTGCGCATCGTTGAGGCGCTGCAGAAGCAGGGCCACATCGTGGCGATGACGGGCGACGGCGTCAACGATGCGCCGGCGCTGAAGCAGGCCAACATCGGCGTGGCCATGGGCATCACCGGCACCGACGTCTCCAAAGAAGCCGCCGACATGGTCCTGCGCGACGACAATTTCGCCACCATCGTCGCCGCCGTGGAAGAGGGCCGCGTCATCTACGACAACCTGCGCCGCTTCGTCAAGTTCGCCGTGGCCGGCAACATCGGCAAGGTGGGCGTGATGCTGCTCTGGCCGGTGCCGTTCGTGCTGCTCGGCCGGCCGTTGACGGAGGCGGTGGCGCTGCTGCCGCTGCAACTGCTCTGGCTCAACCTGATGACCGACGGGCTGCTGGGCCTGAGCCTGGGCGTGGAGCCGGCCGAGAAGAACGTCATGCGCCGGCCGCCGCATTCGCCCCAGGCCGGCATCTTCAGCGGCGGCATGGGCGTGCAGGTGGTCTGGACCGGCGCCCTGATCGGGCTGATCGCCCTGGGTGTGGGCTTTGCCTACCACGAGCTCAACCCCGGCGGCCCCTGGCAGACGGTCTTGTTCACGACGCTGGCCTTCCTACAGGTCTTTCAGGCCCTGGCCACGCGCTCCAACCACGAGTCGCTCTTCACGATCGGCCTGTTCACCAACCGGGTGATGACGGGCGTGATCGCGCTGGTGGTGGGCCTGCAGATCCTGGTGCTGTACGCGCCCTTCGTCTCGACGACGCTGTTGCGCGTGCAGCCGCTGGGGCCGGCCGACCTGCTCGTCAGCCTGGCCGCCGGGGCCGCGCTGCTGGCCGCTTCCGAGATCGAGAAGTGGCGGCTGCGACGCCGGGCCGGCCGTTGAACGGCCGAGGCCAGCGATGTCAGCCAATCAGCTGCTGTCCGGCCGTTAGCGCCGTGCAAATTAGTGTAGAATCGCCTCGGTCGGCGGCTCACAGGGCCGGGCGCGGCTTCACACAACAGGAATCAGGGTATGTCCGAGGTCACCCCCGAGAAAGACGAAGACGAAGGCTCGCTGTTTGAGCGGGCGATGCGCAAGGCCCAGGAAGCCGGCGCGACTGTCCCGTCGCAGCCGGCGGGGCTGGAGCAGGCCGCCCTGGCCGGCCTCGGGGCGGCCGGGCTGGCTCAGTCCGTGAAGGATGCCACGGCGCCGGGCGGCGCCAGTTACCGGACGGTGCGTGCGCCCGCGGCCACGTTGACGGCGTTTCTGGACGCGTTGCAAGCCCTGGGTGACCGCGACACGCGCCCGCAGGTGACCCGTCGCGGTCAGGACCAGGCCACGCTTCGGTTCGAGCAACTCCTGCCCACCGGCCAGTGGGTGACGGCCCAGACGATCACGCTCATCCAATCCGGCGACACCGTGACGGTCTCGGTCAGCGCCGCCAATCTGGCCGCGCTGGGCGGCGCGGCCGGCGAAGTGGGCGGCACGGCGCTGAACACGCTGGGCAAGGTGCTCACCGGCAACGTGCTCGGCGGGCTGAGCGAAGCGGCGCGCAGCGTGGGCCGGCTGTCCGAGTCGGCCGAGAACATCGCCCTGAGTAGCAAGATCCGGGCGACCATCCAGCGCATCGGGAATGCGCTCGACGACGAATGGCGGCAAGCCGAGCGCGAGCGCCAGGACCGCGAGGCGGCGGCGCTGAAACTGAACACGTGCCAGTTCTGCGGGGCCCCGTATCCGGAACCGGACGCCATCCAGTGCGCGGTGTGCGGGGCGCCGCGCAGCCAGGGGACGGCCGCCCGTGATTGAGGCCGCCCGCTAAAGGAGTGTCGCATGTCTGATCGAAAGATCCTCCAGATCATGGCCGCCCAGGGATGGGTGGCGCAGTTCGCCGACGACGAGGAGGAGTACGTCTCGCCGCTTGTGGGTTGGGCGCTGGTTCAGTCCGGCGACGGGACGGCGGTGGTGGGGCTGGTGGCCGGCGACAAAGAGGTGGAGCTGTGCGACAGCGACCCCGGCTTCGGCGGCTACGTTTTTGTGCCGGACATGCTGGCGGATGAGCTGGACGATTTCGACGACGACCTCGACGAAGACTTTGACGATGATGAAGAAGGCGACGAGCCGCCGCCCGCGCCGCGGCGGCCGTCGCGCCTGAATTGAGCGCCGCCCGGCTGTATCGGGGGCGCCGGCGGTTCAGTCGCCGGTCGGGATAGGAATCTGGAGAGCCGGGCCGGCCCAGGCGCCGTCCGAGGCGCGGGCGGGCACCGGATCGCCGCGATAGCCGTCGAGCAGGGACACCTGGAGCACGGCGGGCGGCGCGGCATAGTTGCGGAGGGGGATGCGATACTCGTCGCAAAAGGGGGCGCGCAGCGGCCAGAGCGAGGTGGGGAAATTGCCTCGGCCAGGGTAAGTTTCCAGTTGCCCGTACGTCTCACCCGTCTGGCTTCTCACCTCCAGCCGAACCGGGTAATTCGGCAAGTCAGACGCGACAGCCTGCCAGCACAGAATCGCCGAATAGGGGCGGCCGGGCGTCAGCGGTCTGAGCCGCCGATAGCCTAACAGCTCGACCTGGCCGTCGAAGACGACGTGCAGCGGCTGATCGAGGGCGGCTGTCGCCGGAAGCCGTTGCGGTTTGGCATAGGCTGGCGCAATCACCAGCAAAAGCAGCGCCCAGCTTGTCAGCACCACCCCCAGACTGGCTAGTTTCCACAGGCGTCTTCCCCGGCGACCGGAAGCCAGGCGCTGCCAGCCGGCGGTTATCAGCACCGCGGCGCCCGGCAACGCCGGCAGCAGGTAACGCCCGGGCAGAAAGGCCGTCTGCTGCGACAACGCCAGGCCGAGGTAAAGGACGATCAGCCCGCCCACCTGCCACAGCGCCAGGGTCAGGATAAAGCGCGGCTGGCGCGCCTCGCGTCCGGGGACGGCCGCCCCCGCCGCGGCGAGACCGATCCCGAGCGACCACACACCGTACAGTAAATCCGGGGCCTCCAGGTTCCCGCGCCCGAACGCGGCTACAAACGAGCGAAAGCCATAACGCAGAGTCGCCAGCAGGAACTCGGGCCGGACCAGCCCGGCTTCGCCCGGATGGAGGCTTTGCCAGAGGTCGGCCAGAGTCTGGGGGCGGACAAGGTGGGCGGCGATGAACTCCTGCGAACCCAACCAGACAAGCGGCGCGATCCCGCCCAAAGCCAGCGCGGCCAGGACCAACCAGGGTCGCCGGCTGCGGTCGGGAACGCGCAGGGAGAGCACCAGGGCCGCCGCCGTCATCGGGATCAGGCCCAGGGCGTTGAGCTTGGTCAGCAGCGCCGCGCCGAGCAGGGCGCCGGCGGCGGCGATCAGCGCCGTCCGCGGGCCTTCGTGCGCCAGGCGGACGACCACCCAGAAAAGCCCGGCGGAGAGGGCGACGACCAGGAGATCATTCGTGATGACGCTGGTCAGGTATACGAATTGCGGCCAAAAGGCGTACAGGCCGGCCGCCGTCCAGGCCGCCTCAGGCGTTGTCGGCCACAGGCGCCGGCCAATCGCGTACACGGGGAGCACGCTGGCGGCGCCCAACAGCACGCCTGCGAAACGCGCGGCCAGCGCGGCCCAGGTCGTCGCCTGATCGGAGTCGGTTTGAGGGGCGGAGTGAATGGCGTAATTGACGCCGGCGTCGCCAAAGGCGACGTAGGGGTTGCGTTCGAAGACCGGCTGGATCTCATGCGTCCCAAATGGGGCGACCACGAGGGCGATCAGCAGATAATACAGGGGCGGCTGGAACTTTTCCCAACTCTGTTCCGCCTGAGGATCGCCTGGTTGTGGCAAGGCGCCGCGCGCGGCCACATAGCGGGCGAAGGCGAAGTGGCTGTCCTCGTCATACCCCTCCCACAGCGGCACGATCAGGCCGTAGGCCGCCCCCAGCGCCAGCCGGGCCGCCAGCAGCAGCAGCAGAGGGGCGGCCGGCCAACGCGCCGCGGAGTTTGTCGGAGAGGCCACGGCCGTTGGGTAGCGCCGGTGAGACAACCCTCCGGGCGTTGTCTCACCGGTCAGGCAGGGGCCGCTAATGGTCCAGGATCAGGTTGCCGTAGCCGTAATTGCCCATATAGCCGGGGAGTGTGCCATTGACGACCGGGACGCCATCAACCAGGATGACGCCCGTCGCGCGGGCTGAGCAATTGACGCCCATGTACCGATACTGGAGCGTGTATTCAGGCGTTTCGTAGGTGTAGTCGTAGCTGGAACGGTAGGGTTTCTCGGTGCATGTCCATTTGAGGTTGATCGTCACCGGCCGATACGACCAGCTGTTGTAGTCGTAAGCCTGCAGGCTGACGTTCAACTGCGCCTTGAGCGGCCCGATCTTCAACTCCGGGCCGGCCAGGTCAGCCCAGCCGTACAATGTGTAAAAGGAGTAGTAACTGTTGCAGGCATCGTACGTCCATATTCCGAAGCTTACGTAGCCTCCCGAATAGCGCTGGCCCGGAACCGAGCGGGACGCCCACTCGCCGGTATTGACATACAGCGTCGTGTGCAGGCATCCGGACGACCCGAGAGTCTGATAGGCCGAAGCCCAGCCGTTTCTGACGCCGTAGGCGCTGTCCGCGGCCACCGGTCGCGGAGAGTTGAATACGGCCAACGTCAATGCTGTGACGCACAGCACGGTCACCACGAGTCGCAGGCGTTGCATGGTGCGCTCCTTGCCCGAGAGATCGGGCGCGAACAAGCAGATTGATTGTGTGACCGAAGCGATGGACGAGAAGCAGCAATCGGGAGGCACCACCCCCTTCCCCAAAATCATGCTGCCGAAGCCCGGATGGTTTTATCTTAAGTCCGTCTGAGGCGCGGAGTCAAGTCTCAGTGCGCGATGCTGTTTGATTATGTCCGTCGGCGTCGGCCATTGGCCGTCAGCTGGGAGGTGGTTATTCTAAGCCTGGTACTTCCACTCCCCGTCAATCATGGTCCCCAGGACGACCGTGTCCTTGATCGCCATCGGGTCGCAGGTGAACGGGTCGCGGTCGACCACGATCAGGTCGGCCAGCTTGCCGGGCGTCAGGCTGCCGGTGCGCGTCTCCATGTAGCCGGCGTAGGCGGCGCCCAGTGTGTAGCCCTGAAGCGCCTCGAGCACCGTCAGGCGCTGGTCCGGGTACCAGCCGTCCGGCCCGGGTGAGCCGTCGGCGCGGCGGCGGGTGACAGCGGCGTGGATGCCCAGGAACGGGTTGGGGTTCTCCACCGGCGCGTCGCTGCCGAAGGCCAGCACGGCGCCGGCCTTGAGCTGCGTGCGCCAGGCGTAGGCGCCGGCGCTGCGCGCTCCCCAGAAGCGGTCGGCCATCTCCATGTCGCTCGTGGCGTGCAGCGGCTGCATCGAGGCGATCACATTCAGTTGTCCCAGCCGCGGATAATCTTCGGGATGGAGGAGCTGCACGTGCTCACAGCGATGACGGAGGCGAGGGCGGGGGGGGGCGCCGGGGCGGGTCTCAGCCGCGCTCCGCCTCTCCTCCTCCCGCAACCGGGCGTACACGTCGAGCAGATCGTGGTTGGCCTTGTCGCCGATGGCGTGCGTGGTCATCGCCAGGCCGTGCGCCGCCGCGCGTGACGCCAGCTCGTAAAACTCCTCCGGGTCGGTGACGGTGACGCCGCAATTCCCGGGCTCGCCCTCATACGGCTCGATCATGCGCGCCGTGCGCGGCCCCAGCGCGCCGTCCAGAAAAACCTTGACGTTGCCCAGCCGGAGCCAGTCGTCGCCGAAGCCCGAGCGCAGACCCAGCTGGATGGCGTGCTCCAGGTAGGCGGCCCGGATGGTCTTGACCACGCGCAGGCCGAGCTGCCCGCGTTCGCGCAGCCGTTGCCAGGCGGCCAGGCTCCGGCGCCCATCGAAATCATGGACGCCGGTCAGCCCGTAACGCCAGGCCTGCTCCATCGCCGGTCGCATGGCCTCGGCCAGTTCGTCGACCGTCGGGGTCGGCAGATGGGCCTCCACCAGGGTCATGGCGTTCTCGAACAGCAGTCCGGACGGCGCCCCGTCCGGCCCGCGCCCGATCTCGCCGCCGGGCGGCGCCGCCGTCGCGGCGGTGATACCGGCCCTCTGCAGGGCCGCCGAGTTGGCCCAGGCGGCGTGGCCGGACTTGGCGCGCAGGTAGACCGGGTGCCCGGGCGCCGCGCGGTCCAGGTCGGCGGCGGACGGGAAACGCCCCCAGACATTCTGGTTCCAGCCGTGGCCCGTGATCCAGGTGCCGGGGGCCGTGGCCGCCGCGCGGGCGGCGACGCGCTCCAGGCAGGCCTCCAGTGTGTCGGTCCCGGCGTCTACAGCCTGCAGCCCCAGGCTGTACCACTCGAAGTGCATGTGCGCGTCCGTCAGGCCGGGCAGGACCGTGCGGCCGCCCAGGTCCAGGGTGGAGGCGTAGGGCGCCGTGGCGCGCGCCTCGGCCTCGGCGCCGGCCGCCACAATCCGGCCGTCACGCACGGCCAGGGCCGTGACGCGCGGGCGCTGGGGGTCAAGCGTGTAGGCGTTGACGTTGAGCAGAAGCAGACTGGTCATGGTTGTGATTTCGGAAGAAAGCCGTCGCCGGCTGATTTGGGCGCCGGGGCCGGCCGTGTTATTATTCGACACCAGCACGTCATGGGGTTTCGCGTCCTGGCTGGCCCGGCGACGGCCGGGCAGCGGGCACTCTGATTGCATCATAGCCTCATCAGCCTCGGGTGGGAAGGGCGCTTGATCCGCGCGGCGCCTCACGCGCATGCAAAACGAGACGCGCTCGTTCTATGACACTCTCCGGCGGGCCGCCTGGACCACCCTGCGCGCCCGGCTGATCGTTCCCTACGTCCTGCTGACACTGCTCGTCGCTATCGTCGGCACGTACATCGCCACGCGCCTGGTCGTCAGCTCAGAACGGGAGCGTTTCAACAACCAGCTGTATGAAGCGGCGCGCGTGGCGGCCGACGGCCTGGTGCGCCGCGAGCGCGCCCACCTGACCGACCTGCGCCTGATGGCCTTCACGCAGGATGTGCCGGCGGCGCTGGCCGAGGGGGACAAGGCGCAGCTCCAGGCGCGCCTGCTGCCGATCGCCACCAATAACGGGACCCAACTGGTGACCGCCCTCGACAGCCGCGGCGTGGAGGTGCTCACCCTGGCGCGGAACCTGAACGCCGCCGGCATCGAGTATGTCAGTTCGGACGGGGCGGATTTCTCGGCCTTCGAGCCTGCCGTCCGGGTCCTGCGCGGCGAGACGGACGCCGACGGCGACAAGTTCATCGGTTTCTTCACGACTCAGCAGGGCACCTTCCTGGTGACGGCGGCGCCGGTGCGCGCGGACGACGGGCAGATCGTCGGCGCGCTCCTGGTGGGCAGCCCGCTCCAGGGCCTGCTGGTGGAGCTGAAGACGCAGTCGCTGGCCGACATTGTCCTGCTCGACCTCTCCGGCCGCTTCATCGCCACCACTTTCGCCGAGCCGGACGAAGGCCGCCAGGTCCTCGAATTGACGCCGGCCGCCGCGCAGGCCGCCGGGACCGGGCCGGACCGTGAGCTGACGCTGTTCGGCCGGCGTTTCCAGGTCGTGGACGCGCCGCTGGTGATCCGCAACCAGACGGTCGGCGTGCTCAGCGCCGCGCTGGCCGCGGACTACGTGGTGCAGGCCGAGACCACCAGCCGCAACATCATCAGCGCAATCTTCGCCGTGCTCACCCTGGCCGTCATCCTGCTCGGCTTCGTGCTGGCCCAGGGCATCGCCCGGCCGCTGCTGCGCCTGCGCGCCGTCTCGCAGGCGGTGGCCGCCGGCGACCTGGACCAGCAGACCGGCATCCGGCGCGAGGACGAGATCGGCGACCTGGCGCTGGCGTTCGACGTGATGACGCGGCGCCTGCGCGAGCGCACCCAGGAGGCCCAGCGCCTGTACGAGGCGACGGTGGAGAGCAATCGTGAACTGGAGGAGGCGCTGGCCCAGTTGCGCGCCGCCCAGCAGCAGCTCATCCAGTCCGAAAAAGTGGCGGCCATCGGCCAGTTGACGGCCGGCATCGTCCACGACGTCAAGAACCCGCTGGCGATCATCCGCGGCCTGGCCGAGCTGATGGACGAAGACCCAAACATCGACGAAGCCAATCGCAAGAACCTGGCCGTCATTCGCGACAACGTCAAACGCGCCAGCCGGATCGTCAGCGACCTGATGACCTTCGCGCGCCAGTCTAACCTGGAGCGCTCGGAGGGCGATCTGCGCAACACGGTGGAGACGGTGCTGCGCCTCACCGGCTACTTGGCGCGCGAGGCGCGCGTCAACGTGATTACCGAACTGCCGGAGCAGGCCGTCATCGCCACCTACGACGCGCAGCAGATCGAACAGGTGCTGGTCAACCTGATCCAGAACGGCGTGCAGGCGATGCCGAAAGGCGGCACCCTGCGCATCCGCGTCAGCCGGAACGGGGACACGGCCGCCATCGCGGTGCAGGACACGGGCGTGGGCATCCCGCCCGAGAACCTGAACCGCGTTTTCGACCCCTTCTTCACCACCAAACCGCCCGGCGAGGGGACCGGGCTCGGGCTGTCCGTGAGCTATGGCATCGTCAGCAGCCACGGCGGCCGGATTGACGTCCAGAGCACGGTCGGATACGGCACGACGTTCACGGTGTTCCTGCCCTTGCTGCCCGTGGAACTGCCCGGCGCCGACCAGGGGAAGACCGCATGAGCGCCGAGCGCGTCTTGCTGGTGGACGACGACCCGGATTTGCTGGCCGTGATGGGCGCCCACCTGACGCGCCAGGGCTATGCGGTGGAGGCGTTCACCGACGGCAGCCTGGCCCTGAACGAGGTCGGCGCCGGCGAGCCATTTGCGGTGCTGGTGACCGACCTGGACATGCCGACCCTGCACGGCCTTGACCTGCTGCGCGCGGCGCGCATCCGCGATCCGCGTCTGGAAGTGATCGTCATCACCGGCAACGGCACGCTGGACGCCGCGGTCAAGGCGATGCGCCACGACGGCGCCTACGACTTCCTGATCAAGCCGTTTGAGACGCTCAATGTGCTGTCGCTGGCCGTGGCCCGGGCGACCGCGCACCGCCAGCTGCTCCTCGAACGGGCCGCCCTCACCGAGCGCCTGAACGCCCTGCTGAGCCACACCGGTGATGCCATCCTCTCGGCCGACGCCGACGGCGCGCTGCTGGTGGTCAACCCGGCCGCCGCGCGTTTGCTCGGCCGCGACGACCTGGTCGGGCGCGCCGCCGCCGCCAGCCTGCCCAAGCCGCTCGCCAGCCTGCTGGCCAACTGGCAGGCGCTGGGGCAGGGCCAGCCGCTCACCGTGGAGCTAGCCGGTCCCGCCCAGGCCCAGTGGATGGTCAGCCTGGCCCCGATCCCGGGCCAGGGCTGGGTGATGATCATCCGCGACATCACCCTGCTCAAGCGCCTGGACGATGTGAAGTTCCAGCTGCTGTCCGACGCCGCCGCCCGCCTGCAGTTGCCGCTGGCGCAGGCCATCAGCAATATGGCCGAGCTGAACGCCCTGGTCGGCGACAAAGACCCGCGCGCCGCCGAGATCCTCTTCCGCCAGACCGGCGTCTGGGACCGCATCCAGCGCTGGATGGACGATCTGCTGGAGGTGGTGCGCGTGGAATCCGGCGTCGGCCTGCGGCCGGTGGATGTGGACCTGGCCGCCGCCCTCCCGGACCTGGTGCGGTCGGTGCCGGAGCGCGCCATTCGCGAGAAGCACGTCCACGTGGCGCTGGACCTGGCGGCCGGCGCGCCGCATCTGCGCATCGACCCGGACCTGCTGCGGCAGCTCGTCCATGGGCTGGTGCGCTGGGCCGCGCAGCGCAGCGCGCCCGGCGGCACGGTCCGCCTGGCTCTCACCGCCCAGGGCGGCCAGGTGGGGTTTGAGATCGCCGACAGCGGCCCGGCGCTGGCCGAGACCGACCTGGCGCGGCTGTTTGAGAAGTCGCTCGGCGGCGCGGACCGGCCCGGCCTGGAGCTGGCTCTGGTGAAATCCATCGCCGACCGCATGGGCGGCCAGGTGTGGGCGCGTCGCCAGGCGGACGGAGGCGTGATCGGCGTCTACCTGCCGGTGACCGAGGCCTCGGGCGAAGCGGAGTACGTATGAGCGACCCGGAGCGGCCGCGCTCGCGCCGGGCGGCGGCGCTCGGGTGGCTGCCCTGGCTGTGGCTGCTGCCCTGGTTGTGCCTGCCCGTCGTCGTGTTCCTGGTCCTCTTCGGCGTCGGCCAGCTGGCGCTCCTGGACCTGGGCGGTCGCGCCGTCCCCGCTCTGCGGTCGCAACTGCGCGCCGACTATCGCGCCTGGGCGGTCGAAGTCTTCGGCGCTCTTGATCCCGACATCATTCGAGAAGCCCTCCGCGATGAGGGCGCGCCCGGCCAGCAGGAGGTCCTGGTGATCCCCGGCGAAGTCTGGCTGACGCCGGGCCCCTCCGCCGGGCTGACGCCGGTCGCCCCCGCCACCCCCACCGCCACTGCTCGCGCGCCCGGCATCACGGTCGTCGTCGTCGTCAGCGCCACGCCGGCGGACACGGAGACCCGCCCGCCCACCCTCGAGGTCAGTTCGGCCACGCCGACTCCGGAAGCTCCGACCGGCACCCCCACCCCCACCCGGACCGGCCTCCCGACGGCCACGCCCACTTTCCCGCCGACGACCACGCCGACGGGCACAACAACGCCGACCTCGACGCCTCCGCCTCCGCCGGCCAGCTCCACGCCCACGGTTACCGCTACCGGGACGGGCACGCCGACTCTGCCTCCACCGCCCGCCAGCGATACCCCGACTTTCACCCCGACGCCGACGGAGACGCTCGGTCCCGGCTTGATCACGGGACGGGTCTTTGAGGACCGCAACTACGCCGGCGGCGCGGGCGCGGCCTTTGGCGCGGGCGATGCCGGCGCGCCGAACGTCCGCGTGGAGCTCTACACCGGGGCGGGCGCCTTCTTAAGCTTCGCCACTACCGACGCGGCCGGGCTGTATACCTTGACCGCGCCGAGCGGCGGCGCGTACCTCGTGCGCGTGGTCTCGGCCAGCCTGGGCGATGGCGACTCGCCGCCGGCCGCCGGCCTGAACTTTGCCACGAACGTGATCGCCGAGCAGACGTTCGAGTCGGATGGCGTGACCGGCAACGGCGGGGCCGGGGCGCTGGGCGGGAACAACGCCGCGGTGAGCGACCTGGCCACCGCGCCGGGCGGCGGCGTCGGCGATACCAACGTGGTCGTGAACGTCGGCGGCGCCGGCGTGGCGGGCGTGGATTTCGGGTTTGCGTACAACCTGATCGTTAACACCGCCGACACCGGACAGGGCTCGTTGCGGCAGTTTCTGCTCAACGCGGCGGCGATCGCCGGGCCGAACGCCGGCCAGTTCAGCATCCCGACCACCGATCCGGGTTTCAACACGCCGTACGCCAACGCGTTCACGATCCTGCCCGGCTCGGCGCTGCCGGCGCTGACCGACGGCGGCACGTCCGTGGACGGCGCGACCCAGGAGGCCAATCGCGGCGACCTGCGTTTCGGCCTGCCGGACATCGTCCTCGACGGCCTGCTGGCCGGGAGCGACGTCAACGGGCTGCTGGTCCAGTCCAACGGCAACACCCTGCGCAAGCTGGATATCCGGCGCTTCAATCAGGGCGGGGGCGTCGGAATCCTGATCGACGGCGGCGCCGGCGACGGCGACCGGGGCGACGACAACGTGCTGGACCAGAACTACCTGACGTCGAACAGCAACAACACCGGCACGCTCGGCGCGCTGCGGCTGACGGGCCAGGCCAACCGGAATGTCATCACCGGCAACACGCTCGTCGCCAACAACAGCGACGGCCTGGAATTTGCGCCGGGCTCCGAGGCCAGCTTTGGCAACACGATTACGGGCAACATGATTACGGGCCAGGGCGAGGACGGCGCCGTGCTGCGCGGAGTCGGGTTGACGTTCTCCAACAACCAGGTGACCGCCAACGGCCCGGCCAATGGCAGCGCCTGCGGGGTGGAGGTCGCCGGGCTGACGAACAGCACCCTGGCCGGCAACCTCATCTCCGAGAACGGCCCGATAGGCGGATTGTGCTTCATGTCCGCCGTGTCCAGCGGCAACACCGTCGGCCCGAACAACACCCTGACGCTCAACACCGGGCCGGGCCTCGTCATCGCCACGGGCGGCAGCCAGGGCAACCGCTTCACCCAGAACGCGATCTCGGCCAACGGCGGGCTGGGGATCGACCTCGGCAACGACGGGGTGACGCCGAACGATGCGGGCGATGGCGACGCGGGCGCCAACGGCCTGTTGAACTTCCCGGCGCTCTACGCGGCGACCCTGGATGGCTTGGGCAATGTGGTCATCACGGGCGAGGCCCGGCCGAACGCGGTCGTCGAGTTCTTCATCGCCGCGCCGGATGGTTCCGGCTTTGGAGAAGGTCAGGCCTACCTGGGCGCGGCGACGGTGACCAGCGGCGTGCCCGGCGCGCAGGACGCCACCGCCTGGCAATTTACAGTGGTGCTCCCGGCCGGCACGCTGGGGTCCGGCGGGCAGGTCACGGCCACGGCCACCGATCTGTCCCTGAACACGTCGGAATTTGCGCAGAATGTGGGGGTGCCATGAAGAGGCGAGCTATGGCGCCCCATACAAAAACCAAAACGCCTCTGCCGGAAACGCCGCCTCCAGCCCGGCCTCCCAGACGAACGCGCCCGGCCTCAACCGGGCCTTGAGGGCCGTGTCGAGTGCGGCCAGGCGTTGGCCGGCGGCGGTCCCGGCCAGCGCCGGGAATCGGCGCAGGAGCAGGGCCAGCATCGCGCGCTGGGCGACCTCGGTGGCATAGCGGCCCTGGCGCTCGGCCAGGTAGGTCTCCCACAGGTGAAGGCGGGTGTGGAATTCCTGCTCGGCCTTGCGCTCGGCTGCGGCCGGCCACTGCGCCAGGACCTGATCGCCCTGGCGCTCCAGGTTGGCGACCTCAGCGGCGTGGCCCGCGTCGGCGGCCAGACGGGCGCGCGTGAGCAGGTAACGGCCCAGGCTCAGCCGGGGGAAGCGGCTGGAACCGCCCAGCGGCCAGAAGGCCACGTCGGAGAGCAGATAGTCCTTCAGTTCGGCCGTCATCTGTTGCAGAGCCGCGAAATCGCGTTCGAAAGACATTGACCTGTGTCCTGGTTCGTCCCGGCGTCAGGCCCAGTCTACCTCACTTCACCGCCGCCATGCCGCGCCTGACCCTGGCCCGCCTCAACGCCTACCGCGCCCAGACGTACCGTCTCAAACCCGCCCGCCGCGTGAAGACCATTGACGAGGCGCTGGCGTTTGTGGAGGCGCGCGGCTTCGTGTATTTCTGGCCGATCAAGGGCGTGGAGCTGCCCAGCCTGTGGGCGGCGGTAGCCGGCGACCGGCCGGTGGCCGATGAGCACGACGACCCCGGCCACATCACCTGGGGCTGGAAGGACCAGTGGCTGGGGGCCCGGCGCTGGTATTACGCCAAGCTGTTGCGCGGCAAGGCGACGTTGGTCGCGCTGCCGGTCGTGCCCTATTTCTACGCCCTATCCGAGAACTTCGGCGACTGGCGGGCCGATTACCTGGAGTTGTTCGCGGCCGGCCGCCTGACGGCCGACGCCCGCGCCGTGTACGAGGCGCTGCTCGAGAAAGGGCCGCTGCACACCCTGGCCCTGCGCAAGGAGGCGCGTTTGACCAGCAAGGGCAGCAACGCGCGCTTCGAGAAAGCCCTGGTGGAACTGCAGACCGGCCTGCGAATCCTGCCCGTCGGCGTGGCCCAGGCCGGCGCCTGGCGTTATGCGTTCATCTACGACATCGTCGACCGTCACTTCCCGGACCTGGCGGCGCAGGCCGGCTCGATCACGCGCGTCGACGCCCGGGCGCACCTCGCCGGCCTGTACCTGGACTCGGTCGGCGCGGCCCGGGCCCAGGACGCGCAGCGCCTGTTCCGCTGGACGGTCGAGGAGACGCGCCGCGTCTGGGAACGGCTGGCCGACGAAGGCCGCGCGCTGCGGCTGGAGGCGGTGGCCGGCGTCCCGGGCGAGTGGCTGGCCACGCCGCGCCTGTTCGGGGCCGGCGGGGACCACGGCCAATAGTCGGACGCAATTTCCGGCCTTTGGTCCTTGACTCGCCATATCGCGCGTGCTACACTGGCTCCCACGTTCACTATTCTGTCAGGAAAGGAGGCGCACTCGATGACGCTCGGCATCCGCAAGACTGGCTTTACCATCACGGGAGCCGACCCTTCTCGAGGTGCGCCTGTTTGCTGAGCGTTCGCGTCCTGCGTTAGACCCTGCCGCGGCCACAGGTGCACCGATGCCCTGTGGCCGTTTTATTTGTGGCGGCGGCCCGGGCAGTGATCTGCGGCCGCTTTTTCGTTAATTGACCAGTGGTGACTACGATGACCGCCGAATTTGACTTCAAACATGCTGTATCGAAGAACCGCCTGCTGGGCCTGTGGCGCATGATGACCGGCCTGCGCCCGCGCTACCTGGGCGCCGCGCTCAGCCTGGGCCTGGCCACGGGGGCGAAGACCGCCACCTTCTACCTGATCACCTATCTGGTGGATGGCGTGCTCAGCGCCGGCCGGCTGGACCGGCTGCCCTGGGTCGCCCTCGGCTTCCTCGGGCTGGCGCTGGGCGAGGGCGCCTTCACCTTCCTCAGCGGACGGCTGGCCGCCGACGTGGCCGAGACCATCGCCCGCCGGCTGCGCAATTTCCTGTTTGACCACATCCAGCGGCTGTCGTTCGCGTACCACGACAAGATGCCGACCGGCGAGCTGATCCAGCGCGCGACCTCGGACGTGGACGCCGTGCGCCGCTTCTTCGCCGACAACGCCATCGGCGTCGGCCGGATCGCGCTGCTGTTTGCCATCAACTTTGTGGCGCTGCTCTTCCTGCATTGGCAGTTGGCGCTGGCGTCGGTGATCGTGGTCCCGGTGATCGTGGCGGTCTCGGGCTTCTTCTTCCGCCGCGTCTCCCAGGTCTACGAGCACTACCAGGACCAGGACGCGGTGCTGTCCACGACGCTGCAGGAAAACCTGACCGGCGTGCGCGTGGTCAAGGCCTTCGCCCGGCAGGCGTTCGAGATGGATAAGTTCGAGCGCGACAACCGGGAGAAGTACCGCCGCGGCCGGCGCCTGCTGATCATGCACTCGCTCTTCTGGCCGATCACCGACGCGCTGTGCAGCGCGCAGACGCTGGCCGGCTTCTACCTGGGCGCCATGCTGGTGATCCAGGGCGAGCTGACGCTGGGCCTGTACCTGGCCTACATGGGCCTGGTGGTGCAGTTGATCTGGCCGATGCGCGAGCTGGGCCGCATCATCGTCCAGGCCTCGACCGGCCTGGTCTCCTATGCGCGGCTGACCGAGATCATCCGCGAGGCGCGCGAGCCCGGCGACGACGGCGCGTATCAGCCGGCGCCGGGCGCCCGCCTGCGCGGCGCGGTGGAGTTCCGGCAGGTCGGCTTCGAGTACGAGGGCGAGAGCCGGGTGCTCAAGGACATCACCTTCCGGGTGGAGCCCGGCCAGGTGGTGGCCCTGCTCGGCCCGACCGGTTCGGGCAAGACGTCGCTGGTGAACCTGCTGCCGCGCTTCTACCCGTACACGGCCGGCCACATCACGCTGGACGGCGTCGAACTGAGCGACTACCCGCGCCAGTATCTGCGCCAGCAGATCGGCATCGTGGAGCAGCAGCCGTTCCTGTTCTCGCGCTCGATTCGCGAGAACATCACCTACGGCGTCGGGCGCGTGGTCACGGACGAGGAGGTGATCGCGGCGGCGCAGGCGGCCGCCATCCACGACACGATCCTGGGCTTCCCGGACGGGTACGACACCCTGGTCGGCGAGAAGGGCATCACCCTTTCCGGCGGTCAGAAGCAGCGCGTGGCCATCGCCCGCACGCTGCTCAAGGACCCGCGCCTGCTCATCCTGGACGACTCGACCTCGGCCGTGGACACCGAGACCGAGGCCGCCATCCGCGGCGCGCTGGAGCGCCTGATGGAGGGCCGGACGACGTTCATCATCGCCCACCGTATCCAGAGCGTGATGGGCGCCGATCTGATTCTGGTGTTGGAGCAGGGCCGGATCACGCAGCGCGGCACGCACGCCGAGCTGCTGGCGCAGGACGGCCTGTACCGGCGCATCTACGACCTGCAGGCGCGCATCGAGGACGAGGTGGCCCAGGAGGTCGCGCACCCGCTTGGAGCCGAGGCCGCCGAACCGGCGGCGGAGCCGGCCTTTGCGTGAAGGTCAAGTGAGTAATCAACATGTCTGAACACGATTTTGAGGAAGAAGAATTCACCGGCGCCGTCAGCGCCCGCACGTTGGGGCGGATGCTGCGCCTGACGCTTCCGCACTGGCCGTGGCTGGCCGGCTTCCTGGGCTGCACCGCGCTGGTCGCGCTGCTCGATGGCGCTTTCAACTTCCTGAAGAAGCTGCTCATCGACCGCGGCATCCTGCCCGGCGACATGCCGGCGCTGGGCGCCGTCCTGGCCGTCTACGCCGGGCTGTCGCTCATCCAGTCCGGCGGCGTCTTCGGCCTGATCTACCTGGCCGGCGTCCTGGGCGAGCGCCTGCAGTACGAACTGCGCCAGAAGCTCTTCAACCACCTGCAGACGCTGACGTTCTCGTACTTCGACCGCACGGCCGTGGGCTGGATCATGGCGCGCGTCACGTCGGACACGGGCAACATCGCCCAGCTGATCACCTGGGGCCTGCTGGACATCACCTGGGGGCTGCTGAGCATCCTGACCGCCTCGGCGTTCATGTTCTACCTGAACTGGCGGCTGGGGCTGGTCGTGGTCCTGATCGTGCCGGTGCTGGTGGTGGTGGCCGCCCAGTTCCAGAAGCGCATCGTGGGCGAGTACCGCGCCGTGCGCCGGGTGAACTCCAGGATCACGGGCGCCTACAACGAGAACATCACGGGCGTCCGGGTGGTCAAGGCGCTCAACCGCGAGGCCGCCAACCTGGACGAGTTCGGCGTCCTGACCGGGCAGATGTACCGGGCCAGCTTCCGCGCCGCCTGGCTGTCGGCCCTGTTCCTGCCGGTGGTGCAGTTCATCAGCGCCGCGGCCCTGGCCAGCGTCGCCTGGTACGGCGGCTGGCAGTTCCAGGCCGGCTTGATGACGCTGGGCGACCTGCAGGCCTTCATCGGCTACATCACGTTCATGCTCTGGCCGGTCCAGGACCTGGCGCGCGTCTACGCCGAGCTGCAGCACGCCGTCGCCTCGGCCGAGCGCACCTTCTCGCTGTTGGACACGCAGCCGGACGTGCAGGACCGGCCGGGCGCCGTCGATCCCGGCAGCCTGCGCGGCGAGATCGAGTTCGACCGGGTGGACTTCTACTACGAAGAGGGCAAGCCGGTGCTCAGGGACTTCAGCCTGCGCGTGCAGCCGGGCGAGACGATTGCCCTGGTGGGCCCGACGGGCGGCGGCAAATCGACCATCGTCAACCTGGTGTGCCGGTTCTACGAGCCGCGGGCCGGCGTGATCCGGATCGCGGGCCGCGACTACCGCGAGTATCCGCTGCACGCCATCCACTCGCGCATCGGCGTGGTGCTGCAGACGCCGCACCTGTTCTCGGGCACGGTGCGCGAGAACGTCCGCTACGGGCGGCTGGAGGCGACGGACGCCGAGGTGGAGCAGGCCGCGCGGGTCGCCGGCGCGCACGACTTCATCGTGACGCTGGAGAAGGGCTACGACACGGCGGTGGGCGAGGGCGGCAACCTGCTGTCGGTGGGCCAGAAGCAGCTCATCAGCCTGGCGCGCGCCGTGCTGGCCGACCCCGAGATCCTGATCATGGACGAGGCCACCAGCTCGGTGGACACCGTGACCGAGGCCCTGATCCAGCGCGGCATGGAGCAGTTGATGGCGGGCCGGACGACGTTCGTCATCGCCCACCGGCTGTCGACCATCAAGCGCGCCAGCCGCATCCTGGTCATCGAGGCGGGCCGCATCGCCGAGATGGGCGCGCACGCCGAGCTGTTGCGGCAGCGCGGCCACTACTACGAGCTTTATACGCGCCAGTTCCGGCGCGAGCGCGAGCACGCCGAGCTGGGCGCGCTCACCGGGCTGGCGCCCGTGGAAGCGTAGGCAAGGCCGGCCCCTCCCTGGCCCTCCCCCGCGCCGCATGGCGCCGGAGAGGGCAGGGGCGGGGTTGGTGGTATAGTCCCGGCATGCCGCGCCGCCTCCCGATCATCCTCAACCCGGCGTCCGGCCCGGACCTGCCGGTACTGAAGATTCTCAACCGGGCCTTCCGAGACGCCGGGCGGGATTGGGAAGTGTTCCTGACCCGGCAGGCCGGGGACGCGTTCCGCCTGGCAGGACAGCTTCAGGCGGCCGGCGAGCCGCTCATCGCGGTGTGCGGCGGCGACGGCACCATTAAGGAGGCGGCCGGCGCGCTGGCCGGGGGCGAGGCGGCGCTGGCGATCCTGCCCGGCGGGACCGGCAATGCCCTGGCGACGGAGTTGGGCGTGCCGCTGGACCTGGCCGCCGCCGTCGCCCTGGCGTGCGCGCCCGCGCCGCGCGTCCGCCAGATTGACCTGGGCCGGATCGGCGAGCACCTGTTCGTGCTGCGCGCCTCGATCGGGCTGGAGACCGAACTGCTGCGCGGCACCGACCGCGCGCTCAAGGACCAGCTCGGTCCGCTGGCCTATCCGCTCACGGCGCTGCAGAAGCTGGGCGGCCTGACCCCTCTCCGTTTCCGCCTCACCATCGACGGGCGCGAGATCGGCACGCAGGGCGTCCAGTGCACCATCGCCAACTCGGCGCAGATGGGCGTCACTGGCCTGGCGCTGGCGCAGGGCGTCAGCGTGGACGACGGCCTGCTGGACGTGATCGTGCTCAGCGCCGTGGACCTCCCGGCGCTGGTCGCCATCGCCACCAGCAATTTCGTGGGCGCCGACCTGGGGGTGGAGGTCCAGCACTGGCAGGGGCGGGAGGTGCGGGTAGCCGCTGACCCGCCGCAGGCAGTGGCCTTCGGCGGCGAGGTGGTGAACAGAACGGCTTCGCGTTCGGGAGAAGTGGTATACGCGGAGGTGGTTTTTGAAGAGGACGCGCGGGTGCTGATAGGCATCGCTGGGGATCATCCCCTACGGCCCGCGCCCATGCACGGTCAGGGCGCCGTATACCTGTATACCGCTGATTTAGATGGGCTGGTCGCCCGGGCGGTATTTGCCGGCGCGCGACTGGTCCGCCCGGCCGCCGAGGAATCCTGGGGAGATCGGGTGGCCGTGCTGGAGGATCCGGATGGAAACCGCTGGTTCTGGGCGGAACATCTCGCGCGGGACGGGCGGAAAATACGGTGAGTCCCCTGAATCCAGAAGCGGTTGACCTGCCCGTTGGATTCGGCAGATTGCGACTGTGGATGTATGGTTCAGAAGGGCCCGCTCTGCTGTGGTGCCACGGGGCGGGGTTGTGCGGCAGGGCTTTCGAACCGATCTTTAAGCGGCTGTTTCCGTTGCCGGTACGCGTGGCGGCGCTGGACCTCAACGGACACGGCTGTTCGGATGCCCGCCCGGGGCTGGAAAAGGGCGCGTGGGAGGCGTTCCGGCAGGACGTCGAAGTTGCGGTGACCTGGCTGCTGGAACGGTTTCAGCTCGCTGGCGCGGTCGGGCATTCCGGAGGGGGGGCGGTACTGGCGATGGAACAGATCCGAAGGCCCGTTTTTCCCCGGCTGCTGCTGCTGGACCCGATCCTTGCGCCGGACCATTTCTTTCCCGCGGCCAATCCCCTCGCGGAGCGGGCCAGGCGGCGGAGACACCATTTCAGTTCCAGGGATGAGGCCCGCGCAAGGCTCTTGCCCAAATTTCCGTTCTGCCAGTGGAGCCGTGACTTGTTTGACGCATACATAGAGCACGGGATGGTCCCGTCAGCGGGGGGGGGCGTAACGTTGCGGTGCAGCGGCGCGGTGGAGGCAGCTTTTTACCTGGCCGGCTCGACGGAAAGCACCCTCCGCCGTCTCGCGGAGATGCGGTGTCCCACCCTGCTGGTTACCGGTTCAGAAAGCTACATGGAGCCCTATGCCCGGATGCAGCTGGAGTTTGCTCCGCCTGGATCGCGTCTGAAAGTGCTGTCGGACTGCGGGCACTTTATCGCGCAGGAAAAGCCGGAGGAAGTTGTCGATCTCGTTCGCGAGTGGTTTGATTTCCGGTAAAGGGCTTACCCGTTGACGTCCACGACTGTGATGCGCTCCCAGCAGTTTCGGAACGTTTGAACAAACTGCTGGTGGATGGGGTGCTCCTGGTATTGGTCATGGGCGACCCTGTCCTGAAGCAG
>Ga0101944_10001597_pt1 | contig 45115 bp, 40 predicted proteins | sample DewCreD2012metaG_FD_75245 | JGI IMG/M metagenome (GOLD analysis project Ga0101944, IMG submission 75245) | Hot spring sediment bacterial and archeal communities from British Columbia, Canada, to study Microbial Dark Matter (Phase II) - Dewar... ... | reverse complement strand
CACCATCACGGAAAGGATCCTCTATTACACCGGCCGGGTGCACAAGATGGGAGAGGTCCATGACGGAGAGGCGACGATGGACTGGATGCCCGATGAAAAGGAACGGGGCATCACCATCACGTCGGCGGTCACCTCCTGCGCCTGGCGCAACCATACCATCAATATCATCGACACTCCCGGACACGTGGATTTCACCATCGAAGTGGAACGGTCTCTGAGGGTGCTCGACGGCGCGATCGGCGTGTTTTGCGGTGTAGGCGGGGTCGAGCCCCAGTCCGAAACGGTCTGGCATCAGGCAGACCGGTACAAGGTCCCTAAAATTGCCTTTATCAACAAAATGGATCGCATCGGGGCGGACTTTTTCCGGGCGGTTCAGATGATCAAGGATCGCCTCGGCGCCACTCCTTTGCTGCTCCAGTTGCCCTGGGGGTCGGAGGACAGCTTCCGCGGGGTGATCGACCTTCTGAAAATGACGGCCATCGAGTGGCAGGACGAGACCCTGGGCGCCGCTTTCACGGAACAGCCCGTTCCAGACGACCTCTTGGAGGAAGCCGCGAAATACCGCGACATGCTGGTGGAGACTCTGGCGGATAAGGACGACGCCATCATGCACGCCTACCTCGCCGAAGAGGAAATTCCGCTCTCCGAACTGAAGCGCGCTGTCCGGGCTGCAACGGTCAACCTCCACGGGGTTCCCATTCTGTGTGGAGCCGCCCTTCGAAACAAGGGAATCCAGCCCCTCCTCGACGCCATCACCGATTACCTTCCGGCCCCCACCGACATCCCGCCCGTGGTCGGGATGGTGCCGGGAACTTCCGACATCGACTCCAGGTCCGCCACCTCCAAGGGTCCCTTCTCCGCCCTGGCCTTCAAGGTCCAGATGGACCAGGGGAGAAAGCTGACCTACATCCGCATCTACTCGGGCACCATCAAGGCAGGGGATACCATTTTCAACCCGGGACGAAAAGTGAAAGAAAAGCTGGCCCGGCTCCTGAAGATGCATGCCAACAAGAGAGAGCGCATTGAAGAGGCTTCCGCCGGAGACATCGTGGCGGTCATGGGACTGAAGGTCTCCACCACAGGCGACACGCTCTGCTCCGAGGACCATCCCATCCTGCTGGAGCCCATGAGCTTCAACACCCCCGTGATCTCCATGGCGGTGGAGCCCAAGGGAGTGCAGGACCAGGACAAGCTCCTGGACGCTCTGGCCAAGCTCTCCGACGAAGACCCCACCTTCAAGTACCGGATCGATGACGAAACCGGACAGACCGTGATTTCAGGCATGGGGGAGCTTCACCTCGAGATCGTCGTGAACCGCCTGAGAAGAGAGTTCTTTGTGGACACCAATCAGGGCAAACCCCAGGTGGTCTACAGGGAAACCCTCTCCAAGAGGGTCGAGCACGAAGAGATCTTTCAGAGGGAGTTGGCAGGGCAGCAGCACTTTGCCGGTGTGAACATCGAGCTCATCCCCCTGCCGCGCGGGACCGGAAACCGGATTGTGGACCGCTGTCAGAATCCCAACCTCACCGAGGAGTTCATGAACGCGATCAGGGAGGGCCTTGAGGAAGCCTCTACCACGGGCGTCCTTATGGGGTATCCGGTGATCGATGTGGAATCCGCGATCCTGGATGTCAAAATCCACGAGCTCCACTCCGATGCCATGGCCTTCCGGATCGTGGCCTCCATGGCCTTTCGAAACGCCTGTCTCCTGGCCGATCCGATCTTGCTGGAACCCATCATGAAAGCGGAGATCCTGATCCCGGAAGAATTCCTGGGGGAGGTCATCGGGGATCTCAATGCCAGGGGCGGCAAGATCGAACAGATCACCCACAAGGGCCCGGTCCAGGTGCTCACCGCCAGCGTGCCTCTTTCCAAAATGTTCGGATATTCCACCGCCCTGCGCTCTGTGTCCCAGGGCCGAGGTACCTTCACGATGCAATTCAGCCACTACGACAAAACCTGATTTTCGGCCTTGACAAGGGGAAAGGGTGTAAACTATAGTTTTGGCCCGTTGGTCTAAGAGGATAAGAACATCGTTATCGGGCACAAAGTTCTGTTGAAACAAGGAGGCGTGGAGTTCGTATGAAAAGAGGATTTCTTGCTTTGATTCTGATGTTTGTTGCCGGTCTGATGTTCCTCAGCGTGGGAGTGCTCACAGCGGCCAATGTGGCCGACGAGTTCATGATCCAAAACAAGTACAAGGACGACAAAAAGGGGCCGGTCAAAATGACCCACAAGAAGCACGCGGAGGATTACAAGATCGCCTGCACCGATTGCCACCATGAATACAAAGACGGGAAGAATGTCTGGAACGACAAGATGCCCGTGAAAAAATGTTCGGAGTGCCATGACCCTGAGAAAAAGCAAGGAAACGCGGACAAGCTGCAGCTGGCTTACCACAAGAACTGCCAGACCTGTCACAAGGAGTCCAAGGGTAAAAACGCTCCCTGGAAAAAGTGTGCGGACTGCCACGAAGAAAAGAAGTAACCCGGCGAAAGACTAAAAATGCAAGAGGCCGCCGAATTCAGCGGCCTCTTTGTTTTCGAACAAAAACGCCGCATTCCATTCTCGGGAGCGGCGTTCTTATTGCAGTCTCGTAAAAGGCTCAGACTTCCGTGACCGTGATGGCCTCCTGGTCGCAAACCTCTACGCAACTCTCACAGCCAAGGCATTCTTCGGCATTGACCGGCACGGACTTGCCGTCCTGCATCTCATACACGTCGACAGGACAAACCTCCACGCATTCTTCGCATCCTTCACACTTGTCGTGATCCACCGTGACTTCGTAACCCATCTGACTTTCCCTCCTCTGAAATTATTCTGAAACCAAAATCTTGGATTGGCCCTGGGCGAAAACGTCAAACGTCTAACAAAGGAATTTTAACGTGTCAAGCTTTTTTGCGCCCCAAAAGACACACGCCGCCCTCCGCTCAGGCGGCGACTTCCTCCTTGACCGATACGGCTATCTTGTAAAGCACGGTGAGGACGAAAAACCCCGTCGCCCAGACCCCCAGACTGATGACGACTTCCGGCAGAGTGGGCCAATACTCGAACACCTTCTCAAAGGGATTGGGAATAAAGCCGCCGATCACGAGGCCGAATCCCTTGTCGATCCAGGTCGCGATAAAAACCGAAACGCAGGCCAAAACCAGCGTGTTTTCATTTCTCCGCGTGGCCGGCACGATGAGCAGGAGCAGCGCGAGAATGCCGAAAACGGCCGCCGTCCACATCCAGGGAACCAGTTTTCCGTGGCCTTCCAAGCCGGAGAAGAGATACACGATGGGATGCATGTGTCCGGGAATCTGGCTGTAAAAGGCGGTGAACATTTCCAGCAGGAAGAAGAAAACGTTTAGAATCATCGCATAGGCCACGATGCTGGCGAGGGTCCTGATCTGTTCTTTCCCCGGATCAAAGCGGGTGAATCTCCTCACGATCAGGCAAAGGAGAATAAGGATCGCCGGTCCGGAGCAGAAGGCGGAAGACAGAAATCGAGCCGCCATGATCGCCGTGAGCCAGTAGTGCCGGCCCGGGAGTCCGGCGTACAAGAAGGCGGTGACCGTGTGAATGCTGAAGGCCCAGGGTATGGAAATATAGATCAGCGGAGTCACCCAGGCCGGGTAGTGCATGCCTTTTCGTTCAGCGCTCAGGACATTCCACCCGATGATGATATTGAGAAAGAGATACCCGTTGAGGACGATCATGTCCCAGAAAAGAATGGAAGAGGGATTGGGATACAGGATCACGTTCAAGAGCCGCGGAAGGTTTCCGAGGTCCACCATAATGAACAGAAGGCACATGGTGATCGCTCCGACGGCCAGGAACTCCCCCAGGATCGTCACGCGCCCGAAGGCCTTGTAATCATGAAGGTAGTAGGGCAGAACCACCATGACCCCGGAGGCGGCCACTCCGACGAGATAGGTGAACTGGCCGATGTAAAAGCCCCAGGACACATCCCGGCTCATGCCCGTGATTTTCAATCCTTCCTGGAATTGGTACAGGTAGACCAGGAAGCCTACCCCGATGAAGCCGAGGAGCACCACCAGCCACCCCCAGTAAATTGGACTTCCTTTCAGCGCTTTGTCCAGCATATTGACCTCATAGAATGTAATAAACGTTGGGCCCCGTGCCCAGTTCCGGTTTACGTCGGATCGAATATCGAGAACGAAGCAATTTCCGGATGTTGGAATCAGGCACCTCCAAGTCTCCGAAAACCATGGCATTGGGTTTCACGGTGTTGGCCGCCTCCACGCAGGCGGGGATCTTTCCCTTGGCGAGCCGTTCCGCACAAAACTGGCATTTCTCCACGACACCCTTGGACCGCGTAGGAACCTCCAGGTTGGTCGGGAAATTGGGATTCAGGGCTTTCGGAGCCCGCCGCGGGTCTCCCCAGTTGAAACTTCTCGCTCCATAGGGGCAGGCGGCCATGCAGAAGCGGCACCCGATGCAGCGGTGCATGTCCATCATGACGATCCCGTCTTCTCTTTTCCAGGTCGCTTTGGTGGGGCACACCCTGCAGCACGGAGGATTGGTGCAGTGGTTGCAGAGGAGCAGGAAATTCTTTCCTTTGAATTTGTCCGCCATGTAATCGTGTTCCTGGCCTGGAAAGGAATGCTCGTAGGTCTCTTTCCAGATCCACTTGATCTCCTCTTTGGCGTTTCCGATGTCCGGCACGTTGTAGTAGGAATGGCAGGCCTTGACGCATTTGCTCATGATTTCTTCATCCATCAGATTCATGTCCAGAGCCATGCCCCATTTCTTCCCGGCGATCCTCGGGGCTTGCGCCACGGACGCCTCGGCCTGCCCCGGCGCGAGCACCTCAAACGCCTTTATTCCTCCAAGCCCCAGGAGGGCTGACCATCCGGCGATTTTGAGAAATTGTCTTCTGTCTATGGCCATTATCCGTTCTCCTTGGGAGCAATATGGCAATCCCAGCAATAGGGAGCAACCGCCATGTAGTTGTGGCACTGATCACAGAACTTGCTTTTGTTGGAATGGCAGTCCATACAGGTGGTCTGAAGCCCTTTGTAATACACCTTGCCGGTGGAGCTCTTGTAGTAGCGGTCATCCGAGCGGACCACCTGATGCCTCCACTCATCGAGCAGTTTCATGTGCTCCGTCTTCATGAAGGCCTTGGGCTCGACGCACTCCTTGGCCTGTTTCGCTTTGTCCGTGAGCACGGGATCCGGCTCCTTGGCCGCCCGGCCCACGTTGTAAAAAACCGGAAACAAGAACAGCAAAAGGCCGATCACAATGCCGATGACGATTTTCCAACGATCATACATCCTCTTCTTCCTCCATTCCCGGGAGAGGGTCTCCCCTGAGGTTGGTTTCCCGTTCCTTCTCCCCTTCCAGAATTAAGGCATTCCCCACGAGTTCATGCACCCCGGTCACCGCCACGCCCGGAACCCAGTAGTCCATGAGGGGCGGCAACACGGCCCGGTCGATGGCACACACGCAGGCCACCATGTTCACCCCGTGTTTCTCTTTCACGTATTTCACTGCGTTGGCCCGGGGCAACCCGCCGCGGAGCCTCAGCTCCATGTTCTCGCCCGCGTTTAATCCTGAGCCGCTTCCGCAACAGAAGGTCTGCTCGCGGATGGTGTTCTCCGGCATCTCGTAAAAATAGTTGCAGGTGTTCCTGATGATGTAGCGCGGTTCCTCGAAAAGCCCCATTCCCCGCGCCGTATTGCAGGAGTCGTGAAAAGTCACCTTCAAATGGTCATTCCTGCTCTTTTCCAACTTGAGCTTGTTGTGCTTGATCAAGTCCGCGGTGAACTCCGTGATGTGGACCATCTTGGTGGTCTTGGCGTTTTCGAACCTGGTCCCTGTGATCGGAGAAACCGGCTCCTCCAGAAAATCCGCAGGCCCGTTGAAGGTGTCCATGTACTGGTTGAGCACCCGCCACATGTGACCGCACTCTCCACCGAGAATCCACTTGACTCCCAGGCGCTTGGCCTCCGCGTACATCTTGGCATTGAGCCGCTTGGCCATCTCATGAGAGGTGAAATAGCCGAAGTTGCCTCCCTCGGAGGAAAAGGTGCTCCACGTGAGATCCAGGCCGAGATTCTGGAGATAATGGAAAAGGATGAGGTACCCCATGCAGGTATAGGTGCCCGGGTCGGCAAACACGTCGCCCGATGGGGTAATGAAAAGCACCTCCGCCCCCTTGCGGTTGAAGGAGGGTTCCGGCCGGATACCGGTGATGCCCTCGATGTCGTCCAGGAAAAACTCGATCATGTCCTTGTAGGCGTGGGGCTGAATGCCCAAGTGATTCCCTGTCCGGTAGCAGTTGGCCACCGGAGCGGAAATCCAGTCCGTGTTGAGACCCAGGAGGTTCAGGAGTTCCCTGGCAATGATCGTGATTTCCGCCGTGTCGATGCCGTAGGGGCAGAAAAGGGAACAGCGCCGGCACTCGCTGCACTGGAAAAAGTAGTACCACCACTCCTTGAGCACCTTGTAATCCAGGTCTCTGGCTCCGGCGAACTTCCCCAGGATCTTTCCGGCCTGGGTGAACTCTCGGCGGTAAACAGATCTCAGGAGCTCGGCCCTGAGAACCGGCATGTTTCTGGGGTCCCCTCCACCGATAAAAAAGTGGCATTTGTCCGCGCAGGCCCCGCACCTCACGCAGATATCCATGAAGATTTTCAGAGACCGGAACCTCTCCAGCCTTTCCCTGAGCCCCTCCAGAATGATTTCCTTCCAGTTGGACGGAAGTTTCCAGTCTTCGTCCAGGGGGGACCATTCCCTGGGGTTCGGGAGATCGACGTACTTGAGATTCTGAGGTTTTCCTGCGTAGCAGAAAATCCCTTGTTTTATTTCCACCGGAGCGTCCATCCACCCCTTGAACACAGGGGCTCGGTGGGTAATCTGCGCCATTTGTTCAGGTTTCATCATCTTTTCAGCCATAGGGACTCCTATTTTCCTTCTTTGCTTGGACTCCTCTTATTCAGCAGACCCTTCTTTTTCCACGGGGAGCCCCGCTTCGATCATCTTGTCTCTGAACTCCTCCTCGTATTCCTCGTAGGTGTGCACTTTCACCGGGTAGTTCCAGGGATTGACATGCCTCACAAACCGGCTGTTGTTGGAGAGATTTCTTGTCGGGCTGAGGAAAACTCCGGCCATGTGAACAATCTTGCTGAAAGGAATATAGGCGAGCAGGGCGCAGACGAGAAAGAGATGGATATAAAAGAGCACTCCGATGCCCTCCGGCACCTTAGGGCTGAACGTGACCAGCCCCAGGGTGAGGGTCTTCACCCCCACAATATCCACCTTCCACACGTAGCGCATCAGAATTCCGGTAAAGGCAATGCCCCCGATCAGGAAAAGGGGGAAATAATCCGCCGGCAGTGAAAGATAACTCAGCTGGGAGATGAGGACCCTTCTCAAAAAGAGAAACGCCGCTGCTGCGAGCAGCACAAAGCCGCTCAGCCACACGCTGGGCAGCATGAATCCGTCGATGGGCGCGATGCCGGCCTGAATAAACCCGTCCAGATGATCTATCACCTGGACGAAATAAGGGATGGGTTCCGTGAAAAACCGAAGGTGCCGGATCACCACGGTCAGGAAAGCGTAGTGAAAGGCAAGCGCCGCCAGCCAAAGCCATTTTTCCCATTCGTAGCCGATTTTCGGGCCGGACCTGAACTGCAGTTTCGTGTTTCTGAACAGGGAACGGAAGGTGAGCACCTCGAAGGCCATCCGGACCAGCACGCCGAACGTCCCCTTGGGATTGTCGATCCAGCTGTGCTTGATCCAGGGCAGGCTCCACTGCTGACCTGCCGTTGTAGGGATCCTGAACGGGCTGGGAGAGCAGGCCCACCCCACGACGCGGTACACCAGTCCCACGAAAAAGACGATCAACGCCACATAGGGCAGAAAGACGCCGAAAAAGCCGCTCAGGTCAAGCGCCCCCACGCCCACCCATGGAATCGCCACGAGGAGGAGCACGGCGCCCAAGGAGAGCACGATGCTGAGAAAGAAGTTCATAGACGGCTACCTCGTACCAATGATGGAATCATTCGATGCTTACACAAGGACATCATCCCTTTTTTTTTCGATCAGGGTCCCAGCTCGGGATCTCGCCGAGCAATCCTGCTTTCTGAAGAAGGCGCGAGACATGGGTCTTGGCCTCCCTCGCCCTGATCTCATAGACTTGCTCCCTGCATTTCATATACAGGTCGAATCCCCTCAAGGCCATTTCATCCAGCCTGGATTCCAGGGCCAGCATCTCCTCGGAAGCGGCGGGACTCTCTTTGATCTCCTGAGCGAGTTCCTCTCTCAGGACCTTTTTCAGCAGGAAAAGAAACCCCATGGCCTTGGAGGGAGAGAAGTCCTGGACAGCCCTGATTCTGGCAATCCCGTCCAGGGAGGCATCCAGCCTCTTGGGGTCCATGTCGTGAACCAGTTCGTGATACAGGGTCTCCACTTCCCTGGACAGGGTACTCCCCACAGGATTGGCAAAGCGATCCTTCTGTTCTTTCAAGAATCTTTTTGAATCGGAGGGGTAAGTTTCAATAATGAGGTCCAGCCATCTTTTTCGGATGTGCGGGCCTTTCTGGTTCAGAATACTTTGCAAGTTCATAGCGTCACTGGAAGGTTTCACTTGGGCGTTGGTATATAGGAAAATTGTCCTTGGGTGTCAAGAAAAAATCATTTCCTTTTTGCAAAGGAAACAAGCATATGATAAACATAAAGAGTAGATGTTCAAGCGCTCGTGAAGAGCTCGCCATCGTATCCATGGGCAAAATCAACAGGTGGGAGGATCATTACACCCGTCGAGCCAGAGAAGAACAGTGGCTTGCACGATCGGTGTACAAGATCGAGGAAATCGACAAAAAGGTCCGCCTCCTTCACGCCGGCGACCGTGTTCTCGACCTGGGATGTTACCCCGGATCCTGGTCACAGTACAGCGTTTCGAAAATCGGCCCAAAAGGACACGTGGTGGGTGTGGACTTGAAAAAGCCCGACCGGTTCTCCTCTCCTTGCTTCAAGTTCATCCAGGCGGATGTGCTCTCGGTGGACGTGGAGTGGATCGAAAAACAGGTCGGCCCGAGAGACGTCGTGATCAGCGATTTGGCCCCTGCGACAAGCGGCATTCGTGTCACGGACGCGAGCCGCTCCATGGAGCTTGCCCTCAAAGCCCTGAGCATCGCCCTGGCGGTGCTGGAAACTGGGGGGCATTTCCTGTGCAAGGTCTTTGAAGGCCCTGACGTGACAGCCCTCCGGGCGGAGCTGGCCAGGCATTTTTCCAGGGTGCAGACGCTTCGGCCGTCTGCCGTGCGCAAGGCAAGCACGGAGATTTATCTGCTTGCCATGAAGCGGAGTTCCAAAGTCGCTTGATCCTGTGCATTGAAGGGATACATGTTCTCCCTCGGTGTGCGTGTTCTTGATCAGTACGTAATAGTTTTTCTCTTTCAAAGGGATGGCTCGGGCCATGGGGAGTCTCTTTCAAAACAGAAGAACGAAAAAGCCCCCGCCCTGGGCTCCGGCGGTTTCGGCCTGAAGGTTTGCACACATTAAATTTTCTGACAGGGCTTGACCAAGCCCATGGAGGAGGAGGTTCTATGTCCGGTCATTCGAAATGGGCTTCTATCAAACACAAGAAAGGGGCGATCGACGCCAAAAGGGGCAAGATTTTTACAAAACTGATCAAGGAGCTCACCGTGGCCGCCCGAATCGGGGGGGGCGATCCGGGTGGCAATCCCCGTCTGAGGGCGGCCATCCTGGCCGCCAAGGCCGAGAACATGCCCAAAGACAACATCGAACGGGCCATCAAGAAGGGAACCGGCGAGCTGGAGGGGGTCAACTACGAGGAGGTGAGCTATGAAGCCTACGGGCCCGGCGGAGTGGCGGTCCTGATCAACTGTCTCACGGACAACAAGAACAGAACCGTGGCAGACCTCAAGCACATTTTCGACCGGCACGGCGGAAACCTCGGGGAACCCGGATCGGTTTCATGGATTTTTGTCAAGAAGGGGTTGATCGTCTTTGACCAGGACAAGGCGGACGAAGAAAAGATCATGGAGATCGCCCTGGATGCCGGGGCTGAAGACGTGAGGCAGAGCGGATCTCAGTTCGAGGTCGTGATGGAGCCTTCCGATTTTGAGAGCGTGAAAAAAGCCTTTGACGACGCCAAAATCCCTTACACCCTTGCAGAGATCACCATGATCCCCCAGAATACGGTAAGACTTGAAGGGAAAAAAGCCGAACAGGTGCTCAACCTCATGGAGGCGCTGGAAGATAACGACGACATCAACCACGTCTATGCCAACTTTGACATTCCGGATGAGGTGATCGAGGCTGTCCGCTGATGCTGGTGCTGGGGGTTGATCCTGGCTCGCGCGTGACCGGCTACGGCCTGGTGGAAAAGAAGGGTCAGCAGATGACCTGCATTCATGCCGGCACTTTTGGAACTTCGCTGAACCGTCCGTTCTTTGAAAGAATTTACGAGATCTTCCAGTCCATGACCGAGATCATGAACCGGTTTCAGCCCGAGGAGATGGCCATTGAGGACCTCTTCTTTCACAAGAACCTTGAAAGCGCCCTGAAGATCGGTCACGCCCGGGGTGCGGTTCTTATCGCCGCGGTTCAGAACAGGGTCAGGATTTTCGAGTACTCGCCGCTGGAGATCAAGAAATCCGTCGTAGGATATGGACGGGCCACAAAGGAGCAGGTCCGGTCCATGACCCAGGTCATTCTGAAAATGAAGACCCTGCCGCCCCTCGACGCATCCGATGCTCTTGCGGCGGCGATCTGCCATCTGAACTGGATGCGATGGCGTGGGTGACCGCAAGTCGCATGTTGCCGGTTGCTTGTTGCCCGTGGTCCATGGTCCGTTGTCCGTCGTTCTTCAAGTGACGAGGGACAAGTAACGAGTGACGAGTAGTGCTTTCTTGTCGCTATTGACTCGACACTTGTTACTGGTTTTTAAAGTTTCGACGGTTTTTCGTGCTTTCATCCTTTCGTGTTTTCGTGGTTGGTCTTGTTTTTTTTGACGTTACAGTGTTTCGTGTTTTCTCGTTTTCATTTTTTCGTTGTGAACTTTTAGGCATTTCTCTTATGATCGCACACCTGAGCGGGACCTTGCTCGCAAAAGCCCCTCAATCGCTCATCATTGAAAACGGGGGCATCGGTTATGAAGTGACCGTGCCGCTTTCCACCTTTTATGCCTTGCCCGATCAAAACGGCCGTGTGAGCCTGCACATCTACACCCACGTCAGAGAGGATGCCCTCATGCTCTTCGGGTTCTACACTCCCTTGGAAAAAGAGATCTTTACCATGCTCCTCTCTGTTTCCGGCATCGGCCCGAAGCTTGCGACCAATATTCTCTCCGGGATTGGGCCTGAGGACCTCCTGGAGGCCATGGCCAGGGGAGATACGGTTCGAATGCAGTCCATCCCAGGGATCGGGAGGAAAACGGCAGAGAGAATCGCTCTTGAACTTCGGGAAAGAGCCATGAAACTGAAGGGGACGATTGAGCCTTCGGCGCCTCAGGTGATCCCTTCACAGGACAAGGGAATGCTGGACGATGCAGCCTCCGCCTTGGTGAACCTAGGGTATTCGGCCAAATCCGCCAGAGACGCTGTGGAAAAGGCCCGGTCCCGTCTGGACATCTTTAACCTTCAATCTTTGATCAAAGAGGCCCTGAGGGTCCTCGCCTAGACCGGACATGAGAAACACCATTATCGATCCAGAACCGGACCTCGACGAACTTCCATCCGAAGTCAGTCTGAGGCCGCAGACCTTGGACGAGTACGTGGGCCAGGACGAACTCAAACGAAATTTGCGGGTTTTCATTGAGGCGGCCAAGGCCCGTTCCGAGGCCCTGGACCACGTGCTCTTCCACGGAAGCCCCGGGCTGGGGAAAACGTCTTTAGCCCACATCATTGCTAATGAACTCAAGGTCAACATCAACAGCACCTCGGGCCCGGTGATCGAGCGGCCCGGGGATCTTGCCGCCATCCTCACCAGCCTCCAGCCGAGAGATGTGCTGTTCATCGACGAGGTGCACCGGCTGAATCACGTGGTCGAAGAAATCCTTTATCCGGCCATGGAGGATTTCCAGCTCGACATCATCATCGGCCAGGGGCCTTCCGCAAGAACCATGAAGATTCCCTTGCCCCCTTTCACCCTGGTCGGCGCCACCACGCGGGCCGGGCTTCTCACTCCGCCTCTGAGGGAACGCTTCGGGGTCGTGCTCAGGGTGGAGTTTTACAGCCCGGAAGATCTGCGGAAGATCATTCAGCGCTCCGCGAAACTGCTGGATATTCCCATCAGCGAGGACGGCGCCTCCGAGCTCTCGGAAAGATCCAGGGGCACGCCCAGAGTCGCCAACCGGCTCCTGCGCAGAGTGCGGGACTATGCCCAGGTCGAGGCTCAGGGAGTGATCACGCAAAAAGTGGCTCGTGAAGCCCTGGACATGCTCGGGGTTGACGGCCGGGGTTTGGACAAAATGGACCGCTACATCATGCTCACCATCATGGAGAAGTTCAACGGTGGCCCCATCGGCCTGGATACCTTGTCCGCCGCGGTCAGCGAAGAGAAGGACACCCTGGAGGATGTGTACGAGCCGTTCCTGATCCAGATGGGATACCTCAAGAGGACTCCCCGGGGAAGAGTGGCCACGAAGCTTGCTTACAGTCACTTTGGAATTCCCATGGATCAAGGGAACTCCCTGCAGAAGAGACTGTTTGAATGATTTTTTCCCGCCCTTTTCACAGACCTGGACGGCACCCTCCTGGCTCGCGACTCCTGCGCATGGGCCGAAACAAGACCGACTCCGGACCTTTGCGGAAGGCGTCCAGTGCCGGTGGTCCTGGGCTCCAACAAGACCATGGCGGATCACCCGGCTCTGCCGGCGTCCCCCGGCCGGGCGCAAGAAGACATTGGTTGCGGCCATGAGCCTGCATGAGGAGAAAGCATGTTTGAAGCAGAAGTCAATCCTTCTAACATCGAACAAGCCGATCTGGCCGTCTGCATCCCTTCTTATAACGAGGCCGACTCCATCCCCTTTCCGACCCGGCAGGCCAGCGAAGGGCTTGTCCACTTCTTTCCAGAGGCTTCGTCGGTCATCATCAACGGCGACAACGACTCACCGGACCACACGAAAGAAGCGTTTCTCGCCACGCCCACCAAGGTTCCAAAGATCTACATTTCCACGCCGCCCGGCGTGAAGGGGAAGGGGAACAACCTGAGAAACCTTTTCCGCAAGGTGACCGAGTTAGGCGCCAAAGCGGTCGTCCTGGTGGATGCCGATTTGAAAAGCATCACCCCCGAGTGGATCAAGCATCTCGCGGAGCCCCTGTTCAGAGAGTTCTCCTTTGTGGCGCCTCTCTACGTCCGGCACAAATACGACGGAACCATGACCCATGGGATTGCCTACCCCCTGACGCGCGCCCTCTATGGAAGAAGGGTCCGCCAGCCCATCGGCGGCGAGTTCGGGTTCAGCGGCAAGCTGGCCAGGGTGTTTCTGCAAAGCCCGATTTGGGATGACGCCGTCGCCCACTTCGGCATCGACCTTTGGATGACCACCCTCGCCCTCAATTCAGGGGCCTCGGTCTGCCAGTCTTTCCTGGGGAGACCCAAAATCCACAAGCCCAAAGACCCGGCCGCCTCTCTGGGCTCCATGTTCAGAGACGTGGTAGGAACCCTCTTCTCCCTCACCGCTCACTTCGACTCGAACTGGCTCCGCATCAAGTACAGCAAACCCACGGCCATCTTCGGTTTTGGTTTGGATGAAAGCAAGGCCCCTCCGAGCATGGACTTGGACAGTGATCGGCTCCTTCACGAATTCCGGGCAGGCTTTTCGACTCATGGGGAAATCTGGAAGACCGTCCTTGCCAAGGATATCTGCAGGAAGCTTTTCGAAATCAAGGAGATGAAAAAAAGCCTGTTCGATTTTCCCACGGAACTGTGGGCGAGAATTCTCTACGACACCGCCGTAGCTTTTCGAGAGGAAGCCTGCGAGCGTCCTCTCATTCTGGATGCGCTGGTCCCCCTTTACTTTGGAAGAACCTTCGGCTTTGTCAAGAAAACGAAAGGCATGTCCACACGCCAGGCAGAAGAGACCCTTGAGGAGGACTGCACCATTTTTGAAATGACCAAACCCTACCTGATCAAGCAATGGCTTGGAAAAGACGGTAAGCGCTAAGCGGTGCGCCGGAAGCACGCTTTGAGCTTGTCCCCAAACCCTTTCCCCGGCGACCGTCTTCCGGGGTCCGCCACAGCGGCCGCGAAATCATCCTCCTTTCTGATTCAGCGCACCAGAACGAGCCTCACGTCCATCACGTTGGTTTTCGTGGGACCGGTGATGAGCAGGTCTCCTGTCTTCTCGAAAAAGCGGAACGAGTCGTTGTTCCGAAGACATTCGGCCGCGATCATTCCCGCCTGGACCCCCCGCTGAACAGTCCCCGGATCCACGACCGCTCCGGCCGCCGGGGTGGGCCCGTCGTTTCCGTCCGTGCCGCCGCTCAGGACGACCACCCTCGCCGGCAACTCCATCAGTTCCAGCGCCGCGGCCAGGCAGAATTCCTGATTCCTTCCCCCAAGGCCCTTGCCTCGGATCGTGACCGTTGTTTCCCCGCCTGAAATGACGCACGCAGGCGCCTGAAGGGGTTGGCCCGAGGAAAGGATCTCTTTGGCAATCGCCGTGTGCACCCTGGCCACCTCTTTGGTTTCCCCTTCAACCATCGAGGACAGGATGAGGGTCTTGTAGCCCATCGCCTCAGCCTTTTCTCTGGCCCCTTGCAGCGCGAGCAGGTTGCTGCCGACGATGTAGGCATGCACCCGGCTGAAAACCTCGTCCCCGGGCTTGGGGGTTTCCGGAATTCCGCCTTCGCGCCCTTTCCGGAGATGGGTCCGGATGGACTCGGGAATGTCGCGAAGCGCATACTTCTCGAGGATCGCCCAGGCCTCTTCGAAGGTGCTTTCATCCGGAACAAAAGGGCCCGAGGCAATGACATCCATCTTGTCTCCCACCACATCGGAGAGCATCAGGGTCACGGTGGTGGCCGGAAACGCAGCCCGTGCCATCTGCCCTCCCTTGGAAAGGGAAATGTGTTTTCGAAGGGCATTGATCTCGTCGATACGGGCCCCGCACTCCAGGAGCTTTCCGGTCAGCGCGTGCTTCTCCTCCAGCGTAATGGTCCCGGCAGGCAGCGGGAGCAGCGCGGAACCGCCGCCCGAGATGAGAGCAATGACCAGATCCCCCTCTCCCGCGGATTTCAAAAGATCAAGAATTCTTCTGGTCCCTTCCAGGCCTTTGTGATCGGGAAGGGGGTGACCTGCCTCGATCACCTCCGTGTATCGGAGCGTTTCGGCAAAGCCGTACTTGACGTTGATGATGCCCTTGTGGATGCGCCCTTCGAGAAGGTCTTCAACGGCCCGCGCCATGGGTGCCGCGGCCTTGCCCGCGCCGACCAGGAAAATCCGTGAAAACGCCTCGAGGTTCAGCACCCTCTTTTCCTCATCCTTCGGTCCCAGAACAAGCGCGTTTCCTCGGAGCCGAAAGAATCGCCTGACCGCCTCATAGGGATCCACCGGCCTCAGGGACGCATAAAAAATCTCCTGCGCTTGGGACCGCATCCGGCTGAGGAGTTCCGCGGCCTCGGTATCCATGGTCAATCCCCCTGTCCTTCCCTTTCCTTGTTTTTTTCGGCCTCTTCATCCTTCCGCTGCGCGCGCTTCTTTCCAAAGATCTTGGCGCCGACAATGCTGACTTCGTAGAGAACAATCAACGGCCCTGCCATCAAGAACTGATTCACCACATCCGGCGTGGGGGTGATGATGGCGGCGGCCACGAAGCTCAGCAGGATGGCGTATTTCCTGTTCCTGCTCAGAAAGCGGGGGGTGACGATCCCGAACCGGGCCAGCATGGTCATGACCAGAGGAAGCTGAAAGATGAAGCCGAAGGCGATGAGAAGCGTGGTGGCAAGGCTCAGATACTCTCTCATGGACGGGAGGGCCTGGACAAGATCCGACTCAAAACCCAAGAGGTACTTGAACGCGTAGGGAAAGACGATCGAGTACCCGAAAAGGACGCCCCCACAGAAAAACAAACAAGAAAGGAGGAGCAGCGGAAGAAGGAATCGCCTCTCGTTTTTGTAAAGCCCCGGCGCTATGAACAGCCACATTTCATAGAGAATGAGCGGCGCAGACAGAAGGAGCCCTCCGAAGAACGACACTTCGATGTAAACGAAAAAGGCTTCAGGAAGCCCGGTGAAAATGAGCTTCTGGCCGGAGGGCATGGCGCCCTTCAAGGGCTGCATGAGCAGCACAAAAAGGCTCTCCTTGAAAGAGTAGGCCATGGCAAAGCCCGCGGCCACACCGACGAAGCAAATGATCAGGCGCTTTCGCAGCTCGGCCAGATGCTCTGTAAAGGGCATCTTTCCGTTTTCATCCATGGCCCTTTCCTCTTGCTTCTTCTCCTCTTTCATGCGGGCCATACTATGAAATCCTTCCAAATAAATCACCTTGGATTTTCTCCTCCAAAGACCCCTCCCTCTCTTTTTTACCCCTGAATTAAGAAAAAAAGCACCATATGTTGTATTTTTGCTTGACATGAACCCCAATAAGTTGTAGGCAAAGTTCAACTCATTTTTACTTATTTAATTGGCTTATTACTTAAGGAATTCAAAGGAAATGGATAGGAGAACATTCCTCCTTACTAGCTGCTCTTTTGTTTTAGGAAACATCTTTGGGGTTCATTCTCTTTCAAAAGCCTTTGCCCTCGATCATATTGACCAAAATCCACGAACAAGGCCTCGTCTTGCCCTAATTATCGATGACATTGGTGCAAGCCTCTCCCACGCGAAACCGTTTCTGGATCTCCGCGTCCCCATGACCTTCGCCATTCTGCCTCGCCTCACCGCAACGGAGGAGTCAGCCTTCCTGATCCACAATCAGGGCCATGAAATCATGCTTCATCAGCCCATGGAGCCGCGCGATCGCGCTCTCAGTCCAGGGCCCGGCGCGCTGTACGTGGGAGACGAAGCGACCAAAATCTCTCATACCGTAATGGAGAACCTCTCCTGTGTCCCCTTTGCCACAGGGATGAACAACCACATGGGTTCACGCTTCACCGCCTCGCCCAAAGAAATGCTGGAAACTCTTCAGGTGGTCAAAGACCGGGGACTCTTTTTCGTGGACAGCCTCACCACGGGCGATTCCAAGGGATACAAAACAGCCAAGACCCTGCACCTGCCTGCGACGTCAAGAGATGTTTTCCTCGACAACAGAGTGGAAGAGGGCGCGATCCTGCGCCAACTTCAGCAGCTCAAGGGGATTGCCCTCAGACACGGTTATGCCGTCGGCATCGGCCATCCCTTTGTCGAAACCAGTCGTGCGATTCGTCAATTCCTCAAAGGGATCAAGGAGACGGAGTTTGAATTGGTCCACATGTCTGACGCCTTGCCGCCTCTTGCCTCTTAGACGTTGCGGCTCCGGGCTTGCGTGTCCTGTTTCCTTTTGTTGCCTTTCGCACCAAAGTCTTGCTTCAGGTCATCGACAGATCCCATGCCGACACCCGCCTACGAAAAAATCATCCGCGAGAACTTGACCCTTGCTTACAAGGAAGGGGAGAAGCGGCTGGAAGACGCTCTTCCCGCCAGGCGGGAGGCCGGGCGTTTGGTGCTGAGCGCCTTTGGCGAAGAGTGTTCCCTGGAGCCGGAAAGAATCCGTTTCTCGGGAAAACCCGATTCAGGGCCCAAGGGTCTGATCCTTTCCCTTTATGCCGCCCATTCCCATCCGGGGCCTGTCCTCCTTGAGCCTTTCAAAGCATTCAAAGATTTTCCCGGAAGCATGCCCTACCAGGGCGCCTTTGTCGCGAACGCCGAAAAGCCGCTTGTGCCGCACGTTCTCAAGATTAAAGAACACGTGCCCGGAATCCTGCAAGCCTTTCCCGGCCGGAGCTCTCCGGCCGGAGCCGCCGGAGATTTTTCACTGCTCCTCTACCCTCTGCCCAAGATCGCACTCCTTTTCATCTTCTATCTCCCGGACGAGGACTTTCCCGCTTCAGCCACCTGCCTTTTCTCGGCCAATGCGCTCTCTTTCATGCCTCTTGACGGGTTGGCTGATGTGGCGGAGTATACGGCGAAGGCTTTAATCGGCTTGGTGCATTGATTATGATCGTCTCCGCCAATCAGCCTTACTTCGCGCCTTTCCCCGGCTTCTTTTATAAAGCCTTGAAGTCCGACCTGTTCGTCCTCCTCGACGACGTCCAGTTTCCGCGGGGAACAACCTGGATTTCAAGAAACCGCTTCAAGAGCCACCAGGGGTTTTTATGGATCACCATCCCTGTGTGGAAAAGCGGGCTCGGTCTCCAAAAGATCAAAGACATCCGGATCTGCCACGAAGGCCGATGGGCCCAAAAGCACCTGGAGAGCCTCCAGACGGCCTACAAGCACGCACCCTATCTTTCGGAGCATGCAGAATTTTTGGAAGAGATGTTTTCGAAAAAGAACGATAAGCTCCTCGATCTGAACCTTTCGGTGATCCGTTACCTCATGACGACTCTGGGCATCAACACCAAAACGGTGCTGCTTTCTGAGATCGAGGTTTCGTCTACCGGCAACCAACGCCTCGTAGACATTTGCAAGAAGACCGGCGCCACGCGATTCCTTGCCCAGGCGCCGGCAAAGAAATTCATCGATGAGAAACTTTTCCTGGACTCGGGGATAGAACTGATTTTTTTCACTCCTCCCACCCCCATTTATCCTCAACTCTGGGGCGACTTTCTTGGAAACCTGTCCGTCCTCGACCTCGTCTTGAACTGCGGCCCAAAAGCTCGGGAAATCCTGCTTTCTCGTTAGCGCCGTGTCTCAGGGATCTCTTGACAGCTGGGTCCTTTCGAGCGAATGCGAGAAATCCAATGCGGAGCATTGTCCTAGGTTTTTCTTGGTTGACACCGCAAGGATGTTCGGTTTAAAAAAAACAGCACATCCATTCCACTGATTTCATCTGAAACCCAGCCGACGTTCAAGAGGAGTTCTGCCATGAAACATAGGTGCGCGGTGACCGTTTTGTCTCTCCTTTTGGTCCTGGCCGTCGCTTTCCCAAGCCTTGCAGAAGAAAAGCCCTCCACCATAGAAATCACCGGCAGGGCGGCAGTGATGGCTCTGCCCACGACAATCGTCATCTCTTTCTCTGTTGAATGCGACTCCCCCAAGGCTCAGGCTGCGGTTAGAGAGAACGCGGAACGGACCGAGAAAGTCCTCGCGGCCCTCAAAAAGGTGTCGGACAAGGACACCAAGTTGAGAACCACCGGTTTTGCCCTCTCGCCCGTCTATGAAAAGACCGAACGCGTCATCGGGTACAGGGTGAGAAATACCGTTGTCCTTGAGTCCAAGGACCTGGACCGGGCAGGCGCCTTCATTGACGAAGCCGCTGAGGCCGGCGTGAGCCGTATCGGAAACCTGAGCTTCACCAATGACAAAGAAGAAGACCTCCGAAAAGAAGCCAGCCTCGAGGCCTTGAAGGGCGCCCTCAGGGATGCGGAGGCCCTCGCAAAGGCAGCCGGACTGGGGATCAGGCGAATCTTGAAAATCAGTTATGATTCCAGAGAACATCCCACGATTGTGATGCGTGAAGCAGCCCCTGCTTCTGCGCGGACACCGATCGTCGTGGGAGAAATCCCGGTGCAAGTGGAAGTGCGCGTCACCTTTGAGGTGAATTAAGAGCCGATTCAGGAGGAGCCCATGGACCGGAAGAAGGTGACTCTGGCCGCGCTGCAGCAGAAGAAGGAATCAGGGCGCAAGATCACCATGATGACCGCCTATGATTACCCCTCGGCCAGGCTGGTGGACGAGGCGGGCATCGACACGATCCTGGTCGGAGATTCCCTGGGGATGGTGGTGCTCGGTTATGATTCCACCGTGCCCGTCACCATGGACGAGATGATCCACCACTGCAAGGCCGTCACCCGGGCAGCCAAGAGCTCTTTGGTCATTGGGGACATGCCCTTCCTTTCCTACCAGGTGCGCCTTGACCAGGCCATTGAAAACGCGGGGCGCTTTGTCAAGGAGGCCGGGTGTGATGCGGTCAAGCTCGAAGGAGGGAGCGAGATGGCGCCCGTGGTTCGAGCACTCGTCAGGGCCGGGATCCCCGTGTGCGGTCACATCGGGCTCACGCCCCAGACCGCCACCCTGCTGAGCGGTTTTAGGGTCCAGGGAAAAGATGCAGAGAGTGCGAGCAAACTGGTGGTTGCCGCCAAAGACCTTGAGGAAGCCGGGGCCTTCATGCTCGTCATGGAGTGCATCCCGGACCTTCTCGGCGCCAGGATCACACGGGACCTCAGGATCCCGACGATCGGTATAGGAGCAGGCAAGGATTGTGACGGTCAGGTTCTGGTTTACCATGATCTCGTGGGCCTCTTTGAGCGGTTCACTCCGAAATTTGCCAAGCAGTATGTGAACCTCTCCCCTTTGATCAGAGACGCCCTCCTTCAGTTCAGGAAAGACGTTGAGGCCGGAGCCTTCCCTGGCCCTGAACACACCTTTGTGATGAAGCAGGGGGAGGCGGACAAGTTCTGAGGCTGGTGCGCGATGGGAAACGGTGACGTGCATATCCTTGTTGTCGGAGCCGGGGCCATAGGATGCCTCTTTGCAGGCCGCCTGAAACGATCAGGGTATGAGGTGTCACTGCTTGAAAAATCGCCTGAGGTGGTGGAGGCGATCAATTCCCGGGGCCTCTTTGTTGGAGGAGCTGGGGGGCAGTACCACGTGACCGTGCCGGCCTATTCCGATCGTCCTCCCCATCCGCCTGACCTCGTCCTCCTCTGCGTCAAGTCCTATGATACCCGAGAAGCCGCAGAAGCTCTGATCTCTTGGCTGCCACCAGAGGCATCTGTCCTCACGCTCCAAAACGGCCTGGGCAACATGGAGATCCTTCAGGCGCTCTTTGGAAAGGAAAGAGTCCTGGGCGGGACCACCGCCGAGGGGGCCACCGTGATCGCTCCGGGAAGAATCATGCACGCCGGGGAGGGGGAGACCGTCATTGGAAGCGGTCAGGCCGCCCAAGCGATCGTCTCTGTTTTCCAAAAATCCGGTTTCAAAGCCCTGGCGGTGAACGACATCCGTCCGTTTCTCTGGGGAAAGCTGATCATCAATGCGGGCATCAACGCCTTGGCCGCTATCACGCGGCTGAAGAACGGCAGGCTTCCCGAGCTGGCAGGCACCCGGCGTATTATGGAAGAGGCGGTCAAAGAGGCGGTGGCCATCGTCGAGGCCAGGAAGATCGACATTCCTTATCCGGATCCCATAGGCCGCGTTGTGGATGTGTGCCGCGCAACAGCAGGCAATGTGGCTTCCATGCTCCAGGATGTGCTGAACAAGAAGCAGACGGAGATAGAGGCCATCAACGGCGCCATCGTGAAGGAAGGCGCCGCTTTGGGGATTCCCACCCCTGTGAATTCCACCCTCACCTCTCTGGTGCAAGCCATGGAGCAAACTTACCACGAACAAGACCTCGGGTGAGAGGAAAGGATCGGAAAGAACTTTCCACAACAAGGAGATCCCCCATGTCGACTGAACAGGGCAAACGGTTTCACTGGGCGTGGGTGATTCTGGCCACCGTCTTTGCGGATCTGTTCATCAATTACTCCGTTCGCATCGGCTACGGCGTTGTCCTCCCGGAAATGATCAGCAGCCTGGGATTCACCCGAACCGACACGGCCTCCATCTACAATGCCTATCTTTTTGCTTACATCGCCATCACCCCTTTCAGCGGCTACCTCACGGATCGGCTTGGCGCCCGTCGCGTCATCACGGTTTGCAGCTTCATCCTCGGCATCGGCGTGCTTCTCATGGGAACCATCCACGAGCTCTGGACCGCCTGCCTTTTCTATGCCGTCGTGGGCATCGGAGCCACGGGCATGTGGACTCCTGTGCTCACCATCGTTCAGCGGTGGTTCACTCCCAGAAAACGAGGGTTCGCGCTCGGGATCATCTCCCCCGGATATGGGCTGGGGTTCGCGGCCATGGGCGCGGCGTTTCCCTGGATTGTTCAACACTACACCTGGCGGCATGCCTGGTATTTCCTGGGGGCCGGGGCCTTGGTCATGGTTCTGGCCAATGCCTTTCTTCTCAAGAGCGACCCCGAAAGCTCCGGCTATCGCCCCTGGGGCGAAAAGCAAGACTTGCCGGCGCCGGCTGCTGCAGCTCAGGCACCGTCCGAAGGGTCGCCCCTGTCCGCTGTGTTCAAGAGCCGAAACTTCTGGATCATCGGTTTTTCCTATTTTGCCGTCGCTTACAGCCTCTACGGCGTCACCACCTTCATGGTGGATTACGCGAAAACCCAGTTGGGCATTCCCATTGAAAAGGCAAGCCTTCTGGCCACGGTCCATGGCTTCGCCCAGGTGATAGGCGTTCTCACCCTGCTGCCGCTTTCCGACTATCTGGGCCGTAAGAAAACCATCATCCTCATGAACAGCTTCATCGCCGCCTCCCTCTTCGGGATCGTGCTTTCAGGACAGTCCTGGACCCTGCTCTATTTCCTGGTGGGCCTTTTCGCCGTCTTCTATGGTCCCACTTTCCCCATCTACGGTGCCTGCGCAGGGGATTACTTTCCGAGGCGCGTCATGGGCACCGTGATCGGTGCGTGGACGCCCTTTTACGGGCTTGGGGCCATCCTGTCCCACTGGGTGACCGGCCTCCTGAGGGACAGCACCGGCATGTACACCACGGCCTTTGTGACCAACGGGGTCATGGCCCTTGCCGGGCTGGCGCTCATCCTGTTCGTTCAGAAAAGACCCGAGGGATAAACAGCAGAGCCTGGAACACGCGCCTTTACCGGGCGGATCCGACGCCGGGGACTTTGAATGTTTTTTTTGACAAGGGCGACGGCCTGTGTTAGTAGAGTCGTTTCGTGTCCTTGAAAAAATATTGGAGGTTCACCATGTTCGAGATTTTGAGACGAGAAGAAATGGCTAACGGCACGGTCGTCCTGAACGAAATCAGTGCCCCCAAAATCGCGGCAAAGGCCAAACCCGGACAGTTCGTTATTCTCAAAGCCAATGAGACCGGGGAAAGAATCCCCCTCACCATGGCCGATACAGACCCCAAGAAGGGAACGCTCACCATCATCTATCAGGTGGTCGGGAAATCAACCGCTCTCTTCAAATCCCTTCAGGTGGGAGAACGCTTCCAGGACGTCATCGGTCCTTTGGGCCAGCCGACGCATCTGGAAAAGGTGGGCACGGTGGCTTGCGTGGGCGGCGGCACGGGTGTCGCCGTGATGCACCCCATTACCCGCGGCCTGAAGCAAGTGGGCAATCACGTCATCGCCATTATCGGCGCCCGCACCAAAGATCTTCTTATCCTGGAAGACAAAATGAGAGCCGCTTCCCACGAACTCCATGTGTGCACGGATGACGGCTCTTATGGGCACCACGGTTTCGTGACGGATGTTCTCAAGAAAGTGCTTGAGACAAAGGACGTCAAATTGGTGGTCGGCATCGGGCCTGTGCCCATGATGAAATTTCTTTCCAAGCTCACCAAGGAATACGGCGTCAAGACCCTCGTGAGCCTGAATGCCATCATGGTGGACGGCACCGGCATGTGCGGCTGCTGCCGGGTGAGCGTCGGCGGCAAAACCCAGTTTGCCTGCGTGGACGGCCCGGAATTCGACGGCCACGCGGTGGACTTCGAGGAACTGGCCCAGCGGCTCGAGGCTTACAAGGAGCACGAGAAACAGTCTTTTGAGCGATATCTCAACGAATGTAAGGCCCGTTGATCTTTCGGAGAGCCGGGGGGGCCCGTCGCCATCCAAAGATCCATGAGCTTGAACAGGGAGGTAAGGCATGGTGGAGAAAACGGAGAAGACAGAGAAAAAGGAAAAGATTCCCAGACAGAAAATGCCCGAGCAGCCTGCGCACGTGAGAAAGCGCAATTTCAACGAGGTTCCCTTGGGCTTGGATGAAGAGACGGCCGTGAGGGAGGCTGAGCGCTGCCTTCAGTGCAAGAACCCTTCCTGCGTGCAGGGATGCCCGGTCGGCATCGACATTCCGGGGTTCATCAGCCTGATCAAGCAAAGGGAGTTCACCCAGTCGATTCGTCACATTTGGAAGAGCAACAGCCTTCCTGCGGTGTGCGGAAGAGTTTGTCCCCAGGAAAGCCAGTGTGAAGGAGCCTGCATCCTTGCGAAAAAAGGCGAGGCCGTGGCGATCGGAAACCTGGAACGCTATGTGGCGGATCGGGAACGCCTGACCGGCAAAGGCGACCTTCCGCCCAAGGCGCCCCCCACAGGCAAAAAGGTCGCCGTGGTGGGTTCAGGGCCCTCGGGACTTACGGTTGCCGGCGATCTGATCCAGAAGGGCCACGAGGTCACCATCTTTGAAGCGTTCCACAAGCCGGGAGGGGTGCTCGTTTACGGCATTCCTGAATTCAGGCTTCCCAAGGAAATCGTTTTCTCGGAGGTCAACTTCCTGGAGCGGCTTGGGGCGAAGCTGGAATGCAATGCGGTCATCGGGAAATCCGTCACCTTGGACGAACTCTTTGCAGAGGGCTATGATGCCATTTACCTGGGGGTGGGCGCAGGCCTTCCCCGGTTCATGAACATTCCGGGCGAGAACTTGATCGGCATTTACTCGGCCAACGAGTATCTGACCCGATCCAATCTCATGAGAGCTTACCGCTTCCCGGAGTATGACACCCCGATCGTCATCGGCAAAGACGTGGTGGTCTTCGGCGCAGGCAACGTGGCCATGGACTCCGCCCGGACCGCTATGCGTCTGGGGGCCGACCGGGTTCGCATCGTGTACCGCCGCTCCCGCGACGAGATGCCGGCCCGTGCCGCGGAGATCCACCATGCCGAGGAGGAAGGCATTGAGTTCCACCTGCTCACGGCTCCCACCCGCTTCCTTGGAAACGACAAGGGACGGGTCATCGGCGTCGAGTGCATCCAGATGAAGCTGGGCGAGCCCGACGATTCCGGCCGTCGCAGCCCTGTGCCCATCCCGGATTCCAAATTCCGCCTGGAGTGCGACCTGGCCGTGATTGCCGTGGGTGCGGGGGCCAATCCCCTGTTGACCACGGTGACTCCCGGCCTCAAGCTGAACAAGTGGGGCTACATCATCGCAGATCCGGAAACAGGGAAAACCACCAAAAAGGGCGTATGGGCCGGAGGAGACATCGTGACCGGATCGGCCACGGTCATTCTGGCCATGGGTGCGGGAAGAAAAGCGTCCGACTCCATGCACAAGTATCTTACCCTGGGGTGGTAGGCTCGCGGATTTCGCGCGACACACCGGCACGTCGAAGACAAGGCCCTGTTTCACCACAAAGAGAAACAGGGCCTTTTATCTGCAGACAGAGGCGCCGGAGTCGGGCAGGATGCCCGATCTCATCGCGCTTTCCTGACGGGCAGTACCATTGTTTTTACAAAAACCTTCTCGCGGTAGTACTTGAGCTCATTGATGGACTCCCGGATGTCGCTCAGGGCCAGGTGCGCTTTCTTCTTCTTGTAGGCCGGAAGGGACGGATACCACCGCTTCGCCAGTTCCTTGATGGAACTGACGTCAATGTTGCGGTAGTGGAAAAAGCTTTCCAGCTCCCGCATGTACTTGATCAAGAACCGGCGATCCTGCCAGATGGAATTGCCGCACAAAGGAGATTTTCCCTTCTTGCAATGCCTGGAAAGAAAACCCAGCACCTCCTGTTCCGCCTCGCGGCAATCGACCGACGACGCCCTGACCCGATCCAGCAGCCCGGAGGACTGGTGATGCTGCCTGCTCCAGGACTCCATGCTCTGGAGAACCTTTTCCGGGTGATGGATGGCAATGTCCGGACCTTCGGCCAATACCCGAAGCGAAGCATCCGTGACCACCGCGGCAATTTCCAGAATCACCGCTTTTTCGGGGTCAAGGCCTGTCATCTCCAGATCAATCCAGATCAAATCACCGGGCAACGTTTCTCTCCAGACAAGTAAGAACAGGCTCGAACTATAAGAGAAAGGGGCCTTCCTGTCAAAGCAAAAGGAAACCCCCGCGGGCGCGCACAAGAAATTCCGTCTTGATATCCGGTTGAACTCAGGGTAGATTCTTTCGGCAAAGAACAACGGGCCTTGAGTCTCAAGCTTGTTCGCTTCGGGCAAAGCGGTCCACATTGAGACGGATTGAATCAAAAAATATCCAGCATTTTGAATTCATCGTGCTTATGTTCTTGACATATTTATAAGCATAAATTAATTATAATTCTATAAAACTATGGCATAATAAAACCATAATTTTCCACTCTCTTAGGCGGAAAGGGCGCTTGTTATGATCCCTCGGTATACGCGGCCTCAGATGGGTCGTATTTGGGAAACGGAGAATCGTTTTGCCAAGTGGCTTGAGGTGGAGATCGCCGCCTGCGAGGCGATGGCCGAAGAAGGCCTTATTCCGCAAAAGGCCCTGGAGAACATCAAGAAAAAGGCCCGCTTTGACGTGGCTCGCATCCTCGAAATCGAGGAAAAAACCAAGCATGACGTCATCGCCTTCCTCACCAACGTGGAGGAATTTGTGGGCCCTGATTCCCGGTTCATCCACATGGGGCTGACCTCCTCGGATGTTCTGGATACCAGCTTCGCCATGCTGCTGAAGGAAGCCATGGCTTTGATCATCGAGGACGTGAAGGGTTTCATGACCGTCCTCAAAGAAAGGGCCTTTGAACACCAGAATACCGTGATGATCGGACGCTCCCACGGCATTCACGCAGAGCCGATCACCTTCGGCCTCAAGCTGGCCGTGTGGTACGCGGAAATGAAGCGCAACCTCAAGCGCCTCCAGGCCGCCCTGGAGACGATCAGCTACGGAAAATTGTCCGGCGCCGTCGGAACCTTTGCCAATGTGTCTCCCAGGGTGGAGGCCTCTGCCTGCAAAAAGCTCGGGCTCAAGCCGGCCGAAATCTCCACCCAGATTCTTCAGCGCGACCGCCATGCCGAATACTTCACGACCCTTGCGGTCTTGGCAGGCACCCTGGAGAAGATCGCCGTGGAAATCCGGCACCTCCAGCGGACGGAAGTGCTGGAGGCGGAGGAACCTTTTGAAAAGGGGCAGAAAGGGTCTTCGGCCATGCCCCACAAGAAGAACCCCATCGGGTGTGAAAACATTGCAGGCCTTGCTCGCCTTGTGCGGTCCAATGCGATCGCCGCCATGGAAAACATGGCCCTTTGGCACGAAAGAGACATCAGTCATTCTTCCGTGGAAAGGGTGATTGGCCCGGACAGCACGATCCTGATCGACTACATGCTTCACCGGCTCAGCCGGATCCTCAAGAACCTCGTGGTCTATCCGGATCACATGCTCGAGAACCTGAACAAGATGAAGGGGTTGATCTACTCGCAGCAGGTCCTCCTCAAACTCGCTGATCGAGGCCTCGAAAGGCAGGAAGCCTACGAGCTGGTCCAGCGCAATGCCCTGAGGGTCTGGGACACGGGCAGAGACTTTCAGTCTCTTCTCTTGGAGGACAAAGAGATCCGGAAGTATCTGGCCGAGAAGGATATCGCAGAGATTTTCAGTCTCGAATACCACCTGAAACACGTGAAGGATATTTTTCAGAGGGTTTTCGGATAGGCTGCCTTCTGATGCTCAAGAGAAAGGGGATGGGGAGGATCCCAAGAGATTACCTATGAAAATAAACAAGATCTTCTGCGTGTTCGGCTCGATGTTTTTTTGCTTGTTTTTTTCCCTTCCGGCCGCCCAGTGGAAAGGCTTTTCAAACGCCCTGGCCACAAAACCAGACAAGGTTCCTGCGCCGCTCTTGAAGTGGCCGGAAAAAGGGTCTGATTATGCGATCCTGGTGGATAAGTCTCTTCAGAAAGTCTTCGTGTACCAAAAGAACAACCCTTTCAAGCCCCTGAGAACTTACGTTTGCTCCACCGGTGAAAACGAAGGCCCCAAGCTCCGCGAAAAGGACCGCAAGACCCCGGAGGGCATCTACTTTTTCACTCGAGCCTATGAAAAGAGAGAGCTCCTCCCGATCTACGGGTCAAGGGCTTTTGCCCTGGATTACCCGAACGTGATCGACCGGAGGGAAGGTAAAAACGGACACGGAATCTGGTTCCATGGGTTGAACAAACCGCTGAAACCGCGCGACACCAACGGCTGCATCGCCCTGGAGAACTCGGACATCGACGATCTGGCCAACTTCATTCGCATGGAGGACACCCCTGTCATTGTCAGTGAACGGATCGAAATGGTGGACCGCTCGGAAATGGAAAGAGTGAGGGACGAGGTGATCCGGATCATTGAAACCTGGCGAACCTCCTGGGAGCGAAAAGACGTAGACAAGTACATGTCGTTGTACAGCCCTGATTTCAGTTCTTCCGGCAAGAACTGGCAGCAATGGAAGGAGCACAAGGCTCGACTTGCCAGACAATACAAGAGGATCAAGGTCGAGGTCCAGAACTTGCGGATTGTGCAGAACGACGGACTGGTCCTGGCCACCTTTATCCAGAAATACGGCAATGAGCATTTCAGCAGCACGGGGAGGAAGAATCTGTATCTGAAGCACAGCAGCCGGTGGAGAATTATCGGGGAGTACTTCGAGGGATCCGAGCTGAAACCTTCCATCCTCAAGGAGGAGCTCCCGCCCGAAGAAACCAAACCCGTGATGGTCAAGAAAGAGCCGGAGCTCAAGGCAGAGGAACCCAAGCCTGCGGGGCTCAAGAAAGAGCCGACCATCACGGTGGAGGAGATCAAGCCGGTCCTGACCAAAAAGGAACCGGTCCCTGTTGCAGAGGAACCGAAACCGGTCGCGATCAAGAAGGACTCTCGACCCGCGGGAGAAGGCCCCGCGGAATTCCGAAAAATGGCGGAGGCCTGGAAAAAGGCCTGGGAGCAAAAAGACCTTGTCGCCTACCTGTCCTTCTACGATCCGAGTTTCCGATCGCGAGGCATGGATCTCAAGGCGTGGAAAAAACACAGGGAAAAACTCAACCAAAAATACCAATCGATCCGCGTGGAAATCAGCGACTTCAAGGTCGAGCAGACCTCTGCCGTCCTGGCGACCCTTCGCTTCACCCAGAAGTACGCGGCGGATGAATACGAGGATGAAGGACGCAAGAGCCTCTTGCTCGTCAAAAGAGGCAAGGACTGGAAGATCAGGGAAGAAGAATGGACGCCTCTGGATCAGGAGCCCCGGCCTTAAGGAAGACGCCGCGACGCCCTCTTCCCTTCACCATCATGGTCATGGGGAGAACGGGGAAGGTCCGATCTTTTGCACTCTCTCGCCGCCTTCTTTTTTGGGTCTCTCTCTTTCTCCTGGCGTACCTTCCCCTGTCCGTGCTGGCGATCAACCGGTACCTGGAGCTTCGACAGAGCCATTCGGCTCAGTCGGAGACCCTGGCGGCCCTTGTCAAAGAGGTGGAGGACCAGCGAAAGGCGATGATCCGATCGAATGAGCACCTGGCTTTCCTTCAAGAGTATGCTCGCCATCTGGAAGAAACCGCGGAACAGGTCATGGAAGCGTCCAAGACGGAAAAACCGGCGGCAAAGCGCGCTGAGACCGCCCCTCCTGAAAAGGCCGCCAAGGGACGCGAGGCGGTGCAAGTTGAAAACCTGGTCATTCAAAAGCAGGGGTCCAGGATGCTCGTGAGTTTCAGGCTGGCCAACCTACAGCCCGGGGACAATCCCGTCACAGGCTACCTTCACATTGTGGCAAAAGGCACTCTCTCCGACCCGCCAAAGGAATGGGTTTACCCTCAAGGGAAGCTGGTCAACGGCTTACCCGAGAACTACCGTCATGGTCAGGTGTTCACGATCCATCGATTCAAGCCCATTCAGGGCCATTTCAACCTCGGTCCAGGGACCGAAACCCCCAGCTCGGTGAAAGTGCTGATCTATGATCAGTCCGGCGCTATCCTCCTGCAGAAAGATTTCGAGGTGAGTCCTTCATGATGCCGAGATCCTCGATGCTCGGAATAGGGTTTTGGTCCCTCGTGGGACTGTTGGTGGGCATGGGGTGGATGTTTCCCTCCCAGGCGTCGGCCAAGAGAGAGCACCTGGTTCACTTCCCCAATACGGCCTACGAATTGAACATTTACAAAATCAAGGGGAAAAAACCCGGCAAAACCCTGATGCTCATCGGCGGCATTCAGGGCAATGAACCGGGCGGATTCCTCTCCGCGGATCTCTATGCCGATATGCGCCTCGAAAAAGGGAACCTCATTGTGGTGCCTCGCGCGAATTTTTATTCCATCATCACCAACCAGAGAGGCCCGAACGGCGACATGAACCGCAAGTTCCACCTTGAAGACAACGCCTCCACCATGGAAGACCAGATTGTGGCCATTCTCAAGAAACTGATCAGCGAAAGCGACTACCTCCTCAACCTTCATGATGGAGCCGGATACTACCACCCCACGTACATTGACAAGTGGCGCAACCCGGAGCGCTTCGGCCAGGCCATCGTGGCCGACTGCGAGGAATACCGCGTTCCCGGATCCAACAAGACCATCAAGCTGGGGGACATGGCCAGAAAAATCCTCAAGGAAGTCAACCCCCGCATCAGTGGGGAACTCTACAAGTTCCACTTCATGGATACCCGAACGGATGCGGAGGACAGCCCACACCGCGAACAGCGCGGCTCTGCGACCTATTACGCGCTCACCAAACACCACATCCCCGCCTTTGGCGTGGAGACTTCGAAGTTCCTCCCTTCCCTCGAGTTGAAGGTCCTTTACCACAACATGGTCATCAATGCCTTTATGAAGCATTTCGGCATCATCCCGGAGTCTCCCGGTCTCAACCCGGATCCGCCTGTTCTCAAATACCTGGTGGTCGCCGTCAACGGCCGAACCCCTATCGTGGTGGAGCACGATCAGGGCCTTGAACTCCGGGCAGGCGACACGATCCACGTCACCCACATTGAATCCAACTACGAGAGGGGCCTCAGTTTGGACATTTTGGGATACGGAGGGGTGAACGACCTGGGGAAAGAATATACCATCGTCCGGGACACCTCCATCCTGGTGAGAAAAGACAACGAAGCATTCGCGGAGATTCCTGTCCGAATCACGGAAAAAGGGGCCGGGGAGGAAAGCAGGACCACCTCCTTGATCAAAAAGATCGATTATTTCGTGATCGAAGCCAAAGGCCACCGGCTTTTGCTGGGCAACGGTGAAACGCTCCACCTGGTTCGCGGCGACGAGATGAAAATCATTGATGTGATTCCGCGCGCCCTGCCTTCATCGGGCGTGAAAGTCAACTTCAAGGGATTCGTGGGGGACCCGAGCAATAACACGGGAGAGGATCGAGGATTCACGATCAACACCGGCTCTGATCTCCTGGAGCGCTTCTCCCTGGATGGAAAGGGGGAGGCCTACGAAATCGTCGTCCATCACGGGGACACCCTCCTCGGCCGAGGCGTGGTCAAGCTCGCCTCTCCGACAGTGGACTTCCTGGTGCTTCGAGTGAACGGCCATGGCCGGCACATCCTGAGGCCCAAGTCCGCGCTGGCTGTGTCCAGGGAAGACACCATCTGCATCGAGGAGATCCGGACCAACCTCTCCAGCAACGACGGGGTTCGTTTGAGGATCAACGGTCAAACCCTTCTGCCTGGAGAGGAAAGATCCGTCAGGGAGCTTTATCCCGCGGCCAAGACGTCGGACTCCCAGCTCAAGGTGGAAAAGGGATCTCTGGTGCTCGGCATGATCACTCTCAACGTCCGGTAGGCTTCTGCCCGTTGGGCCGTAATCCTTCGATGTCCGCTTTGACGAAATCCTCCCAGGGGTCCGACTTCCGGATTCTCACCACAACCTCCTGGCCTTCACGAAGGCTCTGTCCGTTCTCCTTTTTCACTTCCACCACGAAAAGCAGGTCGGTCAGAAGCACCCGGTACTTGTTCCGGGTCACGTCAAGCACCAGGGCCGGAAATCGCTCGCCGATCTGCTGGGCCAGGTATTTCTGAATCCAGTACCGGGTGCTGTTCCTCGTAAGCCCCTCGATGTTCTTCAGGAGGGGATCCAGCAGCAGCCTTTTTTTCTCAAGCCCTTGCCGGTCATACAGGGGCGCACCTCGGTAAAGATAGTTTCGGATCTGGCGCTGGACGAGAAGATCGTAGTACCTCCGGATGGGAGAGGTGACCGTGGTGTACATGTCCACTCCCAAGCTGCTGTGCGGCTTGGGTTCCGTGTGAATGGAAAGAGGGCTCAGCTTGCGGCGCTGCTTGAAAACATAATAGATGTAATTGGATTCCTCGGGTGAAAGCCTTTCGCTGGGGCCTTCCTGGCATCGGTAAATGGCCGGGATCTGGTGCTCCTTGCAAAACCGTGCCGCCAGCCAGTTGTAAAGGATCATGAATTCAGCCACCATGCTCCGGGAAGGGGTGTCCTGCTCGATCTTGTGCAGGACAATGGACCCTTCGGGCGTTACCTCCACCGCGATTTCCGGAAGGGAAAGCACCAGGGCCCCCTGTATCAACCGCTTCTGCCGCAGGAGCCGGCTCAATCGTTCCATTTCCCCAAAAAGAGGCTCCCGGTCCAAGCTCTGGTTCACTTCGTCGTAAGTCCACTGCTTTTCCACCCGGATGAGACTCGGCACAAATCGGGACTCCAGAAGGTTTGCCTCGTGGTCCAGCACGACCAGCAGAGAAATCGCCGGCCGGTCGCACCCCTGCTTGAGGCTCAGGGCCTCTTGGGACAGGGCAAGGGGGATCATGGGGATTTGATGCCTGGGCAGGTAAAGAGAAGTCCCCCTTTGGGCCGCTTCCTCGTCCAGAAGGCTATCCGGCTCAATGACGGCGGCCACATCCGCAATATGGATGCCGAGATGGATTTTGTCTCCCTCCACGCGCAGGCTCAGGGCGTCGTCAAAATCCCTGGTCATGGGGCCGTCGATGGTGCACACCCGCAGATCCCGCAGGTCTTCCCGCGCTTCCTGAGCGATGGGAGCCCGGCAGATCTGCTCGGATTCTCTGAGCTGATCGTCGCTGAAAGAGATTCGGATGTCGAATCGGAGAAGGTCCAGGTTCTCATCCTCGCTCCATAGGCCCAGGCCCACAAGGACGCGCCTCGCCTCGCGGATATCCGTAATGCCGCAGCGCTGCAGGAGCTCCTTTCCGAATTTCAGACTGGGCGATTCCTCCCCGTAAAGCGCTAGGTCGGCAAGGGCCTTCAAGATTTCGTCTTTCCATGGGGGTTCCTGAACAACCCTGTTTTCCAGCACGCCTTGCAGCCACCGGCTCCCCTCTCTCAGTTTCTCTTCCCTTGAAGCCTCCTCCGCCACTTGCTCCAAAGCCTTGAGGATTTTTTCCTCCGTGTTGGGAAGAAAGCGGCCGTCCTTCATCTTGAAATGGAGCTTGTCCTCGAACAACGCCCTCACCAAGCCGGAGACATGCTCATCGGTGGCCTCTTTGCCGAAACACAGTTGCGCCAAGTCCTCCGGACTGTAGCTTTCCGCCTCGTCCTTCACGAGCTCCCACAGCTCTCGAACATCCACTTCCCGCTTCAGCCGGTTTCGAGCCTCCTCAGCATTTTTCAGTTTGCGCAGGAGCTCTTCCCGAGGGCTCTGGGGATGGATGGACGCCTTCGAAATGAGAATCGCCCGCTTGGGAGAGAGGTTCATCTCGCGGTTGGTGGGGGTCAGCAGGTGCAGGCGGCTCCCGTCGTCCTGCAGGCAGAGGGCGATGATGAAGTCTCCATGATCCATGTATTCGACGATCTTTCCCTGATTCATACGTGATCTCTGTCCTAACAGCAGCGAGAGCTCATGTCAATAAAACGCTTCTGAGACCTTGACTTATCCTGACCTCTCCATTATCCTCCACCATTGTTCTTGGATATAAAAACCCTCACGGTGTTTCGGGGATACGTTCATGGGAGAGGCAAAACCACGGGTGGCGACCCTTGCGGTCCTCGGGCTTCTGATTTTCGGCTCTTATGTCAATGGCTTTGCCGAGTCCTCTGCTCCAGCTCAAGAGGCGGAAGGGTTCCGTCCTGCCCTATGGCTCTTGAAAGTGTATCGGGAACACATCTCTCCCATTGACGGAGACCGTTGCCCGAGCATTCCCTCCTGTTCCTCTTACAGCTATCAGGCCATTCAAAAGCACGGCTTTGTCATCGGATGGCTGATGACCATAGATCGCCTCCTCCACGAAGGCGAAGAAGAAACAAATGTCTCGCCTTTGGTTTACTCTGACGGGCGGTGGAAAATCTTTGATCCTGTTCAGAACAACGACTTCTGGTGGTATCGCCCGGGTCCCACAAAAGGCCATTTCAATGAACCCATGCCCTAACAACTCTGTCACTCTCAAAAGCTTGTCCAGCAATGAGCCTTCCCTCCCTCCCTCGATCTTCCTCGGGACCGTGAGCACGTCGAACGGCTGGTGGGAGAGGACAAAGGGGAGGGCGACCGTTAAGGTTAGTGGACACCCGCCTCGGAGTCTTTTCTTGATTCCAGTGGTTCTCTTGCTGCTTCTTTGGTTGCCCGGCACTCTTTTTTCAGCCCAAATCACCCTTCAAAGCGACGAGCAGTTTCGATTCGCCGAGCAGGCCATGGAAAAAGGCGACTATCTGCGGGCTGTATTCGAGTTCGAGCGCTTTCTGCGCTTTTTTCCTGAAGACAAGAACGTACCGAGAGCAAGGCTGCTCATTGCCCGATGCTATCTGAAGGCCAAAGATTACGAATCGGCAAGAAAGACCCTCCATGAAACACTCGGGGTTTATCAGGGCACGCTCCCAGGGGGGAAAGCCCTCTTTCTCATGGGTGAATCTTATTATGAACAGGGTCTTTACGAAGAGGCGGCGCGCTACTTCAAAGGGGTCTTGGGCGCTTACGATGACCCTGAGCTGAGGAACAGGGCAACCTATCGGCTCGGCTGGATTCAAATGCAGACCGGTCAGTGGCAGGAAGCCTCGGAGAGCTTCAAGACCATAGGGGCGGGCAGCCCTCTTTTCCTGAATGCTCAGGATCTTTCGTTCAAGAGCCTCGGTGGAGAGCAATTGCCCTACAAGGACCCCACAACGGCCGGCATCCTGTCCGTGGTGCCGGGACTCGGACACGTTTATTGTGAACGATACAAAGACGGTCTGGTGGCTTTCCTCCTCAACGGGCTGTTTATCTGGGCTGCGATCGAGTCCATTCAGCAAGACCAGGAGGTGCTGGGTGCGATTCTAGGCTTCATTGAACTGGGTTTCTACTCCGGGACTATTTACAGCGCCGTCAACGTAGCCCACAAACACAACCGAAAACTCAAGGATGACTTCCTTCAGGGACTGCCGGATGCCGTGGATCTGAATTTCTTTGCCACCAAAGAAGGCCACCTCGGCCTTGCCTTGAAATTCACCTTTTGAGGGTGTCTCTCACAGAGCCCGCAGAGCCACCCCTCCCTCTCTTCTTTGGTGTTTTCCTGCTTTCATGCTTTCGTGGTAATGGTTTTAGTCACGGTTGTTTGCGCAGGGCCTCCAAAATCTCCTGCTTTGTAGCCTTGGGGTTCTTGGAGAGGATAGCCGCAATCCGGTTGGCGGTGAAAGCCGTGGCAATGGACGTGCCCGCATACATCCCGGGATCTCCCTTGTAGCCGACAGGCAGGCTCGCAAACCCAGGCGCATAGAGATCTACAAAATCTCCGGGATTGGATTTTTCCCACGCTCTGCCGTCCGGGGCCAGGGCTCCGACCCCGATGACCGAACCGTAGGCGGCAGGGTAGTGCGGCTCCCCGGTCGGCTCATTCCCCGCCGAGCCGACGATGATCAGGCCTTTTGATTCCGCCAGTTCGAGCGCCCCTGAAAGGAACTCGCTCTTTGTTTCAGACCCCCAGCTCAGGCTCATCACTCGGGCGCCCTGTTTGATCGCAAACTCTATGCTTTCCATGAGGACAACATTGGACGTAAACCCGTTCTCATCAAACGCTTTGACGGCAATGATCGGGGTTTGGGCCACCCCGTCTCCGGGAACTCCCACAGGCCTGACCAAGCCGGCAGCAATCAGGGCCATCTGCGTTCCGTGCCCCCCTGTGTCGGAAATGGGCTTGTCCGGATTGAACGCGTCCAGGGAAGCGAGCACAAACCGGTCCAGCCCGGCATCGGCCCTCAGCCCTGAATCAATGACCGCAACAGGGGGACCTTTAGGCTGGGGGGAAGGGTCCCCGTGGGAGACTTTCAAGCTTCCCCAATCCAGCTCTCTCGGTCCTGTTGGAACAGGATACGCGTAATTGGGTTCGACAGCCCCCGCTGCACCGCGCTTTCCGATCTCTTCCACCAGGGCCGGCACATCCGAACCCTGAGGCAGGCGCACCCTGTAAATCCCCAGTCCGGGATAGCTGCCGACAAGAACTCCTCCTGTCTCCTGCAGCAGCTTCAGGAGATCCGAAAGATCCGCACCCGGCTTCAACCTGATCAGGATCTCATCCTGGACGTAAAAAGATCCATCCTTGGGGTTTCTGGCAATGGACAGGGTAGCGGCTTTGCGAAGAGGTCTCAGGAGATCCTTGCGGCCCGGCTTGAACACCTGGATCTCGGCAAGCTTGGGAACAGGACCTGAAGGCCCTTGAGCGGATTCCCAGACCAGCACATGGTCCAGGCCTTTGAGGATAGACTCCAGGGCTTTTTGAAGGTCCCTGTTTTCAAAGGAGGCGGTGACCGCAGGATTGATTTGAGGATCGATTTGGACCCGGATGCCCGACTCGGCCACCTGCAGCAGGATTTCCTGGAGGGACGCCTTTTCGGCATTCAGAGTCAGCCTGTCCCCTTTGACCTGCACGACCAAGGCGCCGGATTCGACAGGGACCAGGAAGAAAAAGAGGAGGGAAATCAGCAATAGGCGGGCTTGTATGTAAGGGGAGCATCTCATGGGCTCAGATTATACCATAATGGAATCGGCCGAAGGCGGATTTCATTTCACGATCTGGTCGAGGGGAAGCATAATCTGCTTGGCCTGGGGCTCGGGCAGCAGGAAGGGAGAATCATTTTGGGAAGACACCGCAGGATGATCCTTTTTTTCGTTCTGGGCAAACAGCGAAAGGAGGTGTTCTTCCATTCCCTTCACCTTGACGGTGTAAACAGGGCCGGTGAAATCGGTTTTCTTTTGGTCGTAGATGTAGGCCCTGCACTTGAGATTCGACAGAACTCTCAGGAGTTGCGTCACCTTGGACTCATCCACCTTGCCCTCCGGGCTTTCCCATGCGTCTTGCGAGGGCTGTTCAGAGGGTTCCTTGCCCTGCGCCGTCCCTATCTCCACCGGGACCGCCTTTCGCGCAAGGCTCAGGGTCTTCTTCCCGTCATCGAGCACGAGGCTTTCTACAGCCGAGGGCTCGAACTTGAAAACGCTCTTGTCGCGAAGATCATCCAGCGTCAGGTCAACCCGGGCTTTCAAATTCTCCCTGGCTTGAAACACGCGCTTGTCCCCGGAAAGGAGGACAAAGGCGTGTTGATGGGAAGGCGCTGCTTTCCCCACCTCGAAATCCCTTTTAAGCTTTTCCTTTGTCCAGGCCTTCACGCCGATCTTCTCCTCTTTGCCCAATCCATAGCGCTCATAATTCTGGGACTCTGAAACGAGCGCCGTGAGCGTCAATGTCGCGATGGACTCCACCAGGGCACTCGCCTTCCCGGACTCCGCGGGATAGGCCTCAGGCAAGAGGATCCAGCCCTCGTTCTTCCTCTCCAGCGCGATCGGCGCTGCCCCGGGTTTCAAGATTTCGATCCTCGTGATTTCAGAGGCAGGCAATTCCTGCAACACCGGCAATTCGTATTGGGTCCTGTCCTGCTTGCGGACAAAAAGATAGAGAGAGAGTGCAATGATGAGAACCGCAAGAACAATGTACTCTTTCTTTGCCTTCATGGACGCCTTCCTTCTTATGAAATCAGCGAAGCTGATTTCATTTCCCGAACATCATCTGAATGTTTTTCTTGCGGGAGTGCCTCAGGAACCAGACGCAAAGTCCGAAAAGGATCACCAGCAGCGGCACTCCTGCGATACTGAAGGCCTTGACAAAGGTCCTCACGCCCCCGCTCGTTTCCCTGAGGGGATTGAAGCGCTGCTCCTTGCTCCTCATGAGAGCGATGTCTTCCCTGCCGTTCAGATAATCCAGCACATTCATGATGAACATGGCATTGGGCGTGCGCCCCTCTTCATCCAGCATGTTGTCTTTGAGAATTTCCGATGTGGCGATGATAAAAATTTTTCCCGGCCTCCCCTTGGGAAGGATCTCTCCCTTTCTTTCGATCTTGGAGAGATCCATGCCGGAACCCCCCTCGCCGGGTTGCTCCCTGGGTTCAGAGGCCTCCTTGGCCTGGGATCTTTCAGGGATTTCCTTTCCTGCAAAATAGCTGTCAAACGGGCCTTCGATCACATAAGCCAGAGGGAAACTCTTCATGGCCGCCTTGGCGGACGGGGGCTGAATCATCATGGGATTGAGGCTGATGCGGTCAGCCATCTCCCAGGATTTCTCCGAAGAGCTGAAGAGCCTGAGGACCCTGAGGCCTATGTCCTCCGCCCGTTTGCTCTCGATCTCCAAGGGGGAAGCCTTCAAGACCACGAGGCCCTTGATGTGCTTCATGAAGCCCGGGTCATGGTTGATGGATTCGTTCTTGATGAGGGGGGCAAAGTAAATGGGCCGCTCGCCTCCTCCAAATGGGGTGGGCATGCGCTGCTTGAAACAATGCTCATCCATCACATAGGACTTCTTGATCTTGATGCCGTAGTGGCTCAGCAGCTTTTCCATTCCCGTATCCAGGGGGACGATCCTTGGGGCCTGGGGCGGAACTCCTTGCTGGGCAGGAGGCGCAACCTCCTGAAAGCGGTCCATGAAGAGCGCGAGGCTCTTCCCCCTCATCAGAAATTGGTCGATCTCGAAGAGCTCGGCGTCCGAGAAGGTCCCGGTCGGACCGGCCAGGACAAGGCACTTGAAGCTCTCCCCGATGGAACCTTCCTTGAGGTTCACAGGTTTCATCGTGTAATTCCTCGAAACCAGGTTCCTGAAGTTCTTGGTCCCCTCTTTTTGGTCCCGGCCTCTTTGATCAGGAGAGGCGCCGAAAAGATCCAACGCCTCATGGCTGGCCAGAACGCCCAGGTCTTCATGGATGTCCAGGAGGGATTCCACGCTTTCACTGATCATCTCTTCCAGGCGATTCGCATCCGCCATCTCATACTGCGTTCCCACCAGGGGAAGCCGGATCGCCCGCAGGAAGGCAACCGTCGCCGTTCTTTCGCCGTGCTGAAGCACGAGACCGATGGTTCCTTCTCCCGCCTCGATCTTGTTTTCAGGCAGGCTCGGCCACTTGAGAGTCATGAGGTTGAACTTTTTGGCCTCTTCCGCGGACTTCGGGTCCTTGGCAGGATCCACAGACTCGAACTGAAGCTTTCCATAGTGCTTCGGATTCAGTTTTTTCACGATCTCTTCAACCGTTTCAGGAAGGCGGGGCAGGGCATTCAACCGCATGAGAGGCGCCACGGCATTCAGGCTTGAAGAGAGAAACAGGCGAACCCTTATCCTTTCCTTCAGGCGCAGGAGTGCGCTGATCTTGTTGTTCAACTTCTGCATGGCCATGGTCAGCTTGTACTCGAGCCCTTCTGTGCTCGTGACGGTGGGGATCCTTTCCATGAGATCCCCGTGAAGGATCACGAGGCCCATGTAGGCTTTCTGAAACTTGACCTCGTCTTTTTCAATGGCCTGGATCTGGATGGGGAAAAGGCCGTAGTTGCGCGCCAGGGCCTGGTTTTCCTTGGCTTTCGAGGAGATGTCTCCCTCCTCCGGGCTGACGTCGTAGAAGCGGTAGTTGAAATAGCGGTTGCCGTAATTGGCATACTCGGCCAGCAGATCGTGGAGATAGCGCTCCGTGTTGTTGTGGGGAGCCGGAAGGTTCTTGGTGAAGAAGACATGGATGGTGAGCGGTTCGGAAAGGGTGGACACCACTCTTCGGCTGGCTTCGGAAATGGAGTACACGTCGTTTTTCGTGAGATCCGTTCTGAAGAAAAGCGTCAGTCCCGCCACATTGATCAGGACCACCACGATCCCATACAGGATGAACTGGATATACTTTCCCGGTCTTTTCCCGGCCATGTCAGCCCTTCTCCTCCATGATCAGATGCGTGGCATAAAGACCCAAAAAGGTGAGGCTCAGGAAATAAAGAATGTCCCGCGAATCAAGGATGCCCTTGGAGATATTTTCAAAATGAGAGTCCGCCCCCAGATAGTCGAGTATGCCGGCAAGCCATGAGGGCACGAAAACCAGAATCTTGTCGATCAGGACTAAGGCAAAGCAGATCGCCACGCCGATGATGAAGGCCACGATCTGGTTTCTGGTGAGAGAGGAGGCGAGAAGACCGACGGCGGAAAAGGAGGCGCCCAGGAGAATGGCGCCGAGGTAACCGCCGATGACCGGCCCCCAGTCCAGGTCTCCGAGAAAGGCGACGATCACGGGATAGGCCAGCGTGGGGACCAGCATGGCCGCGACAAACGCGGTGGCGGCCAGGAATTTCCCGAGCACCACTTCCCTGAAGGTGACCGGCAGGGTGAGCAGAAGCTCATAGGTCCCCACATTCAGCTCTTCGGACACCAGGCGCATGGTCACGGCCGGGATCACGAAAGCGAAAATGATGGGAAGAAGGGCGAAAAAATTCCGCACGCTGGCCTGATTGAAAAGAAAAAAGGTGGAGAAAAAAAACCACCCTGTCACGATCAGAAAAATGGCGATCACGATATAGGCGATGGGCGACACAAAATAGCTTCGAAATTCCTTCTTGAAGATGGGCAAGACCTGGCGCATGTCAGTTCTCCAGCGTGAGTTTCTGGAAAATGTCCTCCAGGGACTGGGTCTCCTGGTAAAATTCGATCAGGACCCACTGGCTCTCTTTGATCCTTTGGTAGACCTGCGGCCGCAGATCTTCGCCTGCCCGGCAGGAGAGTTTGACCCGGAGAATGCCGCCGTCCCCTTCTTCAGGGGAAATGCGGGTGATGCCCCTCAGGGACCCCAGCGCCTCCTGCACGGAATTGAAATCGGCCTCCCTGAGCGCCAGGTGGATCGAGCTCTCGCCGCTTGCCGACTCCTTGAGGCTTTCCATGGTGCCGTCCGCCGCGATCTTGCCCTGGTGGATGATCACCACCCGGTCGCAGGTTGCCTCTGCTTCGCTGAGGATATGGGTGGAGAGGATGACCGTTTTCTCTTTTCCGATCTTCCGGATGATTTCACGGATCTCGATGATCTGGTTGGGGTCAAGGCCCGAGGTCGGCTCGTCGAACACAAGGATCTCCGGGTCCTTCATCATGGCGTGGGCCAGTCCCACCCGCTGCTTGTATCCCTTGGAAAGCTCCGACACAGGCTTGTGCATGACCTCCCTGATCCCGCAGAGGTCCGCCATCTCCCGGACCCGGCTCAACCGGTTCTTTTTTTCCACTTCCCGGATATCCGCCACATACTGCAGGTAATCATAGACCAGCATGTCGTGATACAGGGGCGCGGATTCGGGCAGGTATCCGAGGAGTTTTCGGATCTCCAGGGAATGCTCGTCGATGCTCAGGTCTTTGACGCGGATCGTGCCGGAACTTGGACGGAGAAAGCCGGTCAGCATGCGCAGGGTGGTGGTTTTTCCGGCGCCGTTCGGCCCCAGAAGCCCAACGATCTGCCCCTTGGGGATGTCGAAGCTGATGTGATCGACCGCACAGAGATCCCCGAAGTTCTTGGTCAGCTTCTCCACATGGATCATTTGCCTCTCTCCTTCCCGCCCTCTTTGCCGCTAGGCGGGATCCAGGCTAACAGGTTGATATAAATTTGAAAGTTTATTGAAATATGCCTCGCATGTCAAGCCCCGTTCCGATTCGGTACAGGGGAAGATCCCCACACTCTAGGGTTTTCCCCCGATCCTTAAAGAACGAGCTTGTAGGTCGGGGCTTCAGCCCTGCTCCTGTCGCTTAGGGAGAGGGTGGACCAAAGTTCGCAATTGAGGTAGAACTGTCCCATGTTCTCCCCTTTGCACAAAGGAGACTTTTATTGACCGGATTCCGCCGTCCCTTCCTTTGGGTGATTGCAGCCGCGCTTATCCTGTTCCTGGTCTCGGCCTCGAATGCGTCGCCTCCGCCGCCGCGATCAGGAGTGGCCTATGAAGCCGTGCCCTCTCTCGGTGAAGCGCCCCTTTTCCCGGATGAGTCTCCTCCGGCTTTGCCGCCCAGGCGTGCGCTGGAACTGCCGTTCAGTGGATTCATCGTAGACATCGGGAGCCGCCAGGAAGTGCGTCACTTCTACACAGCCGTATATCAGGCATCAGAAGGCGCTCCCATCGGGTGGACCGGCTCTCATGCCACCTGTGACGCAGGGGACACCCTGCAGGGATTCAGGGATGCCGTGGAAAGGCGGATCAATTTCTTTAGAGCCATGGCCGGTGTCCCGGCCGGTTTGACCCTGGCTGTTGAGACGAATGCCAAGTCCCAAGAGGCCGCCCTCATGATGAGTGCCAACAACCAGTTGAGCCACTCCCCACCTCCGAACTGGTCCTGCTACACCGATGAGGGAGCGGAGGCGGCAGGCAAGTCAAACCTCGCCATCGGCCACAATGGACCATCGGCTATCACGGGTTTCATGTTCGACTCCGGTTCCAACAACGATGCCGTGGGCCACCGCCGCTGGATTCTCTATCCCCAGACACAAACCATGGGTACCGGCGACATCCCCTCTTCGGGGGCCTATCCGGCCGCTCATGCCCTCTGGGTCTTTGATTCCAACATCTGGGGGCCCCGTCCGGCCACCAGGTCGGGCTATGTGTCATGGCCGCCGCCGGGGTACGTCCCTTACATGCTCGTCCCTCCCCGCTGGTCCTTCTCTTACCCGGGTGCAGACTTCAGCGCCGCCTCGGTCACCATGACGACCGCCGGTAACAGCGTGCCGGTTCAGCTTGCACAGGTCCAAAACGGCTATGGAGAAAACACGGTCGTCTGGGTTCCGAACGGCCTGGATCCTGCCTCCCGGTTCCCTTTCCCCAACCCTGGAAACGACGAAACCTATACCGTCACGCTCACCAACGTGAAGATCAGTGGAACCCCGACCGGTTTTACCTACGACGTGATTCTTTTCGACCCCTTCCTGCCCGGTCCCGACTACGTGGAGCCTGTCTTGAGCGGCCCCACATCCATTGCCGCCGGAGTCCCTGTTTTCTACAGTATCCTCGCAGTCCCGGGCGCGACCGGATATGACGCCAGATCGGGCGAAATCGAGACTCCGGTTCCGCCTGAAGGCGCTGAAAACGGCCTTGCCGGCGTGACGGTCCAGGTCCCGGACGGGTACAACATTATTGCCACGGATGTCAAAGCTTCAGGAACAGCTTCTTTTCATCTCACCCATCCTGACTTCATGGACCAGGTCATCACCCTTAACCATGAATTCCTTATGGGAAGCAACTCCCGGCTTCAATTCAAGAGCCGCCTCGGCTGGGCCGCTCCGGGCCAGGCCGCAGTGGTCGAAGTGTCCAATGACGAGGGGATCTCTTGGCAGGAGGTCTATCGCCAGGCGGGCACAGGTGCGAGCGGAGAGCAAACCTTCACCTCTCGATCCGTGGATCTCTCAGCTTTTGCCGAGCACATGCTCATGGTGCGCTTTGCCTATCGTTACACCATGGGCCAGTCGGCCTACACCCAGACATCTACGGGCGTGGGATGGTACATCGATGATATCTCTTTTGCCGACGCAGGAGCCCTGGTGAATTCAACGCTCACCCGAGGACTTGCAGGGCCCTCTTTTCCCTTCACGGCCTCCCAAAACGGCGCTTATGTGCTTCAGGCAAGGGGCACGGGATGGGGCGGCTATCCTTTTGAATGGGGACCGGTGCTCCGGATCAGCGCCGCAGCCCAGGCCAGGCTTTCCTGCACCCTCGAAGGTTCGGGCAGCGGCACGGTCCTGAGCGATCCGCCGGGCATCTCCTGTACCGCAGGCACCTGCGAAGCCTTGTTCGACCCGGGGACCGTCGTGATTCTCAGCGCCGTCCCCTCGGACGCCTCCGCCTTCGCAGGCTGGTCAGGGGCTTGCACCGGCACCGGTGACTGCGTCCTCACCCTTTCTGCCGATGCAGCCGTGACGGCCTTGTTCGTGGACATTACCGGAGATCTCGATGGGGATGGATTCTTGAATCTGGCCGATGCGGTCCTGGGCATGCAGATCCTCTCGAGCCGGGGCTCGGCCGACCTGGCCACGCTCTTCGACCTCGACGGGGATGGAAGGACAGGACTGACTGAAGTCATCTTTATCTTACAGCGTCTCTCCGGGATGCGATGATGCGAACGGGTGAGGCAGGACTCGTAGGTCAGGGCTTTTTTCCGTCTCCGGCGGATTAGCCCTGCTCCTGCAGCCTCCGAGAACCTGCCTAGGTGCGGTATTGACTTCTTTCTGAACGTCTTGATTTGATCCGATTACTGGTAAGATTTCAATGAGCATGAGAAATGGGATTTTCAAAAATCATCGTGACTGTTCCCGATGACATTCTTAAAGATGCCAAAGCCCTTGCCTCCAAGAAAAAGATCAATCTGAGCCGTTTCGTGGCTTTGGCTCTGGCGGAGAAGAACCTAAGCATGAAAGAAAAGCTTCTGCTGAAGCGTATCAACAAGGCTTTTGCCGACCCGGAAATCGCCAAAGAGCAGCGATCCATGGCTGAAACGATCGCCGACAACACGGAGGTGGAGGAGCTCCCGTGGTGAAGCCCAAACAAGTTGTGGTGAAACTTGCTCAAGACCAGCGTCGCGGTGGTCACTCAGATGGCTGCCGTAGACAAGGGCAGGCTGCTTGAAAAAATAGGATCTTTAAACAGGGAAAAAACAGATTTGGTTGTCAACGGATGCCAACTGGTTATCAGCTTGGCTCTTTTCCATTAGGTATTCAGGCTCACCTATTCACCGCTGCAGAATACTTTCCCTCGCCAGGATTATTGTAGAGCCCTTATGGTCTTACAATTATGACATTCAAATAATGGGCTTTGTAACGAGTTTACGTGATTAAGCGGTTTTTCATGTTTTTGCTCTATTGACATCTTGTAAAAGAAAACGGATTCCTCTTTCTTAGAGTTTCCCAAACCAAAAGAAAAGGAGGAATCCGTTGGGCGAGATCACAGTGGACCTTCGCTTGGTCTTTAAGATACCAGGCACAAAGCTGACCATCAATGGTTTGTTGCTGGGGTTGAAGGAAGCCAACCCCCAAATTATGGCAACGATTCTCACGACCCTGCTGGAGGGCATCG
>Ga0101944_10001596_pt1 | contig 45147 bp, 35 predicted proteins | sample DewCreD2012metaG_FD_75245 | JGI IMG/M metagenome (GOLD analysis project Ga0101944, IMG submission 75245) | Hot spring sediment bacterial and archeal communities from British Columbia, Canada, to study Microbial Dark Matter (Phase II) - Dewar... ... | reverse complement strand
CGCTTGGGCTGCGCACGATTTGAAACGGTTAAAACCGTTGAGTTGCGTTCCCGGACGCCCATCACCCCGCTGAAGCGGGGTGTTAATGGGAAGGGCACTTGCGAACACGCGCCAGCGTCGGTACAAGTTCAGCAGGCCAAACGCAAAGCCGCGGAGGCGCAAAGCCGCAGAGAAAAAATTCCCTTCTCCCAGCCGCAAACTTCATCTTTGCGGCTCTGCGGCTTCGCGCCTTTGCGCTAAAATTCCCTGCGCCCCCTTCAACGCCGCGAACGTCGTTTGCCAAACACCCACTTTCGGGACAGGCGCTGAATAGACGAGGGAAGGCTCAATTTTCAATGATCAATGTTCAAGGAAATTCCAGGTTCCAAGATCCAATAGCCCAACGAGTGTGCGGGACGCCCTCGAGCCTTGGTCATTGAATCTTCCTGGCGACTTGAACCTTGGTCCTTGGAACCTCCCTCCGGCCGGACCTCGCGGAGTTCGCGGGGGGGGGCCGGTGAACTTGCGCCTGCTTCTGCGGGTCGCCAAGCGCGCTCGCGTTCGCCGCCAAGGAGCGCAAAACTTGGAAAAAAACATTGACACCCCTAGGGATTGAGGATAGAAGACGGAATAACACTACTGGTAGTGGTCGAAAAAAATGCGTTGTCCGAAATGCGGTGATCAGGAAGATAAAGTGATTGACTCACGCTCCTCGCGCGAGGGGGCAACCATTCGCCGGCGCCGGGAATGCCTCAAATGCGGCCATCGTTATACGACCTACGAAGAGATCGAGCATGGGCATTTGATGGTGGTCAAGCGGGATGGCCGGCGCGAGGCCTTCAGCCGGGAAAAACTGCATGCGGGGGTCGAGAAAGCCTTTCAAAAAAGGCCGATGAACAACGAGGCGCTGCATGATCTCGTCAGCAAAGTGGTGGATCAGGTGGTGATGGAATTCGACACCGAAGTGCCCTACACCGCCATCGGCGAGAAAGTCATGACCGCCTTGCGCGAGGTGGACGAGGTGGCCTACGTGCGCTACGCGAGCGTGTATCGGCGGTTCCAGGAGGCCACCGATTTCGTGCAGGCGGTCAAAAAATTGGAGGTGAAAAATGATACAGCTACACTCCGATTGCCTGGTGTTTAAGATGCCGGATGGCGAGGCCATCCCGAGCAACGCCGAGCTGGTGGCGCTGCAATTGGCCGGCTGCGCGCTCAACGCGCACGAGGGCGAGATTTTGCGGCAGGCGGCCCTGGCGGTGCTGCACTTTTTCAAGCATGAACTCGGACGAGACAGCATTACGCTGGGCGAATTCACCCAGGCGCTCGACCGGGTGCTGCGCGGTTTTGGCCTGAACCTGCCTTGCGGCAAAGCCCCCGCCCAAAACGCTCCCGCTCCGGCGACGGAGAGTGATCTGAGCCGCCTGGCCGACGCTTCCGGCAACGGCGAGTTGTTTTTCTTTCCCTTGTTGCAACAGGAGTTGCACCGCCAAATTCAAGCCAGCCCGGCCTTGGTTCGTTTTTCCGGCCTGCGCGTCTGTGTGATGCGCCTGTGTGGCACGCGGCGCTGGACGCCCAACTGCCAGCGGCTTAATGACGAGATTGTGGAATACTTGCGCGGATGTTTCAGCCGCGAGGCCGGGCTGGAGCGGCGCGCCTTGCTTATTTCCTGAGCCGGCGCGGGAATTGGCTTTTCCCGCCAAGTTCGCCCCACCCTGCGCAATCGCCCCTGTTTTTCAGCCATGTTGACAACGCTGCGGATCAAGAACCTGGCGCTGGTCGAGGACTTGGTTCTCGAATTGCCGCCGGGCTTTGTCGCCATCACCGGCGAGACCGGGGCGGGCAAATCCATCATCCTGGGCGCCTTGAAACTGTTGCTGGGCGAGCGCGCCGATCGTTCCCTCATCCGCGCCGGCTGCGAGCATTGCGCCGTCGAGGCCGCCCTCGACGCGGGGGCGCTGGGGCCGCGCGTCCCGGAATTCCTCCAACAACACGGTTTGGAGCCTTGCGAAGGGGGACAGCTTTTGCTGCGCCGTTCTTTCACCGCCGCCGGCGCCAACCGCCAGTTTATCAACGGCTCGCCCGTCAGCCTAAGCGTGCTGGCCGCCTTGGGCGAATGGCTGGTGGACATGCATGGACCCCACGACCACCAATCCCTGCTCCAGCCCGCCCGCCAGCTCGACATCCTTGACGCCTTCGGCAAGCTCGAAAAAAAGCGCGAAATTTTTGCCGCCCTGCTCGGCCGGCGCGCGCGGCTGGAGCAGGAGAAAGCCGGGCTCATCGTGGATGAGCGAACCTACCGGCAGCGTCTCGACCTGCTGCGGCATCAAACCCGCGAAATTGCCGAAGCGCGCCTGCAACCGGACGAGGAACAGACGGTGGAGGCGGAATATCACCGGGCCAGCAACGCCGCCCGGCTGGCGGAACTCGGCGGCCAGGCCCTGGAATTGCTGGGCGAAAGCGATGCCTCGCTGCAATCCCAAGCCGGCAGCCTGGGCCGCCTGCTGCAGGAGCTGCGCCGGCTGGACCCCTCCACTGGCGGCTGGGCGGAGGCCCAGGCGCAGCTTGGCGCCGTCCTCGGCGAGCTGCAAATGTCGCTCCGGCATTACACCGAGCGCCTCGAACTGGACCCCGACCGGCTGCGCCAACTCGAAGAACGGCTCGACTTGCTCCAGTCCCTCAAGCGCAAATACGGACGCGACTTGGCCGAAGTAATTGAATTCGGCCGGCGCGCCGCGCGGGAACTGGAATCCCTGGAAAACCGCGGGACGGAACTGGAGCGCCTTGACCGCGAGTTGGCGGCGCTGGATCAGGAGCTGCGCGCCGCGGGGCGGGACCTGTCAGCCCAACGCCGCCGGGTCGCGCCCGAACTGGGCAAACTCGTTTCGCGGCAACTCGCGGAGCTGGGCTTCAAGGCGAGCCGGCTCGACGCGCAAATCGAAACCGACCCCGCGCTGGAGACGCAGCCGGGCGCCGCGCCGGCCGCCGGTTTTGACCGCTGCGAATTCCTCTTTGCGCCCAATCCCGGCGAACCGGCCCGGCCCTTGCGGGCCATCGCTTCTTCGGGCGAAATGGCGCGGGTGATGCTGGCGCTGAAAACCGTGCTGGCGGTTGAAGATCAGGTCCCCGTGCTCATTTTCGACGAAGTGGACGCCAATGTGGGCGGCGAAACCGCCAACGCGGTGGGGGAAAAAATGGCGCGGATCGCCCGCCGCCGGCAGGTGTTGTGCATTACCCACCTGGCGCCGGTGGCCGCCGCGGCCGGCGCCCATTTCGCGGTGACCAAGGAGGCGAAGGACGGTCGCACCATTTCGCGCATCGAGCGGGTGGATAAAACGGCGCGGCTGGCCGAGCTCGCCCGCATGTTGGGGGGCGGGGCGGCCGCCCAGCAGCACGCCCGGGCGCTGCTGCGGCAACCGCGGGCGGCAGGCAGGCCGGAAAATTGAACGCCTTGGCCGGGGCTGTCGGCGGCTGCTGGCTTACTGATGAGTGCTTGGGAAAGACGACACGCGCCCCCTCACCCTGCCCTCTCCCCCCAAGGGGGGAGAGGAAGAACGTCGCCCACGGTGACCAATTTTGTATTGCATCCCGGAGACCATCAGTATGCTCTTTCTTTACCGGCTATCGCGCCAAAAGCCGCCCAGGCGTTTGAAGAAGAGTTTGGTGGCGCTTTCCGGCGTCGGCATCTCCTGCTCGGGCGCCTGCGCCGCCGCCTGCAAGGCGTCGGCGCCCAGGGCGTAAAGCCCCGGCGCCAGCCGGAGCGCGGCGTTTCTATCCGGACACAGCCGGCGAAAATTGAGGCCCTCGGAGGTTCCGGCGAAATAAAGCACTCCCTGGCGATGCAACAGGCCGGCCAGCATGGCCAAGGCGCCTTTGCTCAAGAAGCCCTGGCGGGTTCCATGATTTGGCCAGAGGAAATCCGCCAGCACCATCACTTCGAGGGATTGCGGCCGCAAGCCGGGAGCGGCGGCCAGCGCGCCGGTCAGCCGGTGCAAAACCGGCGGGTTTTTGAGGCGGGCGAGCGCGTCCTGGCCGGTCTTGAGGTTGCTCACCCCCACGCCGCGCAGCAGGCCGCGCCCGGAAGTTTCCAGACTGGCCAGGGCCGCGGCATCGGCGGTGTCCAAATGCTCCAACAGCGGCAGCTCCCGGTCCAGCCATTCAAGCACATTGAACAGGGCAAACACCAAGTCCGGTCCAAATCGGTCCGGCGCGGCAAAGTGTTCGATCCAGAGCGAAAGGTTGTCCTCCTGCTCGTGCCGGGTTTGGCCGGGGAAAAGGTGGTCGGCCAGGCCTTTTTGGGCGGAATCAATCCGGGCCAGCCCGGTGATTAACTGTCGCAACATGGCTTGCGCCAGGCGCAGCTCGTCCTCTTGCCGGCGGGCCGGGAAAGCGTCAAACTTTTGCCGATAATCCGCCTGCGGCAGCACCGCCAAGCTCACTTTGGTCAAGGCAAAGGCGTCGGCGGTTCGTTGCACCGGGAGCAAAAAAGGCAGGTTGCCGAAAAACTGCCCCGGGCCATAGGTGGCGACCCGGCGTCCGGCTTTGGAAACCAGCACGGTGCCTTCCCGGACCAGGAAGGCCTCGGTGGCCGGATCGCCGTTGCCGAAAATTTTGGCGCCCGCCTCATAGGCGCGCGCCGGCGCGCCGGCGAAATCTTCCGCCTGCAGGCCGACGCGGTAGCGGCTGAAACGCTCCTGGAGGCGCTCGCGCTCGGGTCCGGGCCATTGGTCCACCAGCCGGCCCAAAGCCCAACGCTCGAACACCGGCAGGTTTTCCAGCACCTCCGCCGCCAGTTCGCGGTCCGCCGCTTCCTCCGCCGCCAGCGATTCCAACAAGGCGGCCTGCGCCTCGCGCTTCTGCGGCTCGGGGAAAATATGACCCTGCCGCAGCGCCTCGAGATACTGTTGCCGCGCGGGCCGCGTGACGGCCCCGGGCGCCTGTCCGGTTTCGCTTTTCGTCTCCGTGCCTGCCATAATTGCCTCCCCGCCGCCGCCAGGCCGCAAGGTTCTCGTTTTGGTAATTCCCGGCGTGCTTCCTTCCTCACCATAAGTTTTCCTGTTCAAAAAATCAATGCCCGGTTTTTTGTGTTGAATAAGGCCCCCGCTTTGGCCCATCAAATGGGCGGATGCCTGGTCCGCTGAAATATCCGCGGCGGCGCGCGCGCGCCGGCCCCGCCCGTTTGGCCGTGTTGTTATGGTGGCTCGCCGCCCTCGCGGGCGCCTCGGCGCCGCTGGATTTTCACGATTATTACGCGGGGGCGCTCGAGGCCGCCCGACAGCGCCATCTGGCCGACACCAATGACACGGCGGCCGCCTGGCAACTGGGCCGGGCCTGCTTCGATTTGGGCGAGTTTGCCCCCAATGCCACCGAGCGGGCCGTCCTGGCCACGCAAGGCATCGCCGTTTGCCGGGACCTGGTCGCGCGCCAACCCGATTGCGCCCCCGCCCACTATTACCTCGCGCTTAACCTGGGCCAATTGGCGCGCACCCGCTCCCTGAGCGCGCTCAAGCTGGTCAAGGAAATGGAGCACCACTTTCATCTGGCCCGGAAATTGGACGAACAATTCAGCCACGCCGGCCCGGATCGCAGCTTGGGTTTGCTCTACCGCGACGCGCCCGGCTGGCCCGCCAGCATTGGCAGCAAGGCCAAGGCCCGCCAGCACCTGCTCCGCGCGTTGCAACTGTCCGGCGCCTATCCTGAAAACCAGCTTAACTGGACGGAAACCCTGCTGGAATGGGGTGACGCCAAAGCCGCCCAAGCCCGGCTCAAGGAGCTGCAGACCGTGCTGGCCACCAATCGCGTCGCGCTGACCGGCGATTTTTGGGCAGCCAGTTGGACGGACTGGGACAAGCGGTGGTTGAGCCTGACCAACCGTTTGGGACCGTAACCGGGTCCCGCTGGTTGGATTCCATAAGCAAGCGCCGTGGGGGTGTTACGGCTTCGGCTTTTTGTTGGCTTTCCTGGCCGAAGACACCGCTTCGTTCATGCTCTTGCGCCAGCTCTGGATGTTCTCCCATTCCGCGGCGCTGGCGTGGGCCGGCGCAAAACGGCTCGGGTCGGTGTCCAAGTGGTTTCGGTCCGCCCCAAAGACGCCCAGGCCTGGCGCGCGATGAACGTGCGCTGGGTGAAACTAATCAAGGCCGAGTAGCACCGGTCAGGAATTCACGCAGCCCGGCGTGGTTGTCGGTGTTGATGAGGTCCACGCCGGCGTCAAATTGAGTTTTCCAGGTGGCGTGGTTGTCGGGCGCGGCCCAGAGGCGCAACAGATAGCCCCGGGCATGGGCCTTGTTCACCATCGTCTTCAACAGGGCCAGTTCATTTTCCGGCATCGCGCCGGAGCCGCGCCATTTGAAAAACTTGCTCCACTGATCGCTGACGACGTGGATGAGATTCGTTGCCGCCGGCGCATCGAGGTCGGGAGCGCGCCCGTCCAGCGTGGCATACCGCGCCTTTTGCGCTTCCATCAGCGCGCGCGGCCGGTTGCCGCTGATGATCACGGTGACCGCGTTGGTGACGGCGCGATCACCCTCGAACCGCGTGAACAGGTTCGGGTAGCCGGCCAGGATGCCGTGCAATCGGTTGTAGGTGGCCTCAGCCTCGGTTTTCAGGTCAATGAATAGCCAAATGGGCGGGCCGCCGGGGTAAATGCGGCCGCCGTATTGGCGGGCGCGTTCGCGCAGCGGGTCGAGGTAGAGCTTTGCGAGGGTGCGCTCCGGGGAGATCTGGGCGCGCGCGTGCGCCACCAGCAGGTTGGTCCCCACCAGGAAGACATCGGCTTCGACGCTGCAGAAGCCGTGGTCGAGCGCGTCCAGCAGCGGGCGTTGGTGCTCGTAATCGTTGTGCGAATGGGCGCGCACAATGGGGGAGGGGGGGGGGGCGGGCTGCGCGGGGGTATCGGCGGCGCGCACCTCGACAGACATAAGGCCCAGCAGTCCAAGTGACAGCCAGGCAACCGCCGAAGTTCGTTCAGTCTCGCAAAACTTGACCAAAAGTTTACCTTTTCTTTACCGGTTTCGGGCTTTTCCACTTCCCCCACCGGTAGCGGCCCGGCAACTCGGGAACTACCGCCGCCCACCATTGGCGTTTTCGCTGGTCAGCCGGATGCTGCCCCGCTTCATCAGCCAACAGTCAAACGGTAACAAGGGACTCCAAAAAATAAACAAAAAACGGTTCTTCGCTGTTTTCGGTGGAATAACGCCGCCAGCCCGGCAGGGCGGTAGAAAATAGCCCACCCTTTCAAGGGTGGGATGCGGGTGCAAGACGGCCCAAAGTCCCGGAGGGACGAAAGCAGATCGTCGGAGGGGCGGCGGTAGTTGGCGGCGAACCCGCGCGGATTTCTTTCGCCCCTGGCGGGGCTTGGGGACTTAGGCGGGGCGCCGTTCCCAGCGATGAATCGCTGGGCGATTGCCTGCCGCCCCTGGCGGGGCTGAGCACAACGATGCGTCCCAAACCAGGCGATCCCCTCACGAAAGAGACACTTGGCATTCCACTGAAAACAGCGAGGAACCCAAATTCTTATCAGTATCAGTTGGTGCCAGACCCGCCGCGAAATCCGCACCTTCCGCCTCGACCGCATCTTGATTTCTCACGATTTCCCGCCAAATCCTGTTTTGGCTTAACCAACGACTTTTGCAATCAATGGCTTGAAAAACTTGCCGACCCCAGCCACCATCAATCCCCAGAAAACAAAGAACATGATCACTAAACAACAGTTGACCCCCGTTTGCCATGACCTGTTTGCCAAGGTCAAAGCGAATTTACCCCTGGAAATTGCTGAACGTTTGCGCTGCAGCCGCGCCGTCCGCAACCACGGCAGTTATCAAACTTTTCTGATGTTCAATATCTGGGACCATCACCAGGCGGACGCCCTGACAAAAGACCACTGCTGTTATGGGTTGCGCTACGATCCCTTGCGGCTCAGGCCTGGCAGCACTCCCTGGCATCTGTTGCTTTGGATTAACAATATTCGCATCTACCAGAACCAAAGCGCAATACATCATGTTCTTCACACTGACTTGCGAAAAATCTGTCCTCCCCCGTTCCTCTTTTCGGTCGAGGAACGGTATGTCCAATTAAAATGGAATTTTGATTGGAACGGCCCCTTAAGCGGCTTGGCCGCCTTTTTGGCGCCCAACGCGACGAAACTGATTGCCGCAGCGCACCCGGTTCTGATGCCCATCTTTGACAGCTTCACCCAGCCCTTGGACAAGGAGGAACGCCGCAAAATCATCCTGGCGCGGGAAAAGAAATACTTCGGCCCCGCCACCCGTCCGGACCCCATAACCATCCGCGAATACACCCGTTCGATCCCGCCCTCTTGGCGGCCAGAAATCCTTGCGCGCCACAAACATAAATGCGCCCACTGCGGCATGGATTTGATTGGCAAAACGGTCCATATGGACCACATCCTTCCCTTTTCAAAAGGCGGCAAAACCACCAAGGAAAACCTCCAGCCCCTCTGTAGCGATTGCAACTTGAAGAAGGGGAATCGGTCGGATCATTGAGGTCTCAAACAGAAATAGCGCGAAGTTTCTTGGCAATTAAACGCTCCGCGCCGAGTGGCGAGGGGAAGCGGTGGCCAAAAGCAAATTCTTATCAATTGACGATTGACGAGTTCAAGAAGGAGTCCTGCGGATGTTGCTGAAGGCCTTGGCGGCCGCTACGTTGGTGGCGGCGGGATGGACCGGCGGCCTTTGTGCCGCGGAAATGGAGATCTGCTGGCGCGGTAAGGATGGCAAGACCTTGACCGAAAGCCGGCCGCTCGTTGAGAAGGACGGTGTCGCCGTCTTTACGCTCGACCGCGACGAGATCGTCGCCAAGAAGGCGTCGTCCGTGGAGTTGACGCCGGACTTCGCACGGGCGAAGAATGGTGATAGGGGATTCTGGGCCGTGTCCAGCGGCGAAACGGGAACCTTCCGCTGTGACGACGGCAAACTGGAGTGCAAGCGCTGGCAGCTGATGAGCTTCTACGGCATGCAGACGCCCGAACGGACGTTCGTCGCCATCGTGCGGAAGCTCAAATACTACTTCATGACGCGCATCGTCGCCGAGAAGGGCGTCTACCGGATGAGCTGTGTCCTCGACAAGGAGCTGGCGAGCCAGCCTTACGAGGACCTGGAAATCGAGTTCCGCCGGCTGGAGGGAAGCGAGGCGTCGCTTGGCGGTATGGCGCGCGCCTACCGCCGGTATCAGCTGGACCGCGGAGCCGTGAAGCCTTTGACGGAGCGGGTAAAGGACAACCCCGTCCTCAAGTACGCGATCGAGGCGCCCGAGGTGCGCATCCGCCAGGCGTGGAAGCCCGTGCCGTCTCCCGTGCCGGATCAGACGCCGGAGAACGAGCCGCCAGTGAAGGCGGTCGTGCCGTTCGAGCGGGTTGTGGATATCGCGCGTGAGTTCAAACGGCAGGGCGTTGACAAGGCGGAATTCTGTCTTGTCGGCTGGCAGATCGGCGGACACGACGGCCGCTGGCCGCAGGTTTTTCCGGTCGAGCCGTCGCTCGGCGGAGAGGGACGGTTGCGCGCCTGCATTCAGGCGGTGAAGGAGCTTGGTTACCTGATCGTGCCGCATGGCAATTATCTCGACGCCTATCGTATCGCCGAGTCCTGGGACGAGGAATGGCTGCTCAAGGACTTGGACGGCGAGACGACGATGGACGCCGGCTGCTGGGGCGGCGGCGCCGGTTTCCGCATCTGTCCACAACGCGCCTACGAGCGGTTCATGTCCCGCGAGATGCCGCGGATGAAGGCGCTCGGGTTCATGGGGCTCGGTTATTTCGACGTCGTGTCCGTCGTGCCTGCGCGCTATTGCGGAGACCCGCGTCATCCCCTGAACGGCGCCGAGGCGGCGCGGTGGTGGGGCAAGGGAGCGGAGCTGTCAAAGAAGTGCTTCGGCGGGTTTGCGAGCGAGGGCGCTTTCGACCATTTCGCCGGGTCGCTTGACTACGGCCTTTACGTGTCCTTCAACGATCCGCAGAAGTATCCGAGCGGCCTCGTTGACCGTATGGCGCCGCTCACGTCGCTCGTTTACAACGGCATCTTCGCGTCCAACCCCTTCACGCGGACCGTCAACTTCACGGCCCAGGACCGCTATTGCCAGCTCAAGCTCATCGAGTTCGGCGGTCGTCCCGCATTCTACTTCTACTCGAAGTTCGTATCCAACGGCAAGGACTGGATGGGCGACAACGACCTTCATTCCGGCACCGACGAGGAGCTGACGAAGTCCGTCGCATGCGTCAAGGCCGGCTGGGACGTCTACCGTCAGCTCAACCACCTGCAGTTCGTTTACATGGACGACCATGCCGAGGTGGCGCCGGGCGTCTGGCGCACGTCCTATGCGAACGGCGAAAGGGTTTTCGTCAACTACAACAAGACAGCCGTCTCGATCAACGGCGTCGAGATTCCCGCCGAAGACTGGAAGCTCGTCAAGTAGTGCGCCGGACTGGCTGTCGGCGTGCTTTATTTCTGTGCGTATCATGTGATATTGTCGGCGCATGAAGCGACTTGGTTTTCTGCTGGTGCTGGCGTCGTTCGTTCGAACGGACGCCGGTGAGGTATATCAGGTCAGCTTGGCTGATCCGCCTCCGGTCTCCAGCCTCAAGCCTCCAGCCTGTTCTTGGACCCGATGCCGGATTACGAAAATGTCCTCTGGGATTGACTCCAGACAGGCATTCATAACCAACTCACAACCTGCTTCCGATAGGCAGGTTGCGCACGATGCTGTCCAAATCCTGCGACACCCCTGTCGATGCTCGCTAACCATCACCTTCCCAGGGCAAAAACTGCGTCAAAATGGCCCTTTACACCGGCCTTGGTGCGGGTAGGGTGCCCGCCATGGGCTTTGAGAAGAACGTTTTTTCGACGTTTCCAGAGGAATGGCGGGTCTCAAGCTCCGTCAGGAGCGCCATGTTTATAGCCCGGCCAGATTCCAACCCCTCCTCCGCCGTTTGGGGCGGACTGCCCTGCACCCGGCGAGTGACGAAAACCGAAATCAGGCCGCCCCAAACGGCGGAGGAAGCTTATTCGAGCGACGCTTCTATAACCATGCCGCTCCTGACGGAGCTACCGCTGGCGAGGTTGGGTTTGGCGATGGGCCGGCTTGGGCATCGTATTTTTCTCACCGTTGGCAATCCGCCGAAAACAGCGAGCAACTCCTTAGCCGCTTCGCGCCGAATGGCGATGGGAAGCGGTGTGAAAAAGCAAATTCCTATCAGTATTTGGTCGAATGATTCTGCTTGTCATCGCGGACGATGAATTTGCCGCCAAACGAGTCCCAGATGGCCGGGCGGATGTTTTGCTTTCCTTGGGTGATATGCCGGATGACATCATTCTGCTTGTGGCTCAGCGCTGCCAATGCCGGGAAATCCTTGCAGTCAAAGGCAACCACGATTCCAGCGCTGCTTTTCAATCGCCTATCCGCGATATGCATCTGACAACTTTCCAATTTCGCGGTGTCACTTTCGGTGGCTTTTGTGGTTCCTGGAAATATAAACCCAAGGGCAACTACTTGTTTGAACAGGCGGAGACGGAAAACTTCATGGCATCGTTTCCCCCAGTTGATATCTTTTTGGGGCACAATTCGCCCCGCCTTGTTCACGACCGTGATGACGAAGTGCACATCGGTTTTGTTGCGTTCAACAGCTATATCACTCGGGCGGCACCTAAGTATTTCCTCCACGGTCACCAACATCACCAAGTTGAGACGATGGTTGGACCGACTCGTGTCATTGGCACCTATGGGTATCGTTTTCTCGTACTGCCCGACTAGCATTTTAGAATCTATTTTCATCGGTATCCTCCCATCAACCACCCGCCTGCCAATCGGCGGGCAGGTCAACCCTCAACCCTCAACCGTTCGATAGAACTCAATGGCTTCGGGCGATACATGCACGCCCTTGAACCATTCCTTGAAATTCAATCCGGCCAGCGTCCGCACGCGCGACACCGCCACGAAGGCTTGCCCCGGCTCGCGCGCGGCGCGGATGTCCAGATACGCCGCGTCCAGCGTCAGCCCTTGCGACTTGTGGATGGTCATGGCCCATGCCAGGCGCAGCGGAAATTGGGTGAACGTGGCCGACTCCGGGTCTTGCGCGTCATAACGCCACGTGAACGGCTCGACCAGGATGCTCTCGCCGTCACGCACCCGCACCACCAGGTAGCCGCGCTCGATGCTCTCCACCACCCCCACTTGCCCGTTCACAAAACGCGGCGTCATGCGGCTCGGGTCGTTCCGGTTCACCGTGAACATCACCAGGGTGCCCGGTTTCAGGCGCAGTGTTTCCGGCGTCAGCAGGTTTTTCGTCAGGAAGGCCCGCTGCAGTTCCGGCCCGCTCTGGACGGCTTTTAGCACCACCGGTTCCCCCGGCAGTTCCCCAAGCTGGAACTCCCGGCGCCACGGTTCGGAATTGGTCACACCAGCGCTGCATATCGCTCGTCAAGCCAGGTTGCTGCGGCATCCAGCTTGTCCAATGGGCCCAGTTCCTGCGCGTGAAGTTTCGCGGGCATTCCGCCTCGATCAAAGATGGCGAGGCAGGGCTGATCGAGAAATCGGCTTGGATATTTGATGGCCTCAAAGGCGGACGGGTGATTCTGCAAGGCCAGACTCCAGGCTTGTGGGATGCTCAAGTTGGGCGACATCAGGCTGGCCTTGTCCACTCCCATGGTTTCGCGCGTACGTTCCAAGCCAACCGCACAGACTTTTAACTCTGGCACCACAATACGGCTGACACCACAGCCAGCCCATTTGGCGGCGGAAATGACCCGCTGTCCTCGAAAGACATCATCCCCAAAATATTCCCAGAGGCAGGTTTGTATGCTGGCGGCGACATAGAGCACGGCAAAGGGGCCGTTGGGCGGGGAAAAACGGTGGTGCGGAAACCTACCGAAGAAAACAGCCGGCTGGCCGATCCGATGCACACGGAACCAGGCGCGCTGCGGCTGGCGGGTAACTGGAATCGGGCGCTGAGAAAAATCCGCCGGCGGACGCCACACCGCCCGTGACGGACTGGGATTACTCGGCATAAGCTTGCGCGGCAAGTTGCACTTCCTTTTGTTTGCCAGCGCGCAGCAGGTCCAATGGCCGCCGATGTCCCAGGCTTTCCCGCTCCTGAAGGAAAAACAGGATTTTACCCCAAGCGTCCAGCCGTTGGTCCTGATTAAGGATGCCGAGCACCGATTCGAAACCGTCCAGAACTTGGCCGCGCGCATTAAACTGCCAGACAGGGAAGCGGGCGGCGCGCAACCGCTCCTCCCGCCAGGCCAACAATCGGCCGGCCGCTTCCCGTTTTAGCACGGCAGTTTTGGAAATTTCCAGGAGCCGGGCGGCGTCTTCCGCCGACAAACTTCCCCCTTCCGCCTCCGCCAGTTGTTGTCGGGCGGCAAGCCCGCGAACATGCGCCCGGGCCAGTCGGTTTTCCCGCGATTCTCCCGCCCCCAATGAGGCGTCAAAGGCCAACCCCACCAATCGCGCCAGTGTGCCGGGCGATTGCTGCCGATGCTTGCGGATGACCTCGGCAAATTCATTCATGACCGCCTGTTCGGCCAACGGCAGATTCAGCTTAGCCGACCGCTTTTCCAGAGTCGTCGTCATAACCGAAACAATATCCTTTATGTTTACAAGGTTGTCAATCTTGAAAACACAGCAAACGCGGGAAGAAATCACTGATAACCGGGTGCTTACCCCAAAAAAGCAGCGCGCCTTTTACTCCGCCGCCGGGCCGACGGTCACGTCCTTGATCTCCCGTCCATCCGCGGCGCGGAGACGGACGCAGCCGGCCCACTGGCCGCCGCCCTGGGTGATTTTCACCAGCAGCGCATTCGCTCCTTTCGCCAGCTTTACCTTCTTCTTGTCCTGCCCCGGCGCGCAGGGGCGGACGGCGTTGTTGGCGTGGACCACTTTGCCGTTGAGCCAGACCTTGATGCCGTCGTCGCTGCCCATCTCCAGCAGGGCCTCCTGCTCCGTGTCGGAGACAATCTGGGTTTTCAGGTAAGCCACGCGGTTGTCGCCGCCGCGCAGGATTTTGTCCAGTTCCACCAGCCCCGATTTCGGCGCGGTGACGGGCCGCCACTCAACCTTGCCGCCGGGTTGTTCGGGCGGCAGGACCTCGTCGAACAGCGCGTTGCCATCCTTGCCCTCCTTGGTGAAGGGGCCGGCCATCAGCCAGGCGAGGATGAAGCCGTCTGGGGATTGCCCGGCGTTTTGCACGGCCTTGAGGGCGTCGTCAATTTGCTTCTTGAGGTCGTCGGTAGCGGCCAGGCCTTTGAGGTTTTGCAGGGCGTCCACGGCCTGGCGGCTGTGCACCCCGGCGATCTGGCGGGCGAGCTTGATGCCGGCTTTGATGGCGTCGGTTTGTAGCGCGGCATCTTTCGCCTGGGAGACCAGCAAATCCAGCGCGGCGGCCGAAGGCACATCTGCCAGCACCGCCAGCGCCCGTTTTTTTTCCTCGGCGCGTTTGGCCACCTCGAAGACGCCCTTTAGGATGGCGACCCGGTCCGCCGCCGACAGTTCGTCCATCTCCGCCAGGCGCAGGCAGCCATCGCGCAGCGCGACAATCGCCTGGGCGTCAGGGGCATTTTTCGCCAGCTCCAGCAGGGGCGCGCCTGCGGCTGCCTCAGGCCAGGCAATGAGCGCACTGGTGGCCGCGCTGCGAATTTCGGGCGACGCATCCTTGATGGCCTTGGTGACGGCGCCCAGTGCCGCTTCGCCGCCGGTAAAAGGCAGGGTTTCCAGGAGGGCGATGCGTCCGGGCGAATCCTTGGCTTCGGCCAGCGCGGCCAACAAAGGCTGTGCGGCCGCCGGCTTGTCGGCGGTTCGGCGGCAGATGGCCTTGGCCGCGTCTGCCGCGGCGGCGCGGAGGGGCGCCTGGCTGGTGCTGGCGATGACTTTTGCGAGGTCTTTCAACTGGTCGCTTTTGCCCATGATGCCCAGGCCCTTGGCGGCCTCGACGGCCACAGTGGCATCGGTCCCATTTAACAGACGCACCAGCGCCGGCAGGGCCGATTCCACCCGGCGATTCGCGAGAGTCGCCAGGGCGATGGCGCGGTCTGCCGCGTTGGACGATTCGATAAGCTTCACCAGTGCCTCGTCCACGCCCGGCTTGCCCAGGCGCTGAAGGGCTTTCTTGGCGGCCTCGGCCAGGGGGCCACTGGGGCCGCCGGCCAGGCTGGCGAGCTTGGGCACATCGGCGGCTTCGCCATGAATGGCCAGGCAGTTCAGGGTGGCCACTTTGATTTTTTCCTCTGACGATTGATCCAGGACTTTCAGTAAACCGGCGCGGGCGGCGACCTCCGGTTGATCGGCCAGCACGCCCAAGAGGATTAATTGCCCGGCTGGTTTCATGGTCGCCAGCGCGGATGCCACGCCATCCTTGAGCGCCTTGTCGGGTGAGCTGATAAAAGCGGAGAGGGTCGCCGCGCGCAGGGCTTCATCATCGCCTTGCACCATCCCGGCGATCAGTTTGACGGCGTCGGCGGCAGGCAGGGCGCCGATCAAACCCTTCAGCGCCGCCACGCGAATCGCCGCGGGCTGGTTTTCCCCCATTAGCGGGCGGTAGATCGCCGCTGCCGTCGCATTTTTTCCGGCGGCGGACAAGTGCCCGGCGGCCGCGATTTTGGCGCGCGCCAACGCGCGGCGCAACGCGGGCGGGACCTGGGCGGACTCCAACGCGCGCGCGGCCTCTTCGGTGCCGATTTCACCGAGGGCCGCCAGGGCTGTGGCGGCGATCATTTCATCCGGTTGCCTGGCCAAAGTGGCCAGGGCACCGACCGCCTGAGCATCGCGGCGGATGCCGATGGAGCCGATGACGCCGGCCAGGAGTTTCCCTTGGACTTTCGGCAGTGCGGCACGCAAAGCGGCCCCTGCTTCGGGCGCGGCCAGCGGTTCCAGCGCCAGGCGGGCGGGGTGCGAGAGGTCGGCATCGGTCAGCAGCTCGGCGACCGCCGGCACACAGGCGGCGGAGCCGACGATGCCCAGGTAGCGGCAGATATAGCGCTTGGCGTCCTTGGTGGTGTCCGGGGCTTTCAGAAGCGCCACCAGTTTGGCCTCGATAGGCGGGTATTCGGCGGGCGCGCTTTTGCGGATGATTTCTTCCATCTGCGCCAGCGGCTGCCGGTTCTGGCCGAAGGTAAACCTGGCGAGGTCGGCAAAGGGATCGGGTTGCTGGGCCGGCAAGGCAAAACAGCTCCAAAGCAGCGCGGTTCCAAAAAGGCTTTTTGCAAGGGATTTCATAGAAAATTGAAAATTGATCATTGAGAATTGTTAATGGCCTCAAGCTTTCGGAGTCGTTTTACACAATGATATTCCAGGGTTCCCGCTTCGCGCGGCCCAGCAAGGCGTTGGCGGCGTTGTCGTTGAGGAATTGCTCCTTGTCCGGGTCCCAGCGCAGCTTGCGGCCCAGGTTCATGGCGATCACGCACAGATGGCCGATGCTGGCCGAGCGGTGCGCGACCTCGGCGGGCGTGATGGTCAGCCGCCGGGAGAGGACGCAATCCACAAAATTGCCGATGTGATTGTTCGAGCGGTAAAGGTTGATTTCCTCCGGCCGGATTTTCTCCTTCATCAAGCTCTTCGGTTCGGTATCAAAGCCGCCACGGTCCACCCAGACCCAGCCTTCGGAGCCAATCCACTTGGCGCCCATCCGGTGCGGGCCCTCGGCGTTTTGGACGATCATTTTCACCCCATTGGCATAGGTGCATTCGATGCGATACCGGGTCGCCGCATCCCAAATGCCGGTCCTGGGGAACTCAGCCCGGATCGGGTTTATTTCCACCGGCCCGGTGTATTCGGTGCCCAGTCCCCATTGGGCAATATCGCCGTGGTGGCCGATCCAGTCCATGAGCTGGCCGCCGCCGTAATCCATCTGCCAGCGCCAGTTCCAATGGGTGCGGTCTTTCGAGTAAGGCGCCCAGGGCGATGGGCCGCACCAGAAATCATAATCCAGCTCCGGTGGGGGTTCGCTGAACGCCGCGTTGCCGCCGCCGCCGCCGGTTGGCAAACCGACCTCGACCGTATGCACCTTGCCGATCCGTCCGTTCCGCACCAGTTCGCAGGCAAACCGGAAGTTGCCGGTGGACCGCTGCCAGGAGCCGGTCTGCCAGACGCGCCCGTACTGGCTAAGGGCCTTGACCATCGCCCGGCCTTCCCGCAGGTCGTGGCTGAACGGCTTTTCGCCATAGACATCCTTGCCCGATTTGGCCGCCATAATGGCCGGGATGGCGTGCCAGTGATCCGGGGTGGCCAGGGAAATGGCGTCAATGTCATCCCGCGCCAGGAGCTCACGGAAATCAGGGTAGGCCGTGCAATCCTGGTTCTTGTAATGGTCGTTGACGCGCCGCTGGGCGGATTCGCGGTGGCGGCGGTCCACATCGTTGACGGCCAGCACCCGGCAGCGGGGGTCTCCCAAAAAGCCGCCCAGGTTGCCGCTGCCCATGCCCCCCAGGCCGATGGCGCCCACGGTGATCTTGCGACTGGGCGCCTCCGCGCCGACCACGGTCGAGGGAATGATGGAGGGGAAACCCACGGCCGCGCCGGCGGCAGCCAGTCCCTTCAGGAAAAACCGGCGACTGCAATTCATCTTGGACATAACAAAAGCATTCTCGGCATGACTCGGTTGTCGAGTAAAGCCGAAACCGCGCCTGCCAACGGCACGCCCGCGCTAATTCATCGCGGAATCCACCATGAACCGTGCGAATTCTTTTGACCCGCTTTAGGGCCTAGGGGGCTTGGTTTTGGGGCTGATGCGCGCTTCAAGCTGGCCCGGCAGGTATTCCACCATCCGGTTGACGTAGTCGGAGAGGTGGTCCTTCCCCGGCGATTGGGCGGCGCGAATGGCCGGCAGCGCCGAAGCCGCCTTCGCGCCAAAGCGGTCCAGCACATTCAGCGCGGCCAGCCGGATCACCGGCGCTTCGTTTTGCAAGGCGTCGGTCAAGATGGGCAGCGCCGCATCATGGCGCCCCAGGTTGCCCAGCGCCTCGGCGGCAGCCACGCGCACCGCCGGCGACTCGTCTTTCAACGCGCGGTTTAACGCCTCTTCCGCTGGGCGCGCCTCGGCCCCCAGCGCCACCAATCCCTGCGCCCCCCACCAGCGGAGGGCGGCATCCCTGTTTTCCAGGTATTTGACCAGGTCAGGCAGGGCGCCAATTTCGCGACGATTGGCCAGGTCGGCCGCTTTCAGCAATTCCGCCAGCGGATTTTTCGCCGGGTCCGCCGCGATCTCCCAGGGCGTGGAGTCCCGGCTGCGCATTTGCATTTCGTATTCCGGCAGCAGTCCGAGGTCGCCGGTTTCCTTCATCCACCGCGCGCACTCGGCCCGCAGCCGCTCCTGGTCCCGGGCATAAGCCGGGTCCCCGGCCAGGTTATTGATCTGGTGCGGGTCTTTCTCCATGTCATACAACTCTTCCGCCGGTTTGCATGGGGTGAAATAGCGAGCGGCCGCACCGGACAATTTCCCCTCCTTATGCAGCCGCCGCCAGCTCTGCATCATCGGCATCTCCTCGGTGTAACTGACAAACTGCGACCATGACAGATGCGGCAGAAAATTGCGGTGGTATTGAAAGCGTGCATCGCGCACGACGCGCACCAAGTCGAACCGCTCCGCCATGCGGTCGCGGATGGCATGCACATATTGCCGGGGCGCTCCCGCCTGCTCCCCCAAAAACGGAATCCCTTGCATAGCGCCGGGGACTTTGACGCCGCACAAACTTAGCACGGTGGGGGCGAAATCCACAAAGCTCACCAGCCGGTCGGAAGTTTGTCCCGGCCCGGCGGGCGCCAGGTGCTGGAACTTTTTGGGAAAACGGATGATGAGCGGCACCCGCAGGCCCGAATCCCAAATCCACTTTTTGCACGAGGGCAGGCCGGTCCCGTTGTCGCCAAAGAAAAAGACAATGGTGTCCTCCGCCAGACCATCCTTCTCCAACTCGGCCAGCAGATCGCTTACCTGGTAATCCATCGCGGTGATGTTGTCATAGTATTTCGCCCAATCCGACCGGCTTTCCGGTGTGTCCGGATGATAGGGCGGAAGAGGCGCCTTAGCCGGGTCATGCCGCTGCGCGGGCGTTAGCCGCTTGGTGTTGGTCTGAAAGCGGGCTTCGGGCACGCGAATCTGGCTTTCATGCGTCACCTCATGATTGAACACGGCGAAGAACGGCTGCCCCGGCGCGCGCCGCCGCCAGTGGGCTTGCCGGCTGCAATCGTCCCACGCGGATTTGGGGACCGCGAAGTTGTAATCGGTCTTGGCATTGTTGCCGCAGTAATAGCCCGCCCGCCGCAGATATTCGGTGAAGCACTTGACGGTTTCCGGCAGCACGGTGGTGGAGCGCATGTTCTGGCTGCCCAGGCGCGAGGGAAAAACGCCAGTGATGAGGCACGAGCGGTTGGGGGCGCAAACCCCGGTGATGCCAAAGGCATGGGTGTACCGCACCCCCTGCGCCGCAAACCGGTCCAGATTGGGCGTGACCGCGTAGGAATCCCCGTAACATCCCAGGTTCGGGCAGATGTCCTCCGCCGTGATCCAGAGGATATTTGGGCGAACCGTAGCGGCTGCTCCCGCGGCCCCCAATGCAATGAACGCCAAAACAAGCGGCCGCCACCATTCGCGCCATGTTTTCATGCCTGCATCCTTGCTGGAGGCGCCCTTTTTGTCAGGCGTTATTTGCTTATTATCATTTGTTGTCTATTGTATTACATTATTTGCTGACTGTGATCATGAGCAACTTGAAAATCATCGCGTATTTGAAACCGACCTGCGGCTGGAGCATGGGCGTGCGGGCGGTGCTGAAGAAGTATGACCTGCCTTACGAGGACCGGGACATCATCAACGACCCGGCGCAGCGTCAGGAGATGATCGAGAAGAGCGGCCAGATGCTAAGCCCGTGCGTGGAAATCAACGGGCGGATGCTGGCTGATGTCAGCGGCGAGGAGGTCGAGGCCTGGCTGCTGGCCAACAAACTGGTCACTCCCAACGACCGCCGCCCGGAAGCGCCCATCAACCAGCCATGCGCCACGGAGCGGCCCGCTTTTGCGCCGCTTGCTTTTCGGCGCTGACGTTCGCCGGGCCGGGTGAGACGGGCGCGACGTCGCGCGGAGGCCCTGCGCGGGCCGGATTTTGGGAAAACCGCCGAGGGTGTAAAAAAGGGCCGCAAAAACTCGCCGGCGCCCGGCCGCTAATGGCGGGGCATCCGGAAGTTCATCAATCCGGTCGCGGGTTCGGACGGCTTAATTCCTGCAATTTCGCCTCGGCCTGGCCGGTTTCGATGATGCGGGCCGCCAATTCCCAGCCGTCGGCGATGGATTTGGCCTGGCCGGCCACGAACAGCGCCGCGCCGGCGTTGAACAGCACCGCCTCCCGTTTGGGGCCGCGCTCCTGACCGGACAAAATGCGGCGGGTGGTGTCGGCATTTTGAGCGCGATCGCCCCCCACCAGGTCCGCCAGCGCGACGGGCTGGGCGCGATATGGCGCTGGCGAAAGTTTCGAGACGGCCAGCGCCCGTTCCTGGTAGAATTCCGCGATGGTGTTGTCGCCCAGGAGGGAAAGCTCGTCCATGCAGGCCCGGCCGTCTTCGGTCGCGCCGCAGACCACCATGCCCCGGCGCACGCCCAGCGATTGCAGCACCCGCGCCAGCGGCTCGCACAGGTCCGGGCGGGGGACGCCAACGAGGATGGCCGAGGGCCGGGCCGGATTCAGCAGCGGCCCGAGGAAATTAAAGATGGTGCGCCGGCCGCGCTCGGCGCAGAGCCTGCGGGCGGGGGCGATGTGTTTGAAAGCGGGGTGGTAGTGGGGCGCGAAGAAAAACGCGAAACGGCGCTCGCGCAGTGCGGCGGCGGCCTGGTCCGGGGCGAGGTCAATGGGGATGCCCAGGGCTTCGAGGGTGTCGGCGCTGCCGGCTTGGGAAGTGATGGCGCGGTTGCCATGCTTGGCGACGGTCACCCCCGCCGCCGCCAACAAAAGGCCGCTGGTGGTCGAGATGTTGAACGTATGCAGTTGGTCGCCGCCAGTCCCCACGACGTCCATGATTTCCCGCCGCCGCGTTTCGGCATCCAGCGGCACCGGGAGGGATAAACCGCGGAGTTCGTTGGCAAAAGCGGCGATTTCTTCGATGGTTTCGCCTTTTTCCGCCAGCGCCTCCAGGAATTCCGCCTTGGCGCCGGCGGGGAGGCTCGCCTCGGTCAAAGCGCGCACCGCCGCCGTCACCTGCCCGGCGGAGAGCGGCTGCCCGGCTTTCAACTGTTTGGTCAATAACTCAAGCATGCGCGGAAACTTAAACCGGACCGGCGGGGCCGCCTAGGCAATTTATCCTAAAAACCGCAGTTCAACCACCGATAAACACGGATGGACACGGATGCCAAAGATTTGCGAATGCAGAGGCTTGCACCCGGCGGGTGAAGGCCATTTCTGTTCAGCATCGGTGTGCATCGTTGTTCATCTGTGGTTTCCAACTTCCCCGCTCTTTTCCAACTGCGGAATCCAGGTTTATTGGCTCACTTGAAGCGGGCATGAGTCGCCTGGCGGCTTTTGGCCTCATTGATTTCCTCCTCGGAAAGGCGTTTTTTCAGGGCGGCCAAATCGAGGGCGGCTTCTTTGTGGCCGCGCTCGGCGGCGGCGGAGAACCAGCGGCAGGCCTCGATCGGGTCGCGGTCCAAGCCGATCCCGTCGCGGTAACAGAGGGCCAGCTTGTATTGGGCATGGAGCAGGCCTTGCAGCGCCGCCTGGGCGTACCATTGGGCGGCTTCGGTCTCGTCTTGCGGCACCCCGCTGCCCGACTCATAACATTTGGCCAGATGATACTGGGCGGCGGCCAGGCCGGCTTCCGCCGCGAGCCGAAAGTATTTGGCGGCCTGAACTTCATCCAAGGGCACTCCACGCCCGCTTTGGTAGCAGGAAGCCAGGCTGATTTGGCCCAAAGGATAATTTTGCAAGGCGGCCTTGCGAAACCATTCCGCGGCGGCAAAATTGTCCTTCGGCACGCCCTGCCCGTTTTGGTGGCAGACCCCCAAGCTGACCTCCGCCCGGCAATCGCCCTGCTTGGCGGCCAGGGTGAACCACTTGACCGCTTCCGGGTAATCCTGATCCACTCCCTGGCCATTGGCGTAGCAGATGCCGAGGTTGACCTGCCCGTGGGCGTTACCCTGCTCGGCGGCCTTGCGAAACCATTTGGCGGCCTCGCGGTAGTTCACCAGCACCCCGTCGCCGTTGACATAGCAATCGCCCAATTTGACCTGGGCCTCCGCATCGCCTTTCTCGGCGGCGGCTTTCAACCGCAGCAGCAGCACATCTTTGATTTCCCGGTCGTCTTCCTCGGCGGCGCGCCGACGGCGGGGGCGCTCCTCCTCGGGTTGGCGCCGGCGGCGAAAGAGTTTCTTCAGCCAGAATAACGCCCCCCAGAAGCCGAACCAGAAATACTTCATGATAGCCATGAGCTTCCAGGGATATGGTTAGCGGACGAAGAACCAGAACAAGAATCCAAGAACCAGCCCGGCGGCGACAGCCCACCAAAGCCAGGAGATGCCCCGGGGCCGAATTTTTGATTCCGCCGGGCGGCCGAACTCCTCGGCGACGAATTCATCGTAGTCAAACTCGTCGTCCGGCAGGCCCAAGCGCTGGGCTTCGGCGCGGTCGGACCACCCCGTCCGCTCGTCCGCCCCGCATTCGGGGCACGCCCGCGCCTTGGGAGGCACCGGTGCGCCGCAATGGGGGCAGATTTCAGGAGTCATGAGCGCGGATGCGCCGCGGACGCGGCTCAGCCCATGCCGGCGTATTCCTCCTCAGTGGTCAATTTCATGCCCATGAGGATGTAGTCGTGCTTGATGGCCTGCATGTCTTTGACGTAATCCGGCAGGCTGTAAAGTTTGCCAAAGCCCAGCAGGCCGAACATTTTAATGGCATTCTCCTGGCGGCCGAAGAATTCCGCTTCCAGGTATTCAAGACTGGCGTCGCGGGCGACGGAGATAATTTCGTTGAGCAGCGTCCGCGCCACGCCGATGCCCCGGTATTTGGGGTGGGTGTGAACATTAAGGCGGCCGATGTGGCGTTTCCAGCCGCCGTTGCGCTGATGCAGAGTGCAGACGCCGATGATTTCCTTCTCGTTCCAGGCCAGCAGCGGCAGGTTGCGGTAATAGTCAATCTTCCGGCACCACTCCTTGATGACGGCGGGGTCGGTGGCGCGAACTTTGAGGAACATCAGGTCTTGCGGGGGCAGCGCCAGGTAAAATTGATGGAAGGCTTTCTGGTCCTTGGCCGCCAGGGGGCGGAGAGTGGCAACGAGGCCATTGGCCAGTTTGGCTTTTTTCGGATATCGCTCTAAAACAGCTTCAAGATTCATATATGAGTCAAGGTTATGGCATAAATAATTCCTTGGCCAGCAAATCCTTTAGACCCGCCTTGGCAGCGGCGGTTCCCCGGCGACGCCGCGCCGCTCAGGCATCAGTTTTCTGGCGACGCTCACCGGGTCCAGGCTCCATTGCGCGGCCAGCAACGGCACCTTGTCCGTGTTGGCGGCCATCAGCGCAAAATCGGGGGAGTCCTCGCGCGGGCCGGTGGCGGTGTAATCAAGGCAGCGCAGGTTCAGCTTTTTTTCCGTGCTGGTCAGTTCTCCCTGGTTCCACAAGGTTTGCCCGGCCCAGGCATAGGCCCGCACCACCTGGCCGCGGTCCAGGATCGCCCACGCATGGTGCGCAAGGGCGCGGTTCATGTTGAAAAATTGGACGTGTCCCAACTCCGCGCTGAGCCGTCCCAGAAAACGGAAACAGACATCCACATCTTCCGCCGGGTCCGGCAACGCCGCGCCCAGAACCAGGATCCACCCATTCAAGGGAGGCGAGACAAAGAGTTGGCGATCAAACATTCGCGCCAGCCCCTCCTGCCAGGAGCAGGGGGTGCGGCGGGAGAGTTTCAGGGACTCCAAAACGGCGTTGGCGCTGGCGCCGCGAATGGCCAGCCAGCGGCACGGATAATCACCGGGAAAGACGAAAGGGGTTCCGCCCCGAAAGGGATGCCAGGGCAGGGTGAAGTCGCGCCCCTCCGCCAGGCGCAGGCGGCTCAAGCGCCGGATCAGCAGAAAGGTGCAGAACGTGCCGAACATCACCACCGTCGCCAGCAAGGCCACCAGCAACCAGAAAAGCCCCTCGTCCCCCGGCAGGATGCCCAGGAGATACAGCGGGCCGTGGCGGCCGTCCAGCATGTTGGCCGGCTCGGTCATGACGGAGGAACATTAACGCTTTTCCCGCGTTTTTCAATGGTTATTATAAGCCGGTCAGGAAGCCGGAGCGGAAGCGGGGCGGCGCGGGTTATTGGCCGAATTCGCTGGCCAAGGCGTGCGGAAAAAGGGATAACAAGCGCGCTTTAGACCATGAGAAGCTATCAAAAAGCGGCGCAACTTGGGCTGGTACTGGCCGCGCTGGTCGCCGGGGACGCCGCCGCGGCGCTTCGGCCGGCAGCCGGCGGCGCGGCTGGCCAAGTGAAAGCTGCAAAACCTCCCGCCATGCATTACCCTCCCACCCGCCAAGCCGACCAGATTGACCTTTACCACGGGCAGGTGGTGGCCGATCCCTATCGCTGGCTCGAAGACCCCGATTCTCCTGAAACCCGGGCTTGGATCCAAGCGCAGAACCGGCTCACCTTTGACTTTCTCGGACGGATCGAAAGCCGGGACGCCATCCGGGCGCGCTTGAAACAGCTTTGGAATTTCGAGCGTTACAGCACCCCTAACCGGGAAGGAGGACGCTATTTCTACTCGAAAAACGACGGGCTCCAAAACCAAAGCGTGCTATATGTGGCCGAAACATTGGACGCCGCTCCCCGCGTCCTCTTGGACCCGAATCAACTCTCGGCGGACGGCACGGTGGCGCTGGCGGGCGCGGCGGTCAGCGACGACGGCCGCCTCCTGGCCTACGGCCTCAGCGGCGCCGGCTCGGATTGGCAGACCTGGAAAGTGCGCGAGGTTCAATCCGGCCGCGACTTGCCGGATGAAGTGAAATGGGTGAAATTTTCCGGCGCCGCCTGGACCAAGGACAGCCGGGGTTTTTTCTACAGCCGGTTTGACGAGCCCAAAGGGGGCGAATTCAGCGCGGTGAACCGGTTTCAAAAGCTCTATTATCACCGGCTGGGAACGGCCCAGGCCGAGGACCGGCTGGTCTATCACCGGACGGATCAAAAGGACTGGGGCTTTTACGGCGGGGTCACCGACGATGGCCGGTACCTGGTGATTTCGGTGTCGCGCGGGACGGATACGAAAAACGGATTTTTCTACCAGGACCTACAGGACGAAAAAGCGCCCGTGGTGGAGCTGCTGAATCAGTTCGACGCCGATTACACTTTCATCGGCAACGACGGGTCGCGTTTTTGGTTTCGCACCGATTTGGACGCGCCCCGCGGAAGGGTTATTGCGATAGACCTGGCGAACCCGGCCCGCGACCGGTGGAAGGAGGTCATTCCCCAAGCCGCGGAAACGCTGCGCGGCGTGTCGCTGGTGGCCGACCGTTTCATCGCCCACTATCTCCGCGACGCGCATTCCCAGGTGAAAATTTTCCGGCTGGACGGCGGTTTCGAGCGGGAGCTGGCCTTGCCGGGCCTGGGCAGCGTTGGCGGCTTTGGCGGCAAGCGCGAGGATCGCGAAACCTTTTATTCCTTCGCCAGCTTTACCACCCCGGCGGCCATTTACCGCCTTGACCCGGCCACGGGCCAAAGCACGCTGTGGCGCGCGCCCAAAGTGGATTTCCGGCCCGCCGACTACGAGGTGAAGCAGGTCTTTTATGCCAGCAAGGACGGCACGCGCGTGCCGATGTTTATCGCGCACCGGAAGGGCCTGCGCCGGAACGGAAACCATCCCGCGTATTTGTATGGTTACGGCGGCTTTAACATCAGCCTCACCCCGTCCTTCTCGGTGCCGGTGCTCGTCTGGCTGGAGATGGGCGGCGTGTATGCCATGCCGAATTTGCGCGGCGGGGGCGAATACGGCGAGGAATGGCACCAGGCCGGCACGAAGGCGAAAAAGCAGAATGTCTTCGACGACTTCATCGCCGCCGCGGAATGGCTGATGGCCAACCAGTACACGCGGCCGGACAAGCTGGCCATCGGCGGCGGCAGCAACGGCGGCCTGCTGGTGGGCGCCTGCATGACCCAGCGTCCGGAGTTATTCGGCGCGGCCTTGCCCGCCGTCGGCGTCATGGACATGCTGCGCTACCATAAATACACCATCGGCTGGGCCTGGACGGTTGAATACGGCTCCGCCGACCGCGAGGACGAGTTCAAAACGCTTTACGCCTATTCGCCTTTGCATCGGCTCACCCCGGGGCGCGCCTACCCGGCGACGCTCATCACCACCGCCGATCATGATGACCGGGTGGTGCCGGCGCACAGCTTCAAGTTTGCCGCGCGCCTCCAGGAGTGCCAGGGCGGCCCCGCGCCGACGCTAATCCGCATCGAGGTCCGCGCCGGTCATGGCGCCGGCAAACCCACCGCCAAACTCATTGACGAAGCCGCCGATAAATGGGCCTTCCTGGTTCGCGCCCTTGATTTCCAGCCCCGGCTGGCCAACCCTTAATATGACCCCGACCCCTTATCCCACCAAACCGGTTGAAACCACGGGCATGCCGCCGGGCATCCCTTACATCATTGGCAACGAGGCCGCCGAGCGCTTCAGCTTCTACGGCATGCGCACCATTCTGGTTGTCTTCATGACCACCTACCTGATGGGCGGCGGCGGCCAGCGCGAGGTGATGTCCGAAGACCAGGCCAAGGCCTGGTTTCATCTCTTCGTCTTTGCCGTCTATTTTCTGCCCATCGCCGGCGCGATCATCGCCGATGCCTTCCTGGGCAAATACCGGACGATTTTCTGGCTTTCGATCGTTTATTGCTTCGGGCACCTGGCGCTGGCCCTGGACGATACGCGCCTCGGGCTGGCCATTGGGCTGTCGCTTATTGCCGTGGGCTCCGGCGGCATCAAGCCGTGTGTTTCCGCCAACGTGGGGGACCAGTTTGGCAAGTCCAACCAACACCTGCTTCCCCGGATTTTTGCCTGGTTCTATTTCTCGATTAATTTTGGCTCGTTCTTCTCGACCATGCTGACCCCTTGGCTGCTGGAAAAGTGCGGTCCCAGCGTCGCTTTTGGCGTGCCGGGCGTTTTCATGCTGTTGGCCACGGTTGTTTTCTGGATGGGCCGGCGGGTTTTTGTGCGCGTGCCGCCGGCGGGGATGAAATTCGTCCGGGAAGTTTTCAGCCGCGAGGGGCTGGGCGTGATTCTGCGGCTGGCGCCCATCTACCTGGCCGTCGCCGTGTTCTGGTCGCTTTGGGATCAAACCAGCTCCGCCTGGGTCTTGCAGGCCAAGAAAATGGACTTGAACTTCCTGGGCTTCCAATGGCTGCCCTCCCAGGTGCAGGCGGTCAACCCCATTCTCATTTTGCTGCTGATCCCCGCTTGTTCTTATGTCTTCTACCCCGCCATTGACCGCGTCTGGAAACTCACCCCGTTGCGCAAGATCGGCATCGGCCTGTTTATCACGGTGCCGTCGTTTCTCGTCACCGCCTGGATCGAAACGCGCATCGCGCAGGGGCACACCCCGAGCATCGGCTGGCAATTCATCGCCTTCGTCATCATCAGTCTGGCCGAGATCATGGTTTCCGTCACCTGCCTGGAATTTTCCTATACCCAGGCGCCGGTCAAAATGAAGTCCTTTATCATGTCCTTTTACCTGCTCTCGATTGCCCTCGGCAACGCTTTCACCTCCGGCATCAATTTCTTCATCCAGAATCCCGACGGCACCAGCAAACTCGCCGGGGCGGACTACTATTTGTTCTTTGCCGGCTTGATGGCGTTGACCGCCGTGGCGTTCATCTTTGTGGCTTGGTGTTACAAGGAGCGCCCCGCCGCCTTGGCGGACGAGGTGAAGTGAAGAGCTGCTGATGAGTGCTGGGGATAAACGACACGCGCCCCCTCACCCTGCCCTCTCCATGAACCCCCTGTTCGTAGGAGCCGACGTAAGGAGGCTCTGATATCATGGCTATCACGCCCAAGGGTAAATTTGAGCCTCCTTACGTCGGCTCCTACGCGGTTCAGGGGTGGCAAAGCGCGAAACCGGTTTTCGGGGTGTTCTCTCCCACCACGGGGGAGAGGGAGAACGCCGCCCACGATGACAAATTGTGGTTTGCATCCCGAAGACCATACAGTAAGGGCTGCTCACGGACGCTTGGCCAAATTTTCGGTTTGGGCTCCCGCTCCAACCACCGCCACGGGAAACGATGAAGCCCAGGGACGGATTGCCGGGGTCCCTCGGTTTTTATCCGGCGGATGCCTTGGTTTTCCCGCGGCGGTTTGCGTCCCGATTGGATGGATGTCGCCTGAACGCGAACCGCCTTTGGTGTTAATGGCGGATAATCCGAAAGACCCGAACGGGATGGCGGTTGGCGAGGCCGCTCGGAGTGATGTCTTCAAAATCCGGCGTCCGCGAAAGGGTTTGGGCCAGGGCGGTGCCGTTATTGACCAGAAACCACCGCGCGCCGGAGGCAAGAATGGATTCGGGAGTCGGGCTCCGTTCGTCCCCCAGCCAGGGTTGTCCAAGGAAAAACGCCGTATAGAGCCCCACCCGCCCACCGGGCTGCGAGGCGCTGCCAGCCAGCGGCCCGGAGACTTCGAGGGGACGCAGGGCTTCCGCCAGCTCCCGCGCCATGGTCCCCGCGTCTCGGCGCGCCGGCAAAAAAAACAGCAACAGCGCCAGGGCGGGCAGCACAAAGGAACCGGCCAAGGCCGCCCCGCTCCAGGCCTCCGGCAGGGGCCAGCGCGTCCGCAGCGTTTCCACCAGCCAAACCCCGGCGATGAACAGGAACGGCGCCGCCGGGTAAAAAAAACGCTGCTCCGGCAGAATTAAATAGCCCGGCAGATACATGAGCGTCAGACCGGCGACGAACAGGAGCGCCGGGATGACCGGCAAAGCGGGCAAAAAGACCCGCCAAGCCGGCTTGCGCCAGGCCAGCAAGAGCGCGCCCAGCACGACGGGCCAATCCAGGAAAACGGTCATCAGCATGATCTGCGCCAGAACGAAATTCCATGAACTTAATCGCGCCTGGTGCAGCGCGTATCCGGCCTTCTCCAGTGGCGACCACGGTTGATACTCCATGCGGGAAGGGTCCTCCCAGGCGGTTACCCGGCCCGCCTCGGGACGATGAAAATGGCGGGCGAAGGAATGATAACGCTCAAGGTCCGCCGGGCCGGCAATCGTATGCGCAATGCGCGCGCTGGTGGAGATGGTGAAGCTGCCGTAATGCCGGGTCAGAATGGTAATCCAGGGCGCCGCCGGCAAACTCAGGGCGGCCAGAAAAATCAGCGCGCCGGCGAGAGCCCGGCGCCCCGCCAACCGCTCGTGACGCCAGCGCCAGACCTGCCAGCCAACGATGAAAAGCAGGCCCAGCGGCAAGGCGACCGCCTTGGTTAGAAAGGCCAGGCCCCACAAGAGGCCCGCTGCGGTGGTGAACAGGAGTTTATGGTCCAGGCGCGCGGCCATCAGAAAGGCGGTGGCCAGGGCCAGCAAGGCGGCCAACAGCAAGTCCGGCGTAATGTTGGCGACCGACCAGGGAATGCTGACCAGCGCCAGCACCCAGGCTCCCGTCCGAACCCAGCGCCCGCTCAAACCGGCGGTTTGCAGCAGGATTACGCCCGCCACGAAAAACAAAACCGCCGAACACCCCATCACCAGCCGCGCGGCCGCCAGGGCGGGCAAACCGGCCTTCAGAGCCAAGGCCAGCAGCCAGCTCAGCAGCGGCCCCCAATAGCCGGAAACCGCCAGGCCAAATTGTCCGCCGGCATAGTATTCCGCCAGCCGCAAATAGGCCACCGCGTCCGTGTTCAGGGCGTCTTTGAACCAATAGCCGGCCAGCAGCAGGCCGCTGACCTGCGTGATGCTCGCCCATAATAATGCCCGGTTCGAACGCACTTTGTTGGAGGTAGATTGCCAGAGGCGTAGTTGTTTGGCAGCCTCCGATTTTTTCCGGAAACGGGGGAAAAACTGCGAGAACTACTTTATCGCGGTTTTTTCAGCGGCAGAATGAAGTTCGATTCCATCCGTTTTTTTATCAAATTCATCCGCAATTGGGCGCTGCCGGCGTAATCGGGGCTTTGGATCTGCTGAAAGAAGGTCAGGGCCTCCTGGTATTGGCCCAACGCGGCCAGTTCATTGGCCAGGGAATACCGCACGGCATCCGCCTGTTTGCGGTCGGCAGCGAATTCAATCTGCAGCAGATGGCAGCGGACAATTTGATTGGTTTCATCGCCGGCATGAAAGGCTTCCAGGCAAAATTTAAGCAATTGGCCGGCCTGTTCGCGACTCTCGCCCGGCGGGTCGGCCTGTTTCAGGTTGGGCAACAGGTAGGCCTCGCAAATCCGCCCGGCCAGCCGGAAGTTCTCAGCGGTTTCCAAGGCGTGCCGGCCGGCTTCCAAAGCCATCCAAATACCTTCCCGGCGCTTGGCGGGGTCCGGTTGGGCCAGCAGATAATCCGCCGCCCGCAGTTGCTCGGCGATCAGGGCGTACATCGCGGCGTAAGTGGCGGCCGAAGCCATCTGGCGGCGAACTTCCTTGATGAAGGCCGCAGTCTGCGCGGCGGCCTCCTGCTCTTTATGGGCCCGTTCCTTCTGCCGCTGCGTCAATTCCGCCTGCCGTTTCGCCAGATCGCTCTTGTCCTTTTCCCACTCTTTTTGCCGGGCATCGGCCAGGGCGCTTTTGTCGCCAGACTCCCGCAGTTTCCGCAGCCAAACCGAATGCCGAAGCCCGATTTCCCATTTTTTGGCGGCCAGGTTTTCTCGCGCGGTCCGCCATTGCGTCCTGGCGGCCAAGAGCTTGGTTCGGGCCTGGTTCAGGCTCGCCTCCCGGTTGGCCAACAGTTCGTTGGCCCGCGCCAGTTTCTGTCGCGCCATCCGCAGTTCATCTTCTTTATGCGCCAGGTTTTTCTTTTCGGCCGCCAGTTCCGCGGTTCTGGCCCGCAGGTCCGCTTTGGACAGGTTGGTGGACTGAGCGGCCGGCGCCAGATTGGTTTGATGGGCGGCGTAGCCCGCTTGCAAGACGGCGATTTCATTGCTTAGGGCGGTGGCCAACGATTGCGCCCCCGCCACCTCCCCCCGGGCCGCGGCCACGCTGGTCTCGCGTTCCATAACCACCGTTTCCGCGGCGTGATACTCGGCCGCCAGCCGGTTTTGCTGGCGCTCCAGGTTGGTCGCGGTCTCTTCCAAGGCAACCAACGAAGCGCGCAGCGAGCGCGCCTGGTCCCGACAAGCCAACGATTCACTTCGCAGCTTGGCGATTTCCCGCTGACTGGCGACCAGATTGGTTTCGCGGCGCTTGATCTCCGCCTGCAACTCCGCCAGTTCGTTGTCCATCCGGGCCAGGCTTTGCCGGATATCGTAATCGTAAACCGCTTTGGGTGGAACCAGGTTGGCGTTTCGTTTCAGATAATTATGGATGCGATGCCGGAGGTAGCCGGGCGTTTCTTCCAGATAAGGAAATGCCAACTGATAAAGCGCCCAAGCGGCGCCCGCAAAAACCAGCAGACCGAGAAACAGGCGAGAACCTCGCCTTCCCGGGGGCGGCGGTGGCTGTGCGTTCCGGCTCATTCGTGCGCGCGCTTCTTTATCGGACTCTCATGGAACTATAACGCGGGGCGGTTCGGCGGTCACTAGCTTTTTTTGGGATCGCAAAAATCGGCCGAACGGCGAAAGGACCACCCGCTTCGTCCAAAACCGGAATGGGGGCCGGTGTCGTCAGCGAAGGTTGGAGCCTCTATTCGGCGGTCTTGGGGACCAGCCCGGCTTTCCACTCGTCACCCAGTTCCTGGACGGTTTTCCCGGTCAACTTTTTCCAAAGGTCTTCGTTGTAACGGCCCTCGCGGATGGCGGCATTGAGCTTTTTCACCAGCTCGCGGTCATATTTTTGGCTGGCCCAATTCAGGAAATTGGCGGTCACCCGGTAGCTGCCGTCATAACGGGCGCGGGCGGCGTTGCGCGGGCTGATTTCGGCGCCCTTGGTTTCCGGCTCGAAGACGTAGAAGCGCAGGTAATCGGTGAGGCCCTCCGTCAGCCATCCGGGCGGACGGCTGGCATTGGCGGAGCGGGGCGCTGAGCCATATTGTTGCACCACATGCACCAGCTCGTGAAAAATGGCCCCTTTGGCCTCGCCCTTGAGGTTCTTGCGCAGCCAGTCCGCCGCGCAACGGATGCGGGTGCCGCTGGTGGCGGCCACGCCCTGCATGTCCTTGCTGAACACGATGGAAAAACGCCTCGGCGGGGCGAACCCCTCGCTGGGGAGCATTTGGATGAGCTTGGGATACCACTCGCGGACCATCGGCGCAATCTGCTGGCGCGCCCAATCCGCCAGATCGGGGGTTTCCGAGACATCCAAGGTAAACCGATACTTGCCCCCTTCGATTTCATAGCTTTCCACCCCCTCGCGCCGCGCGGGCGGCGCGGCGTATTCCAGCGCCGGTCCATGCGCGTCAATGACATCAATTTCCGTAAAGAAGGTGTGGCCGAAATGGTCGGTGTCCGACGTGCGCTTGACCACGAACAGCAGGTATTGCCAGGCGCCCAAAACTCCATCGCCATTCCCAACGCTCACGGCATACTGGCCGCCATATTCCCCCGTTTTGGGGCGTGTATCCACCCGCGCGAGCGGTTCCCAGCCGCATTGCTCGGGATCGGTGTCCGCGGCTGGTTTTGGATTGAAGCCGGACGCCTTGCCGGTGCTGGCATAGAGCGAATACACCTGCGGGCCGCGATTGCGCGGGTGCCACGAATAGCTGTTGATTTGCTTGATTTCAACGGCCCGTCCCAGGTCCACCAGGATGCGGCCGCCGGCCGTGCCCGCGTTGAAAAAGAAATTGGCCGCCGGCTGGTCCTCCGCGCCAGCCGCCTTGCCGTCCTGCAGCACCTCCAGGGCACCCCCATTGGGGTCCCTTTGCCCGGCGACCAACTCGAAGCGGGCCTGGGCGGCGGCGTCGTTGATCGCGGGGCGGCCAATCCGCTGGAAGACGAAACCGGCCTCGGCGTCCGCCGCCGCTTTGTGTTCCACCATCACCGTTGGCTCAGCGGCGGGAACAGCCGCTCTGGCCAGAAGGTTGATTAGGATAACGGCATGGGCAAGGTTTTTCATAAGTCAAATTACTGTATGGTCTCCGGGATGCAATACACAATTTGTCACTGTGGACGGCGTTTTCCCTCTCCCCCCTTGGGGGGAGAGGGCAGGGTGAGGGGGCGCGTGTCGTTTATCCCAAGCACTCATAAGTATCTCCCTAATACCAGTTGCGCAGACGAACTTCGATGGGCAGGTCCTGCCCCACCAGTTGCTTGAAGCGGACAACATCATTGCCCAGATAGTGATTGGGATACACCACCCGCGGACGCATGACGCGGACCGCGGCGGCGGCGTTGGTGATGTTCATGGAGAACGGCGGGCGCATGCCGATGAAAGCCACGTCGAGGTCGCTCAACGCCAGCAGCTCCGGGGTGTCGTCGGTGTCGCCGCTCAAAAAGAGGCGCTTGCCGCCAATCGTGAGAATGTATCCGTTGCCCACGCCTTTGGGATGATTCGAGCCGGTAAAATTATACGAGGGCACAGCATCCACTTTCAGGCCCAGGAGGTTGGTGGAAGCGCCATTGGTTAGAATGGTGGTGAGGCTCTTGAGCGCGGCAGGCATCGCGGAATGCACCGCGCTGGGGGCCAGAATGACCGTGTTGGAATTGGTTAGATTTTGCAACGCGTTGGTATTGTAATGGTCGCTGTGACCGTGCGTGATGAGGATCAAATCGGCTTTGGGTAACCCTTTGGCGGCCAGCGTAGTGTTGGTCGGGTCAGCGTAGATCGCCAGGTTGTTCCACCAAAAAAGCACGCTGGCGTGGGTAAAAGGGTGGATGATGACGTCGCCATTGGTGGTGGCCAGATAGTCGCCCGTGAGGGCATTGGACTCGGCCTCGCGCGACCGGTAAAAGCGCAACGCCTCGAAGGGCGCGGCGGAATCGGCGTGCTGGTGCGCGCCGGTGCTCTGGAGAGTAACCAGCGGTTGCCAATGGGCCAGGTTGGTGGAAAATTCCACGCGATAATTAAGGCCGGTGACCGAATCCAGGCAAATCCAAGCCTCGCGGTTGGTATCCATCCGCACGGGCTTGAAACCGGGGGCCTGCGCCAGAACGCCAATCGCCGCGGCCAACCAGCCCAGCAGCGCCAGTTCCGCCCAAGCCATCTTTTGTCGCTTTGCGCTCACAAGTTCCTTAAAGCGTAGGTTGGCCGAGAGTGGCCTTTTCGCGGCCTTTTGACAACCCCAATAAAGCGTTTATTGCCAAATCTCATTTTTATCGCTGGGAACGACGCCCCGCTGAGCCTGAGTCCCCAAGCCCCGCCAGGGGCGAAAGAAATCCGCGCGCGTTCGCCGCCAACTGCCGCCGCCGCCCTCCGAAGATCTGCTTTCGTCCCTCCGGGACTTTGGGCCTTCCTGCACCCGCATCCCACCCTTGAAAGGGTGGGCTATTTTCTACCGCCCTGCCGGGCTGGCGGCGTTATTCCACCGAAACAGCGAAGAACCATTATTATTCTCCGGTTTTGGCGGCAGTCTTCTCCACCAGCGCCAGCACTCGGGAGCGGCATTTCGTGTTTGAAACCCGGCGTCATAACGGCCAGAATCCCCTTTTCAGCGAGAGCCGCGTGAAACAAATCGCCCAATATCAGGATGGCCGGTTGGAATTGCAGGACGTGCCCGCGCCGGTCCCGCCGCCCGGCGGGATTTTGGCGCGGGTGACGCATTCGGTGATCAGCGTGGGCACCGAAAAGATGAAAGTCGAGCAGGCGCGGATGAACCTGCTGCAAAAGGCGCGGGCTCGGCCCGATCAAGTGCGCAAAGTATTGGACACCGCGCGCAACCTGGGGTGGCGCTCCGCTTGGGAGAAAGTCCGCAACCGCCTCGAAACGCCCACGCCGCTGGGCTATTCCGCCGCCGGTGTGGTGGCCGCGGTGGATGCCGGCCACAGCCGGTTTCGCGTCGGCGACCGGGTGGCCTGCGGCGGCGCCGAGTGCGCTTTTCATGCGGAATACATTGCGGTGCCGGACTTGCTGACCGCGCGCGTGCCCGAGGGCGTCGCCAACTGGCAGGCGGCTTACACGACGGTGGCGGCGATCGCGCTGCAAGCGGTGCGCCAGGCGGACCCGGGGCTGGGGGACCGGGTGGCGGTGCTGGGGCAGGGCCTGATTGGCCTGTTGGTCACCAATTTGCTGGCGGTGCATGGCGCGCGCGTCATGGCGGTGGATTTGCTGGAGGGACGGCGCGCGCTTTGCCTGACCTTGGGCGCGGAGCGGATGGTGGTGGCGGGCGCCCAAAATCTGACCGACGAGGCGCGGGAGTGGAGCGCCGGTTTGGGGGTGGATATCGCCGTGATTTGCACCGCCGGCGACAGCAACCTTCCCGTGGAACAGGCGGCGGAAATCCTGCGCGACCGGGGGCGCATGGTAGTGGTGGGCAATACCCGGGCCGATCTGGCCTGGAAAGTTTTTTACGGCAAGGAGCTGGAGGTCCGTTACTCGCGCAGCTACGGGCCGGGACGCTATGATCCCGCTTATGAGTGGGGCGGCGCGGATTATCCGCCGGGCTATGTCCGCTGGACCGAGCAGCGCAACTTTGACGCCTGCCTGCGCCTCATGGCCACCGGCCAGTTGAAACTGGCGGAAATCACCACCCGGCGGGCCCCTTTTGCCAGCGCCCCCGCCGTTTACCAACAGTTGCTGGCTGGGGATTCCGCGGACATTGGCGTGGTGTTGGAATACGGCGAGGGCGGCGATTTGCCCGCCGGCCAGGCAACCGTCCTTGCGGACGCGGTCCCCGGGGATCAGCGTGCGGGCGCGATCCGCCTGGCTAAACCGGCCAGCCACGTGGATGTCATCGGCGCGGGCAACTTTGCCCGGACCATGCTGCTGCCGCACCTGCGCGGACGCCTTCCCTTCGGCGCCGTGGTCAACCAAACCGCCTTGAGCGCGAACCACGTCAAAAGCAAATTCGGCTTCGCGTCCGCCGGCACCGATTATCAGCAAATTCTGGCGGAGAAGGCCGAAGGGGCGGTGTTGATCGCGACCCGCCATCATCTGCACGCGCCTTTAGTGCGAGCCGCTTTAAGCGCCCATCGCCAGGTTTTTGTGGAGAAGCCGCTTTGCCTGTCGCGGTCGGAGTTGGAGGAAATAGACGCCTCCGTGGCCTCGTCAAAGGGCACGGTGCAGGTTGGTTTCAACCGGCGTTTTGCGCCGGCCACTGCGGCCTTGAAGGCCGCGCTGGCGGCCTGCCCGGGACCCAAAACCTGCGTCTTCAAGGTCAACGCCGGCCGGCTGGACCCCGACCATTGGTATGCCAACGTGGCTGAAAGCGGGGGACGCGTCGTGGGGGAGGTCTGTCATTTCCTCGATTTCTTTTGCCATTTATTGGGCCGGCCCCGGCGGATATTCGCCCAGAGCCTCCGTCCAGCCGAAGGGCGGCTGCCGTTTCCCGACAGTGTGGCCGCGCAGGTGGAATTCGCCGACGGCTCCTGCGGGCAACTGGTTTACAGCGGCGAAGGCGATCCGCGTTATCCCAAGGAATCGCTGACGGTGTTCGCGTCCGGGCTCGTGGCGGAGATCGTCAATTTTCAAAGCCTGACCGTGTGGCAGGGCCGGCGCGAGAAGAAATGGACTTACGCCTCCAAGGGGCACGCGGAGCAAATGGCGGCCTGGGCCGCTTTTTTGCGCGCGGAAAGTCCGCATCCGCTGCCATACACCGAGGCCCGGCAAAGCATGCGGCTCACGTTTGCCCTGGTGGCGTCCCTGCAACAATCCAGCCCGGTGGAATTGACCGGCTGATCGCCGGGATTTGTTCGCATGCCCGACCTTTCCTGGTATTGGCGGCGCGCGCAGGCCATGAACCTGCCGGAGGTGATTGCCCGCATCCGGCGAAAGGGCCGGCAAATCATGGACGCGCGCCGGGACCGGGATTGGGCGGCCATCCGGCTCGAAGCGGGCGATTTTCCGGCTCTGCCTGGTCCGGGGGAAGCGCCGCCCGAATTGGTGGAGATTCTGCGGCGCGACGGCGAGCGAATCATGGCCGGGCATTGGCGGGCGTTTGGCGGTCTGCCGCTCAAGGTGGAGGACCCGCCCCAGTGGCACCGTGATTACCTGGCGGCTGTGAGCCTGCCAACCACCCGCTCGGCTTTTCAATTGGATCATCGCGCCCTGCCGCAAGGGGCGGACATTAAATTGATTTGGGAACTGAGCCGCTGGCTTGAGCTGGTTCGTTTGGCCCAAGCCGCGCGGTTGCTGCCGTCCGAGCGGGCGGCGGAAAAGTGCCTCCTCTGGCTGGAGGATTGGATCAAGCACAATCCCCCGTTTCGCGGCTGGAATTGGATCAGCGCGCTGGAATCGGGCACCCGCCTGTTGCAGTTCACCTGGATTGACGCGTTGCTCTCGCCCCTGGCGGACCAATGGGGTTTTGAGGCGGAACTGGAAACGCTCCGCTACGAAATCCTTCCACCGCATGCCTGGCACTGCTGGCGGCATCGGTCGTTCGGATCGTCCGCCAACAATCATTTGCTGGGCGAATTGGCGGGGCTGATCGTGGCTTTGGGCCGCTGGCCGGCGCTTGCCCATTGGGCGGCGCCGCTGCCAAAACTCAAGGCGCTTTTCGAGGCCGAAATCCTCAAACAATTTGCCCCGGACGGCGGCCACCGCGAGCAGGCCTTGAACTACCATCTTTACGCCTTGGAATTCTGTCTTCAGGCCCGCCTGGCCTTGCGCTCGGCCGGCTTGCCGTACGGGCCGTCCATTGAGGACAGGCTGTCCCGGGCCGCCGTTTTTTATGCGGCGGCGCAGCAGCCCGCCGACCCGTGGGACTACGGGGATTCCGACGAGGCGTATGTCTCCCCGTTGTTCGCCGACTCAACCCGGCGGGTGCGGGAATGGATTCAATGGCTGGAAAACCCGGCGAGCAGTCCGGCGATTCAGTATTGGTTGAAGGGGGAAACCCTGAGCGCGGGCCCTCCGACGGTTGACGAAGGAACTTGGCGCCTGTTCACGGAATCCGGCCAGGCGGTATTGGCCAAGGGCGGCTGGTTCTGGCGCTGGGACCTCTCGCCGCTGGGGTATCTGTCCACCGCGGCCCACGGCCACTTGGACGCTTTGCATTTGTCGCTTTGGCGCCACGGCGTCGCCTGGGTGGTGGATCCCGGCACCGGGGCGTATTATGCGCAGCCGGATTTGCGGGCCTGGCTGGCGGGCCGGGCCGCTCACAACACCCCGTGTCCGCTGGCGCTCGATTTTCCGCGCCGGGCCGGGCCATTCTTGTGGCGCGAGGGACACGGGCCGCCCCAGGTCAAGCGGATTTCCGAGGTTGAAATGCAGGCAACATTGGAATTGGCCGGCTGCCGCGTCAGCCGGCGTTTTTTCGCGGCGGAATCGGGCAACGGTTGGACGGTCGAGGATGCCTGCGGGAACCGCGAGGGGCAGGCGGTGGATTTTGCGGTGCGCTGGCAGTTTGCGCCCGGGACGGTGGCGGAAAAAGCCGGCGCGGACGGGATCATCTTGCGCCGGGGCGGAGAAAAACTGACGGTGCTGGCGAGCGGCAACTGGTCTTCCACGCGCTGGGTGGCGACGCGGGAGGAAAGCGGCGGCGATCATCCTTTGGCGGGGACGGTGTCGCCGCATTTCCGGCGGGTGGAATTCGCCCCCTATTGGCTGCTCGAAGCCCGCGCCGGCGCGGTGCCAAAGGGGAAACCTTGCGTATTTCGCACCACTTTTTTAGCCTGACCCGCCTGACGTGAAGAGGCCGTGCGTTTTAATTTTGGTGGAGAACCTGCCGGTGCCGCTGGACCGGCGGGTTTGGCAGGAATCTTTGGCTTTGCGCGACGCGGGGTGGGAGGTGGTGGTGGTGTGCCCGCGCATGAGAGGTTATGTCGCGCCGGAAGAACAACTCGAAGGCATCCAGATTTACCGGCATTGGATCAGCGAGGAAGCGCGGGGATTGACCGGTTTCCTCCGGGAATACCTCAGCGCCCTGTGGGGGGAGTGGTGGCTGGCCTGGAAGGCCTGGCGAAAACATCGGTTTCAAGTTGTGCATCTTTGCAATCCGCCGGACCTGCTGTTTCTCGTGGCGCTGCCTTTCAAGCTCTTCGGCGCGCGGGTGGTGTATGACGTGCATGATGCCTGGCCGGAAATGTTCGAAGCCAAGTTTGGCAGGCGCGGACCGCTTTATTGGGCGGTGCGGCTGGCCGAGCGCTTGACCTACGCCTGCGCGGATGTGGTTTTGGCCACCAATGAATCGGTGCGGGAGATTGCCCAAACCCGCGGAAAAAAAGCGGCGGCGGATGTTTTTGTGGTGCGCACCGCGCCCCGGATAGCCGCGGCCGAGACGCCGGCGGACGCGGCGCTCAAAAAGGGGCGGGCCTACCTGGTGGGCTATGTCGGCGTGATGGGCAACGCGGACGGAGTGCATTTGATCATCGAGGCGGCCGCGCACCTGGTTCATGACCTGGGCCGGCAGGATATTCAGTTTTTGCTGATGGGCGCCGGCCCGGAATACGATCGGCTGCTGGAACAGCGGCGCGCCCGGCGTTTGGAGCAGCACGTGGACATGCCCGGGCGCGTCAGCAATGAGTTCCTGTTCACCGCCCTGCAAACGATGGATGTGGGGGTTTCCGGCGATCCGATCAATCCCTATAACCATCATTGCACCATGAACAAGGTGCTCGAATACATGGCGTTTGGCAAGCCGCAGGTGCTCTTTGATCTGAAAGAGGGCCGGGCCTCGGCGGGGGAGGCCGCCATTTATGTGCCCGAAAATTCGCCGGCGCTCCTGGCGCGCGCGATCGCGGGGTTGCTGGATGATCCCGCGGCCCGGCAGCGCATGGGCCGGATCGGCCGCGAACGCCTGCGGCAATCTTTGAACTGGGATATTTCCGTGGCCCAGTTGCAAGCCGCCTACGCCCGGGTCAGGGGCCAGTGACCCAAAGTGGTTACTGTATGGTCTCCGGGATGCAATACACAATTTGTCACTTTGGGCGATGTTCTCCCTCTCCCCCCTGGGGGGAGAGGGTAGGGTGAGGGGGCGCGTGTCGTTTATCCCAAGCACTCATCAGTAAACCAGCCCACCGCGTGGCGCGGGAGTTTCAGCCCAAGTTGAGCACCCGCCGCAAAATGGCCTCGCCCCAATAGACATAAATGATCGCCGCCAGGGCAATGTAGGGCCCGTAAGGAATCCATTGCGACCATTGCCGCTTGCCCAGCGCGATTAGAATAATCCCCACCGCCGCGCCGAGGATGGAACTGAGCATCAGTGAGAACAAGACTCCCTGCCAGCCCAGGAACGCCCCGATGGCGGCCATGAATTTAACATCCCCAAAACCCATCGCCTCGCGCGGCAACACCAAGCGAGCCGCCACCACCTCCAAATGATTGACCGAGGCGGGATCAAAGGTCTCCTCGCCAATCTCCAAACGGTCTTGGTAAAGCCGCAGGCGGACCGGGCCGAAGCCGCGCTCTCCCATCGTCACTTTCTCCGCCTCGACCTCCACGAAATCCCCCTTCCGATAAAGCATGTCCCCATAAGGAATTTCCTCCCCAGGCAGCTTAAGCGTTTCTTCCCCGAAAATAATCGTGGTTCCCGGCGGCAGCTCCAGCTTGCGCTTGCCGAACAACAGTTTGCCGGCGCGCAGGATGCCGTAGAGCAGCAGGCCGCCGACCGCAATCCCCCAAAACCCGCCCTCCATTCCTTGCTTGGCGGATTCGCCGCCGTGCAAGGCCGGGCACAGGATGGACAAACCTAAGCCGGCAAAAATGCCTCCAATGGTGATCTGGTCGGGAATGATGAAATGCTCGAAATCAATGAAACTGGCGGCGACGAAACCGGCCATCAACAGGCAGAAAATCAAGGCCACCCCTGAGTGCGTTTCGCCATAAACCAGCCAGCAGCCTAAAAAAAGCGCCCCGGTCAGGGCTTCGACGAGCAGGTAGCGAACGGAGATGGGCGCGCCGCAATTCGCGCATTTGCCGCGCAGCCAGAGCCAGGTCACCAGGGGAATGTTGAGATACCAGGGAATCGAGTAGCGGCAATGCGGGCAATGGGACGGGGGCGAAACAATGCTTTCCTCGCGCGGCAGCCGGTGGATGACCACATTCAGGAAGCTGCCCACGACGCAGCCCAGGGTGAAGATCGCCAACGACCAAAAATGAAAGGGAACCGCCCCCCAGGTTTCCGGGGAAAACAACGCCTGGATGAAGGAACCGAACACCGCGCTTTTATATGCGGGCCCGGCCTGATTGACAAACTACAATTGCAGGCGGGCGATAAAAAACCCCGCCGCAGCCGTGTGAAAACAGTTCCTTTGAACTGCTCGAGAACAGGTGGAACCCGATCTGCGTCCTTCGGCTACCTGGACACGAGGCGCAGGCTTGCCGGCAGACACCGAAATAGAGGCTCCGCAACGTTTGTTTTACGGTTCAAGGACTTTGTTCCTTATCACGCACCGGGCAGGGTTAATTCAATTTCAACCCAAAAACTTTCAAAGATCACCAGGCCCCTCCGCCTTCGCCTGCTCCCATTGCTGCTACGACACCATTGAAGCTTATTTCTCCCGGCGCTTCAAGAAAAAAATTCATTTATTTTGATTTTTTTCGCGGGTGGGGACGCGTCGCTAGCCTGGCGTTGCGCCGGGTCGGCCAGGAGCGGCAACGCCAGGATGCTCGCGGCGGCCAGGCCGGTTTGATGGTCAAATTCAAATTGCCACTCGACGGCGCCCAGCTCGTAAAACAGCAGTGTCTCCCGCTCGTCTTCATCGCGCCAGAACGGCTCGCCGAACCAGTGGAGAAATTCCTTTTCCGCCAGCCCCGCCCGCAGCGGAACTTCCGCGCCGCGCCGGCGGCAGCGCCCGGCGAACGGTTTGAACCGGCCCTGATCGCGATCGTTCCACATTAGCAAAAAGCCGTCCACCCGCCCATGCCGGCCGTCAACGGCAAAACCGAGCGAGTAATACCGAAAGGTTTCCTGGCGGGCCTGTTCGTCGTCTTCCGGCGGGCCGAATTTCCACAGGAGCGACACCGGATCGCCGAGCTTGACGCCGGCCAAGGCGTGCGTGTCGAAATCAAATTCCAATTCGGCGGCCTGGGCGGCCTTCCAGGAGCCGCCGGTTTGCGCTTGGTAACGGTCGAGAATCCCCATGCTTCTATGACCTAGGCCGCGGTGGCGGCGGGGGCCGGCTCCCGCCACTTCCCGTGTTCCTTGATGAGGTCCACCAGACGGTCCACCGCCTCCGCCTCGGGAATGTTGAAACGCACCGGCGTTTTGCCGACATACAGATTGATCTTGCCCGGCGCGCCGCCCACATACCCGAAATCCGCGTCGGCCATTTCTCCGGGGCCGTTCACAATGCAGCCCATGATGGCGATTTTGACCCCTTTGAGATGCTCCGTGCGCGCCTTGATTCGCGCGGTGACGGTTTGCAGGTTGAAAAGCGTTCTTCCGCAGGAAGGGCAGGCGACATAATCGGTCTTGAACGATCGGCTCCCAACGGCCTGCAAAACATTAAAAGCCAGACGCAGCGATTGCCCGGCGCCGCTTTCGCTCCGGACCAGAATGGCGTCGCCGAGGCCGTCGCTCAGCAGCGAGCCGAGGACTTCGGAAGCCCGCAGCAGCGCGATGTCCGGCGCCAAAACCTCGTCCCCGGGCCGGAGTGTGTCCTTGAGCAATATGGGATTCCGGCGACCAGCCTTTTGCAGCCGGGCCGCCAGGAGGCGGAAAGCGGCAATGGCTGGCAGCGGAACACCGTCTTTCACCGTCACCAATCGGTGATCGCTTTCAATTGGCATTTCGCCAGCCGGGTCCACCTCCAAAACCGGCAAATCCTCATAAACCCCCTCGGGCCGGACATCGTCGCCGGGGCGGATGCGCGGCGCGACCTTTTCCCAGGTCGCGCGGGTGACGATTACGCGGATGGTCTGTTCGCCGCCGACCTTGAGGCCGGGCGCCAGGTCCACCTCGGCCGATGGTCGGCGCTGATAGGAAAAGGGATCGAAAGAGATTGCTTCCGCCGCCCATGCGGGCGGCGAGTCGGGCGCTGGCATCGTCAGCGCCGGCGTTTGCCCGATCAAATCGCGGCAAACCGGTATCTCCCGCGGTGAATCCTCGGTGAGCGACACCCGAATGGTATCGCCAATCCCGTCGCACAGCAGCGAGCCGATGCCAATGGCGCTCTTGATCCGTCCGTCCTCGCCCTCACCCGCTTCGGTGACCCCCAAGTGAACCGGGTAATTCCAATCCGGCCCCAGTTTTTCGAGCTTCTCCGCCAGCAGCCGGTAGCACTCGATCATCACTTTGGGATTCGACGATTTCATCGAAAAGAGGAAATTATGGAAATCATGCCGCCGGGCGATCCGGGCGAATTCCAGGGCGCTTTCCACCATGCCCATGGGCGTGTCGCCGTAGCGGTTCAGGATGCGGTCGCTCAACGAGCCGTGGTTGGCGCCAATGCGCATCGCCCGCCCCAGTTCCCGGCAGAGTTTGACCAAGGGAACAAATAACTCCTCGATGCGGTCCAGTTCCGCAAAGTAGTCAGCATCGGTGTAATCCCGGATTTGGAATTTCTTTTTATCGGCAAAATTGCCGGGATTGATGCGCACTTTTTCCACCCAGCGGGCGGCCTCCATCGCCGCCTCCGGCTTGAAATGGATGTCCGCCGCGATGGGAACCAGGCAGTCGCGCCGTCGCAATTCCGCGACAATGTTTTTCAGGTTGGCGGCGTCCTTCACGGTTGGCGCCGTAATGCGCACCAACTGGCAGCCGACCGCCGCCAAGTCGAGCGTCTGCCGCACGCACGCCTCGGTGTCCATGGTGTCGCACGTCAGCATGGACTGGACGACGATGGGGTGATTTCCACCGATGACCACGCCTCCGCGGGCGGGATCGCCCACGATGACCTCGCGGGTTGGCCGCCGGCGATAAAAATAAGGCTGGTGCAAGCTCATACGTTATAGTCTCCCGGAGGCAACGCGCCATTTGTCACCCTGCGCGGCGTCCATCGCAAAACTTGCGAAAGCTACTTGGCTTTGGGCGGGGCGGGGGCGGCTTTGGGTTTGCGCGCCGGTTTCGGGTCCAGGTTTTCCTCCAGGTCGGCGGCCGTCACTTTGCTATGCACGCCGCCGGGGGGAATGTCGGCCTTGGCGGACCAGACGATGGCGTTGAGCACCACGCGCCGAAAATCGTCATGGCCCCAGTTTTTGTGGAAATGCCCGCCCGTAAAGCCGAATCCGCGCCCGCCATCAGGGCGCTCATAAACCCACATGACATGCTGCGGCTCGCCCTTGGCCACCGCTTCGCGCACGGCCGGGTTGCCGCTGTGCGGGCCGTCCGGGCGTTTCATGGTGTCGGGCGGCGCAATCGCGCTGAGGATGGGGGTGATGCCTTTCATGCCCTCGCGGAAGCGCATGTGAAAATACCATTCATCACGAATCTTGAACGGGTTCACCCCGGCGGTGACGGCGTGCTTGGGAATGGTGGTGAAATCGGCGTCCCAGTGCGGGTTGACCGACCAGTGGGTCTCGAAATGGCCGCCCATCCAGTCGAGGAATTCCTTGCCGCCCTGGTCCTTGGGCACCTCGACGGCGTAATGGCAGCAGCCAAAGCCAACCCCGCGCTTCATCAGTTCGCCGATGAACTGCAAGCGTTCGGGCGATTGGTTGGCCAGGTGCCGGGCGCCGCCGTCGCAGTAAATGAAAACCGAATCCGCGCCGTCGAAGATGGCGGCGTCTTTGGGCCATCCATTGGTGTTGACCACGGCCTTGACGCCGGGCACTTGGTTGAGCAGTTTGCCCAGCAGCAGGCAGCCGGCGTTATGCTCGTGCTCCCCCGGCGGATGGCTGGGGGTGCCCGCCAGCAGAACGATTTTCTTGTCCGCCGCTTTGCCGCCGGCGCCGAACGCCAGCAGCGACGCGCTTAAGACGGCGATCATCTTCAATTCCTTCATGCGGCGAATATAGCCGCGTTTGGTTTGAAGTTAAAGGGAATTTGCGCGCCTCGCCGGCGGGCCCGCGGGTTACGATCTGCGCCAAAAAGATTGTTACCCAAGGTGGGGTGACCGATTTATGTGAATAGGTCGTTGTGCCAGAAGTCGGTGTTACCCAAGATGCACAACGATATGAGTAAAGAAACCAAGGAAC
>Ga0101944_10001595_pt1 | contig 45167 bp, 35 predicted proteins | sample DewCreD2012metaG_FD_75245 | JGI IMG/M metagenome (GOLD analysis project Ga0101944, IMG submission 75245) | Hot spring sediment bacterial and archeal communities from British Columbia, Canada, to study Microbial Dark Matter (Phase II) - Dewar... ... | reverse complement strand
TGTCGGCGCCGCGGTCCAGCAGGGTGCGGGCGGTGCGGGCGCCCAGGGCGATGCCGTACAGGGCCTGGGAGACGGAGTCGTGCAGTTCGCGGGCCAGCTTCTGGCGCTCTTCCAGGGCGGCAAGTTGGCCGGCCTGCTCGTACAGGCGCGCGTTCTCGATGGCGATGGCGGCCTGGCTGGCGATCGCCAGCGCCAGGCGGGCCTGGCGTTCCGTGTAGTAGCCCGGCTGGCTGTGATCCAGGCTCAACATGCCGATGACGCGCTCCTTGATCATCAGCGGCACGCCCATCCAGCAGCGGACGTAAGCGTACGTCGTGTCGATCTGGTCGCCCGCCGCGGCCTGGAAAGCGTGCGCCAGCGGGGACTCGCCCCGCACGTCGTCGATGATCACCGGGGCGCGGCGCTGGATGACTTCGCGGTTGGCGGCCGCCTGGGACAGCGAAAAGCGGATGCGGCGCGCCTGCTCGGCCGTGATCGGCCCGCGATAATCCAGGATCGTCAGCTCGTCGTTCTGCAGGGTGAAGATCGTGGCGCCATTGTATTCCATCACCGCCCGCAGGTGATCGAGGGTCAGTCCGAGCAACGGCTCCAGCTCCAGCGTGGAGGTGACGTTGTGCGAGATGTCGAGCAGCGTGCTCAATTCGCGGGTGCGTTCGGCCACGCGCTGTTCCAGCACCTGCTCGGCCTGAACCTGCGCGCTGATGTCGCGCACCACGGCCAGGGTGTGCGGGCGGCCCAGGTAGGTGAACGACGTGCCGGTGACCTCCACGTGGAAGGTCGAGCCATCCTTGCGTATGTCCAGCGCCCGTCCGCGAAACTCCCGGCCGGCCTTGACCGTCGCGATATATTCCTGAAACAGGTGCCGCGAGTCGGGGTGGATGAAATCGGACGGATTGAGGCGGCGGAACTCCTCCGGCGTGTAGCCGTGCATGCGCGCGGCCGCCGGGTTGAAGTCCACCAGGTTGCCGTCCAGGTCGTTGATGAACAGCCCGTCCGCGCTGGACTCAAACACGCTGCGATACTGCTGCTCGCGCTCGCGCAACGCTTGCTCCGCCCGTTTGCGGTCGGTGATGTTCTGGGTCGTCGCCAGGCCGGCCCGGATCCGGCCCGCTTCGTCGCGCAGCGGCAGGACGTGCAGCAGGTAGACGCGGCCGGCGAACGTCACCTCGAACTCGCTGGCCGTCCCGGCCAGGGCGGCGCGGAAGGGCGGCTCCAGCACCCCCCAGACCACCGGATCAAAGACCTCGAAGATCGTCTTGCCCTCAAGTTGTTCCGGGGACAGGCCGACCTCGGCCAGGCCGGCCCCGTCGGCCAGCATGTAGCGCAGGTCGTGGTCGAAGAGGAGCACGACGCCGTTCGGGAAGTTCTCGGCCAGGGCGCGGTAACGCCGCTCGCTCTCGCTGAGCGCCGCCTCCGCGACCCGGCGCTCCAGCTCGCGCTCCTCGAGCGTCGCCGCCATGCGGTCGAAGGCGAGGGCCAGCTGGCCGAGCTCGCCGCCCTGGCCGCGCTCCGACAGGCCCGTGCGCGCCTTCAGGTCGCCGGCCGCCAGCCGCTGGGTGGCCTCCAGCAGCCGGCCCACGGGCCGCACCAGGAACACATCGCCGCCCACCCAGGTGACGATCAGGGCCATGACGACGATCAGGCCGAGCGCCAGCAGATTGCCGGCCAGCGCGCGGTTGGCCTGGGCGAAGACGCTGTCGGCCGGGATGCCGACGCTGAGGGTCAGGTTGTCGGCGGCGCCGGCCTCCGGGTTGAGGACGGTGTAGGCGAACAGGCGCCGCACGCCGTCAACGCCGGCGACCTCGGCGGTGCCTTCGCCGGCCTCCCTGGCGGGCGTCACGGGCACCTCGGCCACCGGGAACGTCCGGCCCACCCACTGGTCGGGGTCCGGGTAGCGGGCCAGGATGACGCCGTCCGCGTCGATGACCGCGAGGGTGGAGCCTTCGGGCAGGGCCGCCTCGGCCGCCAGCTGGTTGAGCCACTCCAGGTCCAGCGCCGCGAACAACACCAGGCGCACCCGGCCGTCGAAGCTCAGGACCGGATAGAAGAAGTTGATGAAGGCCGCGCCCACAGCCGGGTCCACGTAGGCGTCGCCGATGGTGAACTCGAGGCGGCGCAGCGTCTGCTGGAAGGCGGCCTGCCCGCCCACCTCCACCGGCCCGCTGACGGGGACGATGCTGCAGAAGATGCGCCCCTCGGCGTCAATCATGCCCAGGTTGGCGTAGCGCGGGAAGGCTTGCAGGTACTGGGCGCGCAGGTCGCCGAAGACGGCGCTGCACAGCGGCGCGCCTTCACCGCGCAGGCTGGGAAGCAGCGAGATGTCCACCAGAATCTGGCGGGCCTGCGCCACCAGGGCGGCCTGGTCCCGGGCGGCCTGGCGCACCACGCGCAGCGCGTCGGCCTGGGCGGCGGCAGCGGCCGAGGCCCGGTCCTGTGAGGCGATGTACAGCATCAGGCCAATGGCCGGGATTACGGCCAGCAGCACCAACAGGAGCAACCGGACGCGGAGGCCGGCGGCGGGAAGCCTGAGCATGGACACGCCCTCGGCCGCCGGTCAGCGGTCCCAGCGGCCGGCCAGGAGCGGTTCGGCCTGGCGCGCGGCCTCCGCCAGGGCCTCGGCCGCGCTGACTTCGCCGGACCACACCCGGTCAACGGCGGGCTGGATCACGTCGGTGGTGATCCGGCCGAAATTCTTGACGTAGTAATGGGGCGCGCGCTCGACGCAGCACAGCGTGTATTCGACCAGGGCCGTCTGCGAGCCGGGCGGGTGGGCCGGGTTGTCGAGCCAGGCCGCGATCTTGTCCGGTTCCGTGTAGTAAGCGCGCTGCAACGGCATCCACAGCCCGCGCGCGTACAGGTCCACGGCCTGCGGATCGTTGTGGAACTTGTAGAAGCGGATAGCGGCGTCGCGGTGTTGCACGCCGGCGAAGATCACGGTCGGGCTGCCGAGGATGAGGGTGCGGGCGACCTGCATCTTGGGCAGGACCGCCACCCCGAAGTCCAGGCCCTGCATGCTGGAGTAATCCAGCAGCGCCCACTGGCCGCGGATGTGCATGGCGAGCTGGCCGGTCTGCATCAGGGCCTCGCCGGCCGGGAGCCGGCGCTGCTCCTCGGGCGTGGGCATGACGTGATGGATCCACATCAGGTCGGCCAGGCGCTGGATGGCCTCCACCGCCTCCGGCTCGGCCAGGCGCGTCCGGGTGGCGGTCTCGTCGACGGCGTCGCCGCCGTTGCTGTAGATGAACGGGAAATAGCCGAACCAGTTGTCGGTGTCGAAGGTGACGCCGTAGACCTGGATGTGCGTCGGGTCAAAGCCGGGCTCGTCGGCGCGCCGGCCGTCCGCGTCACGGGTGAGTCGTTTGGCCACGGCCACGAACTCGTCCCAGGTCCAGGCGTCCTCGGCGCGGGCGGGGGGATAGGGCAGGCCGGCCTGGTCGAAGACGGCGCGGTTGTAGAACAGCAGGATCGTCTCGCTGGCCGTGCTGGTGCCCAGGGTGCGGCCGGGCGCGAAGTAGTAGAACGTTTCCGGCAGACGCGCCGACAGCTCCGGGTCGGCCTGGAAGACCTCGGTCAGGTCCAGCACCCGGCCCTGGCTGGCCCATTCCGGGGCGTGCGTCTCGGGCAGGTAGCCGACATCGGGCGGCGTCCCGCCGGCCAGCAGGCCGGACACGCGGGCGACATATTCATTGTAGGGGAAGTGCTGGGCGTCGATGCGGATGTCGGGATTGGCGGCTTCGAAGGCGGTCACCATGCGCTCGATGGCCTCTTTCTCAATCGGCGAGCCCCAGTAGGTGAAGCGCAGCGTGACCGGCGCCGGCGTGGCGCTGGGCAGCGCCGTGCCCTGGCAGGCGGCCAGCAGCAGCGCGGCGGCCGAGAGCCGCAGGCAGAGCGCGAAGGCGGCCCCCCAGCCGGGCTTTCCCCCGCGCCGCGAACGGGGCGGCGCCGGGGAGGGGGGCGCACTGCCTGCCCCGGTCGCACGCTCTGGGCGCGACGGGAGAAGGGCTGGGGATAGAGATCGATTTGGCGGCTTCATTGGCGGCGCCCACGGACCCGGCTCAACCCTGCGCGGCGTTGGTGGAGACCAGCCCGATACGCACGGCGTAGAGCGCGGCCTGGGTGCGGCTGGGCACGCCGAGCTTGGCCAGGATGTTGCTGACATGCGTCTTGACCGTCTTCTCGCCGATGGTCAGCGTCTGGGCGATTTCCTTGTTGGACTGCCCCTTGGCCAGCAGGCGCAGCACCTCGGTCTCGCGCTCGGTGAGCGTCTCCGGGCTTTCCGGCGCCTTGACCTCGCGCATCAGGCGGGCGGCGGCCTGCGGCGAGAGCTGCACCTGGCCGGCGGCGGCGGCCTTGATGGCCCGGCACAACTCGTCGGCCTGCGTGTCCTTCAGCAGATAGCCGATGGCGCCGGCCCGCACGGCGCCGATGACCTTCTCGTCTTCGAGGACGCTGGTGAGCGCGATGATCTCGGTGTCCGGGAGCTCCCGGCGCAGAATGCCGATGGCCGTGATCCCGTCCATGACCGGCATCAGCAGGTCCATGAGGACGACGTCCGGCTGAAGGTCCTTCGCCTGGCGGATGGCGTCAGCGCCGTTCTCGGCCTCGCCGACGACTTCCAGGTCCGGCTCAAGCGCCAGGAACATACGCAGTCCCTGGCGCACCACGCTATGATCGTCGACGAGCAGGATACGGATCGGCATGACAACTCCTTGATCTACAAATCGCCGGCCGCCGAGGTCGGTCAGCCCGGCAGTCGTTTCAGCGCCACCAGGGTGTAATCGTCGGCCTGCGGCGTGTCGCCGCTGAAGGCCTTGACCGCCGCTAAGATCGCGTCGACGGCCGCCTGCGGCCGCCGGCCGCCGGCCGCCGCCAGGCTGGCCGTGAGCCGCTCATCGTCGAACAGCTCTTCGTGGGCGTTGATGGCCTCGGTGATGCCGTCGGTGTACAGCACCACGGTGTCGCCCGGCGCCAGGTCCACCTGCCGTTCATCGACGGCCAGCGCCGGGGCCAGGCCGAGCACCAGGCCGTGGCTGCCGAGCGGCTCGACGGCGCCGGTGGCCGCCCGCCACCACAAGGGCCGGTTGTGGCCGGCGTTGGCGTAGGTCAGGCGCCCGGAGGCGGTGTCCAGCACGGCGTAGAAAGCGCTGATGAAGTGGCTGGTCTCGTTGCGCAACAGGATCTGCTCGTTGGCCTGGCTGAGCGTGTCGGCCGGCCCGGCGCTGCTGAGCGCGGCGCCGCGGATGATCACGCGGCAGTGGGCCATGAACAGCGCGGCGGCCGCGCCTTTGCCGGAGACGTCGGCGATGAGCAGGCCCAGGCGCGGCGGCGCGCCGGGCAGCTCGATGAAATCGTACAGGTCGCCGCCCACGATGCGCGCGGCCTGGTAGGCGGCCGCGAACTCCCAGCCCGCAATCTGCGGGCAGCCGTCCGGCAGCAGGCTGAGCTGGATGCGGCGCGCGACCGCCAGGTCCTCCTCCAGGTCCTGCTGCTGGGCCTCGGCGCGCTGCAGGCGGGCCTGCTCCAGGACCAGCGCGGCCTGGTTGGCGAGCAGGCGCAGAAAGCCGAGCTCGTCGTCGGTCAGCCAGCGCGGGCGGCGGCAATCCAGGGCCAGGACGCCGATCGTGCGGCTTTCCACCAGCAGCGGGATGACCGCGTGGCCGCGGAACCCTTCGGCCCGCCAGACGTCGGCGTCCGAGGTGGCGGGCGCATCGGCCTCCAGGTCCCGCACCTGCCAGGGCTGGCGGGTCCGGATGGCGTGGCCCGGCCCGCTGTCGTCCTCGTCGGCCATGTGCAGGCCGGCGGCCACCGGGTCCCGGCGCCAGCCGCTGGCCGCCCGGAAACGGAGCCGGCCCGGGCGGTCGTCGGGCAGCAGCACGGCGCAGGCGTCGGCGTGCAGCAGGCGCTGCGTCTCCTGGACGAGATAGTTCATCAGCGCCGCCGGGTCCGGATGGTCCAGCAGGCGGTTGGAGAAATCGAGCAGGGCGGCCTGGGCCTGGTTCGCCAGCCGCAGCTTGTCCAGGATGTCGCGGATGGTGTCGCGCACGGCCGGCTCGCTCACCAGCAGCTCGGTGGCGATCTGCTGATCGGAGAAGCCTCGGGCGGTCAGGCGCAGCACCTGGCTCTCGTGGTCGGTGAAAGGTTCGCCGGACTCAGGGGCCTGGGCCTCCATCAGCAGGCGGGCGGCCACCTGCGGCGAGAGCTGGGCCTGGCCGGCGGCGGCGGCCTTGATCGCCCGGCGCAATTCGTCGGCTTCCGTGTCTTTGAGCAGGTAGCCGAGGGCGCCGGCGCGGAAGACGGCGGACACAGCCGCGTCTTCCAGGACGCTCGTCAGGACGATGATGGCCACGTTGGGCAGCCGTCCCCGGATGGCGGCGGTCGCCTCCAACCCGTTCATCACCGGCATCAGCAGGTCCATCAGGATGACGTCCGGCGCGGTCGCCTCGGCCAGCTGCACAGCCTCGGCGCCGTTCGCGGCTTCGCCCACAACCGTCAGCTCAGGGTCGAGGTTCAAAAACATCCGCAGGCCCTGGCGGACGATGCTATGGTCGTCGGCGAGCAGAATTTTGATCGGCATCTTGGGCAGTCAGGCGGATTATAGCACCGGCCTCCCCCTCCGCTTGGCCGAGGCGGCTCCGGCCAAAGACCGACGCCGTGTTCCCCGCCAGGGCCGATGTCCGCCGGGCCCGGATCGGCGATGATAGGGCTGTGAAACTTCTCACGCATCGTCGGGGAAACGGTCCGGGGTGTGGCGAGCGAAAGTAGATAGGCTGTGGAAGAAATGATTAGCGTACGGCAACCCCGACTGAAGGCGCCTCCGACTTTAGGCGGAGAGGACGTCGGACCTTGGACGGATGGCGGTCTCCGGCGGGCGCTGATAAGGTTAGGGCAGATGAGTATCACAGTCTTGCTGGTCGACGATCAATCGGCGATCCGGCGTGGGCTGCGCATGAGTCTGGCCCTGGAGCCTGACCTCAAGGTGGTAGGTGAGGCCAGCGACGGTCTGGAAGCGGTGAAGCTCGCCCAGGACTTGCGCCCCGACGTAGTGGTGATGGATCTGGTGATGCCGAATATGGACGGCCTGACCGCGGCGGAGGCGCTCCATACCGCCGCGCCGGGTTCAGCGGTCGTGATCCTGAGCATCCATGATGATCCGGTCTCGCGCGCCCAGGCGCGGGACGCCGATTGCGCGGCCTTTGTCAGCAAGCATGAAGGGATCGGCGCCCTGATCGCGGCCATCCGGCAGGCGATCCGCGGCGGCTCCCTGGGCGCTTCGGCGGCCTGACCGCGTCCGGCGCGGCCAGCGAGCCGCGCTGTCCTCTGCGCGCCCCCACGCCCGCGCCACTTCCCCGGAAAAAAGCGCGCTGCTTCCGCTCCGCCCAAAGGCTGAATCCGGACGCGACCTTTTCAGGTCGAATTCCGGGCAGGTCTTGGACAGAATAGGCCTCGGCTTGACGCCCATCGAGACTCACCCCGAGGAGTGCCCCATGTCCCGTGTCCAGGTCCTGTTGGTGATGATGCTTCTGAGCGTGTGGGCCGCGGCCTGCGCGCCCGCGCCGGCCCAGCCAGCCTCCACCGCTACCCCCGCCGCGCCGCCGCCCACGGCCACGATCCCGGCGCCCCCGGTCATCGGCGAGGCGCACGTGGAGAGTGTGGAGGTGGTCCTCCTCGAGTCGTCTCCGGTTCAGGCGCAGGCCATCGTGCGCGGCAGCCTGCCGGACGCCTGCACCGAGCTCGGCGAGATCACGCCGGTCTATGAAGCCGGGGTTTTCCAGATCACGCTCAAGACGACCCGCCCGGCGGAGGCGGTGTGCGCCCAGGTGTTGGCGCCGTTCGAGACCAGCGTCACGCTGCCTGTGGATGGCCTGCCCGCGGCGCCGTACACGGTCAGCGCCAACGGCGTGCGCGCCCGCTTCGCGCTGCCCGGCGCTCCGGCGGCGGACCTCGGCGCGTTCGTGGAAGCCCTCGTCCGGTCGCTCGACGCGCACGATTACGACACGCTGCGCGGCCTGATGGACGAGCGTCTGATGATCGGCCTGTATCGTTCGGAGGGCGCAGAGCTAGATGTGGACGACGCGCTGGCGCAGTTGCGCGAGACCTACCTGGCCTCAGACGGTCCGGTCACGGCCCCGGATGACGCCGACGTTTCGGCTCTGCTGGACGGCGCCGATCCGCTGGCATTCTTCGGGCCGGACCTCCCGGTGGAGGCCGCCCAGTTCGTGGCCGGGCTGGGGCCGGACGGCCAGGATGAGGGCATCGTCTTCGTCGTCCGGCGCGCCGACGGCAGCCTGTACTGGCACGGCCTGCTCGTCGCCCCCGGCGGTTTCTCGGACGACGACAGCGGCGTGATCCCGTCGACGACGATCATCCAGGATTACGAGACGGACCCGGCCACGGCCGACGCCCGGTACAAAGACCAGACGCTGCTGATCCGGGGCCGGATCACCAACCTCAACGACGTCTTCGGCACCATGGCGCTGATGTTGCGCGATTCCGAGACCGAGATCGGCCTGCAGTGCTATCTGACCGACAACGCCGACGCCGCGAAGGTCAAGGTCGGCGACGAGGTCGTGGTGCGGGGCCGCGTACGCGGCGGCGAACTGGGCTTCTTCATGGTGGTGGACGAGTGCGCGGTGGTCGAGGTGAAATAGCGGGCGGCTTCGGGCCGCGCGTGGCAGCCCGGTCCGGCTAACGGCGGCGGCGTTGCTGTCATGGCGTCGCCGGCTGCGCCTTGAAGACGGCGCTGCCGATCAGGCCGCCCAGCGCCCCGAAGATCGGGTAGAGCACGAGGTTGATCACCAGGAAGATCAGCGTCGTGACGACGATCTCCCCGAAACCGCCGGCGCCCAGGGGCAGATCGCCTTCGATCTGGAGAAGGAGCGCCAGATTGTTGAAGAGCGGGATCGAGAGTGGGCTGGCCGCCAGGAAGACCACCGCCCCGATCAGGGCGCCGATGAGCCCGGCGAGCGCCCCCAGGCCCGCGCCCTGGACCGGGGACAGGCCCGCCTGGCCCTTCTGGAAGCGCCCGTACACGTACACGGCCAGGAGGCCGCCGATCCAGACCCACAGGCATAGCAGGCAGTTGACGAAGTTCACCACCGGCAGGTTGCCGAGCAGGCCGATCACGGCGCCGGCGATCAGGCCGGACAACAAGAAGGATCGGGGGTTCATCGGTGTTGCCTTTCCACCGCTATTGGCCCGAAGCGGGCCGCGGCCCGAAATAATCGGTCGCGCCGTCCTGGAACAGCACCCAGGCTGAATACAGGCCGATGAGCGTGCCAAGCGGGAAGTTGATCAGACCCAGGAGGGCGACGACGATGGCCAGGTAACGGGCCCAACCCTGGCGCAATAACAGGCCGACGCCCGCCGCCAGGCCGGGCAGGGCGAGCACGGCCAGGAAGACGGCGACGAGCGCGCCGACCGTGAACAGGATGGGCGTGGCCGGGTCCTCGCGCACGGCCAGCCCCACCCCGCCCAGCAGCGCCAGGACGAAGGCGCCCGCGCACAGGAGGAGGGCGTGGCCCACGATCATCAGCCAGGCCACCACGGGGACGTGCACCTGCAATTCGCGTTGAGACAGGGTATTCATGGTTAACCTCCTTGCGCCGATCCAGCCGACGGGCGCATGGCGCGCATCGGTTGAAGCCGACCGTAGGTCAGCGTCCTCCACAGCCACTCCACCGGTCCGAAGCGGAAACGCCGCAGCCACCCCACACTCAACGGGATCTGCAGTCCGTAGATGACCATAGTCAGCAGAATCCCGGCCGCCCTCCCCACCTGCCCATACAAACCGAAGCCGTAACCGTAGAACAACGTGGTGCAGATGATCGTCTGCAGCAAATAGTTCGTGATCGCCATGCGCCCCATCGCGGCGAGGGGCGCAAGCCGGCGTTGCCAGGCCGGATCACGGGTCAGCCGCACGAGGCTGGCCATATAAAACAGGCTGAGGGCCGGCGCACCGACGGTCTGTCCGATGAGCGCGATCATCAAGGGCACAGACGGCTCGCTGCGCACCGACCCCTCGCCGGCGATCACGTACATCAGGTTGCCGATCACGCCCACGCCCAATCCCCACCCCCACACCCGGCGGATCAGCGGCAGGTGGCCCGGCAGGTCGTCGCACAGGCGACGTTGGCCGACGTACAGGCCCAGCAGGAACATCGCCCAGACGTTGAACGCCATGAACGGCCACATGCCGAAGACCATGTTCATTTCCTGCACCCGCTGCGCGGTGACCTCGGCGAATGAGCCATGGGTGTAGACCTGATCGGCCTGGGCGGCGGCCTCGTGATAGCCGCGCCTCTGCTCGGCGAACATTTCCGTCATCAGCCTGTCCCCCTCGGGCGACATCCGGCTCAGTTCGACCAGGCCCAACAACGCGCCGTTGAGCAGGAGGGGCACCAGCAGGAAGACGACGACCCAGATCAACAGGGTCCGGGGCTGGCGGTTGCGGAAGAAAAGCAGCGTGAGCGCGCCGAGCAGCGCATACAGAATGAGGATGTCGCCGACCCAGAACAAATAGGCATGGATCACGCCGATGACGAGCAGCACCGCCATCCGGCGCAGGTAGAGCGGCGTAAACCTCACTCCGCGGGCCTGCGCCCGGCTGTGCTGGATGGCCAAACCCAGGCCGAACAGGAAGGCGAACGTGGAATAGAACTTGCCCTCCCCAAAGAAGCCGATAAGCCAGTCGGCGACCTGATCCAGGCCGGTCGGCTCATTCAAGTCCATGATCTGCTGGAACAGGGAACGATTGAAGGCCTCCATGTTCACCAGCAGAATGCCAAACAGGGCAAAACCGCGCACCATGTCGATGACCTGAATGCGCTCGCCCGGCTGTACGGGGGCCGCCTGTAACTTGGTGCTCGTAGACATACCCACCTCGTGCCGAGAACCGCATGCAAATCTCCTCCCGATGGCTTCACTTCAACATACGCTTATTGAGCCGGAAGGTAACGGACAAAAGTCTGACTGGCGCGGGAACACCCCCAGAGTGGATATTGTTGGTCAAGGCGAGGGGCTTGGGTGAGAAACCCTACAACTGGAAATACACGATGCGGTGCGCGCGCCGCGCTATCTGGAAGGCGCCCGCCAGCCGATAGGCCAGCCGGTAGCCGGGGTTGAGCCGGGCCAGGTCCGGGTCCTGGGTGAAATACCATTCTTCCAACAGGCGGATGCCCGGCGCCCAGGCCTCCAGTTCGTGGGCGTCATCCACACCCCACCCGATGGTTGCGCCCGTGCGTTTCAGCGACGGGTGGTTGGCGGCGGTCCGCGCCGTCATCCGGCTGAAGACGTCCGCGATCAGCCGGCAGCCCGGGAACGCCTCGCGCAGCCGCAGGATCAGGCGCCGGACGTCGGCTTCGGCCAGATACATCAGCAGCCCCTCGGCCACCACCAGCGCCGGCCGGCCCTGCGCGGCGACCGCGTCCACCCAGCTCAGATCGGTCACCGGGGACGCCAACAGATGGTAGCGCTCGCTGTCGGGGTAGAACTGGCGGCGGAGCGCGATCACGGGCGCCATGTCCAGGTCGTACCACTCGACCAGGCCATCGTCCACGCGCGGGAAGCGGCCGTCCAGGCCGCAGCCCAGGTGCAGCACCAGGCCGCCGGGATTCTGAGCCAGAAAGTCGCGCGTGACGGCGTCCAGTTTCCTGGCGCGCTGGCAGACCAGGACGACGGTCTTGTACGGCACCTTCAGGCGGGCGAAGTCGTAGTCCACCTGCTCCAGGATCGCCCGCGCGTGCGGGTCGAAGAACAGCGGGTTGCCCGGCTGCGCCTTGGCGAAGAGCGGGATGAGCAGGGTCTCCTGCTCAGGGGTCAGTGTGATTTTGGCTTTTTGCATTGTCATCCTACCACCTTGAGCACACGCAGCGCCCGCAGCGTGACCCAGGGATTGGGCTGTTTCTTTGCTCCGAACTCCACCCAGGTCTTGTCGGCGTAATCGTACTCGAGCGCCCAGCGCCCGTGCGCGTCCTGCTTGTCGCGGATGAGCTGGAGCGCGTTTTTCAGCCGGCGATCCGCGCCGTAGCCCAGGCCGGCCAGGGCCTCGACGATCTGCAACAGGTCGGTGACGTAGAACACTGGGAACCCGAACTTCCACCAGTTGCCGCTCGGTTTGGCGGCCCAGCCGCTCGGGTACGCGGCCGTCGCCGGATCGACGCTGAAGAGGAAGTCCACGCCCTGCTGGATCGCGCGCCTGATCACGGGGGTGCGGCGCTTGGCCGGCCAGATGCTGAAGGCGAGCATCACTTTGGCCGCGCCCCACGCGCAGGGCAGCTTGTTGTTGGCGCCGCACGCGAAGCCGGGGCCGCACTTGCCGGCGTAGTAGCGCCGCGGCGCCTGGCGGTCACTCATCGGCGCGACACCCTCGCCGGTGACGGTGCGCGCCATCCACTCATAGGCCGTCGCCAGCCGGGGGTCGTCGCAGCCCAGCGTCACCAGCGCCCAGCACAGGTTGCCTTGCAGGCAGTCAACGGTGCCGGAGGGCGCGCCGGAGGCCGTGAACTGGCCGCCGGCAGTCAGGGCATGGTCGAGCACGTAGTTGCAGGCCAGGGCGAGGCGTTGATCCTGCTGGGCCGAGGCCCCCAACTGCGCCAGCATGATTATGGCCCAGACCGTCGAGCGATACTTGGGGTTATAGCCAGGCCCCGGTTCGACCCAGTAGCCGGCCGGGTTCATCCTGGCCAGGACGGTTGCGATTGGCCCGTGGATGTGCGCGGCCTCGCGCGCGGCGCGAAGTTCTCGATCGTTCGGCCGTCGGTCCAGCAGATCACGGAGCGCCAGGTAGCGGACGCCGGGCGCTTCGGCCTCCAACAGCCAGGGGAGCGGATCGCCCTTCAATTGAGCCTGCCAGGTCACCGTGCTCACCTCCTGGCCGACGCGGGCCGGCCACTAGAGCGATTGCCGATTTCGTTTACGGCATGTCATTCCGGCGAAGGCCGGAATCCAGCGAATTTGGGCGGGACCTGGACCCCGGCTTGCGCCGGGGTGACGTCAACGCAAGCGGAATTCGGTATAGACTGAAAACTCATGTGCCCCTCAGTCTTTGCGCGATCGCGGGCAGGGCGTCCACCACGTCGGCCCTCACCACCACTTCGGCCGCCGGGTCCAGGAGCGTCGGGCCCAGATTGATGATCGCCAGCCGCGCCCCGCGGTCGCACGCGGCCTCCAGCCAGGCCAGCACCGGCCCGCCGGGCAGGGACGTGCCGGCGATCAATATCAGCGCGCTCTCGCGCAGCAGCGTCCGGGCTTTCAGCGCGGCCCGCCAGGGCAATTGCTCGCCGGTCAGGATGACGTCGGGCTTCATCAGGCCGCCGCAATGGCGGCAGCGCGGGGCCTCGCCGCGCGCGCACAGCGCCTGCCACAGCGGCGGGCCGGCGTCGGAGCGATAGCACCTCAGGCACGTCGCGGTGGCCAGGGAGCCGTGGATTTCCACGACCGTCTGCGAGCCCGCCTTCTGGTGGAGCCCGTCGCCGTTCTGGGTGATGACGCCCTGGAGGTAGCCGGCGGCCTCCAACTGCGCCAGCGCCAGGTGCGCGGGGTTCGGCGCGGCGGACAGGACGGCCGCCAGAAAGGGCCGGAAGCGAGCGTAGAAGGCCTCGGGCGCTTCCTTGAATCCCTGGAGCGTCATCAGCCGGGCCTGATCGTCCGGCAGGCGTTCAGCCAGAGCCCACAGGCCGGAGCCGGGGCTGCGAAAATCCGGCAGGCCGGAGCGCGTCGAGAGGCCGGCGCCGGTGAGCGCCACGCACCTCGGCCGGCGAGCCAGCAGGGCGGCGGCCTGCTCGATGCTTTCCGCGACGGCAGAGGCGCGCTCGGCCATCCTCCCTCTTGCTCCGTGAGTTGCAGCGCCGCCGGCATAGAAACAATCGCCGGGATCGGCCGGGCGGCCTCCGCGACATGGTCCGACTCCAGGGTATCTCAGAATCGGGGTGCGGATGGTTAGGGTCGTCGAACGGCGGCCGGACGCGGCGCGTGATTCAAACTTTGTCCCTCACCTTTGTCCGTCCTGAGCCGGGCCCGGCTGACCAGCGCGGGATGGGCGCGCGGGATCCGTAACTTGGTGGCAAGCATGAGGCTGGACATAAGCTGTCCTAACGGGATTGTACTCCTCCCGGCAACCCGCGACTATCACCCGGCCCTAATGCGGGCCTGCTACAATTTATTCTCAGCGAATTGAGGACGGTATGGTTCTTTTTGGAGAAGCCTTTTCCCGATGACACGCGTTCTTGTCACTATCCACGGCACCGGCCGTATTGAAGAAGATTTCTGGGTCTCTCAGCAGGCGGCCCTGGCTCAACACCTCGGGGCCCCGCCGCACCTCCATCCGGTCTGGTGGGGCGACCTGATCGACGCCGGCGCGCGCCTGCCGGCGGTCCGCGACCGGATGACGGCCCGCATTCATGCCGTGGCCCAAGACTGGCTCGGCCGCCCGTCGCGCTACGCCCATCGCCTGGTCGAGCGGGCTTCGGATAAGCTCCACGATTTCGTCAACGGGACCGCCGGCGTGGTGGCGTACTTCGTCCCCGACCAGAAACAGGTCGTCATCCGCGAACGGTTGAGCCGCACCCTGACCGACCTGACGGCGCGGGGGCATGAGATCGTATTGGTGGCCGAGAGCCTGGGCAGTGTGGTGGCCTTCGACGTCTTGAGCCGCGAGGCGGAGCGTTTTCGGCTCGCCGCCTGGGTCACCGTCGGCTGTCCCCTACGCCTCCTGGTCCGCACCGGCCAGCGCCGCGCCGACCTGGGCGCCATCAACACGCGCACCGTCAGGCAGTGGCTCAACCTGCATGCGCCATTCGATCCGATCGCGGCCCCCGTCGCGCCGGCCTTTCCAGGCTACCCGGTGCGGGACGAGCGCATCGACGGCTCCGGCGGGCTGTTCGAAGCGCACGCCAACTACTGGGCCAATCCGCGCTCCACGGCCCTGATCGCCGGGACGCTCCACGCGTAATTTCAAGTAAAGCGGCGCCGTTTCTCCCACGCCTGCTCGGCCGGCACATCGCGGTCCAGCCAGAACCGACGCCAGAGCACAGCGCGTCGCTCGCGCGGGTCGCGCGGCAGAGGCAGCCGGTTGGCCTCCAGCCGCTTCACGGCGATCAGCAGCGTGAGCGCCGCGCACCCTATGACCACCCAGGCCGGGTCGCGCCACAGCCAGGCGGCCGGCGCCAGCAGGAGCAGGGCGAGCATGGAAATCAGGCCGCCCTGTTTCGTGACCTCGGCCACGGCAAAGAGCGCCAGGACCAGGACGACCAATCGCAGGTCCCAGGCGCACAACACCCCGAGCGTGGCCGCGATGCCGCGCCCGCCCATGAAGGCGAGCCAGAGCGACCAGTTGTGGCCGGCGACGACGGCCAGCCCGGCCAGCACCACCGTCGGCGTGTCAAAGCCCAGCCGGTCGGCCAGGGCGGCCGGCGCCCACCCCTTGAACACGTCGGCCAGGCCGGCGACGATCTTCCAGGCCGCCCCCAGTTGCTCCCCGACGTTGGAAGCCCCGATAGTGCCGCTGCCGTAGCGGCGCAGGTCGATGCCGCGGCGCCGGCGGGCGATGAAGTCGGCCGGCGAGAGCGACCCCCACAGATAAGCGCCCAGGATCAGGGCGGCGTCGGCCGCGGCGGCGCTAATCGTCGGCATAGAAGGCCAGCCCGACCACATCCGGGCCGGTGTGGGCGCCCATGACGGGCGTGAACTCCGTCAGGTAGAACTCGGCGCACGCCACGCGCGCCAGAAACTGATCGCGCAGCCATTCGGCGTCCGCCAGCGCGTCGGCGTGAAAGACGGAAGCGTGCACGCCGTTCCGATCCTGCAGGCGCCCGACGGCCAGCTCCAGGATCTGGCGCAGGGCGCTCCGCCAGGTGCGCGCCAGGCACACCACGCTCACCCGCCCCGCCCTGAGGTTCAGGATGGGCGAGATCTGGAGCTGGCTGCTGAGCAGGCGCGCTGCATCGCCCAGGCGTCCGCCCCGATGGATGTGTTCCAGGCTCTTCAGCGTCGCGAAGAAATCGACGCGGTCCCTCACCCGCTCGGCCGCCGCGACGACCTGCTCGAGCGCGGCGCCGGCCGCCGCGGCCCGGGCCGCCGCCAGGACGACGAACCCCTCGGCGATAGTGGCCGTGCGCGAGTCGATGACCCGGATGGGCACGCCGCCGACCTGCTCGGCCGCCAGTTGGGCCGTCCACAGCGTGCCGGACAGGTCGGCTGAGACATGGATAGAGACAATACCGTCGTAAGACTGGCGAAGCTGCTCGTAGAGGCTGGCGAAGGCGCCGAGCGGCGGCTGGGAAGTGGTGGGATGAGAGGTGTGCGTCTGGCGGAAGCGGCTATAGAAGACCGCCGGATTAAAGGCCTCATCGTCCCGGTAGACGACGCCGTCCCAGTTCAACTCGAAAGGGACCTCGTAGATATCGAGCGCCTGCTTGAGCGCGGCCGGCACGCACGCCGCGCTGTCGGTGACCACCGCGATCCTGGCCATGACGGCCTCCTGTGCTTGCCCTGACTCTCCGGCAAGTTGGCCGGCGGCACAGGTGCCGGACATCACCCTGCAACAGTGTCCTTATGCCCAATCCCGGGCGGCTCCGGGTCGTTCCGGCCCGCCGGCCGGGCATAGCGCGGCTCCAGGCCAGCGACGCCCACGCAGCCCCGAGCCGCTTGGGATGCCCGGCCGGCCTCGGGGCGCGCCGGAGTCGAGGGGGGGCCGGCCGACACGCGTGAATGCGCCCGCTTCGCTGTAGCTGTAGAGGCCGGCGCGCCGTTACTCGCGGCCGGGCGGCGGCGCGGATGTGAATGCCAGGCGGAACGACGCGCCCGCATTCCCATTCCGGTCAACGCTGAGCGCGCCGCCGACCTGGTCGGCCAGGGTATGGACGAGCTGCAGGCCGAGCGACGGAGAATGGGCGATGTCCAGATCGGGCGGCAGGCCCACGCCGTCATCGTCGACCTGCAGGACGAAGCGGTCCCGGCCCGCCTGGCGCAGTGCGACCCGGATCTCGCCCGGCCGGCCGCCCGGGAAGGCGTGCTTGAGCGAGTTGGAGACCAGCTCATTGAGGATCAGGCCGCACGGGACGGCGGTGTCGATGTCCAGCCAGCAGCCATCGGCCTGGATGTGCAGGGCGACGTTGTCGGCTTGCCGGGCGTAGGTGCGCAGCAGTTGGGCGGCGAGGCTGCGCGCGTACTCGGCGAAGTCGATGCGGGCCAGGTCGCTGGACCCGTACAACTTCTCGTGGACCAGCGCCATCGACCGGACGCGGCTCTGGCTGTCGCGCAACAGCTCCAGGGCGTGCGGGTCGACCACCGCGCGGGACTGCAGATTGAGCAGACTGCTGATCACCTGCAGGTTGTTCTTCACCCGGTGGTGGATTTCCTTCAACAGCACTTCTTTGTCGCGCAGCGAGGCCACCAGATCGGCGGCCGCCTGACGGCGCAGGGTGACGTCTTCGCCCAGGCTGGCCATGCCCACGACGCGCCCGTCGAGGTCGCGCAGGGTGGTGTTGCTCCACGAGATCCAGCGGATGTCGCCGGAACGCGTGACGATGCTGTTCTCGAAATGCGCCGGGACGGTGTCCTGCTGGAGCGCCGCCGCGAACAGCGCCTTGACCTCCGGCTCGCCGGGGACGAACAGGTCGAACCAGGGGCGGCCGAGCACCTCCTCGCGCCGCCAGCCGGTGAGCTTGAGCAGGAAGTCGTTGCAGAAGGTGAGGCGGCTGGCCGTGTCCAGGCTGACCGCCACCAGCTCGACGTTCTCCAGAGTCTCGCGGAAGCGCCGCTCGGATTCGCGCAGGGCGGCCTCCGCCCGCCGCCGCTCGGTGATGTCGCGCACGACCACCAGGATCGTCTCCTGTTCATGCGGCATCAGCCGGGCCTCGTACAGGGCCGCCGCGCTTTCCCCCGGCAGGTTGTACTCGACCACCTGCATCTCGCCCGTCTGCCGCAGGCGCTCGAGCGCCTGGCCCACGCCGGCCATCACCGCCTCCGGCAAGACGTCCTTCAGCGCGCGCCCCAGGAAGGCCTCCGGCGGCGCGTACAGGCGGCTATTCGCGGGCGCATGGTAATCCAGAAATACACCCTCCCGGCTGAGGATGAACAGCAGGTCGGGCACCGCCTTGAGCAGGAACCGGTTGCGGGCCTCGCTCCTCTTCAGCTCCCGGTTGGCCGTCTCGAGCTGGTCGGTGCGTTCGCGGACCCGGTCCTCCAGAGTCTCGTTCAGCCGACGGATTTCGACCTCCGACCATCCGCGCTGCATGATCTCGCGCTGGGCGGCCGCGTATAGTTGCAGATTTTCGCGCACGGCGATGAACTGCCGCACGGCTGCCAGCGCGACCAGACCGACAAAACCGACCTCGAGGACATGGTGCTCGAGGCGCAGGTCAAAGAAGCTGGTCGCCAGGAGCAGCGCGCCCACCGCGACGACCCAGGGATAAGGAGCGGCCTGGCTCCAGCTGGCCGGGGCGGCGGGGAAGGCGGGGGAGGCGGGGGAGGGGGCGCGACTCTGCTCGGCCTGCAGGACGCCCGCCAGGCCGACCAGGGCGAAGCTGACGGTCCAGCCGAGGTCGAGCCAGCCGCCGGTCCGATACGTCCCGTACAGCGTCTGGAGCGTGTAGACGATGTCCGTGACGATCAGCGTAGCCAGGCTGACGGCGATCAGGGCCAGCGGCGCCTGGTCGCGCGACCAGGCCTGCCGGAACAGCAGCTGCAAGAAGCCGACCCAGAGCATGAAGTCCAGGGCCGGGTAGAGGAGCGCCAGCGCCTGCGTCACGGGGTCGGCGGCGGTGCGGGCCAGCGTCGGACCGACGACGAGCACCCACAGCAACAGGCCCCCGGCGATGAGCACGAGGCCCAGGTCCAGCGCCGACCGGAGGGCGGCCAGGCCCCGGAAACGCGCCGCCGGCAGCAGCAACACGCCGGCCGCTATCAGTCCGTAAGCCAGCAGGAAGAGCAGCTCCGGGGCCTGCCCGGCCGGGTTCTGGCCCAGGAGCACTTCGCCGAGGCCCCACGCGGCGCTGCCCAGGTGGGCGGCGAACGCGCCGCCAGCCAGGCAGAGCCAGGCCCAGTACGCGCGGCCTCCGGCGGACGCCATGCGTCGCGCCGCGCGCCACAGGCTGAGGCTGGCCAGGCCGGTGACCAGGATCGTGAGAGCGCTATTGGCGGCGGTGCGCAGCCAGGCGTCCGGGTATGGGACGGCGATCAGCGCTACGTTGACGAGCACCAGCCCGGCGGCCGCCAGGGACGCGCCCCGAAACGACAGGCGGGGTCGGAGGCGGCTGTGGGGATTCATGCCGGCTGAGGTCCGGGGCCGAGGCTCAGGCTGCCGGTGCCCTTGCGCATGAAACGCAGGAACGCGTCCGACGGCATCGGGTACCCGAAGTAGTAACCCTGGGTCTCGTCGCACAGGCAGGCCTTGATGAAGCTGTGCTGTTCCAGCGTCTCCACGCCCTCCGCCGTCACGCGGATGTTCAGGTTGTGGGCCAGGGTGACGATGGCTTTGACGATCGCTTCATCCTCCTTGTCCTCGTGCGCCGACCGCACGAAGGACTGGTCGATCTTGAGCCCGTCAACCTGGAAATGCTTGAGGTACTCCAGCGCCGAATAGCCGGTGCCGAAGTCGTCGATCGACAGGTAGACGCCCATCTTTTTCAGCGCCTGGAGCTTGGCGACCGCGCTGTCCCGTTCCTGCATGATGATCGTCTCGGTCAGCTCGAGTTCGAGCGCCTCCGGCGGCAGTCCGGCCTCGTCGAGCGCGCGCCGGACCATGGCCACCAGGTCCGGCTGCCGGAACTGGCGGTTGGACAGGTTGACGCCGACCCGCAGCTGGGTCAGGCCGGCGCTGCGCCAGGCCTGGGCCTGGCGGCAGGCGGTCTGTAGGACCCATTCGCCGATCGGCACGATCAGGCCCGTCTCTTCGGCCAGCTGCAGGAACTGGGACGGCGGGACCAGGCCGAGTTCAGGCCGCTGCCAGCGCAGCAGCGCCTCGACCCCCACGATGCGGCCGGTGTTGAGCGCGACCTTGGGTTGGTAGTACAGGACGAATTCGCCGCGTTGCAGCGCCCGGCGCAGGCTCATCTCCAGGGTCAGCTGGGTGAGGGCGGCGGCGTTCATCTCCGCCTGGTAGAACGCGTAGCCGTTGCGGCCCTGTTCCTTCACCCGGTACAGGGCCGTGTCGGCGTTGCGCAGCAGGGTGTGCAGGTCGTCGCCGTCGTGCGGGAAGATCGCCAGGCCCAGACTGCCGCCGACGAAGACCTCGTGCCCGCCCAGGTCGAACGGCTCGGCCAGCACGCTCAGGATCTTCTCGGCGACGCGGGCGGCGTCCTGCGGCTGTTCCACCTCCTCGATCAGGACCGTGAACTCGTCGCCGCCCAGGCGCGCGACGGTGTCGTTCTGGCGCAGGGTGCGCGTCAGGCGCGCGGCGACCGCCCGGAGCAGCAGGTCGCCCATCGGGTGGCCGAGCGTGTCGTTGACGTTTTTGAATCGGTCCAGGTCCAGGAACAGGACGGCCCCGCGCCGGCCGTGCCGCTGGGCGTGGGCCAGCGCCCGGCCGACCAGGATGTGGAACAGCGCGCGGTTGGGCAGGCCGGTCAGCGAGTCGTGATAGGCCAGGTGCCGCAGGTGCTCCTCGGCGCGCTTGCGCTCGGTGACATCGCGGAAGACCAGCACGGCGCCGGTGAGCCGGCCCTGGTCGTCGCGGATCGGGGCGGCGCTGTCGTCCACCGGGATTTCGCGCCCGTCGCGCGTGACGAGCAGCGTCTGGTCCGGCAGCGAGACGAAGCGCTGTTGCGCCAGGGCCAGGCTGAGCGGGTTGTCGATCCGGGCGCGGGTGTGCGCGTCGACGGCGTTGAAGACCTCGGCCACCGGCCGGCCCTGGGCCTCGGCCGCCGTCCAGCCGGTGAGCGCCGCGGCGACGGGGTTGAGGAACTGGACCAGACCGTGGACATCAACGGCGATAACGGCGTCGCCGATGCCCTGGAGGATGGCGGCCAGCCAGCGCTCGTGCGTCCGGAGTTTCTTTTCTGTGCGGTGCTTGTACAGGGCGATCTCGATCGCCATGTGCAGTTCGCGGTCCTCGAACGGCTTGAGCATGTAGCCGTAGGGTTCGGTCAGTTGGGCGCGGCGCAGCGTCTGCTCATCCGAATGGGCCGTGAGGAAAATCACGGGCAGGCCGAACTCGGCCCGGATGCGCTCGGCCGCCTGGACCCCGTCCATCTCACCTTTGAGCCGGATATCCATCAGCACCAGGTCCGGCCGCATCTCCGCGCACTGGCGCAGCGCGTCGTCGGCCTGGGCGGCGGTCCCGGCCACCTGATAGCCCAGGCTGAGCAGCCGGCTCTTCAGGTCCATGGCGATGATGTTCTGATCTTCGACGATCAGGATGTTGGCAGTAGCCATAGTTTTTCCCGCGCCGGCACGCGGACGATCCCCCGGCGGTATTGGGCCTCTATTCTACAATAACGCGAAGCCGGATCGGATTGCGTGGGTTTCGGTTGGAGTCACGACCAACGCCAACTTGAGCGGCGTTGTGCGGCTGGCCTAGACTGGCCGCATGCTGGCCAAGGTCCATTCCTGCGCCGTCGTCGGCCTGGACGGCGCCGTCGTCGAGGTCGAAGTCGATACCGCCAACGGCCTGCCGAGTTTTACCATCGTCGGCCTGCCGGACGCCGCCGTGCAGGAGAGCCGGGAGCGCGTGCAGGCCGCCATCCGCAACGCCGGTTTCTACTTCCCCCAAAAACGGCTCACCGTCAACCTGGCGCCGGCCGCCCTGCGCAAAGAGGGTCCAGCCTACGATCTGCCCATCGCGCTGGGCGTCCTCGCGGCCGCCGGCCAGATCATGCCGGAGGCCTTCGACGGGGCATTGCTGGTGGGCGAGCTCTCGCTGGACGGGACGGTGCGGCATGTGCGCGGCGTACTGCCCATGGCGGCCCTGGCGCGCCAGCAGCGTTACCGGACGCTGATCGTGCCGGAGTCCGACGCGCGCGAAGCGGCTCTCGTGCCCGAGGTGGAGGTGCTCCCGGTGGGCCACCTGGCCGAACTGGTGGACCACTTTTCAGGCGCGCGCCCGATCCAGCCGCTGACCGTGACGGCCGAGGTCGCGGCCGGCCCGGCCTTCACGCCGGTCGATTTCCGCGACGTCAAAGGCCAGGAGCACGTCAAGCGCGCGCTGGAGGTGGCGGCGGCCGGCGGGCACAATGTGCTGATGAGCGGGCCGCCCGGCGCCGGCAAGACTCTGCTGGCCCGCGCGCTGCCGTCCATCATGCCGGCGCTCACCATCGACGAGGCGCTGGACATCACGCGCATCTACTCGGTGGCGGACCAGCTCCCTTCAGGCGCGCCGCTGGTCCAGCACCGGCCGTTCCGGGCGCCGCACCACACGATCTCCATGGCGGGCCTGGTCGGCGGCGGCAACGGCCCGCGGCCGGGCGAGATTTCGCTGGCGCACCGCGGCGTGCTCTTTCTGGATGAACTGCCCGAGTTCGCCCAGAAGACGCTGGAGGTGCTGCGCCAGCCGCTGGAGGACAAGATCGTCACGATCGCGCGGGCGCGCGGCGCGCTGACCTTCCCGGCCAATTTCATGCTGGTGGCGTCGATGAACCCCTGTCCCTGCGGCTATTACGGCGACGCCGCGCATGCCTGCTCGTGCTCGGCCACGACGGTGACGCGCTACCAGAAGCGCCTCAGCGGCCCGCTGCTGGACCGCATCGACATCCACGTGGACGTGCCGCGCGTGGATTACGCCCGGCTCACCGACCAGCGGCTGGGCGAGGCTTCCGAAGCCGTGCGGGCGCGGGTGGAGGCGGCGCGCGAACGGCAACGGCGCCGTTTCGCCTCGGTCGGCAACGCCGAGCGGCCCGACCTGACGTGCAACGCCGACATGCGCCCGGCCGACCTGCGCAAGCACTGCAAGCTGGACGAGGCCGGCAACGCGCTGGTGAAGGCCGCCATGGCGCAGCTCGGCCTGACGGCGCGCGCCTTCCACCGGGTGCTCAAGCTGGCGCGCACCATCGCCGATCTGGCCGGCGCGGACGCCATCCGGCCCGCGCACCTGGCCGAGGCCCTCCAGTACCGGCCGCGACAGGCAAACTGAGCCTCGCAGCTCCGCCCCCTGGTCAGACCGGGGCGAGAGCCGGCCCGGTTTATGGCGGGGTGCCCGGCCGGAAACACGGGCCGGCGCGGCTCAAACGCGGGCAGGCCGGGGCCCGAGGGCGGACAGCGGGTCCTGGTTCGCCGGCAATCTGATCGCGGAGGGGGTGTGTCAGGGGGGGTTCGGTCCTATAATGTCGGCATGCCGCGCTGGCTGCCGTTCCGCCGCGACCTGGGCCTGCAGCTTCTGGCGCTCTACTTGCTGTTTGTCGGCCCCGTGATCGTGGCGGCCCTGATCTTCGACGCCGCCGCCGGGGCGCGTCTGGCGCAGGACGTGCGCGCCGCCGACCAGGCGCTGGCCCGCTCCATCGCCCTGGAGACGGACGCCGCGCTCCAGAACGCGCTGCGCACCGTCGCCGAGCTGGCGGCCTCGCCTGCAGTCCGGTCCCCGGCGCCGGACCGGCTGCGCGCGCTCTTCGCCCCGGTGACGGCCGCCCGCGCGGAGATCAACCTGATTTACCTCCTGGGCGCGGACGGCGTCATGCTGTACCACTACCCGGAGGGCCCGCTCTCCACGGTCGGCACCGATTTCTCCTTCCGCCAGTACTTCGCCGACGCGCGCGCCGCCGCGGCCCCGTTGATGTCGGCCGGGCGCATTTCGCCGACGACCCGGCAGCCGGTGGCGACGGCGGTCGCGCCGATCACCGACGCGCAGGGCCGCTTCCTGGGCGTCGTCGGCACCAACCTGTCGCTGGAGCAGATCTCGCGCACCCTGGCCCAGATCGCGTCCGACCCGACGGCCGGCCTGCGGGTGAGCATCCTGGACGCCACCGGCCAGATCGTGGCCGACTCCGATCCGACGCGCCTGCTCACCGCCGCGCGCGCGGATTTCGCCGCCGAGACCGACCTCGTCCTGACCGGGGCGACCGGCAGCCGGATCGGGCGGGATGCCGAGGGCCGCGAGTGGCTGCGCAGCTACGTCCCCATTGCCGCGGCGGGCTGGGCGGTCATCGTCCACCATCCCACCGACCATGCCTTCGCCTCACAGCGCGCCTTCCACAACGGCCTGCTCATCGCCATCGGCGTGTTCCTGGTGGGCGGCCTGTTCTTCTGGATGATGCTGTCGCGCCGCGTCATCGCGCCGCTGGAGCGCCTGGCCGGCTTCAGCGCCGCCATCAGCCAGGGCGCGGTCACCGTCGCCGACCGCGCCGACCTGGCCGCGCACTCGGGCCGGCCCGACCAGATGGGCGACCTGGTCCGCGCGCTGTCGCAGATGGAGCGCGACATCGAGCGCCGCTTCGCCGAGCTCTCCACCCTGCTCGAGACGAGCACGGCCGTGGTCTCCACGCTGGATGCCGGCAAGGTGCTGGACACGATCCTCGAGCAGGTCCAGCGGCTGCTGGCCGTGGACAAAGCGGCCATCATCGCGCTGGACGAGCGCGCCGGGGAGCTGCGTCTGCGCGCGGCGCGCGGCCTGTCCGACGATTACGTGCGCCGCATCCGCACCCGCTCGGTCCACGCGCGCCCGATCTTCCCCTCGGTGCGCGCCATCCTGGAGGGCCGGCTGGTCCAGGTGAGCGACGTGGAGACCGAGCCGGACTTCCCGCCCACGCTGCTGGAACGCGCCCGCACGGAGGGCTATCGCGCGCTGGTGGCCGTGCCGCTGTTGACGCCGCACGCCGCGCCCACGGCCCTGATGGTCTACTGGCGCGATCCGCGCGTCTGCTCGACCGAGGAGCTCAACCTGATCGTCAACTTCGCCAACCAGGCGGCCATGGCCATCGAGAACGCCAGCCTGTTCGCGCTGACCGACGAGAAACTGCGCGAACAGACGCGCACGCTGGAGGCGCTGGTCCAGTCGCTCAACGACGGCCTGATCCTGGAAAGCTCCGATGGCCGCGTCCTGTATTGCAACCGGCGCCTCTGCGAACTGGCCGACATCCAGCCGGATGAGGCGGGCGCCTATACCGCCGCCGCCCTGCGCGACCGGCTGCTCGCCCAGGCGGCCGGAGCCGAAGCCGGCGCCGCGCCGGTGGAGATCGTCGTCCAGCATCGCGGCCGGACGCTGGACCTGCGCCTGCAATCCTTCGACGTCACCGACGAGCGCGGCCAGTTGATCGGCCGCGGCCAGCTCTGGCTGGACGTCACCGGCGACAAAGAGCTGGACCGGATGAAGTCGGCCCTGATCGCCACCGTCTCGCACGAACTGCGCACCCCGCTGGCGACGATCAAGGGCAACATCACCTCGCTCCTGGCGCAGGATGTGGAGTGGGACGCGGCCGCCCAACGCGAATTCCTGGAGGTCGCCTCGGCCGAGACCGACCGCCTGAGCGCCCTGGTCACTGACCTGCTCGACCTCTCCAAGATCCAGGCCGGGACGTTCGTCGTCCACCGGGAGCTGTGCGCCCTGGCGCCGCTCGCCCGGCGCGCCGCGGCCCGCGCCCGGCCGGACCCCGGCCTGCGGCTGCAACTGGAGGTCGCGCCGGACGTGCCGCTCTTCCCGGCCGACCCGACCCGGCTGGAGGCCGTGTTCCGGAATCTCATCGAAAACGCGGTCAAGTACGCGCCGCCCGACTCGCCCATCCGCATTCAGGCCGAGCGCGCCGACGGCCATGTGCTGGTGCGCGTGGCCGACGACGGCCCGGGCATCCCGGCCGAGCACCGCGAGCGGGTGTTCGACCGTTTCTACCGGATCGACACCGGCCTGACGCAGCGGACCGGCGGCGCCGGCCTCGGCCTGGCGATCTGCAAGGGGTTCGTGGAGGCGCACGGCGGACGCATCTGGGTGGAGCCGACCGAGCGCGGCGCGGTGTTCGCGTTCACGCTGCCCTTGAGGTCCCCATGACCGCGCGCCCCGCCGTCCTGGTCGTCGACGACGAGCAGCCGCTGCGCGACTTCATCCGCAAGAACCTGGAAGCGCGCAGCTTCGTCGTGCACACCGCCGGCAACGGCCTGGAGGCGCTGGCGGTCTTCAACACCCAGCCGCTGGACCTGATCATCCTGGACGTCATGATGCCGACCATGGACGGCCTGGAGACGACGCGCCGCATCCGGCAGACCTCGCCCGTCCCGATCATCATCCTGACCGCGCTGGGCGAGGAGAAGGATAAAGTGACCGCCCTCGACCTGGGCGCCGACGACTACCTGACCAAGCCCTTCGGCGTCGAGGAATTGCTGGCGCGGGTGCGCGCCGTGCTGCGCCGCGCGCGTCCACAGACGGGGTCGCTCGGCGCCGGCGCGCTGACGGCCGGGGATTTAGTGCTCGACCCGGCCGCCCACACCGTCACCCTGCGCGGCGAGCCGCTGCGCCTCACCCCCACCGAGTTCGAGCTGCTGCACCTCCTCATGCGCAACCCGGGCAAGGTCCTCACCCACCGCGAGTTGCTCCGGCAGGTGTGGGGCGCCGAGTACGGCGACGAGGCCGAGTACCTGCGCGTCTACATCCGGCGCCTGCGCCAGAAGATCGAAGCCGAGCCGCTCAACCCGCGCCACCTGCTCACCGAGCACGGGGTCGGGTACCGGTTCGAGTGACCTCCGCGCCCGTTTGTTAACACCGTTTTTATAACCCGCGCCCGCGCGTTTATGCCTTGTTCCTGTGGGTGGCGCTAGAGTGGGATCAGCCACACTCAGGAGGAGGCCCATGCGCAAATTGCTCTCGCTGTTCAGCCGGTTGTCCCTTGTTGCCCTGCTGCTGGCGGCCTGCGCCCCGGCGGCCACGCCGGCCGCTCCGCCGGCCGCCGCGGAAACGACCGTCGTGATCGGCTTCACGTCCTCGCTGACCGGCTCGCAGGAGGTCTCGTCCAAGCGCCAGGTCAACGGGTTCAACCTGTGGATGGACCAGGTCAACGCGGCCGGCGGCCTCAAATTGCCGGACGGCAGCGTCGTCAAATTCGCGGCGAAAACCTACGACGACGAATCCAACAAGGAACGCGTCCAGGAGCTGTATACCCGCCTGATCACCGAGGACAACGCGGACTTCCTGATCAGCCCGTATTCCTCCGGCCTGACGGCGGCCGCGGCCATCATCGCCGAGCAGAACGGCAAGGTTATGATCACGGCCGGGGCGGCCGAGGACGACGCTTACAAGCAGGGCTACACCCATATCTTCCAGCTCTATACGCCCGGCAGCCTGTACCTGATCAGCACGGTCGATATGCTCAAGAAGCTGGACCCGGGGGCCCGGGTCGCCATCGTGCATGAGAACGACAAGTTTTCGACCAGCGTCGTGACCGGCCTCAAACCGTATCTCGAGGCGCAGGGCTTCGAGGTTGTGCTGGAGGAAGGCTACGCCTCCGACACCACCGACTTCGGCCCGGTGATCAACAAGCTGACGGAGTCGGGCGCCACGGTGCTGTTGGGCGGCGGGCACTATCCGGATGGCAGCACCTTTGCGCGCCAGCTGTACGAGCGCAAGGTCGGCCTGAAGTTCACGTCGCTGCTGGTCGCCCCGGCCGACTCGAAGTTCCCGGAGCTGGGCGACGCCGCGCTGGGGGTGTCCACGTCCAGCCAGTGGGAGCTGAAGGCGACCCACACCCAGGAGGAGGCCGCCAGCGTCGGCGGCGAGTGGTTCGGGCCCAGCGGCGCGGAATTTGCCTCCGCCTATGAAGCGGCCTTCGGCGACAAGCCCACTTACCATGCGGCCGGCGGTTACGCGGCCGGCCTGGTGCTGCAGAAGGCCATCCTCGACGCCGGCTCGACCGACCCGGCGAAGGTGAAAGCGGCCCTGGAGGCCATGGACATCTTCACCTTCTACGGCGGCATCAAGTTCGACACGTCCGCCGAGGCGCACGGCCTGCAAATCAGCCACCAGATGGTCGTGGTCCAGTGGCAGAAGGACGACGCCGGCGCGCTCGTCCGCGAGGTCATCTGGCCGGCGGAAGTCGCCACGGCCGATCCGCTCTACCCGGTCCCGGCCCCGTAGCCGGTTTGTGGCGCGGCGTCACCCCGCGGGCCCGACACCGTGGGGTGACGCCCGTCTCGTCAGCGGAGTCGACCATGCAGTCGCTGAGCCTGCTCTTGGCCTCCCTTCCCGACGGCGTCCTGCTGGGCCTGGTGTACGGGCTGGCGGCCATGGGCCTGACGCTGATCTGGGGCGTCATGAACGTCATCAACCTGTCGCACGGCCCGATCATCACGCTGGGCATGTTCGGGACGTTCTTCCTGTTCCTCCGGGCCGGGGTCAACCCTTACCTGGGCCTGTTCGTGATCGCGGCGTTCGGTCTGCTGCTGGGCGTCCTGATCTACGCCGTGGCGGTGCACCGGGTCATCAACGCCCCCCACCTGTCGTCGCTCCTGGCGACGTTCTCCGTGAACATGATCATCATCGGGCTGGGCACGGCGGTTTTCACGACCTCGCCCTACAACGTGGATTTCAGCCTGGGCAGCCTCCCGCTCGGCCCCGTCACACTGCTGGGCACGCGCCTGGTCGCGGCGCTGGTGGCCATCCTGTACGCGGGCGCGCTGTACCTGTTCCTGTACCGGACGCGGCCCGGCAAGTTCATCCGCGCGGTCGCCAACAACCGGGCGGCGGCGGAGTTGATGGGCATCCCGTCCACCCGCATCCTGGCCCTGAGTTTCGGGCTGGGGACGATGCTGGCCGCGGTCTCGGGCGCCCTGATCGCCACTTTTTTCCCGTTCAGCATCCTGTCCGGCGGCAGTTATGAGCTCAAGAGCTTCGTCATCGGCGTCCTGGGCGGCCTGGGCAGCCCCGTCGGCGCGCTGCTGGGCGGGTTAATCCTCGGCCTGCTGGAGGGCATCATCCCGGCCTTCCTGGAAAGCTCCTGGGTGCCCGTGATTGAGTTTGCGCTCTTTGTCCTGATCCTGCTCGTCCGCCCGGCCGGGCTCCTGGGAGCGAAGCGATGAGCGGCTGGCGCAGACACACCGGCCTCCTGGTCCCGCTCGTTGTGGTCGCGGCCCTGGTGCTCTGGCCGATCGTCACGGGCAAGGCCGCCGATCGCGAGAGCGCCTTCACGCTGCTGAAGGCCGTGGCGCTGGCCTCCAGCCTGAACATCCTGCTCGGCTATTCGGGCTATGTGAGCTTCGGGCACATCGTCTTCTACGGTTTCGGCGGCTACGTGGGGTTCTACCTGCTCAGCGCCCAGGGGTGGCCCCTGTGGCCGGCCCTGCTGGCCGCCGGGCTGGCCGCGGGCCTGCTGGCCTTTCTGCTCGGCGCGGCCATCCTGCGCCTGCGCGGCGCTTACTTCGCGCTCGCCACCATCGGCGTCAACGAGGCGTTGAAGGCCTTTATCAACAACTTCGAGCCGTTCGGCGGCCCGATCGGCATGACGCTGAACTTCCGGGTTTATCAGGCGTACGGCGGCGCCGCCCAGGCGCTGGCGCTGGCGTTTTACCTGGCGGCGGCGCTGGCCCTGGCCGCCGTCGTCGTCAGCCATTTCGTGCGCGTGTCCCGGTTCGGTCTGGGCCTGCAGGCGATCCGCGAGAACGAGGATGCGGCCGAGATCATGGGCGTGGTCGCGCCGCGGGCCAAGACCTGGGCTTACGTGCTCTCGGCCGTCATCCCGGGCGCGGTCGGCGCCCTGTTCTTCTTCAAGAACGGCAACATCGAGCCGCACGACGCCTTTCCGCTGCACGCCTCGATCGAATTGCTGGTGATGGTCATGCTGGGCGGGCAGGGCACCGTGCTCGGCCCGCTGCTCGGCGCCCTGGCCTACCAGGGCATGCGCGGCTATCTGGTGACCAGCGACTTCTTCGGGGACATCCAGCTCTCCGTGTCCGGCGTCCTCCTGCTGTTGATCGTGCTCTTTATCCCGACGGGCGCGGTGGGCTGGCTGCGGCGGCGCGTCGCGCCGCTGCGGAGGGTGCTGGCGTGACGACCCTGCTCTCGGTTCAAGGCGTGACCAAGCGCTTCGGCGGCCTGCAGGCGCTGACGCAGGTGACCTTCGATCTGCCGGAGCATCAGATCCTGGGCCTGATCGGCCCGAACGGCGCCGGCAAGACCACGCTCTTCAACACCATCAACGGCGTCTACGCGCCGGACGAGGGGCGGGTCCTCTTCCGCGGCCGGGACGTGACGGCCGCCAAGCCCTATCACCTGGCCCGCCTGGGGATGGCGCGCACCCATCAGATCGTCCAGCCGCTCAACGAGTTGACCGTGCGCGAGAACGTGATGGCCGGCGCCTGTTTCGGCCACAAGCGCCACGGGCTGGCCCAGGCCGCGCGCGTGGCCGACGAGGTCATGGCCCGGGTGGGGCTGGCGCCGCGCGCCGACCTGCCGGCCGGCAGCCTGAACGTGGCCCAGAAGAAGCGCCTGGAGCTGGCCCGCGCCCTGGCCGCCGAGCCGCACCTGCTGCTGCTGGACGAGGTGCTGGCCGGCCTCAACCCGACCGAGATCGCCGAGATGGTGCAGACCGTGCGCAAGATCCGCGACCAGGGGATCACGATCCTGATGATCGAGCACGTGATGCACGCGGTCATGGCGCTCTCGGACCATGTGCTCGTCCTGGACTTCGGCCAGTTGATCGCCAGCGGCCCGCCGCAGGCCGTGGCCGCCGACCCGCGGGTGGTCGAGGCGTATTTTGGCGATCCCAAACTGGCGCAGCAGCTGCAGGGCGGCTAGCCGCCCCGGAGGGCTTCCATGCAAAACTGGCTCGTCCGCGACTGGATGACGCCCAACCCGATTGCGGCCGACGTCCACATGTCGCTGCCCGACGCGCACCAGTTGATGGTGACGCACAAAATCCGGCGCCTGCCGGTGCTGGAGGGCGGGCGGCTGGTCGGCATCGTCACCCGCGGCGACATCCGCGGCGCGGAGCCCTCCTCGGCGACCACGCTCAGCATCTACGAGCTGCACTACCTGCTGGCCCGCCTGCCGCTCAAGGACATCATGCACCGCGATCCGGTCACGGTCTCGCCGGACACGCCGGTCCGCGAGGCCGCCCGGCTCATGCTGACCCACAAGATCGCGGGCCTGCCCGTGGTCGAGGCCGGCCGCCTGGTGGGCATCATCACCGAGTCCGACATTTTCCGGCTGGTGGTGAAGGGCTGGGACGAGGAGGGAGCGTAACCGCATGGCGCTGCTGGAGATCGCCGAACTGGACGCCGGCTACGGCGAGCTGCAGATCTTGTGGCAGGCCGGGCTGCGCCTGGAGGCCGGCAAGCTGACCGCCCTGATCGGCTCCAACGGGGCCGGCAAGACCACGCTGCTGCGCACGCTGATGGGCCTGGTGCGGCCGTGGCGCGGCCGGATCACGTTCGACGGGCGCGACATCCGCGCGCTGCCGGCGCACGCCAAGGCCGACCTGGGCCTGGTGCTGGTGCCGGAGGGCCGGCAGCTCTTCACCGACATGACGGTGTACGAGAACCTGGAACTGGGGGCCACCGGCCCGCGCGGCCGGCGGCTCTTCCGGCAGAATCTGGAGCGGGTGTTTACGATCTTCCCGCGGCTCAAGGAGCGCCTGCGCCAGCGCTCCGGGACGATGAGCGGCGGCGAGCAGCAGATGCTGGCGGTGGCGCGCGGCCTGATGGCCTCGCCGTCCATCCTGATGATTGATGAGCTGTCGCTGGGCCTCTCGCCGCTGCTGACGCTGAGCCTGTTCGAGACGCTGCGCCAGCTCAAGGGCGAGGGGCTGACGATGCTGCTGGTTGAGCAGAACGTGCACATGGCGCTGGCCGTGAGCGATTACGCCTTCGTGCTCAGCGAGGGCCGCATCACAATGGAGGGGGAGGCCCGCGCCCTGGCGCAGAACGACGAGGTGCGCAAGGCCTACCTGGGGATCTGAAGCGGACCCGGTCCGGGGTCGTCGCCCAGCCGCGCCGCCAGCAATTCGCGCAGATAGCCGGCGTCCGGGCCGGCCTCCTTGCAGATGGCCGTCACCGTGGAGTACCCGTGCCGGCGCGCCAGCCGCACGAGCATGGGGATGAGCGTGTCCGCGTGGCGCGCGCTGCGCTCGGCGTTGACCGTCAGCCCGCGCACGCACTTCGCCTCGAAGACCCCGGCCGCGCTCTCCAGCAGCTCCATCGACTCGAGCACGGCGAAGACCATGCTGCTCTCCCAGATGTTCAGGTCTAGGTCGCCGTGGTTCAGGCCGGCCGCGCACATGGCGTGGTGGCCGATGACCTTGAACGCCAGCTGCATCACGAACTCGGGGATGGTCGGGTTAATCTTGTCCGGCATGATCGACGAGCCGGGCTGCACGGCCGGCAGCGTCACCTCGCCCAGCCCGGCCTCCGGCCCGGAGCTGAGCAGGCGCAGGTCCTGGGCGATCTTGATCAGGCCGCGCGCCAGCAGGTCGAGCTCGGCTGAGACCGCGGCCAGGTCGTCCGGGTTCTGGGCGGCGTCGAACAGATTGGGGCTCTGGCGGTAGCGCGGCTCGCCGGTCACGGCGGCCAGGGCCGGCACGATTCCCTTGAGGTAGGGCGCCGGCACATCCTCGGCCCGCCCGACGATGGTGCCGCCCAGGTTGACAACGTAGAGCCGGTCCACGGCGGCCCCCAGCCGCTCCTGCGCGCGCTCCAGATAACCGGCATAACCCCGGAAGAAGTCAAGGTAGGTGACGTCCACGGCGTCCTGCAGGCACGTGCGCGCCAGCCGCCGCACGCCGCGGTATTCGCGGCCCTTGCGGTCGAACGCCTCCGCCAGCCCGCGCAGCGCCGGCTGCAGGCGCGCCCATTGCGCGATCACGGCCATGTGGCCGGCCGTCGGGTAGACGTCGTTGGTGGACTGGTGCAGGTTGACGTGGTCGTTGGGATGGACGCGCCGGTACTCGCCGCGCCGCCCGCCCAGGCGTTCCTCGGCCAGATTGGCCAGGACTTCGTTGACGTTCATGTGGGCGGAGACTCCGCCGCCGCCGTGCAGGGCGTGCACCGGGAACTGGTCCGGGCGCTCCCGGGCCAGCAGATCGTCGGCGGCGGCGAGGATGGCCTCGGCCCGCTCCGGGGACAGCGCCCCGATCTCGCGGTTGGTGAGGGCGGCGGCCTTCTTGATCAGGAGCAGCGCCCGGATCAGGGTCGGGTAGCTGCCGATGGCGCGCTGGTGGCCGAGCGGGAAGTTGTCCAGCGCGCGCTGGGTCTGCGCGCCGTACAACGCCTCGGCCGGGACGGGGACGGAGCCAAGCAGATCGGACTCGGTGCGAAAGGACATGGAACGCCTCGCGGGTGGGGGTCGCGCGTGTTTTCGGTTGACCGGCTCTGCAACTTAGTATATAAACAGTGAAGCCATATTACCCGTTCTCCCCACCCTTCACCCATCCATCCCCATCAGGAGCAGCTGTCTTGAGCCAACTCGCCGTCGTCGCTGTGGGAGGCAACTCCCTCATTAAAGATGAGAAACGCAAAAGCGTGCAGGACCAGTATGAGGCCGCGCGCGAATCCATGCATCACATTGCCGACCTGATCCAGGCCGGCTGGAGCGTGGTCGTGACGCACGGCAACGGCCCGCAGGTCGGTTTCATCCTGCGCCGGTCGGAGCTCTCCCGGCACGAGTTGCACGAGGTCCCGCTCGATTCGTGCGGCGCGGACACGCAGGGCGCTATCGGCTACATGTTCCAGAAGGCGCTGCGCAACGAATTCAAGCATCGCGGCCTGCCCAACCAGGCCGTCACCGTCGTCACCCAGGTGCTGGTGGACAGGAACGACCCGGCCTTCCAGAAACCCACCAAGCCGATCGGCTCGTTCATGAGCGAGGCCGACGCGCGCGCCAAGATGGAGCAGGAGCGCTGGGCCATGGTCGAGGACGCCGGGCGCGGCTGGCGCCGGGTGGTGGCCTCGCCTAAGCCGCAGGCCATTGTCGAACGCGACCCGATCGAGGCGCTGATCCGGGGCGGGTTCACGGTCATCGCGGTCGGCGGCGGCGGCATCCCCGTGATCGAGGACGAGCGCGGCGACCTGATCGGCGTCGAGGCCGTGATTGACAAGGACTACGCTTCGGCGTTGCTGGCCAACAGCCTGCGCGCCGACGTCTTCGTGATCTCCACCGCCGTCGAGAAGGTCGCCATCAACTTCAACAAGCCGGACCAGCAATGGCTGGACACGCTGACCCTGGCCGACGCCAGGCGTTATCTGGCGGAGGGCCACTTCCACAAAGGCAGCATGGGTCCCAAGATCGAAGCCTGTATTTCCTTCCTGGAGCGCGGCGGCCAGGCGGCCGTCATCAGCAACCCGGAGAATCTCGGGCGCGCCGTGAAGCGCGAGACCGGGACATGGCTCGTCCCGTGAGGCGGCGCCAACTGCTTCGCGGCGACTTTCGGCATGAAGCCGGCGGCGTTTGCGTACCACGCTCCGGATAGCCTGGCGGCGGCTCTGGCCCTCAAGGCGGACCTGGGCGACGAGGCCAGGTTTCTGGCGGGCGGGCAGAGCCTGATCCCGGCCATGAATTTCCGCGTCGCCCAGCCGGCGGCGCTGGTGGACCTGAACCGGCTGTCCGAGCTTGACTATGTGCGCGTCGAGGCGGATGAGCTGCGGATCGGGGCGCTGACGCGCCAGCGCCGGCTGGAACGCGACCCGCTGATCCGCCGCCATGCCCGGCTGCTGTGGGAGGCCGCGCCGCACATCGCTCACCCGCAGATCCGCAATCGTGGGACGCTCGGCGGCAGCCTGGCCCACGCCGATCCGGCCGCGGAACTGCCGGTGGTGGTGACCGCCCTGAACGGCCGGCTGCGCGCGCGCTCGACGCGCGGCGAGCGCTGGATCAACGCCGAGGAGTTTTTCATCGGCTTGTTCACCACCGCGCTGGAGCCGGACGAGATGCTGGTGGAAGTGGCGCTGCCGCCCCTGCCGCCGGCCGCCGGCGCGGCCTTCGTCGAGGTCGCCCGCCGCCACGGCGATTATGCCTTGCTGGGGGTGGCCGCCGTGGTCACCCTGCAGGCGGATGGCCCGCGCCTGCGGCTGGTGTACCTCAACGCCGGCGAAGGGCCTGTGGTCGCGCGCGCGGCGGCGGCGGCCTTGCAGGGCCGGGCGCTCACGCCGGCCGTCATCGACGAAATCGCGGCGCTGGCCGCCGAGCGCGACATCCAGCCGATCGGCAGCCTGCACGCCTCGCCGGACTATCAGCGCCACCTGGCGCGCGTGCTCACCCGCCGGGCGCTGGTCACGGCGCTGGAACGGGCCGTGGAGGCGCGCTAGCGCGCCGCCCTTCGGTATCACTCGGGGCGAACGCCCGCTCATCATAAGGAAACGGCCGTCAACCGGAGCACAGGCGCATGTTGCACACCGTCAACGTCACGGTGAACGACCGGACCTACACGCGGCAGGTGGAGCCCCGGCTGCTGCTCAGCGACTTTTTGCGGCATGACCTCGGGCTGACCGGAACGCACGTCGGCTGCGAGCACGGCGTGTGCGGCGCCTGCACCATCCTGCTCGACGGCCAGCCGGTGCGCGCCTGCCTGATGTTCGCGGTCCAGGCCGACGGCCACACGCTCACCACCGTCGAAGGGCTGGGGACGCCGGACAAACTTCACCCCCTCCAACAGGCCTTCTGGGAGAAGCACGGCCTGCAGTGCGGTTATTGCACGTCCGGCATCCTGATGACGCTGGTCGCTTTCCTGCAGGAGACCCCCGACCCAAGCGAGGCCGAGATTCGCGCCGCGCTCTCCGGCAACCTGTGCCGCTGCACGGGCTATCAGAACATCGTCGCAGCGGCCCAACTTGCCGCGGAGCGAATGCGTAACCGGGGAATGGCCCATGACGTCCATTTCAGCGAGCCTGCCTGATCTGATCCAGGCGCTGCGCTCCGGCCAATGGCCGCTCTCGGATTACTTGTCACAACTGGAAACGCGCTTTGCCGAGCGAGAACCCGGCGTGCTGGCTTTCATGCCGGAGCCGGATCGGTGGGGACGCCTGCGCCGCGAGGCCGAGGCGCTGCTGGCCCGCTACCCGGACCCGGCCGCGCGGCCGGCGCTGTTCGGCATCCCGGTGGGGGTCAAGGATATCTTCCACGTCGACGGCCTGCCGACGACGGGCGGGAGCCGCCTGCCGCCGGAGGTCCTGGCCGGCCCGCAGGCCGAGAGCGTGACGCGGCTGAGGGCGGCCGGCGCCCTGGTGCTGGGCAAGACCGTCTCCACCGAGTTCGCGTACTTCGGCCCCGGCCCGACGCGTAACCCGCGCAGCCCCGCCGGGACGACCCACACCCCCGGCGGCTCGAGCAGCGGCTCGGCGGCGGCAGTGGCGGCCGGGTTGTGCCCGCTGGCGCTCGGCACGCAGACCATCGGCTCGATCATCCGGCCGGCCTCGTTCTGCGGCGTGGTCGGCTTCAAGCCGAGCTACGAGCGCGTCTCGCGCGCCGGCGTGATCCCGTTGTCCGCGTCCCTCGACCATGTCGGCGTGTTTGCGGCGGACGTGGCCGGCGTGAGGCTGGCGGCGGAGGTGTTAGCCGGAGACTGGAGACGGGAGACGGAAAGGGCCGGTCGTCCGGTGTTGGGCGTGCCGGAAGGGCCGTATCTGGAGGCCGCCGAGCCGGAGATGCTGGCGCACTTTCGTTCAACCGTCCAGCGCCTGGCCGGGGCCGGCTATGTTGTCAAGTCCGTGCCGGCCCTGCCGGATTTCGCCGCCATCGAGGCGCGCCACGACCTGCTGATGGCGGCCGAGGCGGCCCAGGTCCATGCGGATTGGTACGCGCGCTTCCGCGACCGGTATCACCCCCGGACCGCTGAGTTGATCGAGCGCGGGCGGGCCGCGGCGCCGGACGCCGTGGAGGCAGCGCGGGCCGGGCGGGAGCAGTTGCGCGGCGAGCTGACGGCGCTGATGGACGTGCACGGCCTGGAGGTGTGGCTGGCGCCCGCCGCGCCCGGCCCGGCGCCTGCCGGGTTGGAGAGCACCGGGCGGCCGGTGATGAACCTGCCCTGGACGCACGCCGGGCTGCCCGTCGTCGGCCTGCCATCGGGCCGGGCCGCGAACGGTCTGCCGCTCGGGCTGCAACTGATCGGGCGCTGGCGCGCGGACGAGCCGCTATTGGTTTGGGCTGAACACATCGAGGGCCTCCTCAATGACACATATCGTCAGTGAAATTCGGCGCGGCGCGTATTACGACTCGGTCGTCCTGATGCAGCTCCAGCGCGGCCTGCTGGGGCTGCCGGGCGTGGTGGACGCCGGGGTGGTGATGGGGACGCCCGCCAACCGCGACCTGCTGGCGCAGAGCGGCCTGCTCACCGAGGGCGCGCAGGCGGCCGGCGCCGACGACCTGCTGCTCGTGGTCAAGGCCGAGGACGAGGCCGCGGCGCGCGCGGCGCTGGGGCAGGTGGACGCGTTGCTGGCCCGTCGACGGACGAGCAGCGCGACCGAGTTCCGGCCGCGCAGCCTGGAAGCGGCCGTCAAACAACTGCCGGAGGCCGGCTGGGTGCTGGTCTCGGTGCCGGGGCGCTTCGCGGCCGGCGTGGCGCGCGAGGCCCTCAGCCTGGGCCGGCACGTCTTTCTGTACAGCGACAACGTCTCGCTCGAGGACGAGGTCGCGCTCAAGCAATCCGCCCAACAGAAAGGCCTGCTGGTGATGGGCCCGGATTGCGGCACTGCGATCGTGAACGGCGTCGGGCTGGGCTTCGCCAACCGCGTCCGGCGCGGCCCGATCGGGCTGGTGGCGGCCGCCGGCACCGGTTTGCAGACCGTCGCCAGCCGCATCCACGCGCTCGGATCGGGCGTGTCGCACGCGCTGGGCACGGGCGGGCGGGACCTCAAGGCCGAGGTCGGCGCGATTACGGCGCTGCAAAGTCTGGACCTGCTGGCGCGCGACCCGGCCACGCGCGTGATCGTCCTGATCTCCAAACCGCCCGCGCCCGAGGTCGCCGCGCGCCTGCTGGCCGCCGCCCGCGCCTGCGGCAAACCCGTGGTCGTGGATTTCATCAGCTACCCGCCCCCCGCCCGGCGGTTGGGCCGCCTGCGTTTTGCCGCCAGCCTGAGTGAAGCAGCGGAGCTGGCGGTCGCTCTGGCGAGTGAGCCGGGAACCGAGGCGGGGGAGGCGGCCAGCCAATCGCCGCTCTCCGGCCTCTACCTCCGCGGGCTGTTCTCCGGCGGCACGCTGGCCTACGAAGCCATGCTTACGCTGCAGGCTGTGCTGTTCCCGCTGTACTCCAACGCGCCCATCACCCCCTCCCAGGCTTTGCCCGACCCGGTCACGAGCCGGGCCCACACGATTCTGGATCTGGGCGGCGACGAGTTCACGGTCGGCCGCCTGCATCCGATGCTGGACAACGACTTGCGCCTCCGCCGCCTGAAACAGGAGGCCGCCGACCCCCAGGTGGGCCTGATCCTGCTGGACATCGTGCTGGGGGAGGGCGCGCACGCCGACCCGGCGAGCGAGCTGGCGCCGGCGGTGGAGCAGGCGCTGCGCGACGCCGGCGCGCGGGGACTGGAGATTGTGGTGATGGTCATCGGCACCGACGAGGACCCGCAGGGCCTGGCCGGCCAGGTCGAGCGCTTCCGGGCCGCCGGGGCCGTGGTCTTTGACGACCCGGCGCGGGCGCTGGCCTATGTCGCGGGCCGGTTCGGCGGCGCGGCGGAGGCCGTGGGGCCGGCGGTGGCCCTGGAGCGGCTGGCGCAGGCCCCGCTGGCGGCCATCAACGTCGGCGTCGAGTCCTTCCACACCAGTTTGCTCGGCCAGGGCGCGCAGTCGGTCCACGTGGACTGGAAGCCGCCGGCCGCCGGCAACGAGAAACTGGCCGCCATCCTCGCGAAGATGAAAAAGACGTGAGCCACGGAGCATCTATGGATATCGAAAAAGCCAACGAGACTGCCGTCAGCCGCATGATGGACGCCCGGCCGGTCCTCACCGGGGTCGCCGCCGCGCGCGAGGTCATCCCCGGGATGCGCCCGGACCTGATCCTGCACGCCGGCCCGCCGATCGAGTGGGCGCGCATGTCCGGCCCGTTGCGCGGCGCCATCATCGGCGCGCTGCTGTTTGAGGGCCTGGCCAAGAGCGAGGCGGAGGCGGCGGCGCTGGCGGAGCGCGGCGCGGTGCAGTTTGAGCCGTGCCATGAGCACAACGCCGTCGGCCCGATGGCGGGCGTGACCTCGGCCTCCATGCAGGTGTACGTGGTGGAGAACGTCACCCACGGCAACCGCGCCTTCTGCAACCTCAACGAGGGCTACGGCAAGGTGCTGCGCTACGGGGCCTACAGCGACGAGGTGCTCAAGAAGCTGCGCTGGATGAACGATGTCCTGGGTCCGGCCATCGGCGCGGCCCTGGCCGGCACGAACGGCATCGACCTGCGCGCGCTGATCGCCGAGGCCCTGCACATGGCCGACGAGGGCCACAACCGCAACAAGGCCGCCTCGTTGATCTTCCTGAAGCAGCTCGCGCCGGGCCTGGCGCGGGTGGTCCAAGATCAGGCGACCCTGGCCGACATCCTGCAGTTCCTGGGCGACAACGCCATCGGCGCGCTCAACCCGGTGATGGCGGCCTGCAAGGCCATGGCCGACGCCGGCTACGGGATCGAGGGCAGCACCATCGTCAGCACCATGGCCCGCAACGGCACCGATTTCGGCATCCGCGTCAGCGGGCTGCCCGGCCGGTGGTTCACGGCCCCGGCCGAGGTGCCGGTGGGCCTGTTCTTCTCCGGCTTCTCGCAGGCGGACGCCAACCCCGACATCGGCGACAGCGCCATCACCGAGACGGCCGGCATCGGCGGCTTTGCCATGGCCGGCGCGCCCGCCATCGTCACCTTCGTCGGCGGCACGCCCAGGGACGCGCTCAACGCCACCCTGGAGATGTACGAGATCACCGCCGCCGAGCACAAGCACTTCACGCTGCCCGTGCTCGACTTCCGCGGCACCCCCACGGGGATCGACATCCGCAAGGTAGTGGAGCTGGGCATCGCGCCGCGCATCAACACCGGCATCGCGCACAAAAACGCCGGCGTCGGGCAGGTGGGGGCCGGCCTGGTGCGCCCGCCGCTGGCGATTTTCGAGGCGGCGGTGCTGGCGTATGCGGAGAGGTATGAGTTATGAAAATCTACGACCTTTCTCAACCTCTCAACGCCGACTGCTCGTTCTGGCCGTTCTACCCGCCGTTCGAGGTCAAGTACATCAAGCGCAAGGCCGAGCACGGCGTCAACGCCCAGTACATCATGACCTCCAACCACATGGGCACGCACCTGGACGCGCCGCGCCATTTCATCACCAAGGGCAAGACCATCGACCAGATCCCCATCGAGTGGTGCTACGGCCCGGGCGTGATCGTGGACCTGAGCGACCAGCTCGACGAGCTGGACGTGTTCACGCCGGCCGACATCGAGAAGCGCGTCGAGGTGCGCGCAGGCGATATCCTCTTCATCCACACCGGCTGGCACCGGTACTCATTCCTCAGCCCGGACGCCGACGAGGAGAAGTACATCCACCGCCACCCCGGTCCGCACTTTAGCCTGTGCGACTGGCTGCTGGCGAAGCAGATTCACATCTGGGGCGTGGACATGATCTCCACCGACCACCCCATGAACCTGCCCATCGGGCGCTTCCTGGGCCGCGGCGGCCTGGAACACTGGCAGAAGGTGCGCGCTCAAGCCGAGGCCAAGTTCGGCCGGGACAAGATCGACGAGCTCTTCCCGGAGTCGGCCTATCAACTGACGCACAACGCCCTCTTCCCGCACGACTGCGTCCATGTCGAGAACCTGGGCGGCGATATCGGCCGGCCCGAGCTGCACAACCGCCGCCTGACCCTGGGCGTTTTCCCGTGGAAGTTCCAGGGCGGGGAGGCCGCGTTCTGCCGGGCGGTGGCGTGGGCATGACAACCCGCTATTTCGGCGCTCCGGTCAAACGCAACGAAGATCCCCGGCTCCTCACCGGCCAGGCGTTGTTTGTGGACGACGTCCAGCTGCCGGGGATGCTGCACGCCGCTTTCTTCCGCAGCCCCTACGCCCACGCCCGCCTCAGGCGCATCGATGCGGCGCGCGCCCGCCGGCGCCCGGGGGTTGTGGCCGTCTTTACGGCGGAAGACCTCGGCGACTACTGGCAGCCCGGCCCGCTGCTCGTCCCGCCGCCGCCCGTCCCCGGCGCCGTCTTCCACGCGCGCACCCAGGTGCCGCTCGCCAAAGACAAAGTCCGGCACGTCGGCGAGCCGGTGGCGCTGGTGATCGCCGAGAGCCGTTACCTGGCCGAGGACGCGCTGAGCGACCTGGACATCGACTTTGAGCCGCTCCCGGTGGCCGCCGACCTGGAGCAGGCGCTGGCGCCCGACGCCCCGCGCGTCCACGACGACCTGGAGTCCAACCTGGCCGCTCACGTCGTCCAGCACAAGGGCGATTACGAGGCCGCGCGCCGCCAGGCGGACGTGATCATCCGGCGCCGCTTCACCTACGATCACGGCGCGGCGGCGGCTATGGAAAACCGCGGCGTGGTGGCCGAGTGGGACGCGCGCGCCGGCAAGCTCACCGTGTGGGATTCGACGCAGGCGCCGGTCGTCATCCGCAACGGGCTGGCCGCCATGCTCGGCCTCTCGGAGAACCAGGTGCGCGTCGTCGCGCCCTTCATCGGCGGCGGCTTCGGGCCGAAGATCATGATGTTCTACCCGGAGGAGGTGCTCATCCCGTGGGCGGCCCTGCGGCTCGGTCGGCCGGTCAAGTGGATCGAGGACCGCGCCGAAAACTTCGTCGCCACCACGCACGAGCGCGGGCAAATCCACGACGCCGAAATGGCGCTGACGCGCGACGGCCGCATCCTGGGCGTCCACGACGTCTTCCTGCACGACACCGGCGCTTACGACCCGTATGGCCTGACGGTGCCGCTCAACAGCCAGTGCACGCTGCTGGGCGTCTACCAGGTGCCCGCTTACTACAGCGAGTTCCGGGCGGTCTTCACCAACAAGACCATCGTCACGCCCTATCGCGGCGCCGGCCGCCAGCACGGCGTCTTCGTCATGGAGCGCCTGCTGGACCTGGCCGCCCGCGCACTGGGCCTGGACCGGGCCGAGATCCGCCGCCGCAACTTCATCCCGCCCGACGCCTTTCCGTACAACAACGAGCTCATCTACCAGGATTTTGCGCCGCTGGTCTACGACAGCGGAAACTACGCGCCCATCCTTGAAAAGGCGCTGGCCATGATCGGCTATGAGCGGTTCGTGCGCGACGAGCAGCCGCGCCTGCGCGCCGAGGGCCGCTGCGTCGGGATCGGCGTGGTGTGCTATGTGGAAGGCACCGGCATCGGCCCGTACGAGGGCGCGCGCGTCCAGGTGCAGGCCAGCGGCAAGGTCAGCGTCGCCACCGGCGTCGGCACGCAGGGCCAGGGCCACTTCACCAGCTTCGCCCAGCTTGTGGCCGACCAGCTCGGCGTGGATGTGCGCGACGTGGAGGTGGTCACCGGCGACACCGACCGGTTTTACTGGGGCGCCGGGACTTTCGCCAGCCGCGGCGCGGTGGTGGCCGGCAATGCCATCAACGAGGCCGCCAGGGATGTGCGCGCCAAGATCCTGCGGCTGGCGGCCGAACTGCTGGAGTGCGCGGAGGAGGACCTGGAGCTGGTGAACGGGGAGGTGCGCGTGCGCGGCGTGCCCCAGCGCGCGATCAGGCTGGGCGAGCTGGCGCGGCGCGCCAACCCGCTGCGCGGCGCCGTCCGGCCCGGCACGCAGCCCGGCCTGGAGTCCACCAACTACTTCGGCCCGGAACGCGGCGCCACGGCCAGCGGCGCGCACGCCATGATCGTGGAAGTGGACCCGGAGACGCTGCTGGTGACGGTCTTGAAATACGTCGTCGTCCACGACTGCGGCCGGGTGATCAACCCCCTGATCCTGGAAGCGCAGGTGCAGGGCGGCGTCGCCCAGGGCCTCGGCAACGCCTTCTACGAGCACCTGCTGTACGACGAGAACGGCCAGTTACTCAATGCCTCGCTCATGGATTACCTGCTGCCCACGTCGCTGGACGTGCCGCCTATGGAGATCGGGCATCAGGAGACGCCGTCGCCGCTCAACCCGCTCGGCGTCAAGGGCGCGGGCGAGGCCGGCGCCATCCCGGTCGGGCCGCTGTTTGCCCAGGCCGTGGAGGATGCCCTGGCCGTCGCTGGCCTTGAAATCCTGGAGATCCCGCTCAGCCCCAGGCGGCTGTGGGAGCTGGTGCGGGCGGCTCCGGGCGCAGCCTGAGCCGAGGTCGCATGACGACTCTGACGGCGCGCGCGATCACGCCGGCGGCGCAGGCCTGGCTGGCCGCGGCGCGCCCGGCCCGCGTCCTGGGAGTCTTCGAGCGGACCTGCAACCTGGTGGACGAGGCCGGCGCGGTCCTCACGCTGGCCGGCCCCGGCGTCGGCCTCACGCCGTTTGGGTTGGCCGTGCAGGGGGAGACGCGCCCCTTCCACGCGCTCACAGCCCACAGCCCGGTGCGGATCGCCGGCGGCGCATTGACCATCGGCCCGCTGAGCGTCACGGCGGCGGGCGCGGCGACCTGGGACCCGCGTCCGGATTGGGCCGGCGTGCGCGCCGCGCTGGCCGCGCGTCCGGATCGGCTCGACCGCGCCCGGGCCCTCGCGTTCGCCATCGGCAGACCCGGCAGCCTGCTTGAAATCATGGGCTCTCCCCCTCTGGGAGAGGGCCGGGGTGGGGGCCTCGTCCACGGCCTCCGCGCGCGCTCGCTGGAGGCGGCCCTCGCCGGCGCCCATGCCCTGGCCGGCCTGGGCGGCGGCCTGACGCCGGCCGGCGACGATTTCATCGTCGGCGCGCTGCTGGCGGCCTGGGCCGGCCTATGGGGGGGCGGGGCCGAGGCGCTGGCCGGGCCGATCGCCGAGGCGGCTGCCCCGCGCACGACGACGCTCTCGGGCGCGTATCTGCGCGCGGCGGCGCAGGGCGCATGCGCCGAGCACTGGCACCAGGTGTTCGCCGCGCTGGCGGTTGACGATGACGTGTTGCTCGAAGCCGCGCTGCGCCGGCTGCTGGCCGTCGGCCACACCTCGGGCGCCGACGCCCTGGCCGGTTTCCTGATGGCGCGGGTAGAGGTCATCCCATGAAGACGATCATCAAGAACGGCACGCTGGTCACGGCCGCGGACACCTTCACGGCCGACCTGCTTATCGACGGCGAGCGCATCGCGCAGATTGCTGACCATCTGAGCAGTGACGATGCTCAGACGGTCAACGCCGCCGGCCAGTATGTCCTGCCCGGCGGCGTTGACGTGCATACCCACCTGCACCTGCCGGGGCCGGCCGCCGTCCCGTCGGACGATTTCTACACCGGCCACAAGGCCGCCGCCTTCGGCGGCACCACGTTCACCATCGACTTCGCCATGCCGGCGCGCGGCGAGTGCCTGCACGACGCCGTCGCCCGCTGGCTGGCGGCCGCGCAGGGCCGGGCCGTGGTGGATTACGGCCTGCACGTCGGCATCGTGGGCCTGGACGGCGACGTGCTCGACGAGTTGCCGGCGCTGGCGGCCGAGGGCCTGCCGTCGCTAAAACTGCTTATGGCCTATAAAGGCATCGTGCAGGTGGACGATGACACGCTGTTCAAGACGATGCTCAAGGCCGCCGAGCACGGGATGTTGACGATGGTGCATGCCGAGAACGGCGACGCCATTCACGAACTGCGGCGCCGGGCCGTGGCCGCCGGCCGGCTGGCCCAGGAGTGGCACGCCCGCACCCGGCCGGCCTGGCTGGAAGGCGAGGCGACGTTGCGCGCCATCGCGCTGGCGGCGGCCGCCGGCGCGCCGGTCTACATCGTCCACGTCACCAGCGCCCCGGCCGTGGACCAGATCGCTTACGGCCGCGCGCGCGGCCTGAGCGTGATGGGCGAGACCTGCGTCCAGTATTTCTTCTTCACCGAGGACGATCTGCGCCGGCCGGACGGCGCCAAGTGGGTGTGCTCGCCGCCGTTCCGGTCCGCGGCCGACCAGGCGGCGCTGTGGGGGGCGGTGCGCGGCGATACGCTCCAGGTGATCTCCACCGACCACTGCCCGTTCCTGTTCGACGGCGCGCGCGCCATCCAGTACGAGGGCCGGCCCTATCAGGCGCCCGGCAAGGAGCTGGGCCACGCCGATTTCACCAAGACCCCCAACGGCGTGCCCGGCCTGGGCGACCGGATGCCGGTGCTGTGGACGTTCGGCGTGGGCGCCGGGCGCCTCTCGCTCAACCGGTTTGTCGAAGTCTGCTGCACGAACCCGGCCAAAATCTTCGGGCTGTACCCGAAGAAGGGCACGCTGGCCGTCGGCGCCGACGCCGACATCGTCATCTGGGACCCGCGCAAGACGCGCGTGGTGGAC
>Ga0101944_10001594_pt1 | contig 45174 bp, 41 predicted proteins | sample DewCreD2012metaG_FD_75245 | JGI IMG/M metagenome (GOLD analysis project Ga0101944, IMG submission 75245) | Hot spring sediment bacterial and archeal communities from British Columbia, Canada, to study Microbial Dark Matter (Phase II) - Dewar... ... | reverse complement strand
TGGACAAGTTAACTCCACTAAGCACCCACTCCCCCGCCGACAACCCCGCCGCCGCCTCCGGAAGCACCTCCAAATCTACATTCTGGCTGGTTTTGCCTGCGAGTTGTGTGGCGACTTGGCTGAGGATTTCGCTGCCCAACGCGGACGGTGACGATGTGATCATGCAGAGCGCTAAGCCGACTTTGCGGCCTTTCGAGAGTGCCTCGGCGAGCTCAAACCCAACGAGGTTCTCCGCCTCCTCCACCACGACAAGCGTGGGGCCAATTTTGTCTTCTAAGCGCAACTTCAAAAGCTTCACTAAAGCTTCCGAATAGGCTGCCTGCTTCTCAGTAAGCGACAACTTTACCGCAGAAACCCCGACCACACGCGGCTTACTCAACTCTTTCTGCAACCCCTCCACAGCCGCAACATCCAGATTCACCTGCACCACATCCCCATACTCGCCGTATGGGTCGAAGATGACGATGCGTGTGGCTGCGGCGGCTTGGGTGGCGCGGATGAGTTTTTTGGCTGTGGCGGTTTTACCTGCGCCTGCATCCGCGGAGATGAGGCTGTGTTGGCCGGTGAAGTCCTCGGCGTCTATGAATGCTTTGACGGGTCCGCTGCTGGCTTCCTCTAAAGCTGCGCCTTCGTAGGTGCCGATTTCGATGGGCGCTTTGAAGGGTTGCCCTTTCTGGTTACGGTTCAAAATATCCTGCAAGAAGCCCTTAAGCGGGATGTAGACGCGGCTGCCCGGCGTCGGCGGCACCAACACCCTCCGCAAAGGTTTGGCTTCAGCGGATAGGTCGATGCAACCCAAAACGTGCGTGGTGGCCAGCATCTTGCCTTTGCGTTCGTTTATGGTGGAGCCCGCGATCTCTTCGTAGCTGGAGATGTCTTTGATGACTGCCAAAATCTGGGTTTGGTCGCCCAGCAAGGGGTGGTCGACGAGTACGTAGTCGCCCTTCTGCACGCCCACGCGGCTCTTAGGGGGACTGACCAGAAACGTGAATTGTTCGATGTGGCTGTCGTTTGAGATGAGTCCAAAATGTTCTCTGACGCGGACGGAAGTGTGGTCCAAATCTGTTGCCTCTTGGTTGCTTGTCTATTGGGGGGTTGGGCTTTTGAATTTATCGTATTTTGGATTCATGTAGCGGCTGGTTTGGGGTTTCGGGTTCCGAATAAAAAGCGCCGAAGCGGGGTTTTAGTGGCCATTTTTCCTGTATTTTATGGGCGTAAATAGAGGATTATTACATGACTTTTTATATACGCCCAACCGAGTAACTACCGCTAACTAAAAACTAGTTATAATACGTGAGAAGGGAAAAAACAATTGAAAAGAGCAATTAACGTAAGAAACATCACCAAACTCAAACGAAACGTAAAAGCAATCTCACCCGTAATCGCAACACTCCTCATGATAGCCATAGCCGTCGTAGCCTCACTAGTAGTCTACGCATGGATAAACGGCTACATGAACTTCCAAACAGAAAAAGCAGGACAAGCCATAGCCATACCCAGCTTCGCCGGAGTAGCAAACGAAGCAACTCCGAACATAGGTGACTTGGTTGTTTACGTACAAAACGTAGGACAAGGAACAGTTGAAGTAAGCGCAGTATACGTAAATGGCGAACTTGTAGACGACAGCGCTTTAACATTTAAACCAGACAACAAACGAGTGATATCTGAAGGAAGCACCATCGAAATAACAATCGCTGGAAGTAATGGAAAATACGATTTAACCAAACGTTACGACATCAAAGTAACCACCACCAGCGGCACCTCCATGACCCTAACAAACGCCAAACCAGGCACAGGCGGAGCACCCGGAACACAGCTTCTCACATCACTAACCTGTACAGTGCCCGCTTCAGCTACAGTAGGTACTCAATTCGAAGTAACTGGCTCTCTGATGTCTGGTTCCACAGGCATCTCAGGAAGAGAAATAACCATTACATGCTCCGCAATCGGACAAACAGCCGTTGTAAACATTGCAACAACTGGTGCAACAGGCGCATACAGCGCCCAGATTACCCTAAATGCTGCCGCAACTTGGACTGTAACAGCAACCTTTGCAGGCGACTCAACATATGCAGCATCCACAAGCTCCGAACAAACTATCATAATTAATAACGTTCTATCTGTTGCACGATTTAGCATTACTGGTATCACCACCCCAACTACAGCAGGTACCCCCAGAACAGTAACCGTAACCGCACAAGATAGTTCTGGCAATACAGTGACCGGCTATCGAGGAACTATACATTTCACCTCTACAGACAGCCAAGCAACTTTACCAACTGACTACACATTTACAGCCAGCGATAATGGGGTTCATGCATTTACGAATGGTGTTATTTTGAAGACTGCAGGAACTCAATCTGTAACTGCGACTGACACTGTGACTTCTTCGATTACTGGCTCTCAAACAGGCATCTCTGTAACTGCTGGTTCCGCAGCTAGCTTAACTGTTTCTGGCTTTCCAGATCCAGTCACAGCTGGCACCTCTGGAAATGTAACAGTGACAGCTAAAGATGCTTATGGAAATACTGCAACAGGCTATAGCGGTACAGTGCGTTTCACTTCTAACGATGGTTCTGCAACATTGCCTCCCAACTATTCGTTCACAGCAGGAGATAATGGAGTTCACACTTTCACTAGCGTGATCTTGAAAACTGTTGGAGAACGATGGATAACTGCTACTGATACAGTAACTTCTGCAATTACGGGGTCACAAGTCGGAATAACCGTGAATGCGCCATTTGACATAGATCAAAAAATTTCTGGAAACGGAACAGGTACAGTCACATTGGCTTTACCTCAAACAAAATATTCAAACGAAGTGCTTTATTTGACAGTCTCATTAAGTGATACTGTCTCTGCTAATGTAACAGACACTTTAGGTTTGGTTTGGAGCCAGCGAGCAGCTAAACAAGCAAATGGAATACGTATAGAAACATGGTATGCAATAAAATCGGTAACCACTGCAACAAATGTAACTGTAACAATATCGGGTTCAATGTATACTCGTGCGGCAGTAGTTTTGTTTAGTGTTAGCGGTGCAGATACATCATCTCCATTTGATGGCAGTGCAGTTAAAACTAACGGCACAAGTACAAGTCCTTCTGCTTCAACTACAACAACTAATGCTAACAACTTGCTCATTGGTGCTGTAGCAGTAAACAACAATCCTGCAGTTACAACAGGAAATACCTATACTCTTATCCTGACAGAAGTCGGTCCAAGCAACTCTCGTGTGGCTTCGGCTGAATACAAAGTAGTGAGTAGCTCAGGTAGCCAAAGTGCTGGTTTCACTTTGAGTTCAAGTCAGGCATGGGTAATGGCTTTGGATGCAATAAAGAAAGCTCCATAATATTTTCCTTTTATTTTTTTGACTCGACTTTTAGTGATTCATTTAATAATAATTATGACTTATGATTTAATATTGATATGTTGGTTCTGCTTCTGTTGTTTTGGTGTTTGGGGTTGTGGTGGTTTCTTTTTGTTCTTTTGTTGTTTGGTAGGGTTTGCCTGTTTTGTCTTGGCGGTGTTTAGGCGTTCGTTTAGTCCGTTGTGTTGGGGTTTGGTGAGGTGGCGGATGCTTGGGGAAGGGTGTGTGGGGTTGGTGGTGGCGGTGTGCTGCGGCTACTTCGAGCGCCTCTGGACAGCCTTGAAATGACTGGGGTTTAGTTGCTTTAAATAAGGGAGGGGGCCTCTGCTTTGAGACGTCGCGTGGTTCCCCACATGGCAACAAGTGTTTAGAATTTTATTTGTTCTTTTTCTATTAGTTCATGGTTTGGGTGTTATTCGTTTGGTCTGGTGTTTGGGTTGGTGGCGTGGTCGGTTGTGCTAAAGCCTGCGGCGGGGTAGCTGCTGGATCTAAGCGGTAGCATCGCCACAAAAATTAATAGTAAGAAAGTAAAATAATTGTACTGACGAAACATGACTGCGACGGAGGAACCACAAGTCACAACTATCAGCGAAAAAGGGCAAGTAGTTATCCCACAGTCCGTGCGCAGAGAACTGGGAATAAAACCTAAAAACAAGTTTTTAGTCTACGGCAAAGGCGACACCATCATCATGAAAAAGATAGAGCTTCCCGACATCAAAAAAGAATGGGAAAGAATCTTTGAATTGATGGATAAAAAAGCCCTTGCGCTCACCGAGCAGGAAATTCAAAAAGAAATAGCTGCAACACGCAAAAAAGCCTGAAATGCCATGTTAAGAGCGGTTCAGTCAGCGCCATAATATCGGATGGAGCGGCAAGAGAACTCTTAAAGAAAGCAATAGCAAACCAGTATCGAATCGTCACATCAGAATTAATCCTAAAAGAACTCCAAACCGTTCTCAGCCGTCCCAAGTTTAAAACCAGCAAAAAAGAAATCAATAAAATCACTGGCACGCTTAGAAAAACAGTCGATGTTGTGGATGTAAAAACAAGAATTGAAGCAGTCAAAGAAGACCCAAAAGATAATATGTTAATTGAAACCGCCCTCGATGGAGAAGCCCAAATAATTGTGACCGGCGACCACCACCTTTTAGAGCTAAAACATTATGACCAAATCAATATAATAAGCATCCAAGAAATGCTAACCCGCCTAAAGATTACGAAAACAAAACCAAAGAGGCAGTAAAATAAACCGTTCACCCCTTTAAAAAATGAGGCTGTGAGGTCTTTAGCAACAGAAGTGGCTTATTCTGCCTTTAAATAAGGGAGTGGAGGTCACGCAAGAGAGATGGCGTGATTTTAAAAGGAGTCTGTTTTGATGCGCTTCTTCTGTTCGTAGGCTTCTTTCTGCTTGATGTATTCTTGATGCTTTGAGATTAAGTTGCGGATTTGGTGATTGATGAAGTCGTCTACGCTTAGGAACTCGGTGTCTAGGTCTTGGAGGGCTTGCTGGGTTTTTTCGTATTCGTCTTTGGTGATTTCTATGCATACGTATTGGTCTTTTTGGGCGCGGAGTTGTTTTCGGATGGCGTCGCGGATGAATTCTTCGCGGCTGGTGTAGCCGAGGTTGCGGTTGGTTTCGATGAAGGTTTGGGTTTCGTTTAGGAGTTCGGGTGGGAGTGAGATGCTGGTGGAGAGGAGGTTTTCGATGGCGTCGGTGTAGGTTTGCATTTTCATGGTTTGGGCGGTGATTTCGCCTAGCATGGCGGTTAGTTTTTGGTGGGCGTCGTCGGATATGCGGAGGGTTTTCATGTACTTTGCCTGTTAATATTTGGTATAGGAAAGCTAATAAAGCTTTTCAGTATACACAGTATACATAGTATAAGGAGAATACAAAGTTGAGGCACAACATAAGCATAACCATGGACCAAAAACTCTTCCGACAACTCGAAACCATACGCGGAAGAGAAAAAAGAAGCACATTCATCGAACACCTAATAGTTCTAGGCTTACAAGATTATGCTAACAAAAAAGAAAAGAAAAACGGGGACAACCTCTTCCCCGCATACATAGCAGATTTTAAACCTAAATCCGCTTAACCCTACTCAATCTTCCATTTCTTAGCAACTTTCACCACAATAAACGCAATGAAAGCCACGATAATGAAAGTAATCAACGCAGATATGAAGGCACCATAGGCGAATATTTGGTTGTTGACTTCGAAAGTTGCATCAGCTAGATTGCCAAGGCCCGGCAAAGCTAAGCCGATTAGAGGCATAATGAAGCCTGTGACAAGCGACTGAACCAGTGTGCCCAAGTACAAACCTAACACGAAAGCAATGGCTAAGCCAAGAATTTTATATTTTGATAGGAAGTCTTTGAATTCATTCCAAAGCCCCTTTGGTGGAGCGGGTGCGGGTGCTTTTTCTACTGCTTCACGGATTTTCTTTAATTCTGCTAACATTTCATCCTCTTTAGTCAAGTTATTCAGCCTCTGAATACTATTCGGAGTGTTAGCTTTAAATAACTATTGCCCGCCTGCTCAAACACAAACACACCCCAACATGCTCACCCGACCAAAACCCATATAGCCCCGCTTAAAGCTCAAACCATCAATCTAAGTCATCATTCTAAAGGGCACCCCATGAACCGACAAGAAATATACCGAATGTTCAAAACCGCATTCACCGCTTGGCTACACCACAACTCCACCCTCCACGCGGCCGCACTCACTTTCTTCATAATCCTGCCCCTGCCGACACTGCTACTGATCGTGACAGCGATTTTTGAGCAGTTCTTAGGCCAAACCCAAGCCATCCAACTCCTAGTCCAACAAATAACCGCCGTCGTTGGCCCTGCCGTGGCGGAACTGTTCAGTCAACTAATCGTGAGCACTGGTTCACCCTTTACTTCGGTTTGGACCACTGTGGTGGTTGTTGGTTTCTCAGTCGGTGGCGCCATCGGCGCGTTTTCTGTGTTGCGGGACACGATGGATATCATTTGGGAGGTTAAGGTGCCAAAGGGTCAGCCGCTTTGGAAGCGGATTCGGCAAAAGATTGTGCCGTTTGCGTTGGTTTCCGCGTTGGGTTTGATCGTGATTGCTTGGACGGGTATAGCGGGCAGGTTGTTTAGTGTCATTGTTTTTCTCTCAGTCGATGAAGGCTTAACTTTGGTTGCTCTTCAAGCGGCACAGGTTCTGCTTTCGTTTGCGGTGGCAACGTTGCTGTTGGCGATTGTGTACAAGATGATTCCCCAAACCAAAGTACACTGGCAAGACGTAGCATTAGCCTCAACCGTGACAGGCATAGTTTTCACGGCAACCAACTACCTATTCGGAGCATACATCCAAACCTTCACAGTCACCACCGTTGCAGGCGCAGCGGGAGCTTTGCTGATTATTTTGCTGTGGATTTTTGTGCTCAACCAAATCGTGCTCTTCGGCGCGGAACTCTCAAAAACCTACGCCACAACCGTGGGCACCCATGCCAAGCAGCATCTGCCCCCGTCGATTCAAAAGTTCATTGAACCCCTGCAGAAGGTTGGCGAAAAGATTGAGGATGCACTAAAAGAAAACGCCGCTCAACCGCCTAAAGAAGCAGAGGCCCCTGCGCAGAAAGAGCCGTGAAAACATAAGTTATTGGGATGGTGGGCCGAGGCGGATTTGAACTGCCGACCTTTCGATTATCAGTCGAACGCTCCAGCCGTGCTGAGCTACCGGCCCCCAATTGACGTGTCAGAAGTAAATACTAGCGTGGGTTTATAAGAATAACGGATAAGGGCGCCATCACAAGCCATAACATCTCACGATAGCACTTTTGTTAGATTGGATGTTGCAGAAAAACGCCTACACACAACAACAAGCTGTGGGCGTGGCTTGGCGTCTGATTTGGTTTCCGCTGGAGTTGGCGGCTGCAGGTTGGTTGAGGCGTTTTACACGAGCAGTTCCGCTTAGAGAGGCGGCTTGAGAGGAGGTTAACTGCGCTTTTTAGGCCTCTTATTTAGGTGCGCATACGAAACCGTATCCGCAAAAGCTGGAACCACGCGACGTCTCAGCGTCTACCTCCCCTCCCTTATTTAAGGGCAGAAAAACTGCAAGGCTTTGCTAACAAGTTGCTGCTTCAAGCAACGCCCATACCTTCTCTATGTGTGCCCCGCAAGGTGGGTTTAAATGGGTTTGCCATAAATCTTTATGTGCATCTCCTTTATTGTTTTGTGAGAAGCGTGGGCTCGTAGCCTAGCACGGATTAAGGTGTCGGCCTTCGGAGCCGGAGATCGTGGGTTCAAATCCCACCGGGCCCGCTTCCTTTACAATTCAGAACCCTAAAAAATGGTTGGGATGTGGCAGACTTTTTTAGGGTCGGTTTTGTCCTTCGCTTTTTGCGAAGTCTTCTTTGAATTTCTTGATTCCAATATCAGTCAAGGGGTGATTCCACATCTTTGCTAAAACATCAGCCGGTATGGTTGCTATGTGCGCCCCTGCTTTTGCTGCCTCCAAAACGTGAATAGGATGGCGGATGCTGGCAACGATAATCTTTGTTTTAAACCCGTAGTTTTTGTAAATCTGGATAATATCCCTAATCAAGTTCATACCGTCTTCGGAAATATCATCTAGTCTTCCAATAAACGGAGACACATAGCTTGCCCCCGCCTTCGCCGCAATCAACGCTTGACCTGCACTAAAGACTAAGGTGATGTTTGTTTTAATTCCTCTGCTTTCAAGAATCTTGGCGGCTTTGATTCCTTCCTGAGTAAACGCAATCTTAACAACTATGTTTTTTGCCCATTTTGAATATGCTTCGCCCTCGCGAACAATCTCATCGCAGGTATCTGCGTTGCCTTCAACGGATATTGGTCCGTTTACTACTTTTGCAATCTCGGCAATTATCGCTTGTTGGCTTTTGCCGCCTTCTTTTGCGATAAGTGTGGGGTTAGTTGTTACTCCGTCGACCACTCCGAGAGCAACTGCTTTTTTTATCTGTTCAACATTTGCGGTATCTAGGAAGAATTCCATATTTTTCATCTCAGATTATTAGAGAGTATAATGGGAGTCAATTAAAACTTGCCCCATTACTCGGTTGTAGCTCGGTAGTTTTCTCGAACGAATTCTGCAATGCCATCGCAGTCAAGTTTATATTTCTTCAAAAGTTCAAGAGGCTCTCCCGATTCACAGAACATGTTCTTGATGCCGTGCCGCCTTAACACACAAGGGGTCGACTTTCCTGATTCACTTAAAACCTCCGCGATTGCGCCGCCAAGTCCCCCTGTTATTTGGTGATCTTCAACACTTACGATGAAGCCTGTTCTTTTCGCCCAAAACCTGATTGCTTCGGTGTCTATTGGTTTAATTGTGTGGCAGTCGATTACGGCACACGAGATTCCTTCGGATTCAAGTTTCTCTGCTGCAAGTATTGATTCATACACTTGTGGTCCACACGCAAAGATCGCTACATCTTTTCCATCTCGGTAAGTGTTTGCCTTTCCAATTACGAAGGGTGTTAGATGTGTGGTGAATACGGGCATTTTTTCTCGGCAGGATCTGATGTAGACAGGATTTTTTGTTTTACTTGCTTCGATGGTTGCTTTTCTTGCTTCTTCAACATCGGCTGGAACGATAACGGTCATGTTGGGGAGAACTCGGGTGATTGCGATGTCTTCTAGGGCTTGGTGGGATGCGCCGTCGGGTCCAACTGTAACTCCAGTGTGGGAACCGTGCAATTTTACTGGTAGATTATTGTAACAGATTGAAACACGGACCTGATCCCAGTTGCGTCCAGGTGAAAAAACTCCGTACGCTGAGATGAAGACTGTTTTTCCACAAGAAGCAATACCTGCGGCTACACCTGCCAGGTTCTGTTCAGATACTCCAACTTGGACAAATCTGTCAGGATATTTTTCTGCGAACCAGTGTGTTCGGGTGCTTTCAGAGACGTCAGCAGTCATTACCCAAAGGTTGGGGTTTTCGGCTCCGATTTCAACTAATGCTTTTCCAAATCCGTCTCGACTTGGTTTTTTGCTTTGCGGCGTGTCAATGTTATCTATTAGGCCCATTTGTTTGTTGATTTTTGATGAATTCGTCATGTTAACACCACAGTCATTTCAGATAAACCTGGACTATTCCTTTTGTTGATTGTGATAGAATTTTCGCTCCTGTTCAAGATCTTCTAAGGCTGTTGTTGCTTCTTTGTCACCTGGAGATTTGCCGTGCCACTCGGTGATAAATTCCATAAATGAGATATCTTTTCCAGGTATAGTGTGTGCGATTATCATGGTTGGTTTATCGATTATGGTTTTGGCTTCGTTGCAGGCGGAAATTATTTGTTGAATGTTGTGGCCGTCGATGTTGATTACGTGCCATCCGAAGGCTTTGTATTTTTCTTCGAGTGATTCGAGTGGAAGGACATCTTCAGTAAACCCGTCGATTTGGATGTTGTTGCGGTCCATTATTGCAACTAAATTGCCCAGTTTAAATTTGTTCGCTAAGAGGACTGCTTCCCATATTTGTCCCTCATTATGTTCACCGTCTGAGCAAACACAGTAAACGCTCCAGCTCTTTTTTTCTCGTTTTGCAACAAGTGCCATTCCAACCGCAATCGAGAGTCCCTGACCGAGAGGACCTGAACTGTTCTCTATTCCAGGTAATGTTTCTCTGTGAGGATGCCCCTGTAATCTTGAACCCAGTTTTCTTAGGGTCATTAACTCTTCTTTGGGGAAGTATCCCGCTTCTGCCATTGTAGCGTATAATCCCGGACAGACGTGACCGTTAGATAAGACAAATCGGTCTCTGCCTTCCCAATTTGGGTTCTTGGGGTCGTGGTTTAGAACATTGAAGTAAAGTGCTGTAAATATATCAGCTAAACCCATCGAGCCTGCAGGGTGACCCGATTTTGCTGCATGAAGCATCTTTACAATGCTTTGCCTAATGTTGTTCGATAACAGATAGAGTTTCTGTATATCCGTAACTTTGGTTGCGCCAATCGATGAATTGAGTTCAAGAAGCGTTTGCTTTGGACGTTCAGTGATCAATTTTGGAGGATTTACGTCTTCTGTCATTGGTTCCCACACACAGGTCTGCGATTTATCTCTACCTCGAATGCCTGAGTCGTAGATATTCTTAACTGCTTCAGGGATGTTTTTTGCCATAAAAATTGAGCTGGATGCGGCGAGGACGTTGGCTCCTGCGGCACTTGCTCTCTCGGAGGTTTCGGGGTTTATTCCGCCGTCAACTTCGATTTCGAGTTCGGAGAATTTTGCTCGAAGAACCCTCATTTTAGATTCGACTTCAGCGATGTACTTTTGTCCACTGAAACCAGGATTGACTGTCATTAAGAGAACTTTTTTGACCTCTTTGTCGTTGAGGTAGGGATAAAGTTTTTCGACGGGGGTCGGTGGATTGATGGCGAGACCTATTTTTCCGCCACCATTGAGTGCTTTCTCTATTTCGCTCCAATCAGAAATAGTTTCAACATGAACTAGATGCATATGATTGCCAGGGACTTTTGAAATCCAGTTGTGTGGGTCTTTTACCATCCAGTGGAATTCATACGAGATTCCCGAGGGAAGATCTGTTAAACTCTCAAGTCCAATCGTCTTGTTGGGGACAAAAATGTTGTCCATAATGTCGATATGGACGGCTGTAACGCTTGTTTTAACTTTGTCGATATGGGCAAGCAAGTCTTCTCGACTTTTCACCAAGATTGCAGGGATTACTTCAACTTCCATCTGAATCAACTGTCAAGCGGTTTCTGATGTTTGTTTGTTTAACTCTCTGATTATTTTTAAATCTGTCTCGACAGAATCTCGAGAATATATAAACATTATCACTTACTTGCCATATAAGGACAGCCGCTATCTTAACCAGTATTATTCAGATTATTAACAATTCTCCCTCAATTTGGGAGTATATTGAAATAAAATTTTGTTCAAAATTATCGATGAATGATTATGTTTGGTAAGAACTGATATTTTTAAAGCCAAGGTAATTTGAATCGAACAACCTTGCATTTTGGGCAAATTGCCAAAACTGCTTCGCCTTTAACGATTATTTCTGGCTCGTCTTTACTGCTACAATTTGGACAACCCTCTACTGTTGGCTCCATATTTTTCCCTGTTCCTCTTTTCTCAGATGGATAACTTTTCTTTATGTAACGACTGCGTCCAAGTTAATACCCAAAGTATATTAAATTTTGTTGATAACCGCTAAAAATTCTCTGCTGAGCAGGTTAGCGCCTGCTCGATTATCCGTCGGGGAATTCTTGGCAGACAAGGGTGTGTGCTGTTAATCATTATAGAAAGTCTTTTAGCTGCTTCTTTATGCTTACAACCGCTGCAGGGCTTGGCACACTATCGCTAACTACGATTTCTTTTGCGCCCGCAGCTCTAATCCTATCAAACGCACAACCCACCAATAGCCCATGAACTGAAGCGCAAACGATTCTTTTAGCTCCACCCTTTTTGCATACCTGCACAGCCTTAATCATCGTCTCTCCGCTAATGATCATGTCATCGATCAAAATAACGTCTCTACCTGCAATGTCTGCATCGAGTTTTTCGGAGGTTATTTGTCTAAAGGCAATTGGTCCATGGATGTAAGCGCCCATGGTTTTTTCCATGCTAATCCCACCTAGTTTTTCAACAAAATGTGCGGAACCTTGATCGGGTGCAATAAAAACTGGGTTTGTTACTCGAGGACTAACATAATTTAGTAAGTCTGTCGCAATTGATCTGTTCTCTATAGCTAATCCCGCGACATCTTTTTTGGCTTCGCCTGATTCTATAAAGTGGCAATTAAAAGTTACGAGTTCATCAAGCCCCGCGCTGGCGAGTAATTTGATAATCATTCTTGCAGAATCAGTTTCGCCAGGTCTAGAAATCTCGTCTTGCCTAGAGTAGGGCAGATAGGGGATGATTGCAGTTACTTTTGCTGCAACGGGTTTTACTGCGCTTAAAATTTGGAAGAATTGTAGAAGACGTGAGTCTTGGTCTGGGTAGCATCTGTGTAGGATTGTAACGTGTTTGCCTGTTAGTTTTTCAATCTGTGGAATGTATATGTAATTCTCGCAGTCATGGAATTTCTTTATCTGGATGTTTGGTTCTGCGAGGTCGGAACAGTTCGGACCAACTAATAGAAATTTTTCCATACCCCTAAATCGCCAGAACAGTATAAAAAGCCTACCTTATTTGATTAGCAAAAATAATCGTTTCCGAGGTTTATTTTCCCAAGAGCCTTGCTATGTAGCCAAACAGGCGTTTATGGGCAAGCTTAAGTCTAAGAAAATTTTGGGAGGGACGTTTATTCCCATACCGGATCTGTGGTGGTAAAAGTGACATGTATTGAATCGCTTCGGAATTCAATGTGGAGGTTGATGTTTTTTGTGCTCTCTGCTGCAATGTCACCAAGAGAGATGGTTTGTGTCTTTAATTCCTGTTGAGTATCGGCGTTAAAGAAGCTAATGTCTACAGTGACGTTTTTTGCGTCTTTTTGTCCAAGGTTCTGAGCTGTGCCTTCCAGTATGTATGCTCCTACGTCTAGGTCGTATCCTCCCACAAAGCTTGTGGCAATTGAGGCTTCTTGGATTTGAGGAGGTTCTGCACCAAAGATTGACCCTAGCACGCTGAAAATAGCGTGACGCCAACAACGGAAACAGCAATGACTACAGTGAGAAGCGCCAATAGAATTATCTTAGATTTTTTCATGTTTGACTAACTCTTTTTAAAATCTAATAAAAGTTACCAAACGAAAACGATTGTTTCTTCATGCAATTTTGTTTTGTCTTTTTTCTGTTAACTCTAAATATCACTGGGTGATATGGGGGATAACGGAAATGATTCCGGTTATAACAAATTGTACTGCAATCGCAAGCACGATTATTGCCATCAGCGCGGTTACCACGCGTATACCGTCTTTCCCTAAAAGCTTGAACAATCTGTGCGCATGCACCATTCCCAAGTAGGATAACAGAACCCCAACGGCTATTCCTACAAATACGAAAACTGCCTCAAAAACACTGATTGCCTGCGAAAACAACAAGATGACTGTAGTGATGGTTCCTGGACCTGCGGTAAGAGGAAAAGTCAATGGAATAATTGAAATTTCTTCATGATTTTCCTCAGTTGAAAACCCGTTTTTTTCAGAAAGCATCCTCAACGCGATTGAAACCAGAAGAATACCGCCTGCTATCTGGAATGCGTATACTTCAAGGCTAAATATTTGAAAAAGAAGTGTGCCTGTAAGAGCGAAAAAAGCCAAAATAACGAAGCCTAATTTTGTGGCTTTAGCAGCTATTTTGCGGTTTTTCTCAGGGTTATTTCCCTTCGTGAGCGCGATGAATACAGCGGTGGTGCTGAGGGGATTCATCACTGCCACGATAGATGAAATTGCTACTATCGCAAAGTCAACTGTTGAGAAAGCTGCGCACCTCTTTAGGTGCAGAAAGTAGCTGTTGGATATAAATATTTCATGAGGGTTTCATTTCGTATTCATCGTTTTTTTCTGCGATGGTATGTTGTTGTAATAACAAATTTTAAATCTCTGCTACGACGCAATAACAAAAGAACAAAAAGAGAGGGAGAACGTAATGGTTGACATTATTCAAATTTTAGCGATAGTTGTACCGATAATTTTTATCGTGTACGTTTTGCTCTCGTCACTTCGTATTGTTAGACCCATAGAGCGAGGGCTAGTTGAACGTCTGGGCAAGTATCACCGATTTGTGCAGCCAGGCATCACGCTGCTTGTGCCCTTCGTTGACCGCATCATAAAAGTCAACATCACCGAACGCATGACCCCCGTGCAACGTCAAGACGTCATCACAAGAGACAAAGTCTTCATGGGTGTAGACGCAGTCGTCTTCTACAAAGTGAAGACCGACGAAACCTCAGTCAAAGCATCCCAGTACTTTGTAAACAACTACGAATCCCAAATCGACACCCTAGCGCGAACAGTGCTTCGCGACATCATCGGCGGCATGGACATGACCGTAGCAAACACCAGCCGCCCCACCATCAACGCAAAACTCAAAGAAGCACTCGACGAACAAACCAAAGACTGGGGTATAGAAATCGTCCGGGCAGAAATCAAAGACCTCGAACCCCCACGCGGCTTAATGAGCAGCATGGAATCCGTGCTTAAAGCCGACAACGAACGCCAAGCCGCAGAAAAAACCGCCATCGCACAGGCCACATTGGCAAGTGGTGAAAAGAACGCGGCGATTCAACGGGCGGAAGGTATGAAGCAAGCAGCCATATTGCAGGCGGAAGGTCAAAAAACAGCCACAATCGCCATCGCAGAGGGTGACGCGCAAGCTACGAAACTGCGCAACGAAGCCTTAACCACCTACTTCAAGGACTCCGCCATAACCTTCAAGCAGCTTGAAACAATCATGATGTCGCTGCAGAATAATACAAAAATCATAGTGCCAGAAGGCAAAGCCATCTCGCTGATACTAAACGAGCAGGAAAACCTAAACAAAGCCACGATTCTGCCGATACCTCCGCCGCCAGCACAGAAGAAAACCACCCAATAACAAAGTTAGGGTTTCACGCCGTTTTTTAGGTGTGAAACATAATCCTCTATCATTTTTTCGTGCTCAAACGCCAAAGGCAAAGGCAACGCGTCTAAGCTGAAAAGTTGCATCTGCTGGATTTCGCTGTCTTGCTTTTTTAACTCTCCACCCACAGGCTTAACCACAAAGCAGGTGGGGTAGTACTCGTATTCCACGTCGTCTTTGACGCCTACTTCAACATATTCGCCCAATACCTCTACTATCGCTACGTCGAGCCCTGTTTCCTCTTTGACTTCCCGAACCACAGTTTGCTCTATGGTTTCGCCAGGGTCCATTCTGCCGCCAGGCAGCGCCCAGTAACCCACAAACGGGCGCGTGTTGCGTTTTATAAGCAAAATCTTACCATCAGGGTAAGGGATTATCGCGGTCGATGTTTTGCCAGTGTATTTTTTCATATTGTTGCCTCAGGTTGTGTACTTCTTTCGCCAGTTAATAAGCACAGTGACCGCAAAGATGGTTATTCCAGTGAAAACCACCACGGGACCAGGATGCTGCCCAAAATAGTTCGCCAAAAGCACACCCGAAACGGCCGCAACTAACCCGAAAACCGCGCTAAACATCACGTACCTGTGCATGTTGGTGCTCAAGTTTCTGGCCGCAATCGCGGGTACTATTACGAGGAAGCCGACTAGCAGGGTGCCGACGATTTGGATGCCGATAGCTACAACCAGCGAAACCAAAAGCAGATACATCAGGTTTGTCCTAGCCACGTTGATGCCTTTTGAAACAGCTAGATCCTCGGAGATCATGGCTAAGACGACTTTTTTGTAGAGCACCCGTGTGAGGAGGATGGCGCCGATTGAGATTATAACCGCAGCTCCAACATGCATGGCGGTGATTTTGGTTATGTCTCCAAAAAGCGCTTCTTCTAACGCTTCTAAATCGTCCCCCATTAACAGGATACCTGCTGCTAACGCAAAAGTAAACATCGCACCAACGAGTGCCTCAAAAGAAATCTTGGTTACCCGCTGCAGATGCCAAATTATGACGGCTGAAATAAACAGGAAAGCAAACGCACCGACCAAGGGATCAAAATTGAAAAGGATCCCAATCGCCAAGCCGGGTAATGCAACGTGGGAGAGAGCATCGCCGACGAGCGCCATCTTTTCCAAAACCATCAAGGAACCAAGGTAACCTGCAGATATACCGACGAAGACGGCAGTTATGACGCTGTAGAGCAGGGCCTCTGACATTACGGTTCTCCTTTTTGGGTTTCAACACAGACTGTTTCGCCGTAGATCTGCTTTTGGATGTTTGGTTTGCCTATTTCGCTTGATGGACCGCAGTATGTTACGCATTTGTTTAGGGCAAGTAAGTCGTCAGCGTATTCTTGGACGATATGTATGTTGTGGGTGATTAGGAGAATGGTTATTTTCTGAGTTTTTTTGATTTCGTTTAGCATCAAATAAATGGGTTCCTCGCTGTCCATATCCACACCTGTAGTGGGTTCATCGAGGAGCAGCACGTTTGGGTGGTCGATTAATGCCCAAGCAATAAGCACCCGCCGCAACTGTCCACCCGAGAGGACTCCGAGACGCTTGTTTAGGATGCTTTTGTCGGTTAACCGTACACTCTCTAGCGCCTCTATGTAGTTGCCTTTTCCGATGGAGAGAAACTCCTTCACAGACATCGGCACATCTGAGACAGTTACGTACTGGGGAACATAGCCAATCTTGACCTTTTCAGTCCACTCAATTGACCCAGTATAAGGTAGAAGGTTTAGAAGAGTGCGAAGCAAAACCGTTTTGCCTGCCCCGTTAGGTCCCAATATGGCTAAGGTTTTGCCCTTTTTAACGTTGAAGCTGACATGGTTTAGTAAGGTTTGGTTTTGCAGTTTAACTCCGAGGTTTGAAACCTTCAATATGTACCCGTTAGCATCCGCCATAATTCTCGTCTACCATAAACAGCACATTAGTAACTGTATGACGAGTACAATAAGTTTTTTGAAGCCAAAGAGGGCTAACTCTTAACTAAACTACCTAAGTCAGTCTCTTCCCGCTCAGACAACCAACCAGCACCTTTAAGATAACTCAAACCCGCGTTTATCCTGTTGACGAAGTCACTGTTTTTTAAAAGATTTTTTCCCCTTCCTGACCCCCAGAGTTCTCTCTCGAAAACGCTGTTATGCCACGTCAACGCTTCCACGTTGTCCATAAGTTTTGCCACTGTTTTGTAGCGGGGCGTTAGGAGATTTTTGGTTTTGGAGAAGCCTAATGCGCCTTTGAGCTTCGAAGAAAGGTCAACTTCATTAATCGTTGAAGGAGGGATACATAGGTAGCGTCTTGCTGAATCATACTCGTAGCAAGCAACGTAGAATGGAACATAAACCAAAGTTGGGGTTTTTATTTGTAAGTCACTGATACCTAAATCATCAAAGCCTGAGGTGAGGGTTTCTTCAAGTTTTAGGTTTTGTTCAATGCCCTCAACGATCGGTTTCTCTAACGCCAGTAGCCTGTTACTTTCTTGTTTGAGCGCAAACGTTTTTGCGTCCCGAGCTTCTTCCAACCTAATCAGGGGCTGCCTCGCCGCTTTTATTTGGCTCTCCAATTCCAAGTTGAGGTTTGACAGAATATCTGATTTCGATTTGACAATTCGTTTTATTGAATCTTCAGTATTTTTTAGCTCTTTTTTCAGTGCAGAGAGTTCTTTTTGGGCTTTCTTGCTTTTATCTTTCCAACGTTTCTCATAAATTTTGTGACCCTGTTTACCCTGCAGTTTAGCTTCCCTTTCGTATTGTCGAATCTTGATTTCAAGACGCTTTATGAGCCGCTCAATTTTAACACTATACTTTTGCTGCTCACTAAACTCTTTATCGAAACTGGTGGTTACTTGTTTGATTTTTTTAGAAAAAGCCTTTTTTATTGCCGCTACTTGTGGGTTTATGAATTCTGCTTGAGCTTTGATTTTTGCGTTAGCTTCTTCTGTGGCAGCAATGATTTCATATTCGATTTCAGTTGTGTATTGGCTACTGGTTTTTCTAAGCAAGCTGAGGCATTCGACGAGTTTAGCTTGATTTTCTTTCAGCTGTGATTGCAGGTTATCTATCTCTGTTAAGGGTGCTGAAATTCTTGTTTCATCAAGAACGGGCGAAAGCAAAATCGGAGACTCACCTGTTGCGGTTGCTTCTTTTAGGTAACTTTTGAATTCGTTTTTGAAGTCGGGGTTCGCGATTAACCCTCTAACTGTAAATGTCTTCTCATCGGGAACCTGCTTGAAGTATCCGCCATGCGCGGCGAGAAAAGAGAGGTAGTTTTCTCTGGGACGCTGATTTGGCTCTAAGGCAGCTAAAAATTCTTTTGCGGAAAGCGCTTCCGTAAACTGCAAATTGTGAGCAAAGCCACCTAAACCATCAAACAACAAGACCATTTTGTCTTTTGGAAATAACCACACGGGATACCCAGCTTTGGCGAGGAAGGCCAATTTCTCTTGGGGTTGCCTTGAAAGCAAACCGCCCCCCTTATTTCGCGCCATCTCTGCAACTGCAAAAACCGCTGCTGCTATTGCGTCTGGTTGGCTGTCTTTTTGACCTGCGAAGGAGAGAATAGAGGGGGTTGTTTGGGTGGGAACCATTAGGGTCAGTGATGGTATAGAGGGCTTGGTTTTTTTAAAAGTTGCCTCATTTATGAGGAGGTTGAGGGGTGAGTTTTTTTTCCATGGCTTTAGCTAAACGTTTCCAGAGGTCACAATCCGCTTTACACAAGCGGTCAGTCAGAACTTTTTGCTCTTGAGATGTCAGGTTTTCTTTTTGTTCAATGTGGTGAGCAGTAAACTCTAGACACGAGTCACCATCGCCTTCGGGTTTGATTTCGTAGATGAATTGTGAATGCTTGTTTGGTCCTGAGATGTGTGTGGAAACCCACATTAAGTGGTCGGGGTAGAGATGCACGAGTTTTTGTTTCTCGATAATTCCGCTTTTTGTGTGGAAAGTTTCTTTTAAGAGCGCTACGGTTTCGGCTATCCACGTGACTTCTCGTTTAGCGTTGTCTTCACCCATCAATGATGGATCATCTGGAGAATAATCCACACACCACTGATATGCTTCTTTTGCTTGAACAGAAAATGCTTGACTGAAACGATACCGAAGGGTATAGAGCATACAATCACAGAGCCAAATGGAAAGCATTGGGTATATTACGTTTACGTAGAAGGTTTAGGTGCAAAAAAATCGCTAATGCGTCGCTGGAACAGCGCCTTCTGAAGCAGTTGACTCTGCAGTATCCAACGTTGCATTGGGATTTCGAACCTGCCCCCGATGAACTGCAGTGACTCCGCGAGGCTTTTGAACATGTAGGGCTTCTGGCGCATGGCGTTACGTACGTTTTCGCGGACTTGCCACACGCCGATGGGCATGATGTAGCCTGGGCGGGCTTCTCGCAGCACGATGGCGGTTGCTTGGCGGCGTTCTTTTAGGAGCAACTCGCACACTGCGAGGCGTGCGCTGTAGTAGCAGCCGCCGATTGCGGCGTAGGTGCTGCGTCCACTGTTGCCTTCCCAATCCGAGTAGATAGCCACTGATGAGCCGCCGGGGTTCCAAACTGTGCCAGGGTACCATGCCTCCATGGATTCGTAGCTCCACTGTTGGGGAATCATCAAAATCTCAAACACGTTATCCAGATAGATGGATTCATACACGCGGTACTCGTTGATTTCTGGGAAAGTCTTCACTTTGTCAACCAAACTTTTAGAGATGATGTCGTCGACTGCAGTGATGCTCCAGCGTGTGGGCACAAGCCGCCGCTTCTTTTCAATACCAAAAGCGCCGACGCTAAACGCCTTCTGAATCTTGGTAACCATGACACCGCGATTGTAGAGTTCCACCACCGCATTGGTAGCCCGAAGGTCTGTGTCGTAGTAGGCTTTCTCAATTTTGTCATTGTATCGAGCGCTGCCAACATGGAGGTCACGGATGGGGGCTGAGGGCCCAAACGGCTGCACGTCATCGTCGAGGTGTATGGAACCGCGGGGTTTTTTGGTTAGGTTAAGTTCAATGCCTACGCTGTTGTCGGCAAGTGCCAAATCGCGTGTCTGATCCAAAATCTTGTTTGAGTCGGTGGTTTTTTGCACGTTAACGCGATGTTTCCCCCTCACGAGGAGACTGCGGAAACCGACGATTTCATCCATGGATTTGCCGAACCACTGCTCAGGCAAGTCATAGATGCTTGTGTCCTCATGCACAGGCGGCACCAGCGGCCCAATGTAGACGTTGGGGTAGCCGATTCTGCCTATGAAAACGCTGGGCGGCGACATGCCGTCGATGTCTTGGGTTTCCATCAAAGGGACGCTTTTGAGGAAGGTGTTGACTTTAACCATGATTGGGCAGCGGGTTTTGCCGCAGAGAAACCGTGCGCCTTTGCACAGGACGCAGAGGCTGCTGTTGCTGTGGGTGATGACTTGCTGGTCGAGGGCGTTTTTGTTGACTTTTCGTATAATGTCCACTAGCCAGTTGTTAGGGTTCTGCGTTGGTGCGGGTGGTTTTTGGGTTAAAGTCATGTCTGTTTATAGTGGGCAAATGTTGGTTCATATCTTTTCTGCACAGGTTCATTTAAAAAAGCTCGAGCACTAAGCGATTTGTTAATCCTTTGAATTTTTTGGATTATTTTATCAGCTTTAGTTCTTTCTTTAAGATGTTTAAGAAGCGTGTTGTAGATAGGTAGTGATCAGCAAATATTTTTCCATCGTTGATTAGCGTAAAGGTTCCGTAAATTGAAGGCGCGTTTTGGGCTTCTTTGGCGGTTTTTAATTCAGTCACTTTGAGATCCAAACCCTTTTCGTTAGCGATTGCAGTTAAGTCTCGGATGGAACGAGCGACCCATGGGCACTGGTTGGAATAAACAACGTTAAGCCCCTTGTATTGCAGGAGCTGTTTTCTCCAATCCTTAAACTTGGGCAAAGCCGCTTTGCGCAGAGGTTTAACGAGCAATTCAAAACGGTCATCTTGGGCAACTAATTCAAAGCCATTCTTGAGGAACAGGTTTTTAGCTGCCATGTGGGGTCCATCGCTTGTCACAACCGCAACACCTGCCTTATTCTGCTGCTCTGCGTCTTTGATTGCTTCTTGGAGTAGAAGTGAACCGTAGCCTTTTTGTTTGTACTTGTTGGGGTTCATCCAGATGCAGTGGATAAACAAGTAGTCTGCTGCATCCACAGCTCGCCATGCATACTCGCCAGGGGTGTATTCGATGAAGCCGTTGGGTTTCTTTTCGTTTTCAAGTAACAGGTGCTTTATGGTTAAGCCCTCGGATAATCGTTCTTTGAGCCATTCCAGCTTGATTTGGTGTCCTTCCTGTTTTGGGTTGAGAAAGCAGGGGCAACCTAGTTCTGTATAGTTTTCTGGGGTTAAGGTGACTACTTTGGGGGTGATGCTCATCTTTGGGACCACTAAAAAGGAAGTGATGCTGTGTTTAAATGATTTTTTGACAGAAAAATGTAGTGACGACCAATGTGATTATACTACGTATTGGATTGCGATTTCTGGAATATGCGCTTGCATCTGGACGTTTCCCTTGTAGAGTTGGGGTGCATGCTTAAACAGCCATGCCGTGAGTTGTTTACAGCCATCTGGGTTGCAGGAAAACTTTTTCTGCTCTCTTTTCCATGACTGACAAGTTGCACAGGGAATTTCGTCTTTTTCCATGACAATCACCATATCGTTAATCTTGCGATACTATTATTGCTTGTGAAAACCCAATCTTTAGCGGCTATTTATATTCAAAATCACACAAACCGCCTGAAATGTGGAGAAGTGGCGCCCAGGCCGGGATTTGGACCCGGGTCCTGCGGGCGACAGCCGCATATACTGGGCCGAACTATACTACCTGGGCAAACTAATGCGCCGCAACAATACACATTATTTTAGCTAATTAACCTTTCTCGGATTTGACGGTTAACGCTTTGTCTAAACACAACAAAGCATGCATCTATATCTATGGCGACTGTTTAGCGAGGGCTTTAATAGTGCATAGAAGCATTTACCTGTTCAACACAGTGACCGAAATTGACATGGGTCAAAGCAAACACGGCTCAAGGGGCGGTTTTGCAGAAATATTGGCTCTCGACAGTGCTGTTGCTCTTGGCCGCCGCCTCTTTTGTTCAAAGCTATATTGCGGTTTTGTCGGCGTTGATTTTCACTTTTCTGGTTCCAGGCTTAATTGCCTACCGCTTCTTCCACTTAAAATCACATGAAATCTGGGCTTTCATCCCCATCTTTAGCGTTTTAGTTTCCGTGCAACTGATCTATTATTTGTCGTTGGTTTTAGGATACTCCAACCTGACAATCGGGTTGTGCTTTTTTGTTTTAGCCGCAATTTACCTTTTGGTTGTTTACAAAAAAGGCGAACCCCTTAAACCTCAAAGTCTGCTGAGAATTGGTCAACTCAAAAAAGGCAACCTGCTGCTTTTCACAATAATCTTTCTAATTTCGCTCTCAGTGCTCTGCCTAAGTGTCTGGCGGGGCAACCAATACGGCATTATCATTACAGGCTCCAACTGGCAAGACACCCCTTTCCACTACGACATAATAGAAAGCCTAAACAACGGCAACTTCCCACCCCAAACCCCCAACTACATCGGTACACCCCTAACATACCACTACTTCGTCGATTTTCACACCGCCATAGTCGAGAAAGTCTACGGTTACTTGCCCACGGCATTACCCGTTTTGAACGCGTTGTTTATCGTCGTGTTCGCAGTTGCCATCTATGCTTTGGCGCGGCATTATGGGCGGCGCGCTGCGGTTGTCGCTACGGTTTTGGGGATTTTCGGTTGGGGTTTCAGCTATACTGGGCTCTTCTCAGCCTTATTCGACGGAACGTTTAGTCCATACCAGAATTACATCTACCAGTTTGGGCAGATGTTTGGGTTGCCTTCGATTTTCGATAACTTACTGCAGCAGCGACCCTTGCTGATGGGGTTGCCTGTGTTTGCACTGGTTCTCGCGTTGATGCGGGATATGAGCGACAAAAACCGCCTCTTGCTCGCAGGTATACTCACAGGATTGGTTTTTCCTTTCCACAACGTAGCCTTCTTCTGTTGCTACGTTGCCTACGCTTCGGCGGTCATTTTTAGCATGCGAAAAATCCACAGAGGCTACTTGTACTTCCTTCTGCCAAGCGTTTTTGCTTTGCCGTTTATCTTTTCAGGTGGCCCCCCGCTTTCAATCAGCCTCAGCACCGCCTTTATTTCGCAGTTCGCTCAGAATCCCTTCCTCTACTACTTCCTAAACCTCGGCGTACCCTTCATCTTAGCCATTGTCTCATTCATCAAACCGGGTCATGAATACCTCAAATTGACGTTTCTGTTCCTGTTTTTGATCCCCAATATTTTGTTGATGACGCCTTGGGTTTGGGACATGTACAAGTTTTTCATCTTCGCCTGGGTGCCCATCGCTGTGCTGAGCGGAATTATGCTGGCGAAAACCAAAAAAATCGTTGTGATAACTTTGGTGTTGCTATCCGTGATTACCTCAGCTAGCGTCATAATCTACAATGTAGGCACCGACTACACGGGGGTCAGTTGGGGCGAATACCAAGTTGGCATCTGGATCAAGGAGAACACGCCTGAGGGTTCGGTGTTTTTGACTTATTATAGCATTCAGTGTCCACCGTCGATGATTGCGGGGCGGCTTAGGGTTTCATCGTATGTTTATTGGCCTTATGGACACGGCGAACCGCTAAGTGAAGTTAACGCACGAGAGAAAGCAATCGATGGCGCTTACAACGGCACCGAGAGCCAACTATCCACAGTAATCCAAACATACAATGTTAGCTACGTTTATGTGGGTAACGACGAGTTGCGCAACTATCCCGGATGCATTGCGCATTTAAACGAAATAAATTGGTTGGTACAGGTTTACGCCAAAGACGGCCTATACGTGTACCAGGTAGATTGGGCAAAACTTGGCGGTTAGGGCTGCGTTTTGGGTGGCGCTTGGTGCTTCTTACCCGACATGTAGGTGAGGTCTATTCTACACATTGTGGTTTTGGCGAGTTTTTCAGGCTTCACTCGCGCCAGTTTCTCTTCAGGGGTGTTGGAGCTTTGGCGTACAAGGGTTTCAAGCGCATGCTTCTTTTCCTTTAAATCCGTGATAAGACTTAGTTTGCCGCTAAAATGCACTGAAGTGTAAGCGTAGTCGCATTCGTCGGTGACTCCATAATCCAGAACGGCTTGTCCCCAAACCTGCGGGTTAACCTGCGCGTAGACCAGTTTTTTGCCTTCCGGTGCACAATGGAAGTAGAGGCAGTTTTTAGCTTGGTCGTAGCCGTGGCTTAACGAAACAAGGTAGGGCTCGTTGTTCATACATAAGGCTATGGTGACGTATTTTGTGGCTTTAAGAACCTGCTGCATCTCGGAGGTGTTGGTGATTTCTCGGTCTTTGCGTCTAACGTGGAATGACGACATGGGGAAAGGTTAGGTGAATGTGTTACTTAACTTTTAAGCGGTTCTGTGGCGGGCTTTTTTCAGTTTGTCCACAACGAAACCGATTACCGTTGGCGTGAAAATCGAAAGTGAAGCCAGTAGGAAGTTCAGCGGGTACACCATGGGGTACTCGAAGAGGTTGCCGCCGTATGAGCCCCAGATGTTTTGCAGATTTCCCCAGAGTTGGAAAAGCGACCACGCCGTCGTCCACAGCAACGCACCCGCAAGACGATGCAGATACTTCCGTCGTTTGCTGATGGCTTGGCCTTTTTTGGCGTAGGAAAAGTAGATTTCGCCTGCAACTCCTCCTGCTCCGCCTGGGAAAAACGCGTTAACCAAAATCTTTTCAACCAAATTGCCTGGTACATAGTGGTCGATCCAGGGGGTTTCAAGCAGCCCAAGTATTGGCAAAACGACGTTGCCTGTGGCAAGCCGAATCACTACGGGCACGGCGTATATGGCGGCGCCGCTGATTTGCCAAATCCAGAACCGCTTGGAGCGCAATGTGTACGTGAGCGCTTGAAAAGACATAAACTTAAACTGTCACATGTTTTTAAAAAGCCTTCTAAAGATAGAGATACGGTTCGTCGGCGATTTCATGTTTCACTCTTTATGCTTGGGTGGTTGCTACATGATGGGCGATTAGCTATGGGGGGGTGGGTACAGAAATGTTTCATATTGTAGATGGTCTAAGGTATTGTGTTGTCTGGAATTGTTTGCTACTTCTGGAAAAGGTTTATTTCGTTGCATGACGTTTTGATGTGAAATTGCAGGCGGACAACCTTGTCCGTTGGGATGTGGCCGAAAGGCTGAACCGCAAACAATAGATACAAAAGTGATTGAAACATGGCATACAAATACATAGCTGAAGAATGGGCGAAACCCGAAGACAGTTTCGTCGATGAACTCATGCGCCAACGCCTCGTAGAATGGCGAAAACAGCCTTCGACTGTGCGCATAGAGAACCCAACCAGACTTGATAAAGCAAGAAAACTCGGCTACAAAGCCAAACAGGGCTTCGTAGTTGCAAGAACCAAAGTCCGCAGAGGTGGACTTAGAAAATTACGGCCAAAAGCAGGCAGACGCCCCAAACGTATGGGTGTCAACAAATTCAAGCCCGCAAAAAACCTACGCTTAATCGCGGAAGAAAGAACTGCAAAACACTTCCCGAACCTAGAAGTACTTAACAGCTACTGGGTTGGCGAAGACGGCAGACACAAATGGTTCGAAGTGATCCTTGTCGACCCCAACGCACCGACCATAAAAACTGACAAAGACATCAGTTGGATCACCGAGAAACAGCACACAAGCCGTGTCTTCCGCAGCATGACCAGCGCAGGCAAAAACGTTAGAGGCTTACATCACCGCGGTGCAGGCGCAGAAAAAGTGCGACCAAGCCACCGAAAAGGCGCAAAGAAACACCACGGCGTAAAACGTCAACGCAAAGGAGACGGCCAATAAATGCACCACATAAAACCCACCATTGTTAGCCAGAAGGGCAAACAAAAACAGGGCAAAGGCTTCAGCATAAACGAGCTCAAAGCTGCAGGCGTCAGCAAGCAGCAAGCTCAGCGGGCTGGCTTGCCTGTTGATGTGCGCCGAAAGAGCGAACATGAGGAAAACGTGGCTGCGATTAAGGCACACGCCAAGAAATCAAAAGCCTAAAACCGCAAATTAATATGCACTCTTTTTTTGAGTGCCCTTCAAATTTTTGTCGCTTTTGTTTTGTGTTTTTTCTTTTTATGTTTGTGTAATCAAAACTTCTAAATCTCACCAGATCGAATACAACCAGCAGGAAAAGAGGCACCGCCATGGAGAAAAACAGAGACCTGACCAAATCTGTAGGATACATCGACGTACGAGTTTTTGCTCATGCAACAGAGAATCAAGCAAAGGTAGAAACAGCAACAAAAAACCTCTTTACTGAAGCACTTACCGAATCATTAGTTTTCGAAAAAGCCGCTCTTTCAGGTCACCACTCAAACCCCATTATCCTCCTAACCGCTAAACTGACAGACCGCAAACTCCTCCCGTCTGCACTTGAGAAAATAGGCGCAAACCTTAGCTCTTTAGACAAGGCTCAGCTAAACGACGAAATCAAATTGCACTTAGAGAAGGGGAATTTGTACTTGCGTTTTGATAAGCAGGCGGCTTTTTTGGGGCAGACAAAGTTTACGCAGAATGATCCTATTCATTTGAAGGTTCATTTTAGGGATAAAACCAGCGACGAAGTTGTAGAGTTGGCTAAGCAGTTTGGGTTGCTGCCATGAAGCGTACGTTTGTGGATTTGCATTTACGGGTGAACCCTAAAGATACACAGGCAACTCGGCGTGTAATCGAGAAGGCAGCAAAACTGGGCTACACAGCCATCAGCATTCCTTTTTGCGGGCAACTTGAAGAAGACCAAACCCGTGCACTCAAAGCAACTTGTGTTGAGGTCGGGTTGGATTTTGTTGTTAGGGCGGACTTTAAACCTCGAAACCAAGAAGACCTCATGCGTTTCCTACGTAAAGCTCGTCGCAAGGTCGAAGTTATCTGCATTTTCTGCGACAACAAAGAAATCGCTCGCCAAGCAGCCAAAGACCACCGCGTCGACCTCATAAACTTCCAAAGCATAGACTACCGTAAACGGTTTTTTGACGGCGCCGAAGCAGAACTTGCAAGCTGCAGCCAAACCGCCTTAGAAGTAAACATAAAACCTCTCCTGATGCTTGAGGGTCCGCCACGTGTGAGGTTGCTTTCAAGTCTGCGGCGCGAAGTTGTTCTTGCCCGCGAATTCCGAGTTCCAGTTGTCCTCTCAAGCGGTGTCTGCGAGACTTCCCTTATGCGTATGCCTCGGGACATGGCAAGTTTAGCTTACCTGTTCGGGTTAAACGAAACCGAGGCTTTGGACGCTGTTTCTTCTAATCCGATGGCTATTGTTCAGCGTAACCGCGAAAAACTCGATGCAGCGTTTGTTGCTCCAGGCATTCGTTTAGTCAAGGAGGGTAAACAGGATTGAAGCGGGTTAAACGTAGATATTTAGCAGTTCAACTTGATTGTGACGGTGTTCCAGCGGAGCGGGATTTTTTGGATGCTGTTTGGGCGTCTTTTACGCGGTTGTATGGTGAGGTGGGGGCAAGTCAGTCTGGGTTGGCTTTGGTTTCGTTCGACGTGGAGCGTAAGGTTGCGGTGGTTAGGGTTTCACTTGAGTGTTTGCCTTTTCTGCGTGCTTCTTTGGCGGCTGTGACTTCAGTGGCTGGTTTGTCTGTGGCGTTGCATGTTTTGGCGGTTTCGGGTACGCTTAAGGCGCTTTTTTCCAACTTTTAGTTTGTCGCTATGTAAAGGTTTTGTTGACATTCTGACAAGACAAACAAAAGTTAAGTCACATATTCTATTGGACAAACTTACAAACATTATACAGAAATGTTTATCAACAGCAGATAACGGGATAATATCCATTACAAAAATGCGTTGGGAGAAACGCAAAAAATAGACTGAGAAGAGCGAAAAATGGACATAAAAGATTACTTCTTCAAAATGAAGCCCCTAAAAACCGAAGCAATAATAGATGATACCACCCTCCGAGACGGCCTCCAAATGCCAGGATTAGCCGCTGGACCAAAAGACGCCGCCAAAGTAGCGCAACTACTCTCAGAAGTCGGCGTTGAACGCATCGAAATGTTCCACTACCAGGAACCAGACAAAAAAGCAGCTAAACTCATCCAAAACCTAAACCTCGACATGCGCATCGCTGGGTGGTGCCGCGCAGTTAAAGACGACATCGACAGCGCAGTAAAATGCGGCTTCAAAGAAGTAGGAATATCCCACCCCGTCTCATTCATACACTTCAAAGCCAAATGGCCAGAAAAAACCACCGAACAAATCCTATCCAACGTAGTCGAAGTTACAGAATACGCAGCCAAAACCTGCGGATTACGCACATTCGTACACGGCGAAGACAGCACACGCGCAGATTGGACGTTTGAAAAGAAATTCATCAACGCCGTTGCAGACGCAGGTGCAGAATGCTACCGCATATGCGACACCGTGGGCATCGGGTTGCCCGACGAAGAAGCGCCTCTACCCATCGGTATCCCCGCAAAAGTGAAGGCAATCAAGAAGGAAACCAAAATCCCCACCATAGAAATCCACGCTCACGATGACTTTGGTAACGCAGTCGGCAACACTATGGCCGCAATAAAAGCTGCCTCAGGCTTATACGACAAAGTATATGCAAGCACCACATACTTGGGCATAGGTGAACGTGCAGGAAACGCAGAAACCGAGAAAATCATCCTTAACCTCTACCTACACAGGGGCTTCAAAAAGTTTGAGGGCAAAACACAGAAACTCAAGCAAGTCGCAGACTTCATCGGCAAAGCCACAGGTTTCGTTGTGCCGCCCAACAAAGCAATTGTAGGCGACTATGGATTTGCACATGAGTCAGGCATCCACACACACGGCGTTCTCAACGATCCCTGGACCTACGAGCCTTATCCCCCAGAGTTGGTTGGCAACACACGACGATTAACTATCGGCAAACAGTCAGGTAAAGGCATCATAAAACACAAAATCACCGAATTAACTGGAACTGTCCCCGACGACGGTACAGTCGCCATGGTGGTTGAAACCGTCAAAGACATCTACGCTAACGGTCGCCGCGCATCACTCAAAGAGGAAGAATTCAAAAAAATCCTCCGTGTCCTGAAAATCCTGCCTGAAAACGGCAACGGGCACTGCTGAGCATAAACCAAAAATAATCCCTCTTTCCCTTCTATTTTAAAAGGGCACCGCTATGGTTGACGTGGATATTTCACTGCTGGTAATTGTAACAAACACGATGTTGTTTTAGCCACATTTATCGCGACACTCTACCGCATAAAAATAGAGCGCGACCAAATCCGAACCTACAAACAAAACACACACGCCATTCAATGCCTGGATGCCTTCCGAAAATACGTCAAAGCGGAACGCAAATCCATTGTGCATATGGATAAGGCTGAACTTGAAAAATTTGTCACTTACCTAGAAAAACTGGGCGAATGTTAGCATCAAGGTTTGAGGTTAACACTTGGCTCAGCATTGTTGGATCACGTTATTATCCATGCTATATTCTGTCATGTGTTGTGCCGTAAAATAAAGAGCTAAATTTTGGGTTTAAAGCAGTGGAATTTGGGGAACATATATCGGCGAAATTGGTTATAGGTATGCTTCTGTAACGTATCTGCGCATCATTCTGTGACTGTTAAAGTAGTAGGCAATTTTACCTATCGAGTTCTTCATCAAGGAAATCCATTGGTCCCGGCGATCATAGAACGTGGGCATGATGACGTATTCGAGTTTGTTGTAGAGGTCTTCGTTTTCTTTCGCAAAGCAAACAGGGTCATCTACATTTTCGTTCGGGTGCGGTCCAATCGCCCAGCCTGTTAGGTTTTCTATCCAACCCTCAATCCACCAGCCGTCCAAGACGCTGAAGTTCATGACGCCGTTGTGTGCTGCTTTCATACCGCTGGTTCCTGACGCCTCCATCGGACGAAGCGGAGTGTTGAGCCAAACATCTACGCCGCCAACTATCTTTGCAGCTATATCCATATCATAGTTTTCTAAGTAAACAACTTCAATGTCGCCCTTTAACTGACGCGCGAAACTGTAGATTTGCTCGATGAGTCGTTTGCCGCCTTCATCTCTGGGGTGTGCCTTGCCTGCAAAAATCGCTTGCAATTTGCGTATGTGGCTGATTGAACGTAATCGTTCAAGGTTTGAAAACAGTAGAGTTGCGCGTTTGTATTCGGTTGCTCTGCGTGCGAAACCTAACGTGAAAACCTCGGGTTCCAAGTGGCTGCCTGTAGCTTGGTTTGCGTAATCAATCAGGTGTTGTTTCTGTTGATGATGGGCTAGCCAGATTTCTTCGTCTGGGATAAGGTCTACTTTTGCCAGTAGTTCAGGTTCGATTGCCCAACCTGGCAGGTACTTGTCAAAGAGTTTACGGTATGCCTCACCCGTCCAAGTGTAGGAGTGCACACCGTTTGTTATTGCGTGAATCTCGTAGCCTGTGAACATTTTGCTGGAGATTTCTTGATGCCGCTTAGCGACACCGTTGACGTAGTTGCTTAAGTTGAGTGCTAAGCAGGTCATGTTGAGGCGTTCTTCTCCGCCGTATTCGGTAAGGATTGATAGGTCAACTGTATCGAGCACATCACGAATTAAGTCGTAGGTAAATTTGTCGTGCCCCGCTTCAACTGGGGTGTGGGTAGTGAAGACGCAGAGTTCACGAACTTTTTCCTCATCCATCGCGTATTTCCGTAAAAGTTCAACCGCTAAAAGACTTGAATGCCCTTCGTTCATGTGGTACTTGCGTACCTTAAACCCTAATGCGTCAAGCATTCGCACACCGCCGAATCCAAGGATGGCTTCTTGTTTGAGACGGTAGCGTTCATTTCCGCCGTAGAGGTAGAAGGATATTTCGCGGTCTTGTTGAGTGTTTGAATCAAAATCTGTGTCTAAGAAAAGAACAGGAACTACTCCGCCTGTGATGCTTTGATACTTGTAAAGCCAAGCTTTGACTTTAACAGTGCGGCCCTCAATTTGCACATTAACTTCGTTTGGCAAAAGAGTCATGAACTTTTCAGGTTCCCATTCATTGGGCAACTCTGACTGGCGACCGTTTGCGTCGAGTTTTTGCCTAAAATAATTCTTTTTACTGATTAAGGTGACTGCAACCAAGGGTATTTTGAGGTCGGCACAGGAACGGATGGCGTCGCCTGCAAGGGTGCCCAACCCCCCTGCATAGGTTGGAATCGCATTGGTTAGTCCTACTTCCATGGAGAAGTAGGCGATTTTTTGTCCTTTTAGTACACCCTGTAAGTCGTCGGTCTGCATGTTTCCCCTCTATTAACTGAACTTAAAGTGGAGCCCAGTCCAATCTAAGCTCAATTATAGTGTTGCTGTGGAACCCGTAAAATATCTACCTTTCCATACTGCTTATCGCTTCTTTAGGTGTTGAACAGGCCTTTACGCATACCGCGCACAACATTTTCTTCTGAAAATGTGAGCGAGACTTTAAAAGAACAACATATTATCTTAATGCTATCTTAGGTGTACAGTAAAATGCCTTCCACTTTCCAGCCTGTGCGCGGAATGCGCGACCTCATCGGCGAAGAAGCAAAGACCTTCACAAACATCATAGCTACCGCCAGACAAACAGCCGATCTCTATGGCTTCAAAGAAGTCATAACCCCCCACGTTGAACCTCTCGAGCTGCTCAGCGCCAAATCAGGCGACGAAATCCGCCAACGCATGTTCATCTTCAAAGATTTGGGTGAGCGTCAAGTGGCGCTACGCCCAGAATTCACAGCTTCAGTCGCACGCTTAGTAACCACTGCGTTGAAAAATGAACCTAAGCCGCTTCGCTTATTTTCTGTAGGCACAGTTTACCGTTACGATGAACCTCAGAAAGGCAGGTACCGCGAGTTTTGGCAATCAAACTTTGAGTTGATGGGTTCCTCTAAGCCTGAAGCAGACGCTGAAATTGTGCTGTTAACAAACAGTATGGTTGCATCTTTGGGTTTGCAGGGGTTTGCTTTCAAAATAGGTCACATAGGGGTAATCCGCGGAATCCTAAATCAAGAGGGCATCGACGAGAAAACCCAAAACGCAGTTTTCCAGCGTATGGATAAAAAAGAGTACGGTGAAGCACTCAGTCTTGTTGCTTCCGAGAAATGCCGTGAAATGCTCAGAGGCTTACTTGAAATCAAAGGCGCAACCTGGAAAGAGACCGTTGAACAGATAAAGAACCACGTTAGTGGATACGAGAAGGCCCAAGCCGCAGCAGAAAACCTCTACGAAATCCTAGCATTAATCACCCAAAGTGCAGGCCTAAAAGTTACTGTTGACCCAGGATTTGCGCGTGGCTTAGAATACTACACCGGTATGATCTTTGAAATCTACATCCCCGAATTAGAGATAGCTTTAGGAGGCGGCGGAAGATACGACCGCCTCATCGAAGTTTTCGGCGGCGAACCCACACCCGCAGTCGGCTGCGCACACGGCATAGACCGCATTGCCATTGCTTTGCAGGAACAAAAAGCCGTGCTCACCGCAAAAACAGCTAAAAAAGTTGCAGTTATGGCGATCAATGATTCTTTGAAAGCTGAGGCGCTCAAGATTGCACAGCAGCTTCGTGCAGCAGGCATCGCGGTTGAGTTTGAGGTTATGGGCCGCAAGATGGCTAAAGCGCTCGAAGACGCAGACAAACGAAAAGATGATTACGCCGTCATCGTCGGTGAACGGGAACTAAAAGAAGGTGCGGTTATGCTTAAAGAGCTAGCAACCCGCCAACAGTGTCTGGTTCCGTTGTCGCTGTTGGTTGAAAAAATTAAAAGTTAAAAAAGAAAATTTTGGAGTAAGCCAAAAGGCTTACTTTTTTGTTGTTTAGAGTCGTTTGATGTAGCGGTTGACTTCCCACTCAGTGACTTGTAAGCGGTAGAGGTCCCATTCGTGACGTTTCTCTTTAAGGAAGTTCTCAAACGTTACTGGACCGAGGGTTTCACGCATCAAGTCGCTGGTTTCAAGTTCGTCGAGTGCTTCTTTTAGGTTTTCTGGTAATGAAACTATTCCGCGTTGTTTGCGTTCTTCATAGCTCATGTGGTAAACGTTTAACTCTACTGCGTCGCCTGGGTCAATCTTGTTCTTTATGCCGTCAAGACCAGTGGCAAGTAGCACAGCGAACTGTAAGTATGGGTTGCCTGCACCGTCTGGGCATCGGATTTCGCATCTGGCCGCGCTCTTTCTTCCGCCGAAGTTGGGGACGCGGATGAGTGGGCTGCGGTTTTTGTGTGCCCATGCGAGGTAGACTGGGGCTTCGTATCCTGGGACGAGTCGTTTGTAGCTGTTTGGCCAGCTGTTTAGGACTGCTGCCATTTTGCGTCCATGTGCGAGTTGTCCGCCGATGTAGTTGCGTGCGAGTTCTGATAGGTAGCCGTTTTTGGCGTCGTCGGCGTAGAAGAGGTTTTGTGTCATTTCTTTGTTCCAGAGGCTTTGGTGAGTGTGCATGCCGCTTCCGTTGATGCCTTGGAAGGGTTTAGGCATGTATGTGGTGATGTAGCCGTTGCGTGCTGCGACGACTTTACCACACATCTTGAGGGTTATGGCGCGGTCTGCGGTTTCAAGAGCTTCACCGTATTTGAAGTCGATTTCGTTCTGTCCCAACGCGACTTCGTGGTGGCTGATTTCTATGTCGATACCGAAGGCTTCAGCTGTGTCTGCGATTTCTCGTCTGAGGTCATCGGTTAAATCGCCAGGGTGGAAGTCGAAGTAGCCTGCTAAGTCAATTGGGGTTGGTAAGCCGCCGTTTTCGCTTTCTTTAACGATAAAGAACTCCAGTTCTGGAGCGCAGATGAATGTGTAACCTGCTTTTGCTGCTTTTTCAATTACTCTTTCGAGGATATAGCGTGGGTCGCCTTCAAAGCGTTGGTTTTGTGGGGTGTAGACGTCGCAGATTAGTCTTGCTGAGGCTTTTTCTTTTGGTCTCCAAGGCAAGACTGCGAAGGTTGATGGGTCTGGGTAGAGAACCATGTCTGATTCTTCGATGGGTCTGTATCCTGTGATTGATGACCCGTCGAAGGATTGCCCGTTCTCGAATATACTTTCGATGTTTTTGGCGCTTACGGCTAGGTTTTTGAGGAAGCCGTTTATGTCGGTGAACTGCAGTCTCACAAATTTTACGTCGTTTTCCTGGATTTTTTGAACTACTTTTGTTACTTGTTCTTTCCATGCCGCGTTTTTAAAATTCTTCATTTTTCAAATACCTCTTGTGACTGTTTGGCTTGCTCTCCATGTGTTATGGAATTCACATTAAACGTAAACATATATAAGTTTATCGCTCAAACACCGTTGATAATTGTCCAATAACTCATCAAATAATTGAAATAATGTACTGCAGCCAAAAGCGTTTCGCGCTGAAAAAAACCGCTTAAAAACAAACATTAACTAGTCAAATAACCAAAAAAACCCAATTATCTTTCCCTGCGCAAGAAATCTCCCACATCAGAAACATTACGCACTGCAACTTCATCCATACCACCCTTTACGTTCAGGTTTCCAACAATTCTGCCAAAACCTAAACATTCGCCGAACTCATTTAACACTAAAACATGCATATTTTTCTTGCCTGAACCAAAAACCTGCAGAACGCTTTGCGCAAGAATCGGCCTGCCACAGATAAAAAGCCACGCAGCCTTGCGTTCAACAACGATTCGGTGAGCACCCCTCTGTGCAAGCATAGAGAGCAGGTTAAAACTGGGGAAAAACTTGCCTTCCTTGGCTTTGCCCAAGAAAACACCCGCATAGAAAAAGTCTTTGCGGACTAGCAGAGGCTTCAACGCTTCATTAACGAAATAGAAACGCCCGTTCTTTTCCACAACTAACTCAGGATTTAAGGATAGGTTTACACCGAACTGTGACGCAAAGTTAGTTACTGCTCTGGCTTTCACTGTTTTCGTCTCCGTTTTAGTTTGCACACAAAAAAGCCCTGCGTGTCTCCGGGCCACAACCGCCTACACCGCGCAACGGAAGCGTCAAGCTCTCTGCCAAAAACATTTGTTAAGCCCCTTGTTCCGTGACAGTCGATTTCTTGAATTTCGAGGTTTAGGTTTTTTATCGCCCAATCCATGTTTAGTTCGTCTTCTTCAGGTTCAAGCGAACAAGTAGAATAAACAAGTTCACCACGATCCGTTAAGCACTCAGAGGCGCTAGTTAGGATTTGTCTTTGAGTAGCCGCGTTACGCTCCACATCTTTTATGGTGCGGTTTTTGAACCAGTCCCTATCTGAGGCGTAGTTACCTGAGCAAGGCGCATCAACTAACACGCGATCAAATTTTAATCCCAGAGTAGTCGCCTGCCTTGCATCGAGCAAATAGACAACAGTGTTCGCAACGTGGCAACGCTCCAAGTGGTTGCTCAAAGCAGCTAAACGCCGCTTATCCACATCCAACGCCACGATGCCACCAGTGTTTGCCATGGCGTCAGCCAACTGCACAGTTTTTCCTCCCGGAGCAGCGGCGCAATCCAGAACTCTTTTTCCCTTTAAATCTGAAAAGAGCGACACTGGGATTTGAGCGGCTGCTTCTTGAATTGAGTACAAACCCAAAAGATACTCCGCGGTTGCGCCCGCTGAAACTTTGGATTCAGCCACCCAATACCCCGACAGCAAAAAAGGAATTTTCTCCAGTTGTACGCCTAACCCTGATAAGCGTTCGATTAGGTTTTTGTCTTTAGCGTTTGTGTTGTTGATTCGGATGGCTTGACGTAGCTTAACCTCTTTTAGTGTAAAACCGAGTTGTTGGTAGCGGTTTTGGAAGAATTCTTTTCCCGACATCAAGCAGAAAGTGATTGGCGGCGGATAAAAGCTTTTCAAAACCAGAAAGCCACGCAAGCCTTAAAATCATAGATGAACACTGCATTGCAAGATGAACCAGCGCATACTCGCCAACCTTGGTTTCCTCCTCCAAACCGCAGGACTACTTACCCTTCTGCCAATCGGTGTAGGCTTTGTCTTTAACGAAACCGCGCAGTTGATTCCGCTTTTCTTAACTTGCATCGCGTTTTTAGGCGGCGGATTCTTGCTCAACGCGTTGTGCGCACGCAAAGACTTAGACGTAAAATCCGCAAGCATACTGCTGCTTTTAGCGTTTCTCATCTTGCCCTTAATCGGCGCCATCCCCTACATCTACACCGACCCCTTCAACAGCCCAAACCCCCTTGACCGCTTCACCAACAGTTACTTCGAAAGCGTCTCAGGATTCACAACCACCGGGTTTAGCTTCATAGAAAACACCGCATCCCTACCCAGATGCATACTTGTTTTTAGAAGTTTAACTGAGTTGATGGGCGGTGTGGGTGTGGTGTTTTTAGTGTTGGCGTTTTTCCAGTCTAAACGGGCGATGCCCCGACTGGGCGGCATGTTGGGTATTGATAATTTGGTTAAGAATTTTAAGAAAATGTTTTTCCTAGTTTTTGCCATTTACGCCCTGATTATTCTGGTTTTCACAGGGGTATTTCTGCTTTCAGGATACAGTGATTCAGTAGCTACAGCCACCTTTGTAATCGACACGGTTTCAGGAGGTTTTGCACCCAGCGCACAGCAGTTCCCCCAGTACCTATCGTTTGTTCCACAAAGTCTTATGGTTATTATGATGTTTCTGGGTTCCGTTAACTTTGCATTTAACTACCATTTGTTTACAGGGAAAATCAAAAAGCTACTCTCAGTGGAAATCGCAGTGTTCCTTGCGATAATGGTTACTGCGAGTGTCGCTTTGGTTTTTGTTGGAAATGTCGGTTTTGGCGAGTCACTGTTTCATGTCGTTAGTTTGTCCTCAACAGCAGGTGGGACATATCTTGATTTATCGTCTTTGAATACTAACGCCGTCTTGTTATTGGTTACGGTTATGGTTATCGGAGGCTGTGCTTTCTCGATGGCTGGCGGTATCAAAATATCAAGGTTTCTAACTGTGGGCCAAGCAGCCAGCCAGCAAATAAAAACTGCTTTCCACAGAAACAAAAAAACCAAGAAAGAGCAAAACTCCGAAGTATTCCCCGCAGTTGCCACGATTCTATTGTTCATCTTGGTACTGCTTGTGTTTGCGGCGCTGTTCTCAACGATCGGAATCTCGTTTACTGATGCACTATTTGAGGTGGGGTCAGCTCTTTCCACCACAGGTGCTTCTCTGGGCGCAGTCACAATCGCGATGCCTCTGGCTTACAAGTGGCTGATTATTGCGGCGATGACAATTGGAAAAGTTGAGGTCTTAACCGTTGCGGCGGTGATTGTTCCCTTCACCTTAAAGGAGCTCAAGCGGAAGACTATCGCTTGATTTTTCCAAAAGCTTTTAGGGAGAACAAACAATCATACAGAGTGATTAGTCATGTCAAAAATTGTCCGTGTAGGCGTAACCTTCCCACCTGACCTTCTCAAAGACTTTGACCAGATCATAGAAAAAATGGGTTATGAAAGCCGAAGCAAAGCCGTCCAAGATGCAGTGCGACTCTACGTTTCAGAACGCAAATGGCTCCAAGAGGAAAACGCTAACCAAACAGGTGTAATACTGATGGTTTACGACCATGAGACACGCAATTTAGAAAGCGACTTAACAGACTCACAGCATCACCACCAAGACCTTATCTCTTCAACGATGCATATTCACCTTGGTGAACACGACTGTCTTGAAGTCATAGCTGTAAAAGGTAAAGGTTCAGAAATACGGCACTTAAGCGATGACTTGGCCACAAGAAGAGGCGTAAAAATCCTCAAGTCAATGATTGTTTCAGTTTAGCTTTTTACTTCAAACATTCGTTCCAGTGAAGCTCGCGCTTTCTTTGCTACTGCTTCAGGGACTGTAACTAAATGTTTTTCTTCTTTTAGTGAAACGTAGATTCTGTCCAGCGTAGTTAGTTTCATGTTGGGGCAGATGGCTCCTTCATATGCAGGGTAGAATTTTTTGGTCGGGTTCTCTTTTCGAAGCCTGTGCAGTATGCCTTCTTCTGTGCCGACGATGAATTCTTTAGCGGTTGATGCTTTGGCGAATTTACAAATCTTTGAGGTGCTACCGATAAAGTCCGCAACAGCCCGCATTTCTTTGGTGCATTCAGGATGAACCAAAACTACCGCCTTTGGGTGAGCGATCTTTTGGACTTGTACGTCTTCAGGTTGGAAAAGCAGATGTGTCGGGCAGAACCCATGTGAAGGAATAGGAATTATAGTTTTACCTGTCTTCTCCGCAACGTAATCCGCCAGATTCATGTCGGGCCCAAACAACACTGTGTCCGCCTTCAGTGACTGTACTACTTCCACAGCGTTGGCGCTTGTACAGCAAATATCCGCTTCCGCTTTGCAAGAACCCAAGGTGTTAACGTAGAGAACCACAGGTGCATCGGGGTGTTTAGCTTTAGCGCGCTTTATCTCGTCAACCGTGAGCATCTGAGCCATTGGGCAACGTGCACCTAAGCTTGGCAGGAGCACCTTCTTGTTTGGGTTGAGAATCGCAGCAGATTCCGCCATGAAATCCACTGCAGAAAAAACGATCAGCTCGGCGTCTTTTTCATTCATGGCTTTTAGGCTTAACTCGATGCTGTCGCCTGTGTAGTCAGCTATATCTTGGACTTCTGGACGCTGATAGTTGTGAGCCAAGATGATGGCTTTTTTCTCTTTTTTGAGTTGCTGGATTTTCTGTTTTAAATCCATGGTTCCGCCGATTCCAAGTTGGGTGAAAAGAAACAGGAATAGTTAACAGATATATGTTTTTGGCTTCGACAAAAACGCTTTAACCTTAAAAAAGCCCAGAACAAATGTAGACGTCAACAGCAGGGATGACTGCGGGTTCCTTATCGGACGAATTCAGGTTTATGCTTGGAACATTTACAACAAAGGCTTAGCCAGCAACTAGTTAAAAAAATCTAAAGAACACTCAATCCGAGTTTATATAAGGGAGGGGAGGTCCGCTGTGAGACGTTGCGTGATTCCTGCATGTGCGGATACGGTTTGGTATGCGCCCATAAATAGAGAGACACAAATCAACGGAAGCATCAGTCGCAATAGTTCATTTGCATCGGGTTTTGTTGCTGTTTATACTTTATATAGTCTTTTTGCGTATTTTGCGTGACGGTAATGGATTTGACCTCCCAAAACGCTGAGCAAAACAAAAACACCCTTCCACCAAATTATACGCCGCTTGAATTGGAAAAAGAAATCCGTGAATTCTGGACAAAAAACAAGATACGAGAAAAACTCGAAGCCCTACAAAACTCGCCCGCAATAAAGGGCAACCTCGGATACGTCGAGGGACCACCTACACTAAACGGTATCCCACACATCGGTCATGCACGTGGAAGAATAATGAAGGACATCCGTTACCGATGGAAAACCATGGAAGGCTACTACATGCCGTTTTGGGCAGGATGGGACTGCCAAGGTTTACCCGTCGAGCTCGAAGTAGAGAAACTCCTCGGAGTGCGCAACAAGCGGGAATCCATCGAAAAGTACGGGATGGAACGCTTCATCGAAGAATGCAAAAAAGCAATCATGCGTTACCACGCGATGTGGCTTGAAGCCGACAGCCGCCTCGGCATAGCGATTAATCAAGATAAAGCGTACTGGACATACAAAGACAGCTACATCGAGCGGGAATGGCAAATCCTCAAAGCCGCTTGGGATCAAGGTCTCCTCGAAGAAGGCCACTACGTCGTTGCTTACTGCCCCGGTTGCCAAACCAGCCTCAGCAGCGCCGAAGTCGGTTACGAGGGCAGCTACAAAGAAGTCGAAGATCCCTCATTCTACTTTAAATTCAAAGTCGCAGGCACTCCAAACGAGTACTTCCTTGTTTGGACAACCATGCCCTTCACAGTCATAACAGACACGATGCTTGCGGTGCAGCCAGAAGCCGAATACGTCAAAGTCCAAGTCGGCGACGAAATCTGGATAATGGTTAAGCAACGTGTCGAACCCGTCATGGCGGAGCTTGAAATCAAAAACTACCAAATCACAGAAACCATCCAAGGCAAGATCCTCGAAGGAAAAGGTTACGATTATCCACTCAAAGACATAATCCCCAAACAGGCAGAACTAGAAACCAAACACCCCCTTGTTCACCACGTGGTGGGTGAAGACTTCGTAGACGTAAACACAGCCACAGGCGTTGTGCATCTTTCACCGGGCAACGGTGAAGACGACTTTTGGGCAGCAAAGCGCCGTGAAGTCCCGATTTTTGCGCCCTACGACGACGAAGTAAAATTCACAAAAGACGCAGGACAATTCGCAGGCGTCTTTGCAAGAGACGCAGACATGCTGGTTGTGGAGGAGATGCGTAACCACAACGCGTTTGTAGCACTCAAAAAAACCAGGCACGAGTACCCAACCTGTTGGCGCAGTCACCACAAACTTGTCTGGCTTGCACGAAAAGAATACTTTTTGCGCACCGACAAAATTAATCAGAAAGTTCTCGAAGCTGCAGACAAAGTCGAATACTTCTATGAAGAACCCAAAAACCGTTTCCTCGGTTTTCTCAAAGAAGGCAAACCCTGGTGTATCAGTCGCGAACGCATCTGGGGTACACCGCTGCCGATGTGGACCTGCGAAAAATGCGGCGAACACCGTTTAGTCGGAAGCAAAAAAGAACTTCTCGAAGCCGCACAACAAGAAATCCAATCTGACTTCGAGCTGCACAAGCCGTGGGTTGACAGAATCACAATCAAATGCAGCAAATGCGGCGGCACAATGCGCCGTGAAGATTTTGTGCTGGATACTTGGCATAACAGCGGCGCTTCACCCCATGCACGCTTCAGTGACGAGGAAGAAGCAAAATATGTCCCCACAACTTTTCTCACCGAAGGTATTGACCAGACACGTGGCTGGGCAAACTCGCTGTTGCTCGAACGTGTTATCTTAACTGGAAAAGCAGAAGCACCCTACAAGGCATTTTTGTTCCAGGGCTTAACACAGGACGCTAAAGGGCGCAAGATGAGTAAAAGCCTCGGCAACGTAGTCCAAACAAACGAGTTACTCGCAAAAACAAGCGCTGATCTCTGCCGCTTCTACATGACCCGTAAATGTTCACCCACCGATTTCATGAGCTTTGATATGCAGGAACTTACCCGCAGAAGCTATCAAGTCCTCTCCACACTCTACCACCTCAGCCGCTTCTTCATGGAAAACGCATCCTTCGACGAATTCAACCCCAAAAAGTACTCGTTCGATTGGGCACTAAAAACTGGAAAACTACAAGCAGCTGATGTCTGGATGCTTTCAGTTTTGCAGCAACGCATCACAGATTACACTGCAAAGTTGGAGCGCTGCGAATTCAACGCCGCAGTGGCTGTGCTTGACGACTTCGTTATTGAAACGCTGAGCCGCCTCTATGTGCCGATGATTAGAAAGGAACTTTGGACAGACGACCCCGAAACCACCGAGCGCCGCCAAACCATCTACGCACTACTTCACAACACATTAAAGACTGTGACTTTGCTGTTTAACCCGATTACGCCGTTTCTAGCAGAAGCACTCTACCAAAAAATCTACCGAAAACTCGAACCCGACTTACCCGAAACAGTAAACTTGGCAGCTTGGCCAAAACCAAACACTGCTGCAGTAAACAAAACTGTGGAGGAACAGTTCGAGGTTTTGCTTAAAGTGGTTTCGATTTCTTTTGCAGCACGGCAACAGGGTAAACTTAAACGTCGTTGGCCACTTGCCAAAGCAATTGTGGTGGCTCCAGAAAAAACCTTAGCTGCACTGAAAACTCTTGAAAGCTTATTCCTAGAACAGATCAACGTAAAATCCGCAGAATACGCAACCGCAGTTCCCGACTACGTTGGCGGAGAAAGTTGGGTCAGCAGCCAAGAAGACGACATCACAGTCTTTGTAAGCGGACAACGCGACGACAAACTCCTTGGCGAAGGCATAATGCGTGACTTGGCAAGACGTGTGCAGGCGCTTCGTAAAGAGTTAGGGTTTGTACCCACCGAAGTTCTGGATGCGATTCACATCGCAGAGTTAGACACTGAAAGTATAGGACTGCTTGAGTCGTATTTGGAAGAGATGGCAGGTTTAGTGCGCGCCAGAAAAGTTTACTTACACGCAAGCCGCAGCGAAGTCACAGCGGATTGGCATGAGTCAGAATTAGACGGCAAAAAAATCTACATAAACATTCACTAGGCGAAACTGATGGCGCAGAAAAACCAGAACCACACCTACAAATGCCCGCACTGTGCTTGCATATTTTTCACCGAGGCGGACCTAAAAAAACACACCGAAACTTTCGGCGTCAACAAAGAGCAGCACGATTATCTGTACAAGAAGACGCATGGCCGAATGGAACACGGTTACAGCGACGAATAACAAAAACAATTTTTCCAAATAGTTAATTTTTTTGTCTCTTACAAAAACGAAAACACGCTCGCTCTCTTGGGTGATCTCTAAGCCTATTAGTGTGGCTTGATTGTTTTTTTTATTTGCGCCGTTATGTGGGCGACTGTTTTTTGGTTGTTGTTTTTTTTGTGCAATAGAACAAACAGAGCGACAGTGAACTAAAATTAAAAAACTAATTTAGAGACTAAAAAAGAGGAAAAGATTTTACTCAAGGATAATTCTTGCGTCGACTGTTTTTGCACCCTTTGGATAAGCCATGACAGGGTTCAAGTCCAACTCTTTGATGCTTGGCTCATCCATAACCAACTTGGAGACGTTAGCGATTATTGTTGCGAGCGCGTCTATGTCTGCAGGTTTGGAGCCGCGGTAACCGTTGAGCAACGGGAACGCTTTGAGCTGAGTAATCATCTCTTTTGCGTCTGCTTTAGTTATGGGTGCAACTCGGAAGTTTACGTCTTTTAGTAATTCAACGAAAATACCGCCGAGCCCAAACATCACGGTTTGCCCAAACTGTGGATCTTTAACTGCGCCCACGATAACCTCTGTGCCCTGCGGAGCCATCTCCAGCACCAGCACCCCGACGATTTCGGCGTCTGCTTTGTAGTTCTTGGCGTTTTCGATTATTTTTGTGTAACCAGCGGCGACATCTTCTGCGGTTTTTAGGTTAACAAGGACCCCTCCCGCGTCGGATTTGTGGATGATGTCGGGGGAGACAATTTTTAGGACGATTGGGTAGCCGATTTCATCTGCAAATTTGGCGGCTTCTTTGGCGTTTTTTGCCAGTTTGAATTTGTTTGTGGATATGCCGTATTCGGTGCAGATGGCTTTTGCTTCTGGTTCTAAGAGGGCTTTTCTGCCTTCTTTTTTGGCTTGGTTGATGATTTTTGAGGTTTGGTTCATTGTTTATTCCACTGTTAGCGTGTGATGTGGTAGTGGTTGGTGGGGTGTTTTAAATATTGTTTGGTTGATGTGGGCGATTTTTGTTTGTTTTTGGTTTTTTCTGTTTATCTGTTAAACAGATTTACAGTAGTGTTTAGTGAGACGCAATACTTAATAGCATTCAGCCTCCGAACAATATTGACGTGTCCAGATGTCCCCCTCAAACGAAAAAACCCCAAGTTTACTTGCCAGAATAAAGGCAAAACTCCAAAACACAGGAAGCAAAACCAAACAAAACTTCCAAACATCAAAGAAAACATCAACCACAGAAAAGAAAGAAAAAATAAGCATCTCAACAAAAATAAAAAACATCAAACTACCAAAAATCAACCTTACCCCGAAAAAGAAAGAAACCAAACCCCATGTGAAACAAGAAAAAGGCAGCTTTTCAACAAAAATAAAACTAGCATTCAGCAGCAAAAAGAAAACAGAACCCGCCCAGACGACAGAAAAAGTCGGCTTTTTCACAAAAATAAAAGGCATCAAACTATCTTTAGGCACAAAAAAGAAGAAGCCTGAAATAGCAACCACACTCTCAGCCACACCAAAAAGTCTGCCTAAAGGCGTAAAAATAGTAGAAAGATACCCACTCTACGAACCCTTCAGCCAAGTCGTCATCGTACAAGACCCCACCACAGGCGAACACAAATACATCCTCGACGAACTCCAACTCGACCCACTTGAAAAAGGCGTTTATGATCGCATCCTAGAAATACTACTCGCCGAAATTGAATCACCAAAAGAAGAAATTCTCGACCCAAGAAAATTCTTCGCTGAAGAAGCCAAAAAAATAGTCGACAAATACCGCATTAGCCTAGGCTGGCTTCCCGACGTATCCTGGTACAAGATCCTCTACCATGCAGAAAGAGACCTCGTCGGCTTCGGAAAAATCGACCCGCTAATGCGTGATCCAAACATCGAAGATATTTCATGCGACGGAGTAAACAAGCCCGTCTACGTGTGGCACCGCAACTACGAAAGCATCGAAACAAGCCTTCAATTCCCAGACGACGAAACCCTCGACAACCTCGTCGTCAAACTCGTGCACATGGCTGGAAAACACGTAAGCTCCGCCTTCCCCATAGTAGACGCCTCCTTACCCGGAAAACACCGCCTTGCAGTTGCTTACAGACGAGAAATCACACCCTTCGGCACTGCGTTCACAATCAGAAAATTCCGCGAGGACCCCTACTCAATCATCGACCTAATAAACATCGGCACATTCTCAGAAGAGATGGCTGCTTACTTCTGGATATGCCTAGAAAGCAGAGCTTCCATAATGGTTTTAGGTGGAACAGCAGCAGGTAAAACAACCGCCTTAAACGCCTTAGCCTGCCTAATAAAGCCCGGTAGCAAAATAATCACAATAGAAGAAACAGCCGAGCTTAATCTGCCGCATGAAAACTGGGTCTCACTCATTGCACGTCAAAGCTACGGCTTAGGCGGAAGCGGCGTAGGCGAAGTCACCTTATTCGATCTAGTCAAAACTTCAATGCGGCACCGCCCCGACATCATGATTGTAGGTGAGGTAAGAGGGCAAGAAGCATACGTTCTCTTTCAGGCTTTAGCCACAGGTCACGGTGGCATGTGCACAATGCACGCTGAAAACTTGGACTCCGCCGTTAAGCGTCTAACACAGAAACCCATGGATATCTCTCCCGCGTACATCCCTCTGATGAACATTGTACTCTCTGTGCGCAGAGTTCACCTAATCAAGAACAACGAAAGAAAAGCTTTCAGGCGAGTCATCACAGTCAACGAAATTGAAGATTACGAAAAATATCGCGCTCCATCGAGGTGGAACCCTGCCAAAGATGTTCATGAAATTAATTTCGATGAGAGCACATTGTTATCTTCCATCGCAGAGCGCCAAGGCATATCTAAAGCCACCCTTCTTGAAGAGCTTGGTAGACGCAGAGACGTTCTACATTGGATGAGGGAACGAAACATACGTAGCTACAAGGATGTCGCCGCCATAATTGCAGAGTACTATGCGA